>ERZ778497.101-NODE-101-length-80617-cov-94.895323_pt1 | contig 80617 bp, 79 predicted proteins | sample MGYA00509938_ERZ778497 | MGnify/ENA primary metagenome ERZ778497 (study PRJEB29527, sample SAMN07138969) | mouse gut metagenome | material: feces | host: mouse | place: China:Nanjing | collected 2016-01-25 ... | reverse complement strand
CCATGTCCCCATAGCGAAAGTATAGCACAAACCGCTACTTTTGGCTACCTTAACCTACTGTCTAAAGCCAGTGGGATTGCGGTAGCCTTATTTTCAATATAATAAGACTTATAAAAAACCATATGAATAGTGTATATCAATTAACGAGTGTATCAATCACATTTTCTGCCCATTATTTTACAATATATCACAGCTACAACCGTACTAAAAAACGTCGCCACAATCGCAGGCGCAATCACTGCTGTCGGATTGGCACTGCCATACTGGCTGCGATATGCGATGATATTTACCGGAATTAGTTGCAAAGACGAGATATTCATAACTAGAAATGTGCACATCTCATTGCTTGCCATCCGCGCTCCACAATTTTGCAAACCGCCTAAGGAACCTGTCGCCGTTGTATCCATAAATTTATTGTTCCCACGCTCTCTTTCAAGTTGCTCCAAGTCGTTCATGGCTCTGAGCCCCGCTGGTGTTGCTGCCCACCCAAGTCCTAAAATATTTGCAACAAAGTTTGCGGACAATGAATCCCATGCTCTATGTCCCTTCGGAATTTTCGGAAACAAAAACTGCATAAAAGGCGAGATGAGCCTTGTGAGTCCTGTAATGACCCCGGCTTCTTCTGCCACTTCCATTAATCCTGTCCAAAATGCCACAATGCCAAGCATAGAAATACCAAGTGTTATAGCCTCCTTAGAGGATTGGAGCACTGCGTCTGTCACAGCTTGCATATTGCCTGTTGCCACGCCAAATATAATGCCAATAATCAGCATTCCACCCCAAATATAATTCATCATAGCCTAGTTCACCAACTTATCTTATATTGATTTAATTTATGTATGCAATATAAAAGATATGCTTCATGTTTTTTGGGAGGTTTATTTCGTCTAAGGAACTATTCAAAAATAATTTTTCATACTGCTTGTCTTTTTCTCCGATAGCACCACTTTCGCAGAAAAACCAAGCACACTATTTAAAAGTCATTTCTTAACAGTTCCTTAGAAAAGCATAGCACTACCATTCACGGTCAATGTCAATAACTTAAACTTTTTATAGCTATAATCAGTCTTGCAACTGTGAATTATTAGATATTTTTTGATACAAACCATTTATCAAATTTTTTAAGTAAGGAACTGTTCAGAAATTACTTGTGACAAGGAGACCGTATAAGTGTTCATATGCAAAGAAGAAAATCGCAGGTATAATTGTAACGAATATAACAGGCAGCGTTAGGGAACTGTAGGAAAATATTTGCTTCAAATAGAAATACATGCTATGATAAAAAGCAAAGTGTACGCAAGGGGTGGGAAGATGAAAAAGATTGTGCTGATTGGTCCAGTATATCCATATAAGGGGGGGATTGCGCATTATACAAGTCTGCTGTATCGCGCGCTTTCATGCAAATATGAAGTTGAATTGATTTCGTTTAAGATGCAGTATCCTAAATTCTTATTTCGGAAGGAACAAAAAGATTATCGCAATGACATGTTTCGCGTTCCAGAAGCACAGTTCCTAATCAATACAGCAAATCCAGTTAATATTATACTTACAGCGCAGAAAATCAAAAAAAAGAAACCAGATTTAATTATTTTGCAGTGGTGGCATCCATATTTTGCCCCCTGTTATCGCATTTTGGAAGCTGTGCTTGGGAAAAAAGTCAAAAAAATGTTTATTTGCCATAATGTATTTCCGCATGAGCGTTTTCCAATGGACAAGTTTCTGACTAAAATAGTCCTAAAAAATGCGGATTTTTTTGTGGTACACGCGCAGAGTGACAGTGTTGACCTCTGTACAATCAAGCCGAACGCACAGTTTCGGATAAATCCACATCCAACTTATCATGCATTTTCGCTGCGTGGACTTACGAAGGAACAAGCACGTCAGGAACTTAGAAAAGACCCAGAGGAAAAGCTGTTGTTGTTTTTTGGGTTTGTGCGGGAATATAAAGGATTACGATATCTGATTCAGGCAATACCATTCATTAAAAAGGAACTGGATACAATTAGACTTATGATTGTAGGTGCGTTTGGCAGTGATAAGGAGGAATATTTTAATCTAATACACAGTTGTGGTGTTCAAGATTGTGTGGAAGTGATAGATGGTTATACTCCAGACAATGAGGTGGAAAAATATTTTGTCGCCTGCGATTTAGTAATACTGCCTTACGAGTCAGCAACGCAAAGTGGAATTGTACAGATTGCATATGGATTTGAAAAACCAGTAATTGTAACCAATGTAGGAGGTCTGCCAGATGTTGTGATAGACAAAAAGACAGGTTATGTTGTGGAACCTAAAAATCCACAGCAGCTTGCGCAGGCAGTCATCACATATTATAAGGAAGATATGGGGGAGCAGTTTGCCGAGAATGTGCGGAAAGAGGCATATCGCTTTTCATGGGATAGGATGACGGAGAAGGTGGAGGAGTTGCTGCAAAATGAGTGAGCCATTGATTAGTGTGATTGTTCCTGTATATAATGTGGAGCGATATATAGAACGGTGTGTTGATAGTATTCTTGCGCAGACTTATATAAATTTAGAAATTATTTTAGTAGATGATGGCTCAACAGATTGTTCGGGAAGGATTTGTGATGAGATTACCAAAAAGGATATACGTGTCAGAACGATTCATCAGAAAAATGGAGGATTATCAAGTGCCAGAAATACTGGGATTCGTCATGCGAATGGTATTTGCTATGCATTTATTGACAGTGATGATTATATCGCCATAGACTATATTGCATGTCTTTATCGGTTATTACAAGAAAATCAGGCACAGATCGCAATTTGCGGATACAGAAAAGTGTCAGAAAACAGCGCTAAAATAAAAGAGAATTTTGATTCAGAAATTGGTACAGTGAACTTATATGATTCCAAGGAAGCTTTATTTCGACTGCTATATCAGAAAAAAATGATTACAGTTGTATGGGGACGATTGTTTCGAGCGGAACTTTTTGAAGAAATCCGTTTTCCAAAGGGGAAGTTGCATGAGGATGTTGCCGTGATGTATCGATTGTTTGATTCTTCGGAGAAAATAGTTTGTACAAGCGCTGAGAAATACTATTATTTTCAGCGCGAAGATAGTATTGTGAATAAGGATTTTCGCAAACAACGTATGGATTACATTGAATTTACAAGAGAGTGTATTCGGCACATGGAGGTTAATCATCCTGAACTGACAAAGGCTGCAGTTTCAAGACATTTTAGCACTTGCTTTGACTTGCTGTCCTGTATTGGAAATAACAAAAAAGAATTTGCTGAAGAATATATGCAGATTGTCCAGGAAATTAGGAAGTATCGAAAAACAGTGCTGTTGGATTCAAATGCAAGACTAAAAAATAGATTGGCGGCGGCAGGTTCCTTTATTTCAATTACAGCAATTCAAAGATTAAGTTGTTTGCTGAAAAGACCATAAAAGTTGTTCGAGAGTAGATTATGGGAGTAACATAATAAGAATATGATAAAACAAAATGGCAAAGTAAGTGTTATTATTCCTGTGTATAATGGAGAGAAGTATATTGAAGAGACATTAAACAGCGTTTTACAGTCCACATATCAAAATATTGAAGTTTTGATTATCAATGATGGTTCTACCGATAATAGCAGAGAAATCTGTGAGCATATGCGCCAACAAGATTCTCGGATTGTGATATATGACCAGCAAAACAGTGGTGTTGTTACTGCTCGAAATTACGGTGTGTCAAAAGCAACAGGGACATATCTCTGTTTTTGTGATCAGGATGACATTGTTGATCCAATGTGTTATGCAAAGCAAATGGAACGTATGGAGCTGGACAAAAGTGATTTGTGTATGTGCAGTGTCGGGCGAAGTATCGATGGGAAACACTCTGCCTTTGAAGTGTCAGAAGATGCGTGTTATGTGGGTAAGGACATTTTAGAACAACTTTTATATCCACTTCTTTTCAATGGCTTTGCACCGCCAATTAAGATGGGTGAAAAAAATCGTTATCCACATATTTGGTCATGCATGTTTCGTATGAATTTTTGGAGAGTACATCAGATACAGTTTAGAAGATATGTTAATTTTGAAGATGACTTATTGGTTAAGACACAGGCTCTAGCGAGTGCTAAGTGTGTTAGTACAATTGCATATGTAGGATATTATTGGCGCGTCAACCTAAATTCGGAGACCTATACGCATTCGTATATCGAAGATATTGCGGAAAAGCAGCAAAAATGTTATGAAGATTTGTATCAGAGCATAGCGGACAGAGTAGGTGACAAAATGATATTACAAATGTTCAAGTGTACAACATACTGCAAGCAATATCTGGAAGCAATTCACAATCTAACAAGTCCAGATAAAAAGAAAACATGGCACAATATTTATGCATATTATGATGCTAATATTTATGATCGCAACTTTGAAGAATGTATTTCTGCGGCTCGATATGTGAAGAAAGGAAAGATAAAACCACAGATAATTTTACGTTTTTTGGCTGGAAAACAAACAATGTTAAGTTATTATGCAGAGAAAGTGCTTGATTGGGTATTATTGATTACTCTGCATTCGCAAACGCTAACCAAGATTGAGAGAAAGTTAAAGGGGATGTAATGCATATTAGTGAAAAAAATAAAATGATTTTTATGAGCTGTATTATGACCTTATTGATTTTGATACAACATCGTTATGTTTATATGTATTTTGATGACTATGGATATGCCAGCCTACCCTATGCGGGTTTTGAGAATCGTGCTGGTATGTCGTATGGGTTGATAGATATTAAAAGCACATTATTTAAACTGGGGTGGAAGGATACTATATTTTTTCTTTGAAATAATATTATTTCGTATTGGTGGACTTCCAATAATGCAACTGACGCAGGCTACCATTATTGTATTGATTGCTGTTAGGAACTGTAGAAAAATATCCTACGCAATCTGCATCACTTATTTTCCTACAATTCCTAAATCAGCAAAATCATAAAATTCTAAGCTCTGTAAAGGACCAAGTTGAAACAGAAATGATAGAGAAAGTAGTTTTATATAAATTAAAAAATGATGTCTATGCGCAGTCAATGCCATATCAAGAAGAATATGCCTTTATAGAGGAATGGATGAGAAAGTACTATGAGCTTCCTGACGGAGTGAAATGGAATGGAATGGGTTTCTCATACTCATTAGTAGACTGAATCCATGAAGAAATGAAAACAGAGCAATTTTAATTAAGACTGTGATTGAGAGATGTGCTATACTCATACCTAGTACAGTATTGCATAAATAACAGTGAATACAGCACCTGCTATTTGTGCCAGTACCACGTTGTTGTCAGCTAACAATGCCACCGCATTGCCTCCTTCCTCCGCCTTGTCCTGACACAAATACGAGGTACTGTTTTTCACTGTTATGTAGACAATATTGTACTCGATACAAAAAACTCCAAGTATCTATAAAGGAGATTGGCTATGAGTGATGAGAACGTAATTGAAAAAGTATTGACCTACATTGATGACCATATAGAGGAGGAACTTTCTTTGGATACGATAGCAGCGGTATTCAATTATTCCAAGTTTTATATGGCACGGATTTTTGCAAAAAGAACAGGTTATACAATTTATAAGTATATCCAGGGCAGAAGACTGACGCAGGCGGCGCAGAAACTGGTTGAGACCAATAAGCCGATAGTTGAGATTGCCTACGAGGCACAGTACAGTTCGCAGCAGGCATTTACACGGGCGTTTAGCAGAGTGTATCAGTGTTCTCCACAAGTCTATCGAAAAAATGGCATATTTTATCCAGTGCAAATGCAAATTGTATTGTGTATGTCACAAAGATTGTGCAAAAGAAATTATCATATGGGAGGTAGAATGGCAGCATGAGTACAATTCCATATGTAATAGAACAGACAAGTAGAGGGGAACGCAGTTATGATATTTTTTCTAGGCTGTTGTCCGACCGGATTATTTTCCTTGGAGAAGAGGTGAATAATACAACGGCTAGTTTGGTTGTTGCGCAGATGCTTCATTTAGAAGGAGAAGACCCAGATAAGGATATTCAGTTGTATATCAACAGTCCTGGCGGTTCTGTAACAGCGGGATTTGCGATTTATGATACCATGCGGTATATTAGATGTGATGTGTCAACAATCTGTGTTGGACTTGCAGCAAGTTTTGGAGCATTTCTGCTTGCGGGCGGAACAAAAGGCAAGCGTTTTGCATTGTCAAATGCAGAGGTGATGATTCATCAGCCTGCAATTCATGGAAATGGTGTGCAGGGTCAGGCGACGGATATCAAGATTTTTTCAGATCATATACAGCAGAGTAAACAGCGGCTGAATCGTATTCTTGCAGAGAATACTGGCAGAACGCTAGAGGAGATAGCACTTGCAACGGAGCGGGACAACTATCTTTCTGCTGAGGAGGCGCTACAATTTGGACTGATTGACAAAGTGATTACACAAAGAACATAAAAAGAATATTTTTAGAAAAATAATTGAGTAGGGAAAATATTCCCTACTCAATTATAATTTACATTGTTTTGTATTCTGTGCTATACTTTATATAAACTTTTACATTTTCCAGTTCGTTCCTAACTTGGAAAAAAATGAGAGTTAATTGAATAATAGACGCTCGGAATCTTTTGTGATTCCGGGAACCTAACTTATTGTAAAGGAGGAGATAGAGATGGACAAAAAAGCAATGTACAATTTAACGTATGGTTTGTTTATTTTGACAGCAAAGGAGGGCGACAAGGATAACGGCTGCATTGTCAACACCGTTTCGCAAGTCACAACGGAGCCAAACCGTATTGTGGTGGCAGTGAATAAGAAAAATTACACGCATGATATGATTGTGCGGACGGGGATATTTAATGTATCTATTTTGACGGAGAAATCCAAATTTGAAACATATCAGCATTGGGGATTTCAGAGCGGCGCAGAGGTTGACAAGACCATAGCGATTTCTTTTGCGCGTTCAGAAAATGGGGTGATTTATATCGCAGAGGAAACCAATGCGTATCTTTCGGCAAAGGTGGTTTCCGCGACAGATCTTGGTACACATACCTTATTTTTGGCCGATGTGACAGGTGGCGAAGTGCTGTCGCAAGACAGTTCAGTGACATACAGCTATTATCAAAGCAATATTAAAAAGGCGCCTGCGGCAGCGAGCAAGAAAAAGGGATTTGTCTGTACTGTGTGCGGGTATATCTATGAGGGAGAGGAACTTCCAGCAGATTTTGTATGTCCGTGGTGCAAGCACCCAGCATCGGATTTTAAACGGTTGGAGTAGCTTTAAAACAATAACATAGCGTGTCAGAAGTGAACGAGAGGGAATGCAATGAAAATAGCAGATATGCACTGTGATACAATCTCTGAAATCTGGGAAAGTCAAAGGACTGGAAAGCCACAACAACTTTTTCAAAACAGTCTGCATGTGGACATTCAAAAGATGAAAAAGGCGAATTATATTTTACAGAATTTTGCGCTTTACATTGATATGAAAAAAAGACTTGACCCATTTGCATACATATTGGAATTAGTTGATGTCTTTCAGAATGAGATACAAAAGAATGCGAAAGAGATTCAGTTTGTAACGACATATGATGAAATTATTGCAAATGAAAAACAGGGGAAGTTATCTGCGCTGATGACAATAGAGGAGGGTGGCTGCTGTAAGGGAGAGATCCAAAATCTGGAGACGCTGTACCAGTTGGGAGCGCGCATGATGACACTCACATGGAATTATCCCAATGAACTTGCCAGTCCCAATCTTTTTGACAAGAAGTCTCCGCTCTCTGCAGAAGGGTTTCCTTTGTTTGATACTTCTGTAGGATTAACCGAAAAAGGCTTCCAGTTTATAGAGCGAATGGAGGCGCTGGGCGTAATTATTGATGTCTCACATTTGTCTGATGCAGGATTTTGGGATATTGCGAAACACACAAAAAAGCCGTTTGTCGCAAGCCATTCCAATGCGCGTGCGCTGTGTGGTCATGCACGCAATCTGACAGATGATATGATTCGGGTAATTGCAGACCGTGGCGGTGTGATTGGTCTAAACTTTTATGGACGGTTTTTGAATGCGGTTAATGATGATTATTCTAGTGTTGCAAGAATGGCGGAACACGCGCGCCATATCCTAAATGTTGGCGGTGGGGAATGCCTTGGTCTTGGAACTGATTTTGATGGTATGAATGGACGGCTGGAAATACAAGACTGCGGACAGATGTACAAACTGATTCAGGAACTGGAACATCAACATTTTACAGACAATGAGATTGAGCGGATTCTGTTTCGGAATGTTATGCGAGTATACAAAGAATTGTTATAAAATGTTGTTGAAGCCCAATTGTGTGTGTGATACAATGGACAAGTAACTGAGTGCGTTTCAAGGAATGTTGGAACAAGCTCTAAAAAATAAAGTCTGCAAAAAAGCAGGTAGAAAAGGAAGGTGTTTTATGCAAAAGGGAAAATGGAGTAAGAAGGCAGCGAAACTGATCTTCTCATTCCTGTTTGCAGCGCTATTGTTAGTGTGGCTTCCAGCAGAGGCATTTGCCGCGGAGATAACACTGACAGTAAATAATTGCGTGATTACAGGAAAAGATGTTACAGTTGTAGCATCAGGACAGGTGCAGCCAGCTCCCGATGGAATGTATTATTTATTTGAGTTAAAACCCTATGAGGAGGGGATTGGTGCAAGGCAAAATTACTGTGCATCAGTGCCAGCAGCGGAGGTAGCTACATTTACCGTCCCGTTGGACTTTAATACAGCAAATTCTAAGCTGTATTCTCGCTTTGTAGTGGCAATAGTGGAGAATGGTGTGTTTGTTCCAGTCAGCAATGAGTCTTACATCACCAATCCAGAAGCAGTTGCTTCCAAATCTACAGATTATCCAATCAGAAGCAAAAAAGGATTGACAGCGGATTGGCAGTACAGCACAGACCTCTCCACACTCGGCGCAGGTTATGCAGCATACGAGCTTGATATTAGCCGGTTCTTTACAGGCGGCGGTACAAACTATACTTATAATGGAAAAACCTACAGTTTTAATTCTGGCGTTGTAGGGGAATATGATATCGTATGCCAGAAGTTTGCAAAAGAAGGATGCAATGTGATTATGGTCATTAAAAATTCCTTCAATGCGGCAACTGCGGATTTGATTGCTCCATTGGCACGTGTACCAGGTAAAAACTGCTATGCCATGAATGTTTCAGAGCAGGGTGGTGTAGAAAAGATTGAAGCGCTGATGTCTTTCCTTGCAGGAAGATATGCGGACCAAAATAGCGCGATACATACATGGATTATTGGAAATGAGATTAACAACAATTCACCGTGGCACTATGCAGGTGATATTGGAGAAAAAGAGTTTTCAGAGTATTATGCAAAAGAGTTCCGTCTTTGCTACAATGCAATTAAGAGCCAGAATGCAGGAGCAAGGGTGTTTATAAATATTGATCAGCGCTGGATGCATACAGATGCCAACAAGTATGCATATCCGGGCAGAAATGTATTGGATAATTTTGCACAGTCTATCAATGCTACCGGCAATATTGACTGGGGCCTGTCAATTCACCCGCATCCAGTTCCACTGTTTAACTGCCAGTTCTGGAAGTTACCTCCAGGATATTCAGGAATGAAGAACCTTGTAGTGCATTCTGATAATACGAGAATGGTAAATCCAACAAACTTAGAGGTTGTAACAAACCATATGGCACAGCCATTCTTACTTGCACCAAATGGAAATGTACGTCATATTTTAATTTCTGAAATGGGATTTACTTCCATGAACCCGCAACTGGCAACAGACCAGAATATTCAGGCAGCAGCAATGCAGTACGCATATAAACTGGCTTCTTCCAATCCTTTTATTGAAGGTATTGTGATTCACAGACAGATTGACCATGCTTCTGAGGTTGCAAATGATGGTATGGCAGTTGGTATTAGAGATGCAGGCGGTGCTCCAAAGGTATCCTTTGAGATGTTTAAGTATATGGATACAGCAGATCCAACTTATGCAAATTTTGCACTGCCATACATTGGCGCGTCAAGCTGGGCTGAGCTTGGATTGAATTAGTACAACGAATCATAAGTTTCTGACACATTGACGCAGTATGGTTGTTCCTATACATGGCGGAGGAATGAGTTGTAGCAGTGGCTGCGGAGGACAATCTGACAAGCCAATGTGTCAGCTAATTATTATTTGTTGTACTCCAGACATTAAGGTATTTAGTGTAGATTATACTAGTACACCGTTTTTTATAATGGTATTGATTTATCGAGTAGGGAAAGTTTTCTCTACTCGATTTGTGTTAAGGCTCTTTTTTGCACGATACATAAAGAAGATTGCTATTTATAAATCATTTATTATAATATTATTTCATGAAAGGTTGCGTTATGTGTTAGTGGATTGCGCTTATGATAATCAAACAGAATGTAGGCAGGAGTTTGTAGCTTTTTGGTGCAGTCTTCTGAGAGTTCTTTCCAGACAGGATATAAGAAACACTCAACATGCGTCATGCGCAGAAGCTGTGCAGAGGTATATCCGCTATAGCCTTTGAGATAGTTTGGTGCTTGCGCTTCCTGAATATAAAATCTGTTTAGCTTCTGGCGGTCAGTTCTGTTTTCGGGAGAAAAGTTTGGTCTGCTTTTAAGATTTTCGCGAAGATATAAATCAAATGTAAGCAGTTCTATATAAAGTTCTCGTTTGTCTGAGGCGATGGAACAGGCAAATTCTAATATAATCTGGTAGCGGTAACTTCTTGATGGTGTGCTAATAAAATATCCGTTTGTATTGTAATAGTCTGTGAGGGCGGCAAACAGATGAAACGGTGAAATGAATTCTTGTTGCAGGACAGAAATGATATGGGAAAACTGACCAGAATTATAGTAAATTTCCACCATTTCTGCAATGTTCTTTAACTTGAGTAACTCCTCATAAGAAAGCCATTTTGTATACAAGACTTCATAGGGTGGTTTCGATTGGTACACAATGCCATATTCTGCTGTGTGTTGTTCTATGGGTGAGCCTTTTAACACTTTCAAAAATCCAAGCTGCAACTGATCTGGCGCCATTGCGTACACATCATTAAAGGAGTGGACAAAGCTGTCATAATCTTCATAGGGAAGTCCCGCAATTAGGTCAAGATGCTGATGAATATTCTGGAAACTGTGGATTTGCATGATGTTTTTGCGCAACGCTTCCATATTTGTGTGGCGGTTAACAGCTTTTAAAGTAGTTTGATTTGTAGACTGTATTCCAATTTCAAGTTGGATCAAACCAGGGCGCATATTGCGCAGAAGTTCGATTTGTTTGGCTGTCAACAAATCTGCTGCGATTTCAAAGTGAAAATTTGTGACACAATTATCATTCTCTAACAAATACTGCCAGATAGAAAGCGCATGTGCCTGATTGCAATTAAAGGTGCGGTCAACAAACTTTACTTGTGGTACTTTGCAGTCCAGAAAATATTGTAGTTCTGATTTGACTATATTAATATCACGCAGACGCACTGTTTTATCAATGGCGGAAAGGCAATAGGCACACTGAAATGGACACCCACGCTGGGACTCGTAGTACAGAATGCGGTTTTTAAAACAGGCAAGAGTATTGTTTTCGCTGTCTGCTTTGCCCACAGCAAGATAAGGATTGTACAGAAATGGAAGTTTGCCAATGTCAGTAAGTGCACGCTCACCCGTAAAACCATCTTTGCAGACGATTCCTTTGACACTCGATAAAGAAATCGTTTTCTCCCAATAATAGTGTAGCAGTTCCAGAAAAGTTTCTTCACCTTCACCCACCATAATGCCAGCAAGTTGAGGAAATGCCTGCATTATTTTTTCAGCGTGAAAAGAAACTTCTGGTCCACCAAGCCAAAGTTCTGTTTCAGGCAGAAGTTTTGGAAGTTCCACCAATAGTTCCTTTACAATATTCCAGTTCCAAATATAACAAGAGAAGGCGGCTACTTGTGGTCTTTTTTGGTAGATATCGGCTAGGATAACACTTGGAGATTGGTTGACTGTGTATTCTGCAATCTCAAGGATACCATGATTCGGTTGAGGTGAATAATATTTGTCCGCGTAGGCTTTCAGACTGTAAATTGCTGGGTTTGAATGAATATATTTTGCATTGATTCCAATTAAGAGAATTGTCATAGATAATGCTCCTTTACCGTTCATAAATTCCTTTAGTATGCATCTATTATAGCAAAAGAAGTGTCTTTGCAACAAGTTATTTTTGAGCAGTTCCAAAGAGGTATACTTGAGGAAGATAAAATTTCAACACGTATGTTGCGTACTATTTTGTTTCGGATGCTTCTATTATTGTGATTAGATTGGTTGTGTGATATAATTTTTGTGTTGCTGATAGCAATATATCGGAATTTCGGAGGAGCAATTATATGAATAATCAACAAAAAGGTATGATTCTAACATTACTAAAAATTGATGAAATGAACAGAAATTATACAAATAACTATTGGTTCTCATATAAGGATTTTTTAGATCCCACAGATGAATTTACAGATTTCTCGTGTGAACGCCTTGATGGAAAACAAAGGTACGTTACTCTAATTGAAAATTTGCTTCGCATAGATGAAAGTGCGAAAGTTTTTGTGCAAGTTTATGGATTAGAAGACAATGAAGAGCAATATATTTATGCAGATACCTTGATTATTTTTAGCAAACAACCATTTATTGAGATAAAGCAAATTTTTAATGAACCAGAAGATATATTTCCAAGTGATATTGGAGAGGAGATTGTTTTTTCGCAACCAACATTTCTTATTGATACGAATGGTGATCTAATTTCAAGTGCAAAGTTATATCATGATGCATATTCTGTATATTATTGCTGGTGGGATTAAAATTTTATTTTTGTTTGAATTGTCGTATGTCTTCTAAATTTTTTACAATTCGTTTTGAAGAAAAATTTTTTGAGAGAGATAAATACTTATGAATTAATAAAGGGAATGGGGAATGACAATGTATAAAATATTTATTGTGGAAGATGATGAGATGATTGCGGCAGGATTAAAGCGTCATCTGGAAAACTGGGGTTATAAAGTCACTTGCGCACAGGATTTGGCAAATATTATGCCAGAATTTGTACATGCGGCGCCGCAACTGGTATTGATGGATATTAAGTTGCCATTTTATAATGGATATCATTGGTGTAGTGAGATTCGGAAAGTTTCCAAAGTGCCAATTATTTTTCTTTCCTCGGCGGCAGACAACATGAATATTGTTATGGCGGTTAATATGGGGGGAGATGATTTTATTGCAAAACCATTTGATTTGGATGTGTTGACAGTAAAAATTCAGGCGATGTTGCGTAGAAGTTATGATTTTGTGAGTCAAAGTGTTGTTTTGGAACATCAAGGCGCAATGCTAAATTTGACGGAGGCAACGCTGACATACGGTACAGAAAAGCTGGAGCTTACCAAGAACGAACTGCGTATATTACAGGTGCTTATGGAGAATAAGGAAAAAGTGGTGGAAAGAGATACGCTGATGACAAAACTTTGGGAGAGTGACAGCTACATAGATGAAAATACATTGTCGGTAAATGTAAACCGATTGCGCAAGAAACTTGAGCACGCGGGACTTGTAGACTTTATTCAGACAAAAAAGGGAATTGGGTATCGTGTGGGTTAAAGTGGCATGATGGAGGCATTGGATGAATCATTTTAAGGTATATATTAGAGAAAATATTGGATGGCTTGCAGTGATATTGTTTATCGCACTGGTGATGACTGCAACTATGCTTCTGAATGGAATTCCTGTTCGGGAAATTGGATATGGAATGTTGCTGTGTATTTTTGTTACTGTTGCGGCAGCAGTCATTGGATTCAGCAGACATTGTGAAAGTTTGTGTCTGCTGAATGAATTGCGCAAAAATATTGCTGTAATATCAAATTATATAAAAGAACCAGAATATTTGTATGAAGAATATTATCAGGATTGTATTTTGGCACTTGTGCAGGAGAAGGATAAAATTCAAAATGAAATGCGAAATCGCCAGCAGGATTTAACCGCATATTATTCCATGTGGGTTCATCAGATTAAGACGCCAATTGCAGCGATGAAACTTTTGCTTGATGAGGAGATAAATCTAGTTTTGGAAGCAGATGAAATAGAAGAAAATGACATGCGTGTCATAAATGCAAGAGAGAAACAAAATGAATTGTTTCGGATTGAGCAGTATGTTGATATGGCATTGCAATATACACGTCTGGGGGCGGAGACCAATGATTTTGTGTTGCAGAATATTTCGCTAGACGAGGCAATTCGACCGTCAATTCATAAATATGCCAAACTGTTTATTCACAAACAGCTTCGATTAACCTACGATCCACAGCGCATCACGGCTGTGAGCGATAAAAAATGGCTGGGTTTTGTGATGGATCAGTTGCTGTCAAACGCCGTTAAGTATACAAGACAGGGTGGTGTTACAATTCGGGTGTGTCGTATAACTCAAGCACAGAAAGTAAATTTGGAAACTGGTGTTGAAAAGGAAAAAGAACTAAAGCACTGGTATGAGAAGGAGGTGCCCGCAGAAGAACGCGTGCGAATTATAGTGGAAGACACAGGAATTGGCATTCGCGCAGAAGACCTTCCAAGAGTCTGCGAAAAAGGTTATACAGGGTATAATGGCCATGCGGATAAGCATTCTACTGGAATAGGACTATATCTGTGTCAGGCGATATTAAGAAGACTTGGACATCAGCTTCAGATTACATCAGAACAGGGAAAAGGGACTAAGGTAGAAATTATACTATAGAAACCTCAACTTTAGAAAGAAAAGAGCTTCCTATCTATATGATTTGTAAGACAAATGTAAGGATTTTTTCTAAAAAATAGATTACGATAAGAACTGCAAATAATAGTTGGGAGCTGCAGAAAAATAATGAATGCAGGTCCTTATAGCGATAGACTTGGGAAGTCTATAAGGAGGTTGAGGAAACAGCATGAGTGATAAAAAGGTAGTAGAAATCAAAAATTTGGTCAAAAGTTATGGTGAAAAGAATTTTCAGACAACTGTGTTAAAGGGTATCGATATGAGTATCTACAAAGATGATTTCATAGCGGTTATGGGACCATATATACTGCCTCTGTGAATCGAGAAAAGTTTTATTGTTTTCTCTACAGAAAAAGACTATAACAGTGTTCAAGATTTATATACAGTGGAGAAAATGTTATGTCAAAATATCTTGAATCTGGAAAGAACAGATAGCCAGCACTTAAGAACTGTATACGCATCGAAGAAATCTTCTAAGCGCGTTTTTTATAGGTTATTTGGTGAACAGTTTCTTAAAGAACAAGAAAGGTACAAAGTTGTATAGAATTTACATGGCAGATTTTGCATAGGAAAAATTAGTGACATCAAATAGTGACATGAAACAGTCTAAAAAGTGTAGGTTTTTGCAACCTGCATTTTTTGATATACTACTTTTCAAAGAAAGAATTGGTACACAATATGAATCACAGAAAGGAAATATAATATGAAACTTAATTTATCAGGAACTTGGCAGTTTGCGCTGGATGAGGGAAAAATAGGATTGCAACAGGAATATTATCGAAGGATGACATTTGAGGATACGATTGACCTTCCTACCACAACAGCAGAGGCAAAAAAAGGAAAAAAAGGTACAAAGCGGCATATAGGACATTTAACAGAAATGTATCATTTTGAGGGATATGCATGGTTTTTAAAGGAACTTGAGATTTCCATGACAACAGATGAAACAAGAAAACGCTTCTTTTTTACTATGGAAAGAACGAGAAAGTCCAATGTGTGGGTGGATGGCGCATATGTAGGGAATTTTGACAGTTTTTATGTGGAACATCGGTATGAGCTGACACAATGGTTGACACCAGGAACACACACACTTGTCGTGATGATTGACAATACAGATTATGTGTCAAGCGGTGGGCATATGACTTCGCCAGACACACAGACAAATTGGAATGGCATTTTGGGAGAGATTTTTTTGGAAACCGTCGAGGATATTGCAATTGAAAAGCTGTGGATATATCCTTGTCGAAAAGACAAAAATATAGAACTTCGATTGCAGTTATCGCACTGCGATACCCTTTCGCAAACCTGCGCGGAAGTGCGTTGTCGCCTTACGTGTCTGCGTATGAAAGAGGGGCGGGATTTTGAGCATTTTGATCCGCTGTATACACAGGCAGCGGACACACGGCGCACATGGATTGCGGAAAACAAAGGACAAGATGCACCATATATAATTGAGACGCTTGCGCTTCTTGACAGTCAAGTGTACAATTTGTCGCAGTGTGAAAAACAGCGTATTGACAGTCTATCGCAGGGTGGAGAACAGCATTCTAAAATATTACAAGGATTATGCTCTAGCGTGTTTTCTGTCGAATATCTACTGGGCGAGGACGCGAAAGAGTGGGATGAATACAATCCATTTGTATATGAACTTACAGTTCGCATTTTGCGTAAAGACAGGGTGTTGTGTGAGCGAACAAGTTATTTTGGATTGCGTGATTTGACGCATCAAGAGAGGATACTTTACTGCAATGACAATGAAATATTTTTGAGAGGGACTCATGATGGAATGATTTTTCCGTTGACAGGGTATGCGCCAATGGATCTGGATTCGTGGCTGCGGGTATATGGGACAAGTAAGGAGTATGGTCTGAACCACTATCGATATCATACTTGCTGTCCGCCCAAGGCGGCATTTTTGGCTGCGGCTTATCTTGGAATATATGTGCAGGCAGAGTTAGCTTTCTGGGGTTCTATTTACAATAAGGAAGAGAAACAGTGCGATATAAATCAGCAGAAGTTTCTCTTGGAGGAGGGGATTCGTGCGCTTGATGCCTTTGGAGATTTGCCATCTTTTTTTGGTATGAGTATGGGAAACGAGTTGTGGGGCAGCAAGGAGGAAATTAATAGAATGATAGGCGTACTCAAGACGCATGACCCACGACATCTGTATACGCAGGGAAGCAATAATCATCAATTTGTGCCGTCTATGCTGTCAAATGATGATTTTTTTAGCGGTGTGCGATTTTCAATAGACCGCCTGTTTCGAGGTTCCTATGCAATGTGTGATGCGCCACTTGGTTTTGTGCAGACTGAGAGACCAGGCGCATACTGGAATTATGACAATGTAATATTTCCCACAGAAATTAAAAAGAAGGAAACAAGGAAGGGTGAAACCATACAGATTCAGTACGGTACAGGTGTCAAAGAGGTGGAAGTTACAGCAGGTGAGGAAGAGGGCATTGCGCATATTCCAGTTGTGTCCCACGAGATAGGACAATATGAGTTCACACCAGATTTTCAGGAAATCGCGCTGTATACGGGGGTTTTACAACCTGAAAACTTGAAGATTTTCCAGGAGCGTATGGATGAGAAGGGATTGCTTTCTTACGCGGATGACTATCTACATGCTTCGGGAAGACTTGCCGGGGCATGTTATAAACTTGAGCTGGAAGCGGCATTTCGCAGCGCCGAATTAAGTGGTTTTCAACTGCTTGACATTAAGGATTTTTCCGGTCAGGGAACAGCGCTGGTGGGCATATTAAATGCTTTTCATAAAAATAAGGGGGTGATTGCACGGGAGGAGTGGCGCAAATTCTGTTCCGATGCAGTGCTTTTACCAACGTTGGATAGCTTTGTAATGCGGGGGGATAGCTGCATAGCGTGTGAAGTAAAGCTTCGCTATTATCGTCCTGAGAAGTTTTTGAAACCACAGCTAAAAGTGATCTGGTATCTGAAACGACAGGCAGGAAGCACTGTTGACAGCACAATGGAAAAACAGGTACAGACAATGGAGTGTGAGGAATTTGCTGGGCGAGGACTGTTTTCTATTGGAACCATTTCATTAAAAGTGCCGGCGTGCAGTAATAATGCAACGTATGTATTGCGCTTTGTTTTAACAGGGGAAAATGTGAAGGCGATTGAAAATGAATATGATATTTTTGTATATGAAGAGAATGTTACAAAAAAAGAGACTTTTTTTAAAGATACGAGATCAAAAAAGGAAGAAACAAATGTTGAGAAGACTGTTGAGACACAAGGATTTGATTTTAATAATGCGAACTTATGTATCACAAATGATAACAAGACCGCTTTAAAGGCTTGTCATAATGGAAAATTTGTGTTGCTTTTTGTAAAGCCTAACAGCACACTTCTTGGAAGTACTATAAAAGGAGAATACTGTACAGATTTCTGGTGCTATCCAATGTTTCGCTCTATCTCTGAAAGTACAAAAAAACCAGTTCCGGTTGGAACGATGGGGCTTTTGATTGACAATACACACCCTGCATTGAGCGGCTTTGCGTGCGAGACTTACACGACAGCACAGTGGTATCCTATTGTCAGCAATTCCAGACCAATGATATTAGATAAAACAGAGGAGACAAAGTTTATTAAGCCGATTGTGCGCATGATGGACAATTTTGAGCGCAATCATAATTTGGGACTGATTTATGAGCTAAGATACGGCGCAGGAAAAATGCTTGTCTGCCATGCGGATTTGCCTTCGCTTAAGGAGAAATCTCCAGAGGCAGACTGCCTGTATCGAAGTCTTGTAGCCTATGTGAAGTCAGCGGCATTTCAATGCTAAAAACCGAGTAGGAGAAGATTACTTTTCCTACTCGTGCGGACCCGTGTCTGCACGGGTCTGTATTGTACTATAAATAAAAATTATTATTTTATTGGTTTACAGTCTCCTCAATCAACGCTGCAATTGTATCAATGGAGTCTTTCATTTTGCTGTTTTGCATGGCGTCAATATAGGATTGTCTTGTAAAATACAGTTCATGTATTTTCTCTGTCAGCGTTACAGCAGTGAGATAGTCTTCGTCAGCCACCATAGAAAAACCCTGTGACTCAAAACTTTTTGCGTTTAAGATTTGGTCCCCGCGGCTTGCATGAGCAGGTAACGGAATTAAAAGATTGGGCTTTCTTAGCGCTAGAAGTTCGCAGATTGCATTGGCACCAGCACGAGAGATAACAATATCCGCCATTGCAAACAGATCTTTGAGGTCATCTTTTACAAATTCAAACTGTTTATAGCCTGCAGTTTTTAGAAGCAAGTTATCAATCTTTTCCTTGCCACAGATGTGTACAATCTGAAAATCTTCAAGCAAGGTGGGTAGTGCCTCACGAACCAGTTTGTTGACACCAGCGGCGCCAAGACTTCCACCAATTACCATAATAACAGGTTTTGCAGCGGTAAAACCACACATTTCCAGCCCTTTTTGCTTGTTTCCTTTTGTGAGCTCATTTCGTATGGGAGAGCCAGTGAGCACGGCCTTCTCAGCGGGCAGATTTTGCAGAGTCTCCGGGAAATTGCAGCAGATTTTACGGGCGACAGGAATACATAGATTGTTGGCAAGCCCAGGCGTCATGTCAGATTCGTGAATAATACAAGGGATTTTTAACATTGCCGCCGCACGGACAACGGGAACACTCACAAATCCTCCTTTGCTAAATATAATATCTGGTTTTAACGTCTTTAGAATTTTTTTTGCTTCAACAAAGCCCTTGATTACACGAAAAGGGTCACTAAAATTTTTAATGTCAAAATATCTTCGGAGTTTTCCTGTAGAAATCCCATAATAGGGAATGCGGTAATCTTCGATCAGCTTTTTTTCAATGCCGTCATAGGAGCCGATATAGTGGATATCATAGCCTAGACTTTTCAATTTGGGAAATAGAGCAATGTTTGGCGTCACATGTCCGGCGGAGCCGCCGCCAGTAAAGACGATGCGTTTCATACTTTTCAGCCTCCGATTTATGATTTTGCTGTTTCCGCTTTGTATTGTTCTAGCGCGCGTGCCAACTGATCTGGACAGGAGGTGCTTTTGAATCCGCATTGAATGCCTTTGAGTTTAGAGATGGCATCATCGACAGACATTCCAGCAACCAGAGCTGAGATTCCTTTTAGATTGCCATTGCAGCCACCAGTGAACGCCACTGATTTTATAATATTATCCTCCACTTCAAAATCAATCATTTTAGAACACGTTCCGCTTGTTACATATTGCATAATGAATACCCTACCTTTCGCATTAGAATTTCTTTTATAAAAACTGATATTATTTTAGCAGTCTGTAGGATTGAAGTCAATACCGTTACTGTTCACTCCGTTCCAGTAACAATAAAAATCCATGCAAAATTTGCTTCGCAAATGGATTTTTACTTGCTAGAGGTATGTTTTCGCACGGACTTAGCAGTAAATGCTAAGTCCTGTGTGAACAGTAATTCAATTAATAGCATTAAAATTGTCATTTTATATGTCTTGTCATCTGTAAAGATATATGCTATACTGCATGAGAACTATTGTTTTCAGAATGCAAGGCAGAGAGAAAGAGGGAGGTGCTATATGACAAAACAGGAGGAGATACAAAATCTAAAACAGGAAAAAAATGCAGTAATTTTGGCGCATTATTATGTTTCGCCAGAGATACAGGAGATTGCAGACTACATAGGAGACTCTTATTTTCTGAGCAAACAGGCGACAATGCTTCCACACAGCACGATTGTGTTCTGCGGGGTCTCTTTTATGGGGGAAAGTGCGAAACTGCTAAATCCATCAAAGACTGTGTTGATGCCAGATGCACAGGCAGATTGTCCAATGGCGCATATGGTGGACAAAGCAGCGGTGGAAAAAGCAAGACAGCAGTATGAGGACCTTGCAGTTGTTTGCTATATTAATTCGACTGCGGAAATTAAGTCTTGGTCCGATGTCAGCGTAACTTCTGCAAATGCGATTTCTATTGTGCGAAATTTGCCAAACAAAAATATTTTGTTTATCCCAGATAAAAATCTTGCGCAATATACAGCAAGAAATGTTCCAGAAAAGAAGATTCTTTTTCAGGAAGGCTTTTGTCCAATTCATGAAAATATGCGCTCTGAGGAAATTCAGAAGCTGCGCGCGCAGCATCCTGCTGCAAAGGTGCTTGTTCATCCAGAATGCAATCAGGAAGTGTTGAAATTTGCAGATTATATTGGCTCTACAAGTGAAATTTTGTCCTATGCAGAAAAAAGTCCTGAAAAGGAGTTTATTATTGGCACAGAGTCCGGTGTCAGATATGCGCTGCAACAGGCAAGACCAGATGCGTCATTTTATTTTCCAGAGACAGAACCTGTTTGCGCTGGCATGAAGCGGATAACACTGGAGAATGTTATTGAAGTGCTTAAGACAGGGAAAAATGAAGTGCTTTTGGAGGATAATTTGGCAAACAGAGCCGCCAGACGAACCCTGGAACGAATGCTGGAGCTTGCGCAGATGTAAGGGTTTAGCAGTTAAAAAGAAAGGATATGGTTGGCAAAAATGACAAAGAAACTGTATTGTGATGTAGTCATTGCTGGGTGCGGTGTAGCAGGACTTTACACAGCGTTGTCCCTGCCGCGTGAAAAAAAGATATTGATGTTGTCAAAAGAGGATATCGCAAGTTGTGATTCTATGTTGGCGCAGGGTGGAATCTGTGTGTTGCGTGACGAGAGCGATTATGATGCATATTTTGAGGACACTATGCGTGCAGGACACTATGAAAATCGCAGGGAAAGTGTGGCGATTATGATTCATTCTAGCAGGGCGGTGATTAATCATTTATTGGCGTTGGGGGTGCGTTTTGAGAAAAATGCAGACGGAAGCCTTGCCTATACAAGAGAGGGGGCACACTCGCAGCCGCGCATCTGTTTTCACAAGGATATTACAGGCGAGGAGATTACGACGACGCTGTTGGCGCATGTGTGCAGACTTGCGAATGTCAAAATTATGGAGTATACGACAATGACAGATCTTATTGAGCAGGACGATATTTGTATTGGTATGCAGGCAAAAGACAAAAAGGGAGATTTGTTGGAGATATATGCACCGGATACAGTTCTGGCAACTGGTGGGATAGGAGGGCTTTATCAGCACTCTACAAATTTTCCGCTGCTGACTGGGGACGCCTGCCGCATTGCACAAGAACATGGAGTGGCGCTAGAACATATGGATTATGTGCAAATTCACCCGACTTGTCTCTACAGCACCAAACCAGGCAGAAGTTTTTTGATATCGGAATCTGCGCGGGGAGAGGGTGCTGTCATACAAAATCATAAAGGGGAACGGTTTGTTGACGAACTGCTTCCGCGGGATGTGGTGACAGAGGCAATTCAAAAAGAAATGCAAAAAGAAGGTGTAGCGTATGAGTATCTTTCGTTTGAGAAAGTACCAGAACATATTGTGAGGGAACATTTTCCCAATATTTACAATCATTGTCTTGCGGAGGGATATGACCTGTTAAGAGAACCTGTGCCAATTGTGCCAGCGCAGCATTATTTTATGGGAGGGATTCATGTGGACGGCGATTCCCAGACCACCATGAAACATTTGTATGCAGTGGGGGAGACTAGCTGCAACGGGGTTCATGGAAGAAACCGGCTTGCCAGCAATAGTCTTTTGGAAAGTTTGGTATTTGCAAAGCGCGCAGCAGAAAAAATTTGTGGAAAAGAAAGAGAGGAACAGATATGAATCCAGTAACAATGCAGCTTGTGGCTGACAAATATATTCGACTGGCGTTGGAGGAGGATATTAACTGTGAAGATGTGTCAACCAATGCGGTTATGCCTGATTATAGAAAGGGAGAAGTACAACTAATTTGCAAGGAAGATGGTATTGTGGCTGGACTTGCTATTTTTGAGCGGGTATTTACACTGCTAGACAAAGATACAAAGGTAGTTTATAATGTAAAAGATGGTGATATAGTACAAAAAGGTATGGTGCTTGCCATGGTTACAGGGGATATTCGCGTGCTGTTGTCTGGTGAGCGCACGGCACTAAATTACTTGCAGCGTTTAAGTGGTATTGCAACATATACACACAATGTAGTACAATTGTTAGAGGGCACAAAGACAAAGTTGTTAGACACCAGAAAGACGACACCAGGAATGCGGGTGTTTGAGAAGTATGCAGTGCGTGCTGGCGGCGGCGGAAACCATCGGTATAATCTTTCTGATGGCGTCTTGTTAAAGGATAATCATATTGACGCGGCAGGTGGCGTGCGCAAAGCAGTGGAGGCTGCAAGGGCTTATGCGCCTTTTGTCAGGAAGATTGAGGTGGAAGTAGAAAATCTTACTATGGTGCAGGAGGCAGTAGAAGCCGGTGCAGATATCATTATGCTGGATAATATGAGTTTGGAGCAAATGGCAGAGGCGATACAGTTAATTGATGGTCGGGCAGAGACGGAATGTTCCGGCAACATTACAAAAGAGAATATTCAAAAAATTACAGCGCTGGGGGTGGATTATGTGTCGAGCGGGGCACTCACGCATTCGGCGCCAATCTTAGATATCAGTCTAAAACATCTGCGTGTGATTGATATGGAAGGATAGATTTGAAAGGGGGATTTGTAAAGCAGGCTATGGAGAAAGAATTGACTGGGGACGAGCGCAGAAAGTTTATTTTGACAAGAATGCAGCAGGCACAGGAACCCATTTCAGGCAGTGCGCTAGGGAGAGAAACCGGTGTGAGCCGGCAAGTTGTTGTGCAGGATATGGCGCTTTTGCGCACAGAAGGTTATCCAATTAAATCCACAACAAAAGGATATTATCTTGAGCGCACAGCACAGAATCTCTGTGTGCGTATTTTCAAGGTTTGTCATACAGACGCGCAAGTGGAAGATGAGCTGAATGCGATTGTGGACCTTGGCGGAAAGGTTTTAGATGTGATGGTAAATCACAGAGTATATGGAAAGGTGTGCGCGGCGCTGAACATTAAAAGTCGCAGAGATGTGCGTGCGTTTGTTGAAAATATCCAGTCTGGAAAGTCCACACCGCTCTTAAATGTGACATCAGGGTATCATTTTCATACTGTCAGTGCAGAAAGTGAGACAGTGCTTGACGAGATTGAGGAAATGCTCTGTCAGAAAGGGTATCTTGCCAAGCTTTTACCTTATGAGAAAGAGCTGTGATAAAATGCGAATGACGTGTAAAATCAGTGGGAAAATAAGGCAGGTATGAACATGGCAAAGAAGAAATTATATGCGGTAAAAAAAGGGAAAAAAACAGGTATTTTTGAAACATGGGAGGCTTGCAAAGCTTCGGTTGATGGGTATTCAGGAGCGCAGTACAAGAGTTTTTTCTCAAAGGAGGAGGCGCAGGCATATTTGACTGGCACAACAAATCCTCTTCAAAACCCATCTGCTGATGGGGCAAATAACGCTAAAACAAATCAGGTAATTGCTTATGTTGATGGGAGTTTTCAGAAAGATTTAGGAAAATATTCTTTTGGCTGTGTTTTGATTCGGCCGGACGGGGATATTGTCCGTGAATCTGGCAATGGAGATAACCCAGAATCATTGGAGCTGCGCAACGTTACTGGAGAAATGCTTGGGGCGATGTTTGCAGTCAAGTGGTGTGAGGTCAATGGATACACAGCAGTGAAAATCTGTTATGATTATATGGGAATTGAGATGTGGGCGACTGGCGGCTGGAAGACAAACAATGAATTGACGCAAAAGTATGCTGCGTTTATGAAAGCAAGCAGCAAACGGATACAGATAACTTTTCAGAAAATAGCAGCACACACAGGAGACAAATATAATGAGGAGGCAGACAAACTTGCAAAAGCTGCACTGACGCAAGGAAATGGCATTCCAAAGATCACAAAAATAACTTGATTTTGGAATGCAGTTATTTTTCTACAGTTCCTTAGAGTAAACGCAAATATCAATTGTGTTTACTCTACTTTTAATAATGTGAAAAATTGGTAAGATTTTGCGAAGAATTGGGAGTCGCATTTTGGATGTGACATGTTATAATAAAAAGGGACAGCGCGGAGGAGGTAGCAATACATTCCTCACATAAGATTCCCTTCTAACCACCAGGGAAGAATGTTTGACTAGACATTCTTCCTTCTCCGTGCAAATTTCTATGTGAGAACGGCTTATTATAGTTCTGAAAAACTGAATGGTATGGAATGTCTGCGCTTGGAACCTTGCAGCCGTTCATTGAGTGTTCGGTAGTATTCATATCGACTGATGCGCAGCCGTTCTCCTGTGGTGAGAAGCACATAGTCGCGGCTGTAACCGTCAATGTAGCGCGCATTGACCAGATAGGATTTGTGAATGCGTATAAACTGGCAATTTTTTAGACGGATGCGCTTTTCAACGACATCGAGTTTTTGATAGAATGTGTCGCGGGAGTTTGAGGAGACGATATGAGTGCGTCTTCCCTCAGAGACAAAATAATGGATTTCTTTCACTGGTGTGTGGATATAATCGGGCCTAATATAATAGGAAAAAGAATCCGCATCATCAAGAATTGTCTCGTAGGCGAGAGATGCATGTGCCCAGAGTTGCCGGCGGCTTTTGTCTGGCATGATATATACTGGCTCTAACAGGACATCTTCTGCGGGAGGGCTATAATCTCTGTTTTGTGTGACAATAGAAATCAGTTGTTTGTTTTGTTGTTTGGCTTGCAAGAGAACACTGCGCATTAATCCCCCGTCTTCTGTTCTGTCGTAGAAGAGGATATCGGGGCAGTTGCAACAGATACATCGCTGTAATTCATAGGCATTGTGGTAGCACATCACAGCAATGTTTACATCTCGATAGCGAAAACAGTTTAATATTTCATCTCTAACAAATTCTAACAGCTCAGTTTGTTCATAGCAAAAAGCAAAATTAATCATTGATAAAATCTCCTTAGTAAAATGCTCGAATGGTAAGAAATCCGTGTCGGCAAAACATAATATAAACCGAAAAAGTATTTATAGACATAGTACATAAGTACTAAATCAAATTGTTTTTAGAAATTCATGCAACATGGAATCAGTTATATTTTGGAGAGTAGGGGAATATAGATTACTACAATACAGCTTTCTATTTCAGGAGTTTCTATTATGACTCGGATATCCAATATGCTGATTCCAGCGCTGATTTTCTATATTGTTGCAATGGGGCTGTCACAGAAAAAAGATATCTACGCCAGCTTTACTAGAGGCGCCCAGGACGGAATGCGCACTGTGATAAATATTGTTCCGACGCTCATAGGACTAATGATTGCAGTGGGAGTGTTGCGGGCATCAGGATTTCTGGAATTTGCAGGCAACATGATAGGCCGTGTGATTGGTTTGTTTGCCGACGATTTTCCAAATGAGTTAGTGTCGCTCTTTGTGGTGAAGCTTTTTTCTGCATCTGCTGCGACAGGGCTTGCACTGGATATTTTTAAGGAGTACGGCACAGATTCTTTTGCAGGGATTGCCACTTCACTTGCGCTGGCGAGCACAGAGACAGTGTTTTATACAATGTCGGTATATTTTATGGCAGCGAAAATTACAAAGACCAGATGGACACTTGTGGGAGCATTGCTGTCCACAGCCGCTGGTCTTGTGGCGAGTGTTGTCCTTGCAAGAATGCTTATGGGGTAATAAAAAATAGTATGTGAATACCTTTTCTCAAAGAAGATATTGAATATATGGCAGATAAGGTCTATAATCTGTTATGAAATTACAAATCATTACGAAATATTATGAAATAGAAAGTGCACACAGGTTTGACGGATATAGACAGTCCTTGAAAAATAAATTCAAGGACTGTCTATAAATAGTGTCTGTAAAAAGGATAAAAAGTTGTGTAAGAAAAAGGGAACGATGGCAATATGAAAAGTATATTGATAATTGAAGCAGATTATAAACTGGCAGAGCGGATGGGAAGGGCAATGATGGATGTCGAGACACATGTGTATACTTGCAGTACCTTTGCATCGGCTGTCGCCCTGCTTGAAAGGGAGGTATTCCAGCTTATTATTATTGATACAATGCTGCCTGATGGGGACGGGTATGCATTGACTGAGAAGTTGAAAAATGGTTTTGATGTGTCCAAAAATCCTGCAGTTATATTGATTGTGCCTTACGGGGAAAGTTTGAATGTACAGAAGCTGAACGAACTGAGTATCTCGGATTATATTACAAAACCGTTTAATACAGCGGTGCTCAAGGCAAAAGTCTGGACACAGTTTAAACGCAGGAAAAAAGAAGCTGGTTATCATGCAATCAGCAGGTTTGAGGCAATCGGTGCTGGCTCTAAGAGAAGTGTTATTGGAGAACACCTTGTTGTGATAGATGCCTACCGATTTAACTTTGATGTGGAAGAGTATCGCATTGCGGGCAAAAAGGTACGGCTGAACCAATTGGAACAATGCCTGCTGCGCAATCTGGTGGAAAACAAGGGAATCGTGCTTAAGAAAAAAGCGCTTGTGGAGAAACTGCACTCTGAATGCAGAATCTTTATTGATGAGACAATGCTGGCAGAAACAGTACATATGCTCCGCAACAAGCTGGATGCGCACAATTACATAAAGACAGTGTATGGTATCGGCTATTTGTGGACTCTGGTGGAGGACAAAAATAAGAGTTCCTAATATCGAATGAGAGAAAGGAAAGAACATATGTGGAAACGAATCAGGGAGATGGATATCGATTTTATTATAAAGATGTTTTACAGTGTCGTTCTGGTTATTGTGTTTATTATCACGGTGCTGATCTGCGTCAACTCGCCAGTACAACGCCATTTTAAAAATATTGGGAAAAATAATGTGTGGTTTGGCGAGGAATGGTATTATACGGGTACTTCACAAAAGGTAACAGCTCACGCACAACACTACTTGCAAGTTCAGATAGACAATGGGGCTGTATCGATATCAAAGACGCTAGATTTTACCCCGTCACCGGAGGAGTACCTCTGTTTTCGGGCAAGGGCACTTGACACCGCCGTATTTGTGAACGGAATTCCGTGGTATCAGCATTCCTATCAGGAAAGATATCGCTCCCACGGCAAACGGATGTACATGCTTCACCAGATACAGGCGAAAGGGTTTGAGAAGGGCGATGTCATCACCCTTGTGCTGGAAAATATGGCAGATAAAGATTGTGCAACAATCCAATTTCTGGCAGTTGGGGACCGATATGCGCTGAATAGATATATTTTGAAAAAATCTTATCGCAGTCTTGGCATGTGTATGGCGGTTGGATTGGTTATTTTGTTAAGTCTGATTGCAAGCCGTTCTGCAATATTGATCGATAAAATGCGAGATGTCCATTCCTTGTGGTGGCTTATTTGTTTTTTGGTACTTTCTGTCATATATCTTGGGACAGATTGCGGGTGCATGGAAATCTTTATCGAGCGGATTTCCATTGTAAGCTGGCTTAACAGCCTCTCACTCATAATGCTGCCAATTCCCTTTACGCTGTTTACACAGTGCGCGTTTTTCCCGAGACAGAGGCGGTATGATGTATTAGCTTTGATCAATTTTATAATTGTGGCGGTAAGTACTATCGCGTATGCAATTTTTGCGTACAGCATGTCAAGTTTTTATTTGATAGTGCATATATTAATTGCATTGGATATTGGGGCGTGTATCTTGAGTTTTCTCCAGGAAAAGTTAATGCCTGCTGCCGAGGTGTTTCTTGGCTATGGCGCAGTGATTTGCAGCGCGACCGCAAGTATTTTCTTTTACTGGAACAATGCAGTTTATCCGTGTTCTGTCGCTTTTGGCTATGGCGTCTTTGTTTTTGGGGTATGTATGCTGGTCTGGGTGGTGCACAACCGCAATGAGATTAATCGAATGCGAGAGGAGGCGGACCATGTTATTATGGAGCGGGATAAGATTGCAGCGGAGGAGGCAAATGAGCAGAAAAGTCGTTTTCTGTCACATATGTCCCATGAGATTCGCACACCGCTCAATGCAATTCTTGGCTCAAATGAGTTGATTTTGCACGAGACAAAGGATAATAGCATTCGCAAACATGCCGCGGATATACAGAGTGCCGGAAGAACATTGTTGGCTTTAATCAATGATATCCTTGATTTTTCCAAGATAGAAACCGGAAAAATGGATATTATAACATCGGACTATAGATTTTCGTCGGTGCTCAATGATGTTGTGGCAATGATAAAGGACAGGGTGATAAAAGCAGGATTGGAATTGCGTCTTGACATTGACAAAACACTTCCAGATTTGCTTTACGGCGACGAAGTACGCATCAAACAAGTTATTCTAAACTTGTTGACAAACGCTGTGAAATACACAGAGAGCGGTTGGGTGGAACTCTGTGTGAAAAAACGGGAAGTCTCTGACTATCTTGACGAGGAAAATATTCTGTTGGACATTCGGGTTTCGGATAGCGGTGTGGGAATCCATAAGGAGGAGATTCCAAAGCTTTTCGTGGAATTTGAACGACTTGACCTGCTGAAAAACAGAAGTGTGGAAGGAACTGGGCTGGGACTTAGCATCACGTCCCGACTTGTGCAATTGATGGATGGCAAGCTGAATGTGGAGAGTGAGTATGGAAAAGGGTCTAGCTTTTTTGTAGTAATTCCGCAGCGTGTTGTCTCAAATGTTCCTCTTGGAGACTATAAGAATCAGTTTCAGGTGCAGAGCGAGCAGGAAGAAAGCCTCGAAACTATGCGTTTTCCTGGGAAAAAGGTTTATGTGGTGGATGACAATGAGATGAATCTTGAAGTCATTGCATCGATTTTGGAAATGCTTGACATTGAGGTGAGCCGTGCAGATGGAGGAGTGGCAGCAGCCAAACAGCTCGACAAAGAAAAGTATGATTTGATTTTGACCGACGACATGATGCCAGAGATGAGCGGTACGGATTTAATGCAGTACTTACACGGAAATCGGGAGAGCGTCAGTCATGGCACGCCGATTGTCGTTTTGACAGCAAATGCAGTTACAGGTGCGCGGGAAGAATACATTAAGAAAGGGTTTGATGATTTTATGACCAAGCCAATCGATATAGATGTGTTGCAGAAAATACTAATGAAATACTTAAAATAGGCCTGTTTTTCGTGAAAAAGACGGTTTTTGGTCTTTCGAGAAAATTTTTCAGAAAAAATATTGACTTTTCTCAAAAAAAAATAGACAATAATACAGTACAAATTTTAAGCAATTATTACATTAATCAATTATTACATTAATATAAAAAAGAAGATTGCTTTGCGAGAATTTTCATATGTAAATGACTCTATGAGTCTATATGTAAATGTAACGGAGGGAACTGGTGTGTTAAAAAGAGAAGTAAAGGTAAAGGAAATTGAGAAAAGATATGATCATCCATTGGCCGAGATTGTTCAGATTGCCAGTCAGTACAAAAGCGAGATATTGCTGGAGTATGACAAGTACAAAATCAATGCCAAAAGCATTATGGGAATTATTGCATTTAACCCCTCTGAGGGAATGAATGTGACAATCGCCGCAAAGGGAACTGATGAGGGCGAGGCGGTTGAGGCGCTGGAAAAATTTTTTATCTGTCAGTAGCGTTTTTAGAGCACAGGCTTTCTTGAGGGGTCTGTGCTCTTTTTATGCACATGGGCATCCAGCGAGGCAAGTAGGGGAAGTAAGTTTCTCCTACTCGATTGTGCAGCCCTATGCAGAGGAAATATTTTCAGAATAAATATACAATTCTATAAATATGTGCTATACTATAAAAAGCAAGAGCTGCTTCTTATAGTCAGATGCACGGCGCAAAGAGCAGCGCCTTTTATCAGAAGCAAAGAGCAGCTTCTGATAAGTTATACTATAAGAAGCAAAAACAGCTTCTTATAGTCAGATGCACGGCGCAAAGAGCAGCGCCTTTTATCAGAAGCAAAGAGCAGCTTCTGATAAGTTATACTATTACAATGAGTGTTAGATTTTTTGCGAGTTGTTGTACGAATTACATATAGAAAAATAATTTTATATAAGTGAGAAGGTGATTGGAAAATTGGAGGTTAGGCGGAGACTTGGCAGAGGCATTATCAAGCCAGTAAGAATTGCCTTAAGGTCGGCATACCGCAGTGAATGGGATGATGCTATGGCACTCGCATGGCGGACTTTTATGCAGTTTGAAGCGTGTGATTACACGCCGCAGGGCATCGAGAGCTTTCAGGATTTTATCACAGATACAGTGCTCTACAGAATGTTTGTTATGGGGGTATATCAGCTTTTTGGAGCATATGACAATAATCAAATGGTCGGGATGATCAGTCTGCGGGACGAGACACATATATCATTGCTTTTTGTAGATCGGAGATATCACAAAATGGGAATTGGCAGGGGATTGATTGAGTATGTGAGCCGCTATGTTCTGACGGAGGAGGGGCATAATTATATTACAGTCAATGCAGCACCATATGCGACTGGTTTTTATCATCGCATGGGATTTGTAGATACCAATACAGAGCAGGCGAAGGATGGCATTCGGTATACGCCAATGCAGAGAAGGTTAATTTATGAAACAGTCAGAAATTGTTAAAAAATCATACATTATGAATAGTTTCTAAATGAAAAAGCAAGGGGTGGAAAAAAATGGCAGTAGAATATATAACAAGCAGAAATATGGTAGATTTGATTTACGAGACGCTGAGGTTAATGAACAAACCGATGGCGCATCACTGTATGCGGGTGAGCTATATTATGGCCAAGATGTTGGAAACCTATGGGACTTATGAAAAATATGAGATTGCGGATTTTATGGTACTGGCACTTTTGCATGACATCGGGGCATACAAGACAGATGACGTGCGCAAGCAGTTGACCTTTGAGGCAAAAAATCCATTACCGCATTCTGTGTATGGTTATCTTTTCCTAAAGTATCTCTCACCGCTGGATGAGCAGTCCAAGATGGTGCTCTATCACCATACGGATTACAGCAAAACAAAGGATATGGATTATCGCTATCGTTTTGAATTGGAAGTTTTGAAGGTTGCGGAAAGTGTTGATGTGTGGCATCGTTCTTTCGGAGAAAAATTTGATTGTAAAATGATTCATAAGTATGCGGGAACAAAGTATGATCCGGAGGTATGTTCCCTGCTGGATGAGGCAGTGGAACAGTATGATATTTTCACAAAATTGACCGATCACACCTATCGGGAAGCATACAGTGAAAGTCTTGACTATGTACTTTTGTCCGATGATGAGAAGGAAAAGTATCTAAAAATGCTCATGTACTGTACTGGATTGAAGGATGAGCAGGCGGTGTCAGAGACGATAGCAACTGTCTATGTCTGCCGTGAGCTTGGCAGAAAGTTAAAATTGAGTGAGCTGGACAAAAACGAAGTATACTATGCGGCGCTTCTGCATGATATTGGTATGCTTGCGATTCCTTTAGAGTTGCTGAATGTTCCGCGTGCCTTTACTGACGAGGAGAAAAATCTGATTAAGACTCATGTTGAAATTATGGAAAAGACGCTTGAAAAGAAGCTGTCAAAGGAGATTATTAAGGTTGCGGCAGCACACCATGAGCGGTTTGATGGAAATGGATATCCTCGGGGATTGAAGGCGAGTGGAATGGGACAAAAGGAAGCGATTTTGCAGATTTCAGAGCAGGTGGTGAACTCCATGGAGCCAAAACCTTACAGAACAGCGCATACCAAGGAGGAGATTGTCAACGATCTCAACAATGGCATTATTTCTGGGAAATATGAGGCGATTGTGGCAGATACATTTCTGAAACACTATGACGAGATTATGGATAAGGCGAAAGAGAAAGCGGATTTGGCGCTTGTTACGCATCAAAAGCTTCTGCGCAACTACAAGCAGGTATATACTAGCCTTGTTTGAGACTGAGAGGAGATTATTGAAAAAATGTTTAAGTTAGACAGCCCATTGATGAATTTTCTAAATAAGGTTGCGGATATCATGATACTAAATGTGTTGTTTTTGATTTTTAGTATCCCATTCTTTACGATTGGAGCCGCTTTTTCTGCTGCATATTATATGGGATTCAAGATGGTAAAAAATGAAGAGACTTATATTGTGAGGGGATTTTGGAAGGCATTTAAGGACAATTTTAAACAGGGGACGATAATATGGTTGCTCCTTGTTGTAGTTCTGGGGATTTTGACAGTGGATTTCCGCATTATTTTATATTCTGGCATTGAATTTGCGCAGTGGATTCGGATTGCTATGATTGCAGTGACTTTTGTGATTCTGTTGGGAGTGATGTTCCTATTTCCGCTTCAGGCACGGTTTATCAATCCGGTCAAAAATACAATTAAAAATGCATTTTTGATGGCACTCTCACACCTCCCAACAGCATTTTTGTTGATTGTCATCTATGCGGTTCCCGTGGTAGTGTTCTACTTTATACCTCAGAGTTTGCCAATTATGATACTGTTGGCGTTTGGGCTGGTGATTTATCTGAAGTCTTTTTTGCTGCTGCGCGTGTTCAAGCGATATGAGGAAGCGCTGGTTGATATCAGCAGTAAGTCCTCCAATCAAGACAGTGGCATATTTGCTGAAAGTGACCGCATGGAACGGGAACAACAGGGAATTGTTGAACAAAGTCCAAGCCCTGCAAAACAATATCAAGATGGAAAGTTCGTCGAAGTGCCGGAAAATAATAGCAATTTGGAGGAATAGCATAAAAAAGGCAAAATGGGATTGTACAATTTGTATAGAATTATATAAAAAAATTGGACAAATTGCTCACTGCATGTGGGAAAACTTGGATTGTAACAGAACTGATAAGCAATTGTAACATAAGCGTTAAAAAATCTTTGTTTATTTATGGCATAGCAATTTATGTGATTTTATTTTATACTTAAACCATGCAAAAAAATAACTTGTTGAAAGAATGTATGGGTAGCACGATACTTTCAACGAAACAAAATAATCATTTTTTCGGGAGGCATTTTAATATGGCAAGTTTATCATTAAAAAACGTTTGTAAAGTATATTCAAATGGATTCGAGGCAGTTAAGAATTTCAATCTTGAGATCGCTGACAAAGAGTTTATCATTTTCGTTGGACCTTCAGGTTGTGGAAAGTCAACTACACTTCGTATGATTGCAGGTCTTGAAGACATTTCTTCCGGCGAGTTAAAGATTGGTGACAGAGTTGTGAATGATGTTGAGCCTAAGGATAGAGATATCGCGATGGTATTCCAGAACTACGCTCTGTACCCACATATGTCAGTATATGACAATATGGCATTTGGTCTGAAATTAAGAAAAGTTCCTAAGAATGAAATTGATAAAATGGTTAAGGAAGCAGCAAAAATCCTTGACTTGACAGCACTTCTTGACAGAAAGCCAAAAGCATTGTCAGGTGGTCAGAGACAGCGTGTTGCTATGGGACGTGCAATCGTGCGTAATCCTAAAGTGTTCTTGATGGATGAGCCTCTCTCCAACTTGGATGCAAAACTTCGTGTACAGATGCGTATTGAGATTGCTAAGTTACATCAGAGACTCGGCACAACCATTATCTACGTTACACATGACCAGACAGAGGCTATGACTCTTGGTACACGTATCGTTGTTATGAAGGACGGCGTTGTTCAGCAGGTAGATACACCGCAGAATCTGTATGAGAAGCCACAGAATTTGTTCGTTGCAGGATTCATGGGATCACCGCAGATGAACTTTATTGATGCGAAGGTAGATGTAAAGGGTGATACAGCAAGCCTGAAGGTAGCAGGACTTTCTATTCCTCTTCCTCCTGCAAAATCAAAGAAGTTGATTGAGGGTGGCTACAGCGGAAAGACAGTTACATTTGGTATCAGACCAGAAGATATCTATGATTCACAGATGATGGTAGAAGCAAAGTCTGAGAGCACTTTTGAGACAACAATCCGTGTATACGAGCTCCTTGGTGCAGAAGTATTCTTATATGCAGACCTGGCAGAGTTCCCAATCACTGCAAGAGTTGATCCCAGAACAACAGCTAGACCAGGCGATAAGGTTAAGTTTGCAATTGATATCGAGAAGATTCACGTATTTGACAAAGAGACAGAGAAGATTATCACAAATTAGTTTGCGTAGTCCTATCTGATAAAAGTTACCCATGTGAAGCAATTCACATGGGTTTCATTATTCAATAAGATTTTTCGGGAGGTTCACATATGATTTCAAATCAAATAATTCAGACAAGCATCGACGAGTTAAAAGCCATCACCAAGATTGATCTGTGTGTGATTGATATGGAAGGAATCACGGTGGCGGCAACATTTGACAGCAGAAATATATCACAAGATCTGGTGAAAAATTTTGTCACATCACCAGCTGACAGCCAGATTGTAGGTGGATTTCATATGCTGAAAATTCTCGAGGACGGGGATGTGCTCTATGTGCTGATTGTAAAAGGCTCCGGCGCCGACGCATATATGATCGGAAAAGTGGCAGTAAGTCAGATTCAGAATCTGGTGATTGCATATAAGGAGCACTTTGACAAAAATAATTTCTTTCAAAATCTGCTGCTGGACAATCTGCTGCTGGTTGATATTTATAATCGCGCTAAGAAACTCCATATCATTCCAGAAGTGCCGCGTGTGGTATATTTAATTGAGCCACAGAATGATAAGGATAACATTTCTATGGAAATGTTAAAGAATATTTTTGATGGTCAGCCTGGATGTTATCTGACTGCTGTAGAACAGAAAAATATTATTCTAATCAAGGAAGTTAGTTCTCTGGAATCTTATGGCGAGGTGGAACAAACGGCTCAAGTAATTGTGGACATGCTCAATTCAGAGGCGATGCTGATTACAAAAGTATCGTATGGAACTATTGTTTCTGAGTTGAAGGAGGTTTCAAAGTCCTATAAGGAAGCGAAGATGGCGCGTGATGTTGGAATGATATTCTATATGGAAAAGGCAATTAGCGCTTACAATACACTTGGAATAGGGCGTCTAATCTATCAGTTGCCAATCAACCTCTGTCGCATCTTTATGAAAGAGATTTTTGGCGACAATATTCCAGATGATTTAGATGATGAGATTTTGACGACTGTGCAGAAATTTTTTGACAATAACTTGAATGTCTCTGAGACGTCCAGACAGCTTTATGTGCACAGAAATACACTTGTGTATCGAATAGAGAAACTGCATCAGTCCACGGGGCTTGATATCAGAAAGTTTGATGATGCGCTGACCTTCAAAATTGCGCTGATGGTTGTAAATTATATGAAATATATTGATTCTTTGGAATAAATTGTAGGAGATAAAGCATTCTCAATTGAGGGTGCTTTATTTTTATGCACACGCCGATGCAGAAGAAATATGCCGCTAAGGCGGCGCACGGGTCGCGCGGCGAGTAGGAAAGATGGGACTTCCCTACTCGATTGCACAGACCCTTGCGACTTCTGTTTCTGAAAGCATAAAACAAAGAGGATGGACATACATTAGAATAGGCAGGAACGGAATGGGAAGGAGCTTTCATATGCAGTTTTTTTATATTGATTATATAAACAATGGAAAAAAGGAACGCAATATTGGGTTCCTGCGAGTGGAGGAGGATGGATTTCATGTGGGATTGAGAGGGGTGCCGCAGCAATGCGGTAATAGTTGTAGGGTGTACGCTGCAAATATATATGACGAAAAAATATTAATGGGAGATATTCCAATCAAGAGCGGATATGGCATGATGAAATTTCAATGGAATGACAAGGCAGATTTTGCGCACTGTATTCGGATTGAGATACCAATGTATGGAACGCACAAGGGTGTCTGTGTGCTTCGAGAACAGCCAGTTATTGTTCCAAAGGATAAGGATAGCAATGTTTCATATAACAATAGTTCTGTTCTTGTGTCGGAAAATAAGGCGACCAATTTAGAGCAGAAAGCGTATTGTCAAGATTTCTATGAGGAAATCCACGAGGACAAGTGGCAGCAATTATTAAAATTGTACCCAGAAATCCATATTTGTCCAGAGGCACAAAGTATCTTGATACGGCCTAGAGATGCTGTGATACTGGCAGCTAAATATCATGAGCTGGCAGCAAATTCGTTTGTTCTGCACGCATACTATAATTACAGACAGTTGTTACTGTTTCGCTATACGCAGAATGAAATTCAGTATTATCTTGGTGTGCCAGGGGTTTATTATGAGCGTGAACAACGTATCGCACAAATGTTTGGATTTGAGGGATTTGAGAATGGCGAGGCACGGATGCAGCAGGATGCGGATAAGAAGGTATATAGGGGCTGTTTTGGGTACTATATGAAGCGTGTGGAAATCTAAATTGTATCGGCATAATTCCTTATGCGGCTTTGTGCATCTATTATATGAGCGGTCAGTTTTTTTGACCACCTATACACCGCGCAATGTAGTATTGGGAATATATTGGCGGCAAAGTGTCACATAGGATTGCAAAATTTTCGCAGAGTGCGCATGAAATCCTTTCTGCAATACGCCTGCACTATCCTGATAAGATTGAAGAAAATAAGCTTGTGCGCCAGCAATCCATTGGCAGATCGCCTGTAAGTCGGCTTCGGTGTGAAGTTCCTGCACAATTGTGGTGCGAAATTCATATGTAATAGTCGGTTGCTGAATTAGCAATTGGATAGATTTATTGATTGCAGATAAATCCAAAAAAGAACTATTTGATGCAGCGCCAACAGTAACATCATATTTTTCAGGAGCATTCTTAATATCCATAGCGCAGTAATCTATTAGATTGGTGCAAATTAGTGATTCTAGCATATCAGGATTTGTTCCATTTGTGTCAAGCTTTACTAGATAGCCTAATCTCTTGATACGCTGAATCAAATCGGGCAAATCAGAGTGCAGAGTGGGTTCTCCGCCTGTAATACACACACCTGTAAGAATACCATGCCGTTTTTCTAAGAAGGAAAAAAGTTCTGTCTCGGAAAGGGGGACAAGCGATTCCGCAATTTGCACAATATCTTTGTTGTGACAGTAGGGACAACGGAAATTGCAGCCACCTGTAAAAAGAGTAGCTGCAACATGTCCTGGATAATCTAATAGAGTCGTTTTGTGTAGTCCAAGAATTAACATAATAGAGTCTCCTAATTCAATTTTTTCGTTTTAGTTTTAGCAAAAGTCCCGCAGTGATAAGTACGACGGCAAGTACTAAGATAACGGTTAACAGAATTACTGTCATATTTTGTTTTGGTGCAATACGTTTGGCGGTGGAGGTGTCTGCCGTTGTCTGTGCAGTTTCCTTTGGTGGAGCACCAGCAGGAAAAAGAGTAGTAAAATCGGCTGTGGGTTGGTCAATACAAACCCAGATATCTCTGTATCCAAAATAGTAATTGATATTTGCCCAGCATCTGCTTTCCTCATCAAGATATACACTGCTATAAGATGGCAGAAAATCTTCAGTCTTGATTATGTTAAATTCCTCAGAGCCAGGGTATTTCCATAGATATATTTCTTTATTTTGATATTGACTTTTCAGCTCGCCACTTTCGCTGACAATTTCGGCAGCGTGCTCTTCGCGAAACGAAATACTATCATAGACCACTTGCATATAATCCATTGGTAGCCAGCCAGTTTTGTCAGAGCCTTCATAAATTCCCCAAACAATGTCATCTGAGTCTGTGTAGGTATAGGAAATATGGGTTTGGAAGCCATTGTCCAACTGGGTGATAATCTGTGGAGATTCAGGATTTTTATAGACAATAACAACGCCGTCGGGACCATTTGCAGTGAACATACGATTGACATAGGTGCAGTCTGAGGCGTGCTGATTATAGAAATAATCGTCAGGTTCCCAAATAATATCTGCATGTACAGGAAAGACAAACAGCATACAGCAGATTAGTGTACTCAGTATAGATAAGCATTTTTTCATTTTGATACCTCCAAGAAAATATGCCGCTTTGCGGCTGCGGTTGGCGCGATATTCATGGCAAATTTCATCTGCCGTGAATATAATAAATTACTTAGAAAATAAAAAATCCAACGCTCCACGAACATATATTTGCAATTACAGAAAATAATATTGGGTGTGTAATCTTCCAGTCTTTTTTCACAGAAAAACTAGAATAAATGAGTGCTTCTGTAAAGATTACAAGAAGCTCTATTCCAAGTTGAAGTGCAATGTCTGTAATATGGGGCAGATAAAAACTACATAGCCAATGCAGTAGCACGGCGGGCGGATTTGTAAGTACATTGACCAACAATATCAACAGCAAAACTTTATGGCAACGGATTCCGAGGAAAAGTGCTGTTGTCAGTTCTGTAATGAGTGTGAATATTAGGGCAATGCTAAACATTTTAAGAAGCCAGACTGTCAAAAGATACCTCCAATAAATTTAGGAACTGTAGAAAAATAACTGACGCATCTTGACTTGGCTATTTCTCCGATTATGCATGCCAAAAAGCCTCGCCGTAGCCCGCTGCGCCTACGTTTTTTGACATACCTCCTCGAAGAAATATCCTACGCAATCTGCATCACTTATTTTCCTACAATTCCTTATGGTGACATATTTCTTTGAACGTCTCCGTGCAATCGAGTAGGGAAAGGTTACTTTGTGTACTCGCCGCGCTGGGTACCCATCAGCTTTGTTGACATTCTTCCTTTGGGTGCCCACGTGCATAAAAGGAGCATGGAAAGCACACTTCCCACACAACCTATAAGATGTCCACTCGCCATAGCAGGAAGGCCCAAATAGGCAGGCAGGAATCCAAGAAAAAGACCAAAGGTTAAAAAACCAAAGGAAAAACCTGGCATTTGTGGAAAGCTACAAATCATCAAATACAGTGTGATAGGCATTGTCATATTAAATAGAAACAGTGCGGCAATGCCAAATGGCATTGCAGAGGAGCAAAAGTAAGCGATTGCCGCCAAAATCAAGGACACAATAGAACTTTTGAAAATTCCATAGCGCGCGGCTAGAAAGCCGCCAGCCATTTTTCCAAGAACAATGGACAGTACGGCAAGAAGCCCGCTAAATATAGAAGTTTTCCATGAAAACACAACAGTCATACCAATATAGGAACGCAAGATAACAACCAGCAGACAGCAGAGTGCCAAACAAAACGCAGGAGTGTTTTTGCAAGTGCTGTATGGCGGATAGAGATTTTGATTGATATTGCTGCTGGCGTTCTGTCGATTAAAAAATGATTGTAAAATGCGTGTTGCAATAACACAGCAGAGCAGTATGATAATATTAACGACCCAAAGCCAGTATTGTGCAATTCCATTTTTGGCAGCGAGTGTTCCAAGATATAAGCCGAGTGCTCCGGGAGCAACAAAGATACCAAGTCCTTTGCCTTGCCAATGTTTTGTATAATCTTCATGGATTGTTCCAACACCGCCGCCAACGTGGAATAATGCATTGCCAATTCCTAGCACAACTGGGTGTGTGATCGTGCCAAGAAGTGTGAATAGAACACCGCTAATTGCCACAAAATAAGGGATTTTTGTAGTGTGTGGGCACTTTTCTTGCTTTTCAGCAAGGTCCAATATGGCGCCGAATGGCATCTGTAGTGCAAAAGCACAAAAATTATATAGAAGAAAGTCTACAGCTTGATTTCCAAGTGGCAGGAATTTGCCAAACATAGCGAATGCGCAGATGCCGTCCACCAACAGATGCAGAAAGGAATACAAAAATGTCATACGTGTTTCCATGTTTGAGCCAGAATATCCTTTAACACCAACAAGGCATCAAGATCATTGTATCCATATTCTTTTTTCAGTTCGTCCAGCATTTCTGTCAGACGAACTTTATAGTTTGGTATGTTCACCTCATTTTGGTATTGAAGCAAAATAGGGTATTTCTTTCCCCATGCGGCTGTCCAGTCAATTTTTGACTCTGCTTCTGCACTCGTTCGTTCTATTGCCTGCTCAATTTCTCTGATATCTGCATCAAATTCAATGAGGTCATCCAGTGATACGTTGTACAGAATTGCCATTTTTTTTGACTGACGGATATCTGGAAGTGTCTCGTCGGTTTCCCACTTAGAGATGGTTTGTCTGCTTACACCTAGCTTTTGGGCAACTTCCTCCTGCGTCAATCCGCTTTTTTTTCGTGCATGAAAAAAACTGTTTCCTAATTTCATCTCGATCCCCCTTGTACATTGTTATACTTACAGCAGATAAAATCCGCTGTAAGTATTGCGCCAGCCACAGCCACACAACGGCATAATTCTGTTGGCGGCTGTGCGCATCATATTATGCTGAGTGGCAGATTTATCTGACGCTCAGTATATATGTCGAATTTGCCTGTGGAACTATAAAAAAGTATATCATTTGACCGATAAAAAGTCTACCAGTAAAAGTTTGCAATTGTGCACGTATTATTTCCATGGTTAGGAACTGTTCCTTATTGTTCATACGACATTGTGTTGACTGACATACAAAAAACTCCGAAAATCTATTTGGTTGACGAAGACCTTGTATGGTGCTAGACTGATAGTAGTAGGATAAATGGTTGTGGGAAAGGTGTGGGTGATGGAACAAGAAAGGACAGTTCACTGGCGCGATTATTGTGTGACATTGGTGATATTAGGGCTGAATATTGTCGGATATATTTTGTGTACACAAATCGGTGAAGTAGTGTATAATGTTGGTAGCATAAATGCAGAAAAGGTTCTTGTTGGGAAACAATATTATCGGCTTGTGACAGCGATGTTTCTTCATGCAGATGCAGAACATATTGTCAGTAATATGATTTTTCTAGTTGGATTGGGACAGATGGTGGAGCAGTCAATAGGACATTTCCGTTTTGTGGTGCTATATCTGTTGTCCGGGATTGGTGCAGGGGCATTTTCAATAGTGTATGCAGTTTTGACAGGACATATTTATGATGCAGTTGGTGCAAGCGGAGCGATATTTGGTCTAATTGGGGCGTTGTTTATCCTTGTTGTCGCGCGTGATAGAAGGCGCAGAACGCATTATAATGCGTTTGGGGCGGGCAATGAATCGGACCAGATAGATATTTTAGACCAAAATGGCAAGGAAATGCCAAGTGCATATGAAAGTGTTTCTGTGGGCAGAATGATTTTTGCAATTGTGTATATGGTTTATTCTGGTGCGAGGGCAGCGCTTGTTGACAATGCGGCGCATATAGGCGGACTCGTTTGCGGTCTGCTAATAATGTCAGTGATGCATGTGATAGAAACATTTCAGACCAGACGCACAGAATGAAGGAGGTTGATAAAAAGGTGAAAATTAACATTTATTACGGGGGCAGGGGACTGATTGGAGACCCAACATTATACGTGTTAAATAAGATACAAGAGGTGTTGCGTGAATTGAATGTCAGCGTGGAGCGCTATGATCTGTATGATCTAAAAAATAATATTGTCACGCTGCCGCAGACCTTGAAAGATGCAGATGGTATTATCCTTGCAACGACGGTGGAATGGTATGGTGTTGGCGGTTATATGCAGCAGTTTCTGGACGCCTGCTGGCTGTACGGCGACAAGGAAAAAATTGCAGGAATCTATATGTGTCCGGTTGTTATGGCGACCACTTACGGGGAGCATGACGCGGTAAAAAGTCTTACGGAGGCATGGGAAATTCTTGGCGGTCGGCCGGTTACCGGAATTTGTGGGTATGTTGCAGATGTGTCAGAACTAGAGCAGAATGCGGGCTACGCGAGAGTGATTGACAAGCGCACAGAGGATATGTATCGCTCTATCAATCAGAAGATGCCGATTTTTCCAAACAGCAATCAGGCAGTAAAACAGAAGATTACATTTACGCAGAGTCTGAATTTGACTCCGCAGGAGGCAGAACAACTGTCGGAGCTTGCCAGTGACGATCTGTATGTGCAGAAACAGAAAGAGGATATCCAAGAACTTGCCAGTATGTTTAAGGATTTGATGAATGTAAAGGAACCCGACAGCAATCTGTTTTTGCAGGAATTTAAGATGCATTTCTATCCGCAGCCGGGATTTCGCGCAGTCTATCGATTCAATATGCCAGAAGTGCAGTTGCCGCTGATTATTCAGGTAAATCATACGGAGTTGGAATGTTTCTATGGGGAGACGGATAGTTTTGATGTAGAAATGCAAGTGTCCTCAAACATTATCAGTGAGATTGTGCAGGGGCGTATGACCTTTCAGAAAGCGTTTATGTCAGGAGATATGAAAATGAAGGGTGACTTCAAGGTGCTGCGGACACTGGACTTATTATTTGTTTTTAAATAACTATGTAATCATATAATCTTGTATCAAAAGGATTGGGATCTGTGGAATGGAGGGAAACATATGAAGGACGAAAATTGTATATTTTGTAAGATAGCAAACGGTATGATACCATCGAGGACTCTGTATGAAGATGAGGATTTTCGGGTGATACTTGACCTAAACCCTGTCACAAAGGGACATGCGCTGATTCTTCCCAAGGAACATTTTAAAAACCTGTATGAGATTGATGACAGCACGGCTTCCAAGGCGCTTGTGCTTGCTCGGGATATGGCAGTGAAAATGACAGAGAACTTTGGCTGTGATGGGTTTAATGTAATTCAAAACAACAATGAAATAGCGGGGCAATCTGTATTTCATTTTCATGTACATCTAATCCCACGCTACAAGGATGATGGGCAGACTTTGGTGATGAAACCATGCGATATGACACCCGAAGAGCTGGATGAGGTAAAAGCATCTTTTGTGGAAGAATAGTTACAGTACAGTACAGGACTTTGGATTTGCTGCAAAGTCCATCAAATAGCATAGTGGTTGAGATGCATCAAGCCATCGCGTGAAACGATTATGCATGGCTTGATGCCTGTAACAGGAAGCCAAAGGCTAAACTGTTACGAAAAATAATAAAATTTGTCAAAAAAGCTTTACAAGTATGACGGAATAATAGTAATATATATAGGATAGGAAGCAACAAAAATGAGTAGTTAGGAGAGGAGTAGAAAATATGTCAAAGATAACAGATACAGGAATGTCACGTTCAGAGGCGCTCATTATGGATTACCTATGGGAAGAGGGAACAGGAAAAATGTTCTCTGAGTTCATGACATATTTGAGCAACAATACAGAGAAGGTATGGGCAAAACAGACAGTCAATACCTTTTTAAGACGACTAATTGACAAAGGGTTGATTCGGACAGAGATGCGCGGACGGAAAAAGGTGTACTATGCTGCACTTACAATTCCAGAGTATGAGAAAGTGCGGACAAGGTATTTGCTTGATGAATTGTATGATGGCTCTGTAATTCGTTTTTTGTCAGCGCTTACTGGGGGAAGAAATATTAGTGACACTGTTGCAAACAATCTCAGAGCAATGATAGAAGAGGAATCTAAATAGTTAAAATCAGTATGAAATGTGAGCAAATAGACTCTAAAATCCAAGGTATCATTCAGTCCTAAAAACAAGGGCAAAACAAAAATTTAGGAAAGGAAAAGCGAATTAGTATATACTTTTAGTAGCAGCGAAGAAATGAGTCTGTTTCATACAATGGGATTTGCGGGAAGTGTTGTGATTCTTGTTTACATGCTGTCATATGTGTATACAAAACGGCATTTGCCAACAGTTTGGCACAAAGTTTATCTCACTATAACAATTGCTTTATTTCTCATTCCATTTCCATATTTCTGTATGGATTATGGTGCGTGGGTGAGAAAAGTGCTTAGAGTAGGAAAATTTCTGCAAGGCAAAGGCGGGCAGATTAACAATAGTGGGTATTTGATTTTCATTTATAAAAATGGAGTAGCTGCTTGCAATGAACTTTCATATATTGTAACATTTATTTTGATTTTAATAAGCATATATTTAATATTCTGTATGGCGGGAAATTATAAAAAAGAACATAAAAAAGTGTTGAACTGTTCCAATCCAAGCAAAATGGAGACAGATATGATTCATATGCTTGGTGGCAATGTCAAGGTAAAAGTCTATCGTTGTCGTGGATTGAGTACGCCTGTTGCAACAGGATTGCTAAATGGAAATGTTATATTGCCAGATACCGATTTCACACAGGATAGACTGAAAGACACACTGAATCACGAGTTGATACATATTAAAGTCAAAGATAATCTTGTCAGATTACTCTTGCTCGCAGTGGTCTTCTTGAACTTTTACAATCCTTTCGTTTATTACCTCTGGAAACGCTGGAGTATTGTTGCAGAAATGTACTGTGACGAAAAAGTTTTGGCGGGAAAGAATACACAACAAATTAAGGATTACGCGAATATGGTTGTGGACTTTGCAGAGGGGAAATACAGTGCAAGATTGCCTTTTATGGGTCTTGGGAAGAATGCAGGTGAGAAGGAACTAAAGGAGAGAATCAAGAATATGATGAAGCGTAGAAAGAAATTTGGATTGCTCAGTAAAGTGGTGGGAACAATTCTTATTGCAACAGGAGTTTTTGCCTCCTCGCTAACGGCAGCAGCATATCAGTCAAAAGATGTGGCATATTTGGATGTAAATAATGATGCTGACAAAGTACAATCATTTTTTATTGAGGGTGCTGAACAACTACAGGGACAAAATAATGGATATTTGAATGAGATAGAAACATATATTACTGCTGAGGAAGACGTAATTTTTGTAGATGAAAGCGGCAATGTGTATTATGATAATGCAGGAGAAAATGGAATACAGCCATATAATACCTGTACGCATACTTATGTAAACGGAACACAGGCCGTACATTATATTTATTCAGATGGTCATTGCAAAGTAGATTATTATTCAGGGCAAAGATGCAGTAAATGTGGTAAAAATATATTTGGCGACCATATTTCAACTCAAACATTTGATAAATGCCCTCATTAAAATAAAATTGAAATAAAATACACTCGTATCCCCAAACATAAGAAAAAATCAAGCACTCGTGAATTTGAGTGACAATAAAAGAGCTGAAAACCAAGCAAATCAACGGTTTTTAGCTCTTTAATATTGCTTGTAAAAATGATAAATGTCTGTATTAAGCAGTAGTGTTGCTAGAAATTTTAATGATGCAATGGTGCAAAACAGGTGATTTACAATTGTAATTTTGGGTCGGATGGAGTATTAGTTTGTATCCAGTAGGTTAAAGTAGCGAAAAGTAGAAGTTTATGTTATACTTGTGACAAGGAAATATAGAAATCAAAAAAATAGACATAAATATTTGTTGCAATGTCACATAAGTTTTGTATGTAAATACAGAAAGAAACTTCTTGTGTCGAAGTAGATATCTAAAACAGTTTTTGTGTGAGATATGTCAAAGGCAACATGGAAATATCGGATATATAGAGTTTAAAGATAGAAAAAGGTTTTAGATAATGGACAGTTCACTTGTTATTAACAAATGAAAAAGAGTAATGTATTGTGAAATTTGCTTTTTGGAATGTTCATCAAAATAAGGCTATAAATAATTATATTGTTGATCTTATATATGAAAATGACATTGATATAATTGTATTGGCAGAGTATAACGATAATGAACAGAAGTTAATTAATCAATTACTAGAGAAAGGTATATACATAGAGAAATATTTAACTTCTGGTTGTGATCGCATTATCATGTATGGTTCGATTAAAAAAGTAATGCCTGCAAATCAAAATAAATATTATTCATACAAATTATTGATAATAGATATATTTTATGTGAAATACATTTACCCAGTCGAATTTATTCTGATCACCAAGAAAGAAGAAATATTGTAATAGATATGATTATTGCAGATATTAATGAATTAGAACAGAAATTAAAACTTGAAAATACAATTATATTAGGAGATATTAATGAGAATCCTTATGATTCAGGGTGTTTAAATGCAACAAAATTTTATGGGATATCTAGTGGAGAGGATGCTCAAAAAGGGAGCCGATTGATTATGGGTAAAACATTTAAAATGTTTTATAATCCTATGTGGAATTTATTTGGAGATTTTAGTTATCCGCCAGGGACATATTATCATAATGGCAGTGAGCCTATCAATTCTTTTTGGAATATTTATGATCAAGTAATGATTCGTCCTAGCATGAGAAATTGTTTTGTTTAAAAATAATTGTGGAAATGCAAAAATATTCTTTAGTTGATAAATTGAGACATCCACGAAAAGACATTAGCGATCATCTGCCAATTGTTTTTGAGATAAAGGGGGAAGATATATGAGTTATAATTTTAATTTTGATGGGATTCTAAACTATGATGAAGAATAGATGATATCTCCAGATACAGTTATTGCAGAATTAGGAAATCAGTTAGAAAAGACTGCAAATGGGTTTATCAAATGTGTGGTAAGGCAATATAATGGTCCTATTGAATCTTATGATCAGTTGTCTACTTTTGCATCAATTGCATCTGCATTGGATACTTCGAACGTACAAAAAGATATTCAAGATAATCTAGGAGTAATAGGCTATCAAGATTATAAATTTGAAATTTTTCTAGCAGCTCCTAAAATAGAAAATTATAAATATAGAGTTTTGTTTTTTGAATATGGTATTGGTATGTATCCAGTAAAAATTGTTCTTGAACAAGGGATCGCAGATGAAATATTTAAAAGGGAAAATGCTAATTATATAATTGAATATGCAACAAAAACTGAATTGGAAAATGTAATCTTAAAAATCTTAGAGACAAAGAAGGTTATAAAGGTTATGCAAGAGTTAATCTATGCCATGAAAAGATTTGAAAGACTTGATAAAGAGCAGACTAAATTAATAGACGAATCATTCGACGAGGAATAAATTTAGAAAGAAGAAATAGTTTAATGGAAAAACAAAGTGTGGTGAATAATAAAAAACTTGTTTGGCAACAATTTTTTACTTTTAAGTAATAGAAACTTTGAAAAAATAACTTTGCGATCTTGCAATGTTATTTTCTCAAAGTTCCTAAAGAATAGGGAGTTTTGACGTGAACAATGAGAGTAAAGTTAGAGATATAGATTTTCCTGTACATGATTGGTATCGATTTGTTTTATCTTTTCCACCACATTTAGTACAAGATTATATTCAAAAATTTAATATAAGAAAAAGTGATGTAGTATTAGATCCTTTTTGTGGAACAGGAACAACAAATGTTGAATGTAAAAAACATGGGATTGCCTCTATTGGTGTAGAGGCTAATTTAATTGCATATTTTGCCAGTACTACTAAATGCACTTGGAATGCTGACGCAGACCAAATGTATTTAGAAGCAATTAAAATTGCAAATGAGACAGTAATAAGAATAAAAAATAATACAAAATTAAGAGGTTTAACAGAAGAACAAAATAAATTGATAATAAAAAATTCTATATGTGATAAACCTTTGAATGAAGTGCTAATATTAAAAGAAACAATTCTTGTAGCACATTCAAAATATGAAAATTATTTCCTTCTTGCTCTAGCGAAAAATATTGTATATTCTTATAGTAATATAAAATTTGGCCCAGAAATTGGAATTAGCAGAAAGAAAAAATATGATGTAGATGTTGTGTCAATTTGGATTGATCAGATTTCTATCATGAAAAAGGATCTTCAAAAAAATATTTTTTTAAGTGATACTATGTCAGATATTATTAATGGAGATGCTCGTTCGATAAGTAAATTACCAATCAAGAGAAAGGTAAATTTTGTTATTACATCACCTCCATATCCCAACGAAAAAGATTACTCAAGAACAACAAGATTAGAGTCTGTTTTATTGGATTATATCAATAATAAAGAACAATTAAGATTTATGAAGAAACAGTTTATTCGTTCAAACACGAAAAATGTTTATAAAGAGGATGACGATTTTCGATATGTAGAAAATATAGATTCAATATCAAAATTGAGTCAAGAAATTGAAGAAAAACGTATTGAGCTTGGAAAAACTTCTGGTTTTGAAAAATTGTATTCTCGTGTAGTAAAACTTTACTTTGGGGGGATGGCAAGACATTTTATTGAATTAAAATCGATTCTGGAAAAAGATGCAAGACTTGCATATGTAGTAGGAGATCAAGCCTCATACTTTAATATACCAATACGAACAGCTAAGTTATTAGCTGAAATTGCAGAAAATGTGGGATATGAGGTGGAGAACATTGAGCTTTTTAGAAAACGTTACGCCACACGTACCAATACTTGGTTGAATGAAGAGGTTTTAATTTTAAAATATTTAGGAGATTGATTTATGGCGAATATAGGTAAATATAATTCAATTATATGTTGTATTTTTTTAGAACGATATGAACAGGGGAAAACATCAATTGTCTTTGCAAGGGAAGAATTTTTGCAAAAAGCATATGAATTGGGGTTTGATCCTCCCAAAAATTTAGGGGATAGACTGTGACCCTTTATTTTCATAGAAACTGTTGTATTAGGTACTTTGGAATAAGATATTTTATCAGTAGTTTTGTGAAAGGCATCTGTTGAAGCAGGTGTTTTTTCTGTTTCATACACGCAGTGAAGATAGGATTTCAATTTAAATATCTATACTCATGCTCTCTAATTTTATATACAAAGCGTGAATATATGACTTGGAATGTGTCAGAAAAAGCGTTACAATAGATAATAATGATTCTATAGGACGACAATTTCTAAGATAAAGGAAAGGGGGATAACATGTACAGAAGAATCCTGTCAGGTATGTTGGTGGTGCTGATGGTGTTTCAGCTTTGTGCAGAGAAAACCTATGCGACAGAGACGATTGGGGCAGCGCACCAATCCCAATCAGAAATAGAATTTTTAGAAGAGAAGCCGCTTTCTTTTGAAACAAATCAGGAAACAGAAGATAAAACTGAAGCTGACACAGAGATAAAATACGAGATAACTTCTGAATTGGAAACAGAAACGGAGTCTCAACTAGAGAGCGAGTCTTTGATAAAAACAGAAACACAACTGGAAATAGAGACTCAATTAGAAAGCGAATCTTCAATAAAAACAGAAATACAACTGGAAACAGAGACTCAATTAGAAAGCGAATCTTCAATAAAAACAGAAACACAACTGGAAACAGAGACTGAGTTAGAGAGCGAGTCCTCCACGGAAACAGAAATTGAAACAGAGTTAGAAACGGAGACGGAAACTGACCGCGATCCAATGTTGTCAGATACAAGGATAGATGACAGTGAGGTGGAAGCGTTTGAGGAAGGCGATCCAGATTGTCTTTTTCAGGCTGGCGGATATCGGGTTTTAAATGAAGATGCAGGCTATGAGAGTGGGATTAGTCTGTTTTCAATAGGAGATGTTGACGCCCTTGCAGAGACAATGTACTCTGCGCTGAAAGAACGGGCAGCAACGATTCCGATTGCAGAGTATGAGTTTTACTGGGATAATACAGAGGACCGAAAGCAGCTTTTGGGAATATACTATGCGGTGGTCAATGATCACCCAGATTTGTACTATGCACGAACAGGATATGGGGTAGCCTACAATAAAACTTCTAAACTGATTACAAAAATCTCTCCACAATATTTTGAGAATATTGATGAGGAGGCATTTTATACAGAGGTGCAGAATGCGAAATCGATTATCACAGAGGATATGGATGACTTACAGATAGCGATTGCAATACATGAGTATATTGTTTTGAACTGCGAGTATGATAAGGAGCGCCTCGCGGACAAAACAATACCAAAAGAGTCTTACAGCGCATATGGCGTGTTGGTAAATCGCATTGCTGTCTGTCAAGGGTATGCACTTGCATACAAATATTTAATGAATGAATTTGGGATAGAGTGCTATATTGTGACAAGTGATGCGATGAATCATGCATGGAATATTGTGGCGATTGATGGCAGTTTGTATCAGTTAGATGCGACTTGGGACGATCCAACATGGGATAAATATGGATTGGTGCGTCATTCGTATCTACTGCAATCCGACGAGGAATTTCAGAAAAGTGCTACCAATCACAGCAAACACTATGATTGGTATGTGACCAAAGGCAGCGGAATTGTGGACATTCAGGCAGATGGAACAAAATATGACAATGCATTTTGGCGTGATGTCTGTTCCCCGCTTTTGTATGACAGTAGCTATACGCAAAAATACTACTATATTTCAAAAGATAAAACGTTGGAGAGCAGAGCATATGGCAACAATGGAATTAGTACAACGACAGATCAACTGACTACAATTGATACCACCTATTCCGGTCTTGCATTGGACAATACCAAACTTTATTACAATAACAGCAGAAATATTTCCTATATTGATTTGGGTAGTGACCCGCCATATACTGCACAGGTGCGATTTGCTCTGCCAAAAGAGGATACAGACAATATTTATGGTTTTATGAAAAAGGAAGATAGGATTCAGTATGTCAAAAGAGCCAATTATGCTTTGTCAGAAAGGAGCACGATTTATGTTTTGGACGATTCCAATCAGACAGAAGGCGAAGTTTACACAGTAACGTTTCAGGACCAGTTTGGAACAGTTTTTGACCGTCAGATTATTGCAGCGGGCGGATATGCCATACCGCCAGACAAAAAAATGACGCCTCCTGTGGGGTATACGTTTTCTTATTGGAAAGGAAGGTATTCCAATATTGTTCAAGACGAGACGGTTATGGCTGTCTATACAAAAATTTCCTATCAGATTGACTATGTTCTAAATGGAGGGATAAACAGCAGCCAAAATGTAACAAATTATGATGTGGAGACAGATACGTTGGTGTTGGAACCACCGACAAGGGCATGTTACGATTTTGCAGGCTGGTATGCAGAATCAGAGTATCAAACAGCGATCACTGCAATTTCTAAGGGGAGCACCGGAGACCAAACGCTTTATGCCAAATGGACGCCAACTGTGTATCAGATATGTTATGAGTTGGAAGGCGGCACAAATCACCCAGAGAATCCGTTAGAATATCATGTGGAGATGGAGGATATTCTATTAAAAGAACCCATTCGAGAACACTATAATTTTATAGGTTGGTATATAGATGCAACATATCTGAACAGAGTTGATATTATCGCAAAAGGAAGCAGTGAAAACCAAACATTTTACGCCAAGTGGGAGCCAAAGCCTTATCAGATTACTTATGTGTTGAATGGGGGAGTAAACAGTCCTGACAATCCTATGACGTATCAGATAGATTCGGACGATATAGTATTACAAAAGCCTGAGCGGGAAGATTTTGTTTTTGCGGGTTGGTTTGCAGATGCTGCGTATCAGACCAAGATAAATGGTATAGAGAAAGGAAGTGGAGGCGACCGTATTTTCTATGCGAAGTGGGACCGATATTATCAGGTTTCCTTTCTGGATAAGGATGACAGGCTTTTAACAAAAGTGCGAGTAAAAGAAGGCGAGAGTGTGGTGCCGCCCGAGCCTGCTGTGCCTGTGGGATATGAATGGGAAGGCTGGGACCACGACTGTAATCATATTCAGGAAAGTCTTACAATGCGGCCGATTTATCGACCTGTGTCCTATACCATTACATATGCGTTGGGATATGGAACAAACGCGTCGGCAAATCCAGAGGTGTATACAATCGAGACGGAGACGTTTTCGTTTGAAGCACCAGAATATCAAAATCCAGATCTAACCTTTTTAGGATGGTATGATCCAGAAACACAGGAGCGCATTACTTCTATAGAAAAAGGTAGCATAGGCGATATTACGCTTTATGCAAAATGGGAAGGTATCTGGGCAGCGTGGGAGGATTGCGAACAGAAAACATATACGGGAAATGCAGTGACATTTGACCAGATAACAGTGTACAGCGGATTAGAACCACTTAGACCAGGATTGGACTATACGATAAGTTATAGCAACAATGTGAATGCCGCGGAAGAAAGTGCAAAAAAACCACCCACAGTAATTGTGGCAGGAAAAGGTAATTATACAGGAAGTTATACGCGAATCTTTAGCATAAAACCAGTGGATATTGGTCAGTCAAACGCCGTGGCAATAGAGAAAATGGCGGTTCCCTTGAGTGGAAAGAGAAAGCAAAAACCGATACCAACTGTAGTTTGGAACAACACAAAGCTAGTTTATAATAAGGATTTTATTGTTTCTTATCCAGATGAACCTGCACAAGTGGGGGAATATCGTGTAATTGTGACAGGAAAAGGCAATTTTATAGGAACTGCGGAGACAACACTGACAATTACAGACAATGCGGAATGTGTGGCAATGGGATCTGTGAAAGTGACAAAGAAGATACCAGACCAGAAGCTTGTGAAGGGCATAGCAGAAATTGAAGAGGATCTGATTACTCTCAAATACAAAGGAGAGCGACTGAAACCAAAGGTAGACTATGTGTTTGATACATCACAGTACTATGGTGCTGGAACACATTATGTTACAATACGCGGAATAGGAGAAAAATATATTGGAGAGATTGTGACAACGTTTCGCGTGCAAGGCACAAAGGTATCTGCGTTGAAAGTGGACAGTGTGGTCTATACAGGTAATATGATAAAGCCAATTATTCGGGATAAAAATGGGCAACAGTTGATAGAAGGGGAAGACTATATAATGCATTCGTTGACTGGAACGGAATCTGTCGGGACTGCGAAGATTACAATTTCTGGAAAAAATGCCTATTATGGAACTGTAGTAAAATCCTTTCGTGTAACGCCACATGCCATTGATGATACAGATGTATCAGTAACTTTTGCAAAGGCTGGTAGTATGCAGTCTTATGAGAAAAATGGAGCAAAGCCCAAGTTGAAGGTGACTTATGCGGGACGACAGTTAAAAGAAGGCACAGACTATGTATTAAGTTATCGAAATAACAAAAAGATTGGCAATGTAGCGACAGTGACCATAACTGGAAAAAAGAATTTTCGATCAAAGAAAGACCTCTCATTTATTGTTGGAAAAGGTAGTCTGGAAGATGCGACAGTCATAGTTGCCGACAAGGTGGTGTCAACAAAAGTTGGCGGCTATGTGAGTACGCCTGTTTTAAGAGATGCCAATGGCAGTAAGCTTGCTGCCGGAAAAGATTACGATAAAAATATCATTTACAAATGTGATGGTATGGTGCTGAATAAAAAAGCAGATCGCTTGCTTGCTGGAGCGGAAGTTACCGTTGAGATTATCGGAAAAGGAAACTATGCGGGGACAAAGACAATGGCTTCGTATCGAATCCTTGCGGCTGGGAAGGATTTGTCCAAGGCAAAGGTTACGGTAAAGAGCAAATTTTACTACAATGGTGACAATGTCATATTATCCCCAGAAGATTTAATTGTGAAGATTGGCAAAATCACATTGCCTGCAGATGCCTATCAGATTTTGCCAGAAACTTATTTCAATAATGATAGAAAGGGAACAGCGCAGGTGACAATACAAGGTGTGGGGAGTTACGGCGGTACAAAGACCATTCGTTTTAAAATTAACGCGCGGAAAGTTAATAACTCCGCGGCAGGATAAGAGGAAAAGGTAATGAGACAGATACGACTGCCTGAAAAGGTGAGACAATTGATAACACGGTTGGAGATGGCGGGGTTTGAGGCGTATGCAGTTGGCGGATGTGTTCGGGATTCCTTGCTTGGGAGAGTACCTGATGACTGGGATGTGACGACATCTGCAAAACCGCAACAGGTTAAGGAGCTGTTTCGCCATACAATTGATACAGGGATTCAACATGGCACAGTGACGGTGATGCTGGAACGCGAAGGATTTGAAGTCACTACTTATCGGATTGATGGGGTTTATGAAGACAGCCGCCACCCAAAAGAAGTTGTCTATACAGCAAATCTAGTAGAGGATTTAAAACGCAGAGATTTTACAATCAATGCCTTTGCCTACAATGACCGAAGCGGTATTGTGGATGTGTTTGGTGGCATGGAAGATTTGAAACAAAAGAGGATTCGCTGTGTGGGAGAAGCCACAGAACGGTTTGGGGAAGATGCACTGCGTATGTTGCGCGCAGTGCGGTTTTCGGCGCAGCTTGGTTTTTCTATTGCAGAGGACACAAAGGTTGCGATTCGGGAACTTGCACCCAATCTAAAGAACATTAGTGCGGAGCGCGTGCAAGCAGAACTGGTGAAATTGTTGCTGTCAAATCACCCAGATTTTATGCGTGATGCTTATGCGTTGGGAATCACGAAGATTGTGCTTCCTGAGTTGGATGCTGCATTTTTGACACTGCAGCACAATCCACATCATTGTTACAACGTCGGAGAGCATTTAATGCAAACTTTGCTGCACATTCGAGCAGATAAGGCGCTACGCATCGCCGCGCTTTTACACGATATTGGAAAGCCAGCGGCAAGGACGACAGATGTGGCGGGAATTGACCATTTTCATGGACATGTGGACCAGAGCGAAATAATGGCGACAGATATCTTAAAACGTCTTAAATTTGACAATGATACCATTACAAAGGTGCAGAAATATATTCGATTTCATGATGATAAGCCTGAGCCAAATGCAAGGTCTGTGCGGCGTGCCATTCACAGGATTGGCATGGAATATTTTGCAGAGGTATTGGAGCTGCGACGGGCGGATGTCTTGGCGCAGAGCAGTTATCAACAGCAGGAGAAACTTGCACGAATTGACGAGACCAGCAGGATTTATCAAGAAATTTTAGAGCAGGAACAGTGCGTTTCGCTAAAGACACTTGCGATCACTGGAAATGACCTGATTGCGCTGGGAGTACCCAGAGGAAAGCAGATTGGTGCACTGTTAAACCAGCTTCTTGAGGAGGTTTTGCAGGAGCCTGCAAACAATAATCACATCTATTTGACAGAAAGAGCAAAAGAAATAATCTTGTAGAAAACAGTGGAATAAACACCCCCCTTTGCACATAGGATAGAATAAACGATTTTTTGTGTGGAGGGGGATTTTTGTGAATGACAAGGCAATCAATGTGCTTGAACAGTATGATATAACAGTCAACCGCACCTTTAAAGGGCGTGGAACTATAATTTGCGATACAGAGAAGGGTATGCGTGTTCTCAAAGAATATAAAGGAAAAACGGAGAAACTAGAACTTTTGTATCAGCTACAATGCCGTTTAAATGACAGCCTGCGAACTGATATTTTGGTGCACAATAGAGAAGGTGCGCTATTTGTAAAGGATATTGACAACAATGTTTACATATTGGAGGAGCAGGTCGAGGGAAAGGAGTGCAGCTACAAAAGCGAGGAGGATATTATCAAGGCGTTTGGCGCTATGGCAAAGTTGCATCTGAAATTTATGACACCTGTGTCCTGTACAGGTCTGGAGGCGGAAAGCAGACTGTACAGGATGCCAGTTTTTTTCTATGCCGATGAGATGGAAAAGCATACAATGGAGTGCAAGCGGGTAAAAAATTATCTAAAACGGCTTCGTAATAAGACGGATTTTGAGCGTGCTTTACTAAGGGAATACGACTATTTCCTAGACACGGCAATTGATGTGACTAGACGTGCAAAAGAGGAGTCTCGGGCAGAGTACGAGGCGTATGTCAACAGCAATAGACTGTACTGTCATGGGGATTACCAATACCACAATGTTTTGTTTGGAAAGGGCAGTGGTGGGACATACACAGGCATCATCAATCTGGAACATTTTGCGCATGATACTGGTGCGCGAGATTTTTATTTATTGTTTCGGAAAATTTCGGAAAAGTGTGACTGGTCTGATGAGATGGCACAGAACATGTTAGACGCCTATCAAAACAGAAGGGTATTTCCGCCGATAGAGTGGAGAAGTTTGTGCCTGCGGCTTGCATATCCTGAAAAATTCTGGAAAATTATTAATTTTTATTATAACTCCAGAAAATCGTGGATGCCAAACCGCAACTATGAAAAACTTGAGGGATTGATTCAGCAAGAAAAAAACAGGGAGAAGTTGCTAAACAAGTTCTTTTCTTGAGGGGGTTGTACAGAAAGGCAAAACTCGTTATAATAGGTTTACAATAATTAGTTTTTCATTTGTATTTGAGCCGCCAGAGGTGGCATGGGGGATTATAATGAACGAAAAGAGAAACCATCAGATAAATGTTGCGCTTGCACAGACAAAAATTATCTGGGAGGATAAGGAGCAGAATTATGCACTTACAAAAATGCGGATTGAGGAGGCGGTTTGCAGGGGAGCGGAGGCAGTCTTTTTTCCAGAGATGAGTTTTACAGGATTTTCCATGAATACGGAAGATACAAAGGAACAGGATGCACAGACAATACAGCGTATGAAGGAGATGGCACAACAGTATCAGGTATCTCTTGGTTTTGGCTGGGTGAAGGACTGTGAAAAAAGGTGTGAGAATCACTATACAATTGTGGACAGAAAAGGAATTGTTTTGTCTGATTATGCCAAATTGCATCCTTTTTCGTATGCAGGAGAAGATTTGAAGTTTCAGGGGGGCAGTGCGCTTGCGTCCTTTTCGATCAATGGCATTGCTTGCAGTTGTTTTATCTGTTATGACTTGCGGTTTCCTGAAATTTTCCAGGCGGCTTCCCGCACAGCACATGTTATTATCGTACCAGCGAACTGGCCGGCAAAACGCAGCGCACATTGGAAGGCACTTTTGCGTGCGCGTGCTATTGAAAATCAGGTTTATATTCTCGCCATAAATTGTGTGGGTGACATTGGTGGTGTTGATTATACTGGAGATAGTTGCATTATTGATCCAGAGGGAGGTATTAGAGTGATGCTGTCGGGAACGGAGGGAAATCTTTGTTATACGCTGACAGATGATGTGGAATCTTTTCGGGCTGCTTTTCCAGTAAAGCTTGACAGACGGGAGCAGTTTTATAGAGGACTGTATGAAAAGGGATTAGGAGAGACACTATGATAAAAAGAAAGAAGATTTGGATTACAGCAGTCACATTTTTGACAGCAATGTTTCTGTTGAGTGGCTGCGCCCAAGGCGCAAAGCATTTTACAGCAATTCTGACAAACCAGCCAGAGCAGGATGCGGCGGTAGAAGTGGAGCCAGAGACAATGATTAACGATATGAATCGAAGCGGAATTTATGACTCCGAGGATGCGGCAGTTGTCGTGCGAAAAGATTTGGAAGCGGGGACCATACAATTTCAAAATATTGCGTCCTCACGCAGATATACGCTGTCCTACGACGGCACGACAACGGTATATGACAAGAATGACCAGGCGCTTTCCATGAAGCAGTTAAAGGAGGGAAGCGTCGTTACCGTGCGTTTTTACAAGCCTAGAAAGGCGCTGGCTTACATTAAGGAAAATCCAGACTGTGTGAGTTATAGAGAGGTGCAAAACTATAACATGGATTTGCGCAAAGGGACACTTACAATCGGGGAGAATACCTATAATATCAGCGCGCATGTCGTTGTTGTGTCCGACGGGAAAGAGACAGATATGATGGAAGTAAACACAATGGATGTGCTTAGTGTATGGGGATACAAAGATAGGATCTATGGCATTTATATTGAGAAAGGGCATGGATACTTACGACTGCAAAATGAGGATTATTTTGTAAATGGTTGGATTGATATTGGGGACAGAGTGATTAGAAAAGTGGCGGAGGACATGCTGTTGGTGGTTCCAGAGGGGACCCATAAAGTGACGGTCAGCCACAAGGGAAGCAGTGCCACACAGGAGATTACATTTGCCAGAAATGAGGAGATGGCATGGGATTTAGGAGAGGTTGAAATCACTGTAGTGCAAAAAGGAACTGTGATTTTTACACTGACGCCATTGACAGCGAAAGTTTTAATAGACGGCAAGGAAGTTGATGTGTCAAAACCAGTGGAAATTGAATATGGGCTGCACCGAATGCGCATTACAGCCGAGGGATATGATGCAGTTGCACAGTATATTCGGGTGGCGGAGCCTTCCGCAAACATTGCTGTGGAACTTGAGAAGAGTGAGGAGGAAACACAGGAGGCTTCCAGCGAAAAGAAAGACACCACAGAGAAGGATGCGTCAGAGAAAGATACGGACCAAGAAGACGACGTGGATGATGAGGAAGGCACAACAAGCAAGAAATATCAGTCAAAATTATCCGATACAGAAGATGAGGACACAGAGGAGAAGTCTTCCAAGAAGCAAGAGGAGGATTCCAAGGACACAGTCGTGTCTTCCAAGAGCAAATACAAGGTGTATATTGACGCGCCAGATGGCGTCGAGGCATATGTGGATGGAAACTATATTGGCATCACGCCAATCAGCTTTAACAAGGTGCCCGGCAGCTATGTTGTGACCCTGCGCAAGACCGGTTATCAGCCTAGAAGTTACACGCTTCAGATTGACGAGGAACAAAAAGATGTCAATTATTCGTTTACAGATCTGGTGAAATTAGAAGATAAATAAAAAACCTCTAAAAATCAGCAAATTTTAGGCATTTTTCCTTGACAAACAAAGGTTTTTCGCCTATAAATAGATATAGGCGTCAAATCGGCGCAAATCAACTGCAATAGGACTGCTATTGTGTAATACTATTTACAGTAATTTAGAGGAGGAGTTCACAATGAACAAAACAGAATTAGTAGCTGCTATGGCTGAGCATGCGGAGATGACAAAGAAGGATGCTGAGAAGGCTCTTACCGCTTTCACAGAGGTTGTTGCCAAGGAATTAAAGAAGGGCGAGAAGATTCAGTTAGTAGGATTCGGTACATTTGAGGTTTCTGAGAGAGCAGCTAGAGAAGGCAGAAATCCTCAGACAGGTGAGACGATGCAGATTGAGGCGTCCAAGGCGCCGAAGTTCAAGCCAGGCAAGGCATTAAAGGACGAGGTAAACAGATAATAGTTCTTTAAGACAACCGATGGATATCATCGGTTGTTTCCGTTTAGGAGGAATGACAGCGTATGAGATTGGATAAATTTTTAAAGGTTTCACGGATTATAAAGCGCCGTACTGTTGCAAATGAGGCTTGTGACGCGGGGCGTGTGCTCATTAACGACAAACCGGCAAAGGCGTCTGCAAATGTCAAAGTGGGGGATATCCTGACGATTCAGTTTGGCAATAAAGAAACAAAAGTGGAAATTCTTGACGTGCAGGAAACTGTGAAGAAGGACGAGGCAAAAGAACTGTTCCGTTATATTTGACGGGAATCAGGTCATATCTGTGTATTCTTTCCCATATAATGTATGGAGTACTTCCTTGGATGAGGAAAGGACAGTGTCTATGGAGAGCAGAAATGGAAGCACAAGTGCAAACATAGGAAAGCACAGGCTAGGCATGGAGCAGCGTCGGGACTGTAAAATAACAGGAGTGTTGGAGGTTCATTCTTTTGATGAGAACAATATCCTGATGGAGACGGTGGACGGGATGCTTGCCATCAAGGGGAGCGGCCTTCATGTGAGCAGGCTAAATCTGGAGAAGGGTGAGGCGGATGTAGATGGCAGGGTGGATGCACTTACCTATTCTGATAAGAGTACTCTTGCAAAAAAAGGAGAGGGGCTGCTTACACGCCTGTTTAGCTGATGAGTGAAGAGATTATCAGAGAATGGCACTTTTGGCTGGCTTCTATTGCAACTGGTGCCTGTATGGCGTTTTCGTACGATTTGCTGCGGCTGTTTCGTAGATTGATAAAGCATGGTAGGATTGCAGTCGATTTGGAGGACCTTCTGTATTGGATTGTCTGGTTTTGTTTCAGCTTTGCTCTCTTATATTATGGAAATAACGGTGTGATACGTTTTGCAGCGGTATTTGGTGCGGCGGTTGGCATGTTGATGTATGCTGCAACAATAGGACGTTTTTTTATCAAGGTTAGCTATTTTGTTATAGACAAGACAGTTGGCAATCTGTTGCGGTTGTTTCGGAAGCTGTTGGAGCCAATCAAACGTGGAAAACGTGCGGCAATTAGAAAAATTCGGTTGACGTGTGCGACGATTCATCATAATATTAAAATATATCATTTTACAAAGGCAAAACAAAGAAGGGAGAAAAAGAAGCATGGCAGAAAGAAAAAAAAACACAAAAAACACAAAAAAGACAAAAAGAAAAACGCCGGAGTTTCTTCGCAACAGGAATGAGAATCGTCTTGGAATGTTGATTGCCGTGTTTGCGATTCTGATTACAACCAGTGTGGTTGGTGTCCATTCTATCTCCCTAAAACAGAAGGAAAAGGCATATGCTGCCAGAGAGCAAGAGCTTTTGCAGCTCATTGCTGTGGAGGAAGCGCGTGCCAAGGAACTTGAGGAGTTTGCCACTTACACAAAGACAAAAAAGTACGCAGAGGAAGTGGCAAAGGATAAGCTGGGACTTGTGTATGAAAATGAGATTATTTTTCAGGAGATCGATTAACGTTGCACCGTTATTGGGAGAATCCCATATAACGGTGCTGATTTTTGTCAATGAAAAATTAGAAATCAGTGCATGGGTTTGACAAAATATGAACGGATTCCCTTTTATACTAAAGAGGTGGAAAAGAATAACAGGGGGACAATGTTATGTTGAAAGTATGGACACCAAAGGCTTCGCGAGAGGCAGAAAATAAATCGGGAATCACAGAAGGATATCTGTTTAACGGATATAGTAAACGAAAGCTCTACTGTTTGGCAGAGACATATGAGGAGTTGGCAAAACTCTATCGCAGCATACCAGATGGAGATTATGCTTGTATTGACAGAAAAGACATGCTCTATCAGAAACAGATACAGGAGACCAAGGAAGTTTTTGCAAATCATCTTGAGGAGATTTCAGATGCGTTTGCCGATGTCGCAGACACAGTTGTGCATTTTAGTATTCCAATGGCGCATAAGAAACGGACACTGATACAATATTTAAAAAAACGAGGTATTATCGTGCACGGTTTCATTTTTCTCGAAGGCGGCGATGCGGGAAATTACGGGAGTGCAGCGGACGGCCGCTGTGGAAACAAAATCAGCGTTGAGGCACGCACAGTCAGCAGGCATGGAGTACCAGCAAGCGTTCTAGGGAAGCTGCTCTCAGAATTTTTTGGCAGAAGTCTTGTTTTGTCCGCGGAGAGTGCACTGAGAATTGAACGGGGATATCATACCTTTATCTATGAGGACGAGCCAAAATACAAAGTTTTGAGCGCGATTTCCCGCGCAGTGCGGGAAGACGAAAAAATTTCAGGTGACAATTTCTCTGTGGAGGAATATAATCAGAATCAAATGATTGTTATGATTGCTGATGGCATGGGAAGCGGTGCACAGGCATGTCGGGACAGCCAAGCAGTCGTCGAGTTTATGGAGCGTTTTTTGGAGGCGGGTTTTCCGAAAGAGAAGGCGTTTTCTATGGTTAACGGTGCGATTGCTGCACAGAATGGCTGCTGTAATCTGACAACGCTTGACTTGTGCGCAGTCAATTTGTTGACAGGAGAGGCAGAATTTGTCAAGGCAGGTGCGGCGGCAAGCTATATTAAGCGCGGAAACTGGGTGGATGAGGTGTCGGCGGACACACTTCCACTCGGCAGTATGGAGGAGCTAAGCCCGATTACGCAGAGTGTTCGGTTGGCGGATACAGATATGCTTGTCATGGTGTCTGATGGGATATCAGATGCGATTGACCGGGAAAAGACAGGCAGGATGCGGGAATTGATTTCAAGAAGTCGGATTATCAATCCTAAGGAGATGGCAGATTATCTTTTGCAGTGTGCTATCAACAGTGATAACGGGCGCATTCGGGATGACATGACAGTGCTTACTTGCTGCGTGAAACGGCGCGGAGAGGCAGTGTAAAACAACTTATAATTCGTGTTTGAGGAGTAGCAGTTCAGCCTTTGGCTTCTTGTTACGGACATCAAGCCATGCAAAACCACTTCGTGGTGGATTGATGCATCTTTGCTGCTACACTATTTCACAGACTTTGAGGAATACAAATGATTGACAAAGTGTTGCAATATGTAGAGGAACATCATATGATTGAAAAGGGCGACTGCATTGTAGCAGGCGTGTCAGGAGGGGCAGACTCTGTCTGCCTGCTTCTGATGCTTCTGGAATTTCGCAGACGGATTGCATTTGGGCTGCGCGTAGTTCATATCAATCATCTGATACGGACAGACGCCGCAAAGGATGCAGAATATGTACGGGGAATATGCAGTGCAGAACAAATTCCTTTTATGCTGGTGGAGGAAGATGTGTGCGCACTTGCACAACAACGCCATATTTCCACAGAGGAGGCAGGTCGCATTGTGCGCTATAATGCATTTGTGCGAGAGTTGGGCGAAAAGAAAGGAAAGATTGCTGTTGCACACAACAAAAATGACTGTTGTGAGACGTTTTTGTTTCACTTGTTTCGAGGGACTTCGCTGAAAGGATTGACTGGAATACAACCTGTGCGTGATAAAATTATTCGACCATTGTTGTGTCTATCGCGGAGTGAGATCGAAGCGTTTTTGCGGGAAAGAAACATGCCATACTGTATAGACAGCACCAATTTGGAAGATAATTATTCAAGGAACATTATTCGGCACCATATTTTGGATACTGCAGAAAAAAAAATTAACACGGCGGCAGCGGATCACATTTATGATGCCTGCGGGCGAATAAATGATGCGTATGAACTGATTGCAGATCTCACCAAACAGGGAGTTGCCGCCTGTGTCAAAGTGGATAAAGAAACTTTTCATATTGATAAGGAACAGTTTGTACAGCTTCATAGGACAATACAGGGGTATGTGATTTTTGAAATGCTAACACAGGCATCTGGCAGCAGTAAAGATTTGGAGGCAATTCATGTCAGACAAGTGCAAGCGCTGATGGACAGTCAATGCGGAAGGACTGTGATGCTTCCATATCAGTTGCGGGCAGAGCGCACCTACACAGGTGTTTGTCTGTACAAAAATTCTGTCAATTGTGTGGCACAAAAAACAGAGCAGGCGATAGGTTTTCCAGAGATTGTGTTGTCTGTAGAGGAACAGAATGCACTTTTGGCGGGGAAAGAACTTGTGTTTTTGGTCGGCGCACATCAAAAGATGCGAGTAAAAATAATCCATGTGGAAAAAAATGGAATTGATTTTGAAAATATTCCGCAAAATAAGTATACGAAATGGTTTGATTATGGTAAAATAAAAAATAGTATTGTCATAAGAACTCGCAGGCCGGGGGATTACCTGACAGTAAATTCTATGAATCAGCATAAAACACTAAAGTCGTACTTTGTTGACCACAAGGTTCCGCAAAAGGAGCGGGATCAGATTTGTCTTCTCGCAGATGACAGACATATCATTTGGATTGTGGGTGAGCGAATCAGCAATTATTATAAAGTCAGTGAGCACACAAAGACGATTTTGTGCGTTGTTTTTGAGGAGGATTCATGAGCACGCTCAAAAATGTTTTGTGCACTGCCAGGCGTATGTTTAACAAAGGAGGACCGAATTATGGCTGAAAAGATTGAAGTCATGCTGACAGAGGACGAGGTAAACGATAGGATAAAGGCGATTGGTGAGCAGATTAGCTGCGACTATGCCGGCAGGCAGGTTCATTTGGTGTGCGTGCTCAAGGGTGGCAGTTTTTTTATGTGTGAACTTGCCAAGCGAATCACAGTTCCTGTATCGTTGGATTTTATGTCCGTCTCGAGTTATGGCGGAAGCACAAAATCGAGCGGGATTGTTAAGATAGTAAAGGACCTAGACGAGCCCTTGAAGGATAAGGATGTGATTGTTGTGGAGGACATTGTTGATTCTGGCAGAACGCTGAGTTATCTGCTGGAATTGTTGGGACAGCGCGAGCCAAAGAGCATGAGGCTGTGTACACTTCTTGACAAGCCAGAGCGGCGTGTGGTTGATGTGAAAGTGGACTACACAGGCTTTGAGATACCTGACAAATTTGTGGTAGGTTATGGTCTTGACTATGATCAGCGTTACAGAAACCTTCCGTATATTGGAGTGGTTACATTGGACGAAGAGTAAGCAGCGGCGGGACCGGGAGGAGACAGAAATTGGGAAAAGGTGCAAAAGGAATTAATTTAACATTTATATTTATACTGATATTGGTGCTGGTGTTGATTTGGGCGAGTACCAACAGTGGCAGCAGCGGCTCCTACACAATGGGACAGTTGATTTCCGAGATGGAGGAAGGCCTTGTTGTGGATGTGGAAATTCACCCAAATGTACAGGTGCCAACAGGTATGTTGCGCATTACATTAAAGGATAATCAGCAACGAAATCTCTATGTATCTGATGTTGTTGAGGCACAGGAGATTGTGAAGGGATATAATATAGAGCCAATTGTGAAAGATGTGCCACAGGAAAACTGGTTTATCACAGAGCTTTTGCCATTGCTGATGTTATTGGTGGTTGTGGTATTTATGTTTAGCATGATGAATGCCCAAAATGCCGGAAACAGCGGCGGAAAGATGATGAATTTCGGAAAGAGTAGGGCGCGCCTTATGACTGGCGGAGAAGTCACATTAAAAGATGTGGCAGGTTTAAAAGAGGAGAAAGAAGATCTTGAGGAGATTGTGGATTTTCTAAGGGACCCAGGCAAGTATACAAAGGTGGGAGCAAGGATTCCAAAGGGTGTATTGCTCGAAGGTGCACCTGGTACTGGTAAAACATTGCTTGCAAAGGCAATTGCCGGCGAGGCGAATGTGCCATTTTTCTCAATATCAGGTTCTGATTTTGTGGAAATGTTTGTCGGGGTTGGCGCGTCAAGGGTGCGCGATCTCTTTGCGGAAGCGAAGAAAAATGCGCCTTGTATTGTGTTTATTGACGAGATTGATGCCGTGGCAAGGCGTCGTGGTACTGGTATGGGCGGCGGCCATGATGAGCGTGAGCAGACCTTGAATCAGATGTTGGTTGAGATGGATGGATTTGGAACAAACGAGGGTATTATTGTGATGGCAGCAACAAACCGCGTCGATATCCTTGACCCAGCAATTTTGCGGCCAGGACGTTTTGATAGAAAGATTACTGTATCCCCGCCAGATGTGGGGGGCAGAGAAGAAATCCTGAATGTACATGCCAGAAACAAACCGCTTTCTGAAGATGTGGATCTAAAGCAAGTGGCACAGACAACAGCAGGATTTACGGGTGCGGACCTTGAAAATCTTTTGAATGAATCAGCGATTCAGGCTGCAAAGGAAAATCGTGCTTTTATCAAACAAGATGATATTAAGAAATCTTTTATTAAAGTTGGAATTGGTGCGGAGAAAAAGAGTCGTATTATCTCAGAAAAAGAAAAGAAAATTACAGCTTACCACGAGGCAGGACATGCAATTCTGTTTCATATACTACCTGATGTGGGTCCCGTCTATACTGTTTCAATTATACCGACAGGACTTGGCGCAGCGGGTTATACAATGCCGCTTCCAGAGCGGGATGAGATGTTTAATACGAAGGGCAGAATGCTGCAGGATATTATGGTATCGCTTGGCGGACGCATTGCGGAGGAAATTATTTTTGATGATGTGACAACAGGCGCATCAAGCGACATTAAAAAGGCGACAAAAGTGGCAAGAGCGATGGTGACAAAATACGGTTTTTCAGAGAATATCGGCGTCATAAACTATGATGAGGAAGACAATGAAGTATTTATTGGACGTGATTTGGCACACACAAGAAGTCATTCAGAGGCGGTTGCTGGCGAGATTGATATTGAAGTGAAGGCAATTGTAGATGATTGTTATAAAAAGGCAAAAGACATTATTTTGAAAAATGAAAAGGTATTGCATGCCTGTGCGGATCTTCTTCTTGAGAAGGAGAAGATTGGAAGGGATGAGTTTGAGGCGCTGTTTGCCTAATAATTTTAGCCACCCAAAATGGGTGGCTGTTTTTATGCACAAAAACTGTTACCAAAAACTTTTATTTTTTGTAATTGAGTCTAGCCGTCGCACAAAAGACTTGGTATAATGGATAGGAAAAATAAACTTAGAAATTATGTGAAAATATGCGGAAAGGGGTATTATTATGGGACTTATCAAAGCGGCATTAGGAGCAGCAGGAGGTACACTTGCCGATCAGTGGAAGGAATTTTTCTACTGTGATGCGCTTGATCAGGATGTGTTGGTGGTAAAAGGACAGAAGCGTATTAGCAGCCGTTCTTCCAACACAAAGGGAAATGACAATATTATTTCCAACGGTTCGGGTATCGCTGTGGCAGATGGGCAGTGTATGATTATTGTGGAGCAGGGAAAAGTTGTTGAGGTTTGCGCGGAACCAGGTCAATTTACATATGATTCATCTACAGAGCCAAGTATCTTTTCTGGCAGTCTTGGAAAAGGAATTGCGGATACATTCCGCACAATTGGAAAACGCTTTACTTATGGTGGTGATACAGGAAAAGATCAGCGCGTGTACTATTTTAATGTCAAGGAAATTATGGACAATAAGTTTGGCACCCCAAATCCCATTCCATTCCGCGTGGTGGATTCTAGGCTCGGACTGGATGTGGATGTCTCTATTCGCTGTTCTGGCGTGTATTCATACATGATAGCGGACCCGCTTTTATTTTACACAAAAGTCTGTGGCAATGTAGAGCAGGCATATACTAGGGACGAGATAGAGAGACAGTTGAAAACAGAATTTATCAGTGCACTGCAACCTGCGTTTGGAAAGTTGTCTGAATTGGAGTTGCGCCCAAATCAGATTGTCTCTCACAATACGGAATTGGAGGAGGCTATGAATGCTGCGCTCTCGACAAAATGGGGCAAATTGCGCGGATTGAAAGTGGTTAGTATTGCACTTGGTTCTGTCTCTTTGCCACCAGAAGATGCTGAGATGATTAAGCAACTTCAGCGCACAGCCGTTTTGCAGAATCCAAATATGGCAGGTGCTACGCTGGTAGGTGCACAGGCAGATGCAATGCGGACAGCCGCCGGAAATGCAGCGGGCGCGATGAACGGTTTTGTAGGCATGGGTATGGCAATGAATGCAGGCGGTATGAATGCACAGAACTTGTTTGCTATGGGACAGCAGCAGGCACCAGCTTCTGCGGCATCACCAGCTTCTTCTGCTGACAGTTGGAAATGTTCTTGCGGTTCTGTCTCCACAGGCAGATTCTGCCCGGAATGTGGTGCGCCAAAGCCTGAAAATAATGGATGGACCTGTTCTTGCGGCACTGTGAATAAGGGCAAATTTTGTCAGAATTGTGGTGCAAAGAAGCCGGAAGGAACACCGCTTTATCGCTGTGACAAGTGCGGCTGGGAACCAGAAGATCCCGCTCACCCGCCTAAATTCTGTCCAGAATGTGGAGATGTTTTTGACGAGAGTGACAGGAGATAAGGAAAGATGGCACAACTAAAGGAATATAAATGCCCCTGCTGTGGCGGTGCAATTGCTTTTGACAGTTCAATACAGAAAATGAAATGTCCCTTTTGCGATACGGAATTTGAGATGGAGGCACTGGCAGGATATGATGACGAACTGAAAAATGAACAGCCAGATCAGATGGATTGGGAGGTTTCAACAAATTCTGAGTGGCAGGCAGATGAGATGCAAGATTTAAGAACATATATTTGCAAATCCTGCGGCGGAGAAATTGTTGGTGATGAGAACACTGCGGCGACTTCCTGCCCTTATTGTGGAAATCCTGTAGTGATGATGGGGCAGTTTTCCGGTGCGTTAAAACCCGACTATGTGATTCCGTTTAAGCTGGATAAAAAAGCGGCAAAAGAAGCACTAAACAGACATTATAAGAATAAACCTTTTTTGCCAAAAGTATTTAAAAATCAAAATCATATTGATGAAATAAAGGGCATTTATGTGCCGTTTTGGCTTTTTGACGCGAAGGCGGAAGCAAATATCCGCTATAGGGCTACAAAAGTTCGCAGTTGGAGTGACAGCAGTTATCACTATACACAGACCAGCCACTATGCGGTGATGCGCGGCGGAACAATTTGTTTTGAACGTGTTCCAGTAGATGGTTCTTCCAAGATGCCAGATGATTTGATGGAGTCTATAGAACCTTTTGACTTTTCTCAGGCGGTGGATTTTCAGACTGCTTATCTGGCTGGATATCTGGCAGATAAATATGATGTGGATGCCAAGCAAAGCATTGAGCGGGCAAATGAACGCATTAAGAAAAGCACACAGGACAGCTTTGCGGGGACTGTGCAGGGCTATGTCTCAGTGATTCCAGAATCTACAAGCGTTCGTCTGCACAATGGGCAGGCAAAATATGCGTTGTATCCAGTGTGGATTTTAAATACGACTTGGAAAGATAACAAATACTCTTTTGCAATGAATGGACAGACTGGAAAATTAGTTGGTGATTTACCAGTGGATAATGGCGCCTTTGCGAGATGGCTGTTTGGATTATGGGGTATTATCAGTGTGGCAGTTTTTGGCATCAGCTATTTATTGTGGTTATTATAGGGAGAGATCTGTCATGAAAAAAAGAATTATGACCCTTTTGTTGATTGCAATTTTTTGTCTGTCCTTTGGCATGGTGGTTTGTGCAACGGAAGGAAAGTCTTCAAGACTTGTAGATTTTGCAGATATTTTGACAAAATCAGAGGAGAGCAGACTTCTGGCAATACTTGATGAAATCAGTGAGAGGCAACTACTAGATGTTGTCGTTGTCACAACAAATACACTGGATGGAAAATCGCCTATGGCGTATGCCGACGATTTTTATGATGAGAATGGTTATGGTTTTGGTGTACCAAAGGATGGTGTTCTGCTTCTTGTGAGTATGGAGGACGGAGATTGGTGGATTTCTACCGCTGGCAATGGAATTACAGCGTTTACAGACGCAGGGATTACATATATATCAGAACAATTTCTGCCAGCGCTGAGCAAAGGTGATTATGAGGAGGCTTTTACTCGGTTTGCATATCTCTGCGATGAATTTATTACACAGGCACGAACAGGGGAAGCTTATGATAGTGGTACGCTTCCCAAAGCCCCGTTTTCTATTGGATATTATTTGAGTAGAGCATTGTTGATTGGGCTGTTTATTGCACTTATCATCACCATTGCAATGCGTTATAGCATGAAATCGGTGCGGTTTCAGCCAACGGCATCTGCGTATGTCAAGAGTGGTAGCATGAATGTTACAGAGGCGAGAGATCTGTTTCTGTATTCGCATGTTGACCGTAGAGTGCGGCAGAAGGAGAGTAGCTCTGGAGGCGGTTCTAAGACACATACTTCTTCTTCTGGAAGGTCTCACGGCGGTGGAGGCGGAAAATTTTAATAAACAATTGTTTCTTTACCATTTGGACTGAGTATACATACAACTTTATGGCAATGATACAATCCTATTTATTTTTTGGAGTAGTGGTGGGCATTTTGCTGTTGATTGCAATGCAAAGAGAAGCAGGAAAGACCGCTTCTTAAAGAAAAAGAACGGTCTTTCTGTCAAGATTGATTAATCGTCTGTGGTGATAATATTCGTTGTGGTAGTTGTGGTGATTGTAGAAGTTTCTGGTTCTGGGTTGTCGCCAGTCTGTGTCAGAGAATATCCGCCATTTCCATTTTCTGAAATGGTTAGATAGATGGTTTTTCCTTCATGTGTCATTGTGATATTGCAAACGTCATTCTCAACTAACAGGTCTGTTATATCTTGTTTCTGGTCATAATAATATACCCACACTTTACCGTCTGCGTCTTTCTCCACAGTAGCCGAGTTGTTAATTTTGTTTGCAAGCTCGTCAGCAGTTAGCCAAGTTTGGCTGCCATCTGTATTAAAACTGACACCGCCGTAAACAGATATTCCTTCTGTTCCATTTCCGCGATCATAGGTAAAGGTATGCCCGCCATTTTCATTTTCAGTGACATCAACTTCGGTCTGTTTTCCATAGAGCCAGACGGAAATCTTTTCTTGAATGCCACCGATATCTGTGGCATACACGGTTCCAGAACCGCCGATAATAACTGCACACACAATTGCTGCTGCAACTGCCATGTTTTTTTTGTGTTTCTTATGAATCTGTGTCATTTCTGCTTCCTCCAAATGAAATTGCTGGGAGGACGGAAGTGCAGAAAACGCCTGTTTGTATCGTTCTTTATTTGTCATCATCCCATTCCTCCTTCAATGCTTTTTTGAGTAGTGCACGTCCGCGCGACAACCTGATTTTTACATTACTCTCGCTCAGCTTTAAGATATCTGCGATTTCACGGACCGTATAATCCTCATAATAATATAAGTGAATGACAATGCGGTATTTTTCGGGAAGGTGCATAACAGTTTCAAATAAGTTCTCCGCCTCCGGTGTCTCGAAAACGAGAGTTTCCATATAGTCTTCAATGGAAATCTTGTTGCGTCTCCAAAAAGTGCGGGTGACGTTTTTAGCCTTGTTGACTGCTACCCGTATTAGCCATGCGCGTATATGTTGCTCACTCTCAAACTCTTTTTTGGTTGTATAATACTGAACAAATGTATCTTGAACAATATCTTCTGCATCCTGTGCATTTTTGCAAATATTAAATGACACGGCAAAGAGATTGCTCTGATACAACGTTGCCAGTTCCTGTACTGTCTGTCTCATGAGTGCTCCTTCGTACAAAATTTTCTTATCTTTGAAAAGCCTTTCATTAATGATACAATACAGAAGAGGGATTGGTTACAATTTTATATATTTTTTAAATGTATAAATCTGACATTAAGGAACTGTAGAAAAATAACTGACGCATCTTGACTTGGCTATTTCTCCGATTATGCATGCCAAAAAGCCTCGCCGCAGCCCGCTGCGCCTACGTTTTTTGACATACCTCCTCGAAGAAATATCCTACGCAATCTGCATCACTTATTTTCCTACAATTCCTAAGGCAAAAAAGAGGGAATAAACCATTATTGATTTATTCCCTAACAATTCATTATTTTGTTGTAATTATTGATGCAAGGCTGGAACCTATCCTTAGTCACACCGCACAGAGGATAGCACCAGTCAGCAGGGAGAGCTTCAAAAGCGGCTGCTGGAGCAATACCATGCTCAGGCTCTCCTTTTTCCGGGTTATATGTATAACCACAAAAATTGCAAAAATATTTTCTCATATTGTATTCTTGGCTGTGCTATAATTGCTCATATTTACAAAACACTTATGTTTCTCTGTGTGTTACGGTTTTTTTGCTGTTCATCGAAATACTTTTTCCATTGCGCGTGTAAAATATAATTTCTCTTTTTGCCGCTTCTATCTGTTTCATTCAAAATTTAATAGATTATTCCCTTTCTGTTCTCAAAAATATAATTTAAGCTGCTTCATACAAGGTTATCCCTTCTTTTGGAGAACGTATATATAAAAAAGCAGGCGTAACAGGCATCATCATTTTTTACTATACTCAACTTTATATTTATTATATCTATCTGCACAGCGAAAAACAAGGCAAAAATGCGTTTTCTTATAGTTAAAAAGTTATAAGAGTTACTATTCACGGTCTGAAAGCCGCTTATAGTAACAATTCGGGGCGATATTCAAAAGTTTGCTTCGCAAAAATCGCCCCTCACCACTAAATCATGTTCTCACGGAATGCGCAGTTCAGCGCATTCCTGACCCATGAAAAGTAACTTATAAGATACCTCTGTTTCTGGATTAATACTAGTACACCGTTTTTTAATTCCTCATATATCAAGCACTCGCTATTTGTATACGAGGATTAAAAAAACGGTGTACTAGGTTTTTTCATCTCTTTCAGATACCCTTTGACAGTTTTCAAAGTGCTTAAATCAGTTATGATACCTTTTTCAATTTGCCCTAACACTTATATTCGGTAAAGTATTACAAGCTTTTAGGAAAACGAATTGGCGGTTTTTTAAGCATATTTGAATATGATAAAGAACTTTTGTGTTGGAATAGGTACAAATAAATAAAAAACGGTGTGTTTAAACACAAAAAAATAATTGACAAAATAAAAATAATAATATAATATATTTGCAAAGAGCACAAAAAATATTTTTTTGTGCCCGATAGAAACAAAAAATATATTTGATGACAGAAAGGAGAAAAGCATGGGAAATCGCAAAATTTCAACAAACGATACGAAAAAAATGACAGGTCTGGATGATTCAGGAATCCGAAAAATCAGGAAAATTTTTCAAGATGAGCAAAGAATTGGGCGTTATGAACATTTCGATGAAGAACAGGTCGAGGAAATCAAGACAATTGTTGCGTATCAGCGGCTGCATCCGCATTCTTCATACAAGGTGGCTTATGAGGCTGTAAAAATGCAAAATGCTTTGGATAAGCTCAAGACAGAAGCGGTTGACGATTTTACAAGCGAGGCGGTTTTGACCATGGGGGAAGGAAAATTTGAGCTTTTTTGTAAATTTTTTAGTTTGCTTGAGGATCTTTTGATAGAATTTGATGATGAAAGTGTTGAACTTTTGAAAAATTTAGAGTCTGTAATTCTTGCTCGTATTATTTTAAAAACGCAAAAAATCAAAAAAACAGCTGCGTTGGCAGACGTAAGAACGCAATAGCACGTTTATCCACATTTTCTAAAACGGTTTTGATATTGTTCCAAGGTTTTTTAACTACAAATATCTATTTTTGTGTTCAGAAATTCTTGTATATGGTTTGGACCAATATCCCTTGATTTATTTGATTTCTAAGTAGTTGATTTTGAGCCAGTTTGCAAAGTTAGAACTAAGGTCAATTAGATTTTTCCTATGTGAATAAGAATAAATCTTGCTGTTATTCTTCTTTGCCAATGCGATAGTCCATTTTGATGAAGCAAGCCCGCACATGCACGTTGTAGGTGTTCCCGTAGGCAGGGATTTAAGCGTGGGTTGGAAACAAAGGTTTCCAAATGCTCCATATTTACGCCTAAGACACTGGAGGAAATCTTACAGAACCGTCTACGGCAGACCGCAAGTATGGAAATGCTTATCCATTATGGGGTGCTTGTAAAAGATAGACAGAAGGGGAAAAACCATGACCTGACGGTTGCGGAATACAAGGTTGCAAAAGAGGAAGAAAAGATTGAAAAACTATCAACGGATAAAATAGGATTGGAGGCTGACATTCTCGTCCTGAACCATAAAAAGTCCACTACGCAGAGGAAATTGGACGAATTGGACGAGGAGATTGAAAGTTCCAATATCTTCCTAAAAGCACTCAGGCAGATAAAGCAGTGTATACAGTCATATCTTCCCTTTGCGCCGCTGATTGAGGAATTTGCAAACCATGTGGAACGTGGGGCGGATATTGAGGCGGGAAACAGCTTTCGTGGTTTGCTGACCGCACTTGGAGAACTGCTAAATTCATTTAAGGAGATTATAAAAGACGGATTATTCTGGTTTCCCTGCCTTATGCGGTGGCAGACCTCAAAGGGCGAGGTTTCCCCTGTGTTTGAAAATAACAGGAATGAAGGCTATTACTACCGGCTGAAATCCTACATGGATATCCATACAAGGCAGGAATACCCAAAGGAATGGATACAGCCGGAAATCAAGCCGGAAAACCGCACAGGAACAATAGAGCAGTTAGCGCAGAATGTTGAGGCTGTCGAAAAGCAGGTGCAGCTTATGGGTATATGGATGAGTCAAAATCATAAGCCTTAAAGTTGGCAAATTATAAAATAGCAGGCTTAAATTCAAAATCGAAATGTTTCAAGAAGTACCTGCATTTGTAAAAAAGAGAGCAAGATAGTATAAATTCTTATTCCAACTTTATTCCCAACGTGTTATAATTAAAAAATTGGGAATAAATCCGTATCGAGGAGAATGTCAATGGATATAAAACAGATTGTATTAGATTTATGCACCATGAATGATGAACAGGAATGGTTTGAATTTAAAGAGAATTAGTTTCAGCCGGAAACATTAGGAGAGTATGTTTCCGCGTTATCAAACGCTGCAGCGTTCCACTATAAAAATATGCTTATTTTATATGGGGAGTTGAGGATGAGAATCATAAAATAGTTGGGACGACATTCAATCAATATTGTGACTATAATAAAGAACCTTATCAGAATTATCTTGCACGAAATCTTTCTCCGAGCTTGAATTTTTCTTTTGAGGAAACCCAGATTCAGCAAAAGAAAGTTGTCGTATTGGTCATACCTGCGGCTTTTGAGATACCTACTGCATTTAAGGAAAGGCGGTATATAAGGATTGGTTCATCGAAATGCAATATCAAAGACTATCCTAAGAGGGAGATTGAACTTTTTAAGATACTTGATGGGAGAACAGAAACCATAGAAACAATTCCGGCAAAATATCAGGAACTTACTTTCCAAAAATTGTTTGGATATTATGGGTCAAAAGGAATTGCTTTAAGCGATAAAACCTTTATAAAAAATTTAGGTCTGCGCAATGAAGAAGGACAATTCAATTTATTGGCGCAGCTGCTTTCGGATGATTCTCATTTTCCTCTCAGAGTATCTATATTTGAGGGAAAAACGAAAGGAACAAATCTGTTTTCAGTCAGGGAGTTTGGGAATAACTGTCTTTTATACAGTTTGAATGAATTATTGCGGTATGGCGACGTGTTCAATATCATACAGGCAGATGAAACAGACCGGGTTGTGGAAAGGAAAGAGGTGCCGCTGTTTGACAACAAGGCATTTCGGGAAGCAATCATCAATGCTGTCCTGCATAACAAATGGATAGAGGGAAACGAACCGATGATTTCCGTTTTTTCTGACAGAATAGAAATCTTATCAAGAGGCTCTCTACCGCCAGCACAGACAATGGAAGGCTTTTATATGGGGGAATCTGTTCCTGTGAATGAAAAACTGTCGGAAATATTTCTGCAATTGCATATCAGTCAGAAATCAGGGCGGGGAGTTCCTAAAATAACGGAAATTTATGGTAAAGAAGCGTTTGCATTTCGAGAAAAGTGAACTACCCATTGGCTTTAGACAATGGGTAGTTCACCCCACTTTTAAAGGTGTATGTTTCTCTAAAGAAAATGAAAAATAAAAATTCAAACCCACTTACAGACACAACCACTTGCACAAAAATAAGGGTATGTCGGATTGTTCCAACATACCCTTAAATCCTCAAAAATATTGATTTTATGGCATTTCTGATTAACCAAAGTATCTCTTTAACAAGCCCTCGAAAGCCTTTCCGTGTCTTGCCTCATCTCTTGCCATCTCATGCACAGTGTCATGGATTGCATCAAGATTTGCAGCCTTTGCGCGCTTAGCAAGGTCAAATTTGCCAGCGGTTGCGCCATTCTCTGCCTCAACACGCATCTCAAGGTTCTTCTTGGTAGAGTCTGTTACAACTTCGCCTAACAGCTCTGCAAATTTTGCAGCGTGCTCAGCCTCTTCCCATGCAGCTTTCTCCCAGTAAAGACCAATCTCAGGATAGCCTTCTCTGTGCGCAACTCTTGCCATTGCAAGGTACATACCAACTTCTGTGCACTCGCCGTTGAAGTTTGCTCTTAAGTCTGCCATAATGTCCTCGCTGACACCCTTCGCTACGCCAACAACATGCTCTGCAGCCCAAGTTCTCTCACCAGACTGTACTGAAAATTTCTCAGCAGGTGCATTACACTGCGGGCATCTCTCTGGTGCGCTATCTCCCTCGTAAACATAACCACATACATTACATACAAATTTCATTTGAAAGTCCTCCTTAATATTATTTGAGCACACCCGTGAGTCTATCCGCGGGCACTGCTAATCTCAATGAATTATTTTGCCTGTCTATCCAGGCAGTTTTTGCAAATACCACAGAAGTATAGCCGATGTTCTTGTATCAATCCGTCAAAGCCCATAGACGCTTGTGCTTCAATTGCTGAAAAAGCATTATTTTCCAGCGGTAGGTCTAGGACAGCGTTGCAGCAGTTGCATATAAAATGATAATGTGGGCTGGTATTGTAGTCAAAACGATCAATTCCCAGGGCTCCAAAACTGTGCTTTGCAATCATACCGGCATCTGCTAGTTGACTTAGATTGCGGTACACGGTGCCAAGGCTGATATTTGGAAACTCCTCCTTTACACTTGAATAAACGGCCTCTGCTGTTGGGTGGTCCTTGCGGGACTGCAGGTAGGAGAGGATAGCTGCTCGTTGGCGGCTGTATTTCATAGTCATATAAAAACCCCCTATCCTCCTGGAATCATTTCTAAAAAATCAGTAATGATTACTGTTATTATATTTTGTTTTTTTGAGCTTGTCAATACAAAACTTCAAATCAAAAATAAAAAAACAATAAAGGAATCCTAAAACTTATTATTAGATAAAACACTAGCGCTTTATACAGATAGAAATTGAAATGCTAGTGCTCCATCCAGATAGAAATTAGAGTTGTGCATTGCATGGTTCGTGCCAGTGCTAGGCAAAATTTCGACGGCGATGCGGTGGCATCGTCTAGAAATTTTAACGACGCAACAGTGCAAAACAGGCGGTTCACGAATCTAATTTCTGGCCGGATGGAGTACTAGTACACCGTTTTTTAATTCCTCATATACCAAGCACTCGCTATTTGCATCATTGCCGCGTTGTTGTCAGTCAACGATGCCACCGCATCGCCTCCTTCCTCCGTCTTGCACTGATACAAATATCAAGCACTTTGTATACGAGGATTAAAAAAACGGTGTACTAGCATTAAAAAACAATAAAGAAATGCCAAAACCACTATATTTTCAAATGGGATATGATATACTACAGTAAAGATATGTTATGTTGCCGATTTCTAATAATGTTAATGAAAGAGAGACGGACCGAGATGAGAAAAGGACCGAGAATCAAACTGAAAACAAAAATGATGATACTTTTTTTAGCAATTATTTTGGTTCCGCTTACTTGTGGAATAATGGTATTTTTTGGCTATGGATACTATGAAAATATTGATGTGATACATGAGCTGAACAAAAATGAGATTATGATTGGTGCTATGATTAACCGGCGCCTTATGAAATATTTGGTGATTGCTATGGTGGTAATTTTGATCATTACAAGTGCGATTATCACAGCATGGCTAAATCGAGATATCTACAGACCGCTCAAAGAGTTGAGTGTGGCAATGCAGCATATTTCTGTGGGTGATTTTGACTATCATATGAATGGTAAACGTGAGGATGAGATTGGCATATTGTACGATAATTATGAACAGATGCGACTTCAGTTGAAGGAGAGCGAGGAGGAGAAAGAACAAAATGAGAAGAAATCCAAAGAACTTGTGAGTAATATTTCCCATGACCTCAAGACACCAATCACATCTATTAAGGGTTATGTTGAGGGGATTATGGACGGGGTGGCGGACACGCCGGAGAAGATGGATAAGTACATTAAGACCATCTACAATAAAGCAAATGATATGGATAGACTTATCAATGAATTGACTACTTACTCTGGAATTGACTCCAATAAGATTCCGTATCATTTTCATATATTGAATGTTTCGGATTATTTTTCAGACTGTGTTGAGGAGGTGGGGCTTGACCTAGAATCCAAAAATATTCATTTAAATTTTACGAATTTGGTATCTCCAGATACTTGTGTTGTGGCGGACCCAGAGCAGTTAAAGAAGGTTATTAACAACATTATCAGCAACAGTGTTAAGTATATGGGACATGATAACGGTGTGATTGATATTCGGATTTTAGATGAGAGTGAGTCTGTGAAGATTGAGATTGAGGATGATGGAAAAGGAATTGCCTCCAAGGATATTGGCAATATTTTTGAGCGATTTTACAGAACGGATTCCTCACGTAATTCTTTGCAGGGCGGCAGTGGAATTGGACTTAGCATTGTGAAAAAAATTATTGAGGATCATGGAGGCTATGTTTGGGCTACCAGCAAGGAAGGAGAAGGGACCTGTATGCATTTTGTGTTGCGCAAATACATGGAACCGACAGATGAAGTTGTCATTTAGGAAATGTTAGAAAATAAAGGACACCGTTTGGTTTATCTATTGTGCACCTACAGCAAGAATGCCAATAGCATTCTTGAATATTACTATAATTAAATTACTAAAATTAAGAAAGGATAGAGTATATGAGCAGGATTTTGATTGTTGAGGATGAGGAAGCAATTGCAGAGCTGGAGAAGGATTACTTGGAGTTAAATGACTTTGAGGTAAAAATCGAAAACAGCGGTGACACTGGACTTGCCACAGCGTTGGCGGAGGAGTTCGATTTGATTATTTTGGATTTGATGCTTCCAGGAATTGATGGGTTTGAGATTTGCAAGCGTATTCGGGAGGACAAAAATGTTCCAATTCTGATGGTATCTGCCAAAAAAGATGATATTGACAAGATTCGAGGGCTTGGACTAGGAGCGGATGATTATCTGACAAAGCCGTTTAGTCCCAGTGAGCTTGTGGCGCGTGTAAAGGCGCATATGGCGCGATATAATCGTCTGGTGGGCAGTCATACCAAGGAGAATGATATTGTGGAGATTCGCGGTATTCGTATTGACAAGACAGCGCGACGCGTGTTTGTGGATGGTGAGGAGCGGAATTTTACCACAAAGGAATTTGACCTTTTGACATTTCTTGCAGAAAATCCAAACCATGTTTTTACAAAAGAGGAAATTTTTCGGGAAATATGGGATATGGATTCGATTGGTGACATTGCGACGGTTACGGTGCATATCAAGAAAATACGGGAAAAGATTGAGACGGACACTTCCAAACCACAGTACATTGAAACGATCTGGGGTGTTGGTTATCGCTTTAAGCTCTAATTTTTCCTCCGAATAGGAATGAAAAAAATGGACAAGATGATAGTGTATGAGGACCCTGTTTTGCTGATCGTGCACAAACCTGCGGGAATTGCGACGGAGACTGCAAAGATTGGGCAGGCAGACCTTGTTTCTGAATTAAAAAATTACCGAAAGAAGAAAGGTGAAGACACCTATATTGGCATAGTACACAGGCTGGATCAGCCAGTGGAGGGACTTCTTGTCTTTGCAAAGGATGCGCGCACAGCCAGAAAGCTTAGCGATAGTTTGCAGAAAGGCAGTCTTACCAAAAAATATGTGGCTTTGACTGCGGGAGTGCCGCAGACACAAGAGGGTGTACTGACAGATTTTTTAGTTAAGGATGGGCGAACCAATCTCTCAAAGGTGGTTTTGGCGGATACACCAGGAGCGAAAGAGGCATCGCTTTCGTGGAAACTTTTGGCGTACAATGACGACGTTTCTCTTTTGGAGATTGAGCTGTTCACTGGAAGGCATCATCAAATTCGGGTGCAGATGGCACATGCAGGATTTCCGCTGCTGGGCGATTTGAAGTATGGTTCTGCGCGGGGAAAGGAATTGTCAAAAGTATATTCTATTCATAGAACAGCACTTCTGGCATATCGATTATGCCTGATCCATCCAACAGAACAGAAAAAAATGGAATTTTTGTTGAACATTGATAAATTAAAGAAAATATTCTGAAAAAAAGAACACAAATTAGCTGTTGACACATTTTTGCGAAAAAAGTATAATAATAGTATAAACAAAGGCCTTGTATTTTGCAAGAACTCGGAAAAGGGGAGTAACACAGTAATACAAAGGAGGCCAGAGTATGGATGGAATGCAGAATTGGACAAATTATTTGGAAGTTATGCGCAACCGTCTGCTGCTTGTCAATGACGTTGATAGTTTGATTTCAGTATTGATGGACGTAAAAAATATTCCAATCGCACTATCAACGATAGAGGACGTGACAGACGGAACCGGATTAAACATGTCGTTTTCTGTGATTTGCTCTGAGGTGAAGGTTGCCGGCAGGGTAATGTGTCTGACGAGTGATGATATGTTCACGACAGTCCAGCTTAACCTGAACACGGTAAAAAAGGTAAATGCAAAGATATCAGTGGATGGCAAGGGGGTTGTGATGAAGCTCACGATCAGAAATGGAGCGGAATTTCTGTTGATGTTCCACACGGATTTTGTGGAGGAAGAGGAATAGTGCTCCTATCATATGGAAGAGAAGGACACTGTAACAATGGGCTGAAGAGGGAGAACCTATTGTTACAGTGTCCTTTTTGTTACTGTAACTCCTTTTTCTGTAAAATTGCGGAAAACAATTCACATTTTGGCAATTGTATGGTAGACTGTAAATTGGATATGAAATTATGGAAGTAGAGAAGGTGGAATGAATGATAAAACAAAATCGTGTCTGCAAAATCTGGAAGCTGTTGCTCGTCATGGTTTTAGGGGCATTTATCACAGCTTTTTCGTTTGGAGCGCATACGGTGCAGGCGGCGGAAACAGCAGTGGAAAACACGGTGCAAGAGCAGGTGGATGGTGCTGAGGACAATGGTGGTGGAGCGATGATTCTCCTGATGGGCGGAATGCTGATTATTATTCTAGCGGTTGTGCTCTCTGTTGTCGGGACATTTGTGTCATCGGCTGCGATTGTGGACGAGCTGTAAATTGGACAGTGTGCTGTCATGAAGGAATTGAAAATAAGGCTACCGCAATCCCACTGGCTTTAGACGGTGGGTTAAGGTAG
>ERZ778497.100-NODE-100-length-80667-cov-14.563092_pt1 | contig 80667 bp, 67 predicted proteins | sample MGYA00509938_ERZ778497 | MGnify/ENA primary metagenome ERZ778497 (study PRJEB29527, sample SAMN07138969) | mouse gut metagenome | material: feces | host: mouse | place: China:Nanjing | collected 2016-01-25 ... | reverse complement strand
CCGGCCAAAGCACGACAAATACAGCCAAACGCCACCAAAAATAATTCGAAAAAACTCACACCCGACAACGCCAGCCAACCGAATTTTTACCACCATTCCCGCCCTCACATCATTTAACAAAGGAGAAATTATCCGCCGATCTTATATTTTTACTAATTTTGCCGACGCTAACAACCAATCAATAGATACAATGAAACTAAAAACATCCATTTTCACACTGTGGCTATCTGCCGCGGTATTTACCGCCGCCAATGCCGAAGCCCCCAAAGGATACTACAATTCCTGCGAAAACCTTGGCGGAAGAAACCTCCTGAGCGAACTCCAGGACGTGATCGACAACCATCACAATGTCGGCTACGACGGCTTGTGGGATGTCTACGCCGACTCCGACGTGCGCGACAACGGCACGATCTGGGACATGTACTCCACCAAGCAATGGGTATTCGGTAAAAGCAAATGCGGCAACTACAAAAACGTCGGCGACTGCTACAACCGCGAACACTCCATGCCCAAAAGCTGGTTTAGCGAAGGCTCACCGATGAAAAGCGACGCATTTCACGTATACCCCACCGACGGCAAAGTCAACGGACAGCGCAGCAACTACCCTTACGGAGAATGCGAAGGCGGCAAAAACCTTGGCACCTACAACGGAGTGACAGCCCTCGGACGTCTCGGGCGCTCCACATTCGAAGGCTACAGCGGCACAGTATTCGAACCGATCGACGAATACAAAGGCGACTTCGCGCGCACATATTTCTATATGGCGGCACGCTACAATGACAAGATCTCATCCTGGAAGAGCGACATGCTTGCCCATAACAGCTATCCCGCCTTCTCCTCGTGGGCAGTGAAGCTTCTGCTCAAATGGCACCGCCAGGACCCCGTCAGCGAAAAGGAACGTGACCGCAATGACGCCGTCTACAAACACCAGAAAAACCGCAACCCGTTCATCGACCACCCCGAAATGGCCGAATACATCTGGGGCGACAAATCCGACCAACGCTGGTCCAGCACCAGTTCCAACCTCCCCGAGCTCAACGCTGCCGGCGAAATCAAGGTCATCCCCACCATTTCCGGAGTAGAGATCTCCGTAAGTGATGACGCCCGGATACCGGTAGCCATCTACAGCGTCGACGGCACATGCCGCTTCAACGGACATGCCGCCGGCCATACCAGCTTCAGCCTTCCCCGCGGCATCTACATCATCAATGCCAACGGCACCGCCCACCGCATCTCAGTCAAATAAATCCCGCATCACATCGAGCGACTTCAATCCGCTCAGACCCACATGATGCAGCGACAAATACTCAAGCAATCCATCCAACACGCGCGCACGTTGTGCGCGCGTGTATTTATATAGGTGCATATTTTCCCATGTCATACGCCCCAGCGCCGCAGCTGCAGCCGTCTCGTCGGCCGTCAGATACCTCCCGTGCATCGGGGCCGACACCCTGAACACCGCATCGGCCATATCAAACAACATGCCCGGACGATAGCTCGCCACATCCGGCGCTATCCCGAGAAACACCAGCAGACGACACAAAAACACAATATGAAAATTACCCACCACCACATCCGGCGAATTCAGTCTCACGGCCGCATTCCTGACAAAATCAAACAAAGCAGGCTCACCCTCGCTCTGGCGGAGCACATGCAGCAACACCTCGCTTAAAAACATCGCCATCGACGCCCTCAGCGGATCCGACACCACGAGCTGCATCGGCGGACACGGCTGCGGATCCCTCATGTGCAGCACCTCCTTACCCGGCACAACATCCGCCACACACACCACCGGACACATCGGCATCAGCAACGCCCGCCGCCTCCGGGCCTCCCGCCCGGCTCCAGAAGGCACCACAAACGACACCCGGCCCAGCTCACGCGAGTATGCCGACAAAATAGAATTTCGGTCGGAATATGGAATAACACGCAACGGAATCAGGTTTAAAGTGCGCAACATAAAGGGTCAAATAATTTTTTTCATGCGAATTTACCCAAAAATTTGCACAATCCAAAAAATGTCCGTATATTTGCACTCGATTTTGAGCGTTGGCCCATTCGTCTATCGGTTAGGACGCAAGATTTTCATTCTTGAAAGAGGAGTTCGACTCTCCTATGGGCTACCATAATAATAGAACACTGATCAAAAGACATTAATTCACCGAAATGGCAAACCACAAGTCATCACTGAAAAGAATCCGTCAGACCGAAAGCCGTCGTCTACGCAACCGCTACTACGAGAAGACCGCCCGTACAGCTGTGCGCCGCATCCGCAAAATGACAGACAAGGCCGAGGCTCAGGCAGCTCTCAGCAAAGTGACCGCCCTGCTCGACAAGTTGGCTCGCAAAAACACCATCTCAAAGAACAAGGCTGCCAACCTCAAGAGCAAACTGCAGAAACACGTAAACTCTTTGGCTGCTTAAACAGCATTGCACATTCGGGCTTCCCGGACGACATAGTCCTGTAGCTCGCAACGGCCCATTCGTCTATCGGTTAGGACGCAAGATTTTCATTCTTGAAAGAGGAGTTCGACTCTCCTATGGGCTACTTACAAAAGTGAAATTACAACAAATTCCCCAAGCACACTATTGAGCACAAGAATCGTAGACGATACGAGTCTTGTGTTTTTTTATTTACAGAAACACCATCAGGCCACACACGGCCACATGCTCACACACAGCGGCAATACCTCCCGGGATCATTATAATTGAGCACCCGCGCAGGCACGCCGGCCACAGTCGCATTCTCCGGCACATCATGCACAACGACCGATCCCGCCCCTATCGTCGCATTATCGCCTATTCTCACATCCTCCACCACACACACATTAGGTCCGATATATACATTATTCCCTATCACGGCCGGAGTGCCATGATTCGTCCCTATCGACACAAACTGACTCAGATTACAGTTGTCGCCTATCACCGTCCCGCCGTTAACCACAATCCCAACGCCATGGCCGATATACAGCCCCTCCCCAATTCGCGTCTCCACCGGAATCTGCACCCCGTATCTCCTCGACAGCCTGTAGTGCATCAGTCTCGCCACCTGTCTCAGCGGACTCGGCCCCTTGCTTGCCAGACGCAACCAGAACGAATAGGCAAAACAATGGTTCCGCGCCGTCAGCGCACACGCTAACAACTTAAATATTACATATTTACCCCCCCCACATAATAACGGCGGTAATCAGACACGATCAGTCTGCATGCTTCTCTCATAAGATCAACCATTAAAACTATTAGACTACGGCAAAAGTACAAAATTTTCCATAATTTTGCACACGACAAAATTTTCCCATGACAAAAACTTCACATATCATCAGACCGATGGCGTCCCACCGCTTCATATCCGTTCTCGTCCTCTCTATATTCTGCCTTAGCTCATTTGCCACATGCGAGCAACAGATCCGAGAGTTCTATGTCGCCTATATGCGGAATTTAGAACACAATCCCGCACAAAACGACTCCCTCTGCAACGCCTGCATGACTCCGGCGCTCATTCTGCAACTGCGGAAAGAGACACGCCGGTCCGGCGCCGACGCCATAATCCGGGCGCAGGACGTATGCGAATACGGCATACGCTCACTCTCTGTCGCTCCATTAACTGACGGATGGTATATGGTCAGATACAAATGGAACCGCGACAGCGACTACATCGAAATCCCCCTAAAAGCTGCAAACTGCGAAAGCGGCCTGAAGATACTCCACATCACCCCCACACGGCTCGGATCACGCTATGGCGACGATCTGCTCCCACAAGACTGAAACCGGCTATTCCTCCGCCACAAACCACTCCGGCTCGCGACGCGCCGCACACATAGCCCTGAATATCGGGGCTATCGTTTTATATTTCAACCCCCTGAATCCTCTTGCTCCGACCGGACAAACCCAGATGCACCGTGTGCACGTCACACACTTCTGCGCGTCTGTGTCATACGGATTCTCCCTATATATCGCACCCGCCGGACACTCCCTTGCACACCGCCCGCATCCCGTACACTTCTTTCTGTCGGCCGACGGATGCAAAGGCACATAACCCGATTGCTTATACGGCCGCTTCCCCTTCACCGACGCGGCATCCAGCACCGTACCAGCGGCCAGACACTCCCTCACCCGCTCAGCAAACTCCGCCATCCGGTCAAGATCATCCCGGTCCGGACGCCCTGCAGCCACATCCGGAAAAATACTGTGCCGGGCCACAAACGCACCGGCGGCCACAACCACAAACCCGTTTTCCGACAGAATATCGTGCAGCTCCAGCAGAGCATCCTCATAATCGCGGTTGCCATACACCACCACAGCCACACACTTCTGCCCCGCGCCCCTTATGCGCCTGAACCTCTCGGCCGCCATGGCAGGCAACCGTCCGCCATACACAGGGGCGGCAAACAGCACCACATCATCCCGGTCAGGCTCCGGCGCCGTCTCCGCCCGCATTCCCGTCAGATTGTGATGAACAACAACGGCATCATCTCCGCCGCCTATATTCCCGGCAATGGAGCGCACAATGTCCTCCGTGGTGCCTGAAGCACTGAAATAATATGAATGTATCATTCTGCTACCTGTTTATTGACTGCGCGAAATTACCAAAATATGGCGACATTGGCAAAGCCGCCCTGCCCCACAACACTCCGCTCAGCAGAAAATCATCAGCAATAGCGGCACAGACACCTCAAGAGCCACCCCGTGTATTATCGCCATCACCCCACGACCGCTCCTCGACACGTATGCACACAGCATCAGAGCCGCAAGCTCGCGGATAATATTGGCCAACAACGCCGTCGAAGCCAGCAAAGTGGCCGCATCCACCCCCTCCACAGGCGTCTTGAACTGCAGTATCAGCATCGACGACAACGAATAATACCCGAAACCGCTCCCCACTGCCATACAGTCCGCCATATCCACCCCAGGCAGCAACACACAACCCATCGCCGACGCAGCCACCGTTCCCGCCACCGTAAATCCCGGCAACAGCAACGTCCTGAAACTCACCGTACGAACAATATCCGAAAAATCACCGCGCGAACCAAGTCCCATCCCCACCTGAAACACAAGCAGCCCGAGCAACACGGTCGAAACTCCCCCCTCCGACATCCATCCGGGCACCCCACACAAAATCCCCGTGGCCATTCCCGCCACAAACAGCGAGGGCAGAAACAGCACCCCTACCATCTCCATCAGCTTCATCTCCCTCCTTCTTTCTTCCCGAACAGCCGGTCATAGCCGCAAGCTGCGACCAGACTCCCCACGATCCCCGACACGGCAATCACCACAGCAGGAATACCTATACTGCCCAGATTATCGAGAATCATCCTGTTTGCCCCCACACCTGCCCCGAAAATAAAGATCATGACGGCTATCGTGGCCGAAGGATACCCAACGGCAGAATCCAGAGCGCGAGATACCACCACACGCTCCCCAATTCAGGCATTCCGCATTCAAACAAAACCGCTGAACCAATGCACAAAGACAATCCTGCACAGCCGCGATTCGGCCAGCATATTCCTGATGTCGATATTTTCTGGTCTTTGTGTCATAATCCACTACAAAAATACAAAATCCCCCCGACCCACACAACTCAGAACTATCGCATCAACACAAGTCCTAACAATCAAACGCTTAATCCCCGTTTTCGCTCCCAATCGCAAAAAGGACAATACATATCAGAAACGGTGTCGCTATAAAACTTAACAGAAGCCAAAGCACCGGATTTCGATTTCTTATTTGTGCCATAACAGCAACCAACACATACATCCCCACATATACGCCAAGCACTATCAGCAAAACAACAATCATAGCTATTGACATTACAGCCACACCGGCTGATATATCATTATTATATACGAAAATATATACGAAAAAACAAGCGGAAACCCGTGTGGACTTCCGCCTGTTTTGTGACTCCTACAGGATTCAAACCTGTAACCTTCTGATCCGTAGTCAGATGCTCTATTCAGTTGAGCTAAGGAGCCATCATTTTGAGAGATCTTATCTCCCGTTTGCGAGTGCAAAGTTACATCCGTTTTTTGAAATATGCAAATTTTCACTCACTTTTTTTTCGTTTTTTTTCTTTCAGATACTCGGCGACCGTTTTTCTGATACCCTGACGCAGATCCGTGCGGGCCGTAAAGCCGAAATCACGTGCGGCCAGATCAGTAGTGCAGCACCAGTTCCGCTGCTTCATTATCTGATATTTATCGCGGTTCAGCGTCGAAGCTTTGCCACTGAAGGCGGCCACCTTCTCTGCCACGGCGCTCACTGCATACACTGCCCACATGGGCAGACGCAACGGCACTACAAATTTACCGCCAAGCTCCTCAGCCACTATCCGGCGGAACTCTGCCTGCGAATAGGCCCTCGGCTCCGAAATATTATACCGACGTCCCACAGGCGCCGACTCCAGAGCGGCAAACATGGCTTCCACCAGATCCTCCACATACACGAACGTGATCATCTGGCGCCTGAATCCCACCCCGAAATCAAAATGACGGTCGATCGACTTGATCATCATCAGGTAATCCTTCTCATGAGGTCCATAGACCCCCGTGGGCCGGAATATGATCCACGGCAGTCCCGACGATATCTCGAGCCACTGCTCGGCCTTGATCTTCGACAGACCGTAGCGCGTGTTCGGATTCGGACGCACATCCTCCGAAATCGGGGCATACGTGCGCTCGTCGCCTGCTCCTACGGCCGACAGCGAACTCATGTAAAGAAACTTTTCCGGCACTTTTCCGCACTCTGTGAGCACCGTGCAGAAACGACGCAGATACTCGAAGTTGATGCGGTTGAAATCAAGGAAATTCGCACATTTTGTCGCGCCGAGATTATAGATAACATAATCCCATCCCTGCTGCTCTTGCCCTATAGCACGGAGCATGGACTCCTGCGAGTCATAGTCAAGCACCAGAAACTTCAGCGACGGATCGTCAAGATAGCGCCGAGAGGTCGACTCCCTCACGGCCACGGTGGTATCATAACCCAGTTCAAGCGCCTTGCGCGCTATAAAACCGCCTATAAAACCGCCGGCACCTACTATAAGCAATCTCTTACCTTTCATTTCAGCAATACTTTTTGAACAGTGCCGTCAGCCGCACGCCTGAAATACAGACCGGCGCCGGGCGAGACGATCCTGCGTCCGTTCATATCAAAATACACCCCGGCATCCTCATCTTGTTGTCCTTCAGGGCCGACAACAACAGTAGCCGGAGAAACGATGGCGGAATTGACATCATCGCCAAGCACAAACCTCACCGGCGACAAAAGCTGAGCAAACCCGCCGTCCTTCATATAAAACAGCACGGCAAGATATGCACGGCCAACCTCCCCGTTGTCAAACCGGCCGGACACAGTCACCGACTGACGGCCACCCGACTCAAGATACACCGGATCCGACGAGAATCCGCACAATGACGACGACCCGTCCTGATCAAAAATATACACATAGACCGGAGAGAAGTTATAGCCGCTTGTGCATCGCAACGAGAACGAGAACCGCAGATTGTCGCGAGCCGTATCCACCACTCTGAAAGACGAAGCGGACAGGACAGGCGCACCGGGATTCTCTTCAACTTCAACCGGATATATGTCCGACATCACAAGCCCCCGGTCGTTTATCACGATCATATAGTAACTGCCGGGAGCCACCGACGCCGGCACATCGCAGAGCGTCCGGCACTCATAAGTATCGTCTGATGCCAACTCCGCCGGCACTCTGGACAATGTAGCCACGAGCGACAGCGAATTATCGCTGTCATCCACCGAGACCAGACAGCAGCTCACACCTCCGTAAAAATAACTGTCAGACACATTGACCATGGACAAAGTCGTAGGAAACGACGCTCCAGCATAGACAGTGCCGGGCAACTCCTGAAACTCGCACTCAAGCGTGGCATACGACGGAGTGACAAATCGTATGCGCCGGTTGGCCACAGTGGCATAAAGTTCACCGTAACCGCCTATCGGAGCGCGCACATCGAAATACTCACCCCTGGCATTTTTCACCACTGCGTTCAGCACATAAGTGCCGTCGGACAGCGATGAAGGCACTGTCACTTCGTACGATGACACACCATAATCCGTCTGCACGCCGTCATACGGTCCGGAACCGTCGGCATAGGTCACAGATCCGTCGGCTCCGGTGAATCTGATGCCGAATGTCACTTCCTGCACCTCCACAGGCGAGCAATTGTAACTACCGCCGCCAAAAGTGACGGAATTGCCCACCACCGTTCCGGCCACCGACGCCGTGAGCGCACCGGTTGCCCTGAAATCAAGCGTACCGCGATCATAAGAACCGTCATCAGGTCTCATGCCCGTGATGATATTCTGCGAAAAATTATATCCGGACGACGAACCGCCTATGCCCTGACTTGCGGGATCAAGCGCCGTCAGGGTGAAATATCCGTTGCTCATTCCGCCCCAACCCCAGTTCAGATGAAAGAAACCGTCCGACGAATATCCGTCGACCACAAAAGCGTGCGCCCCGGTATTGGAGCCGTTCACACCATCATAATAGACAGGATGACCGGCCTTCAGGTCGGAATAGATCATGTTTTCCCATGAAATCAGATCAAACCACTCGCGTCGCATCAGGCGCAGCGAAGGTGAATAGCCGAAATTCCGCACAAGGCCGACGGCCAGTTCCGATCCGTATGCCCCGGACATCCCGGTGCCATAGTTCATTTTTGCGCAAACGCCCACAGCATTCATCAGCGTGGCCACGGCATCCTTCTGCACTGCCGTGCCGACACTGCCGGCATAGCTGTCGATCATGGCATCCCAGTTCAGGGTCACTTCATCAAAATCGAGCGACACGTCTATTCCCGCATCATCCTGATGATATGAAAAAGTGCCGCCCGAGCACCTGTCGGGATAACGGTAGACGCTCAGCACCTGAGCCATGGCCGTGGCCACACAGCCGGTCATGGTGGGCTGCCCGCCGATTTTGGGGCATTTGTCATTATAGGGCGCATCCTGATTCCATGCGGCCGACACAAGCGGCGCCACAGGATCACGCTGCGGCCTGACGACCGCCATATATTTCCCCGTGTTGTCGTCGTCGCCGGCGGCACGCATGGCCGCTATCTCTTCTGCATAGAAATCGAGCCACGCCTTCATATTGGAGGGCATATCGTCCGCATCACACGGTCCGGCGTCGGCATATCCGAGCAGTGGCCGCGCGTCATCATCGGCCGACAGCACCATATATCCCCCAGCTTTATCCCGACTGGAGAACACATACACCGCCGCCTGACCAGATCCGTCGGCGGCATCGACAGTCAGCATCGGCTCCACAGCCGACCCTCCGCGCAACGATGCCACCCGCGAGGGCACAGCCGCCATATCGCGGACCCTCTCCAGCGCCCGCGCCGGAGAGATCACATCCGCCGCAGCCGACAAGGCCACGACAACCGACAAACAGTATAGAACATATCTTTTCATACGTCTTTCCACACGATCCGGTCAATGCCGGTGTTTCTTAGTCATGGAATCACGTATGGTGTCAACAACGTTGATCACATAGTCGCCGACTTTCTCCAGATCCGACACCGCGTCCATATAGAATATGCCAGCCTGATAGTCATACAGTCCGGAATTGATGTTCTGCACGTTCTCCGAGCGCAACTGATTGCGCATGTTGTTGATCTCGCGCTCTTTGTTGTAGGCAGCCATGATCACGTCATCCTTCACGTTCTCGATATTGGCGATCATGTCGATCATTCCGTTCATAGCTTCCGACACAAGCACAAACATGGCGTCGATATTATCACGGATAGTATCGTTGAACTCCACATTGACCTGCTGCTTTCGGGTGAGGACACGGCCGAAATTATTGCATGCATCACCGATAGACTCCACCTCGCTATTGATGTTAAACAGCGCCGCCACACGGCGTTTGCCGTCGTTCGACAGACGTCCCTGGCTTGTGCGGTTCAGAAAATCGGCGATCTCGCGCTCCATGCGGTCTGAAATATCCTCATACTTCTCCAGACGAGAATACAGTTGATTGAACTCCTTGGTATTCGGCTTGGTGTGCAGCAACTCGTGAGCCATACCCACCATACGGTCAACACGCTGGGCAAAGACTCCGACCTCCTTCTCCACCTGAGCTATGTTAAGCTCAGAAGCACTTACCAGAGAAGCGCCGATATATTTGAGAGAGAATTCCTCTTCCTCGTTCTTCTTGGCAGGAATGATTTTCTCCACGATCTTCACATACACCCCGGTCATCCATATCATTATGGACAGGTTGATGATATTGTAGACCGTGTGGAACAGCGACATGCCGAACGACACGCTCACCTGCATGGCGCCGATCCGCGCCATCACCTCATGGCCCGAAGGCAGCGAATTGTCAAACAGATGACTGTAAAGCGCAGGCTGTGTCTTCTCCAGTTCGGCCACATAACCGTAGAGAGCTTCCGGATTGCCCTGGCCTATGGCTTCCGTGAGCCACGCGTTCAGCTCCACAAAAGGCACAAACATAGGCAGCACCCAGAATATGCCGAGCACGTTGAACAGCATATGACCCATGGCCGTACGCTTGGCCGCGGCATTGCCGCTCATCGACGCCAGCAGCGGAGTGATGGTAGTGCCGATATTTGCGCCGAGCACTATGGCACATGCCAGATCAAACGAAATCCATCCCTTGCTGCACATGATCAGGGTGATGGCAAACGTAGCCGCCGACGACTGTATGATCATCGTCAGAAGCATACCCACAGTCAGGAATATCAACACGGAGCCGAAACCCATGTCGGTGTACTGCTGCAGGAACGCAAACATCTCCGGATTGCTCTGCAGATCGGGCACATACTTGCTGATGAGATCAAGGCCCATGAACAGAAACGCAAAGCCAATAAAAAACTCGCCGATCGACTTATTACGCGACGACGAGGCAAACAGCAGCGGCACAGCTATGCCGATCAGCGGCAGCATAAATGACGACATATTGACTTTGAATCCGAACAGCGCTATGACCCAAGCGGTGAATGTGGTGCCCACATTGGCGCCCATGATCACGGCCATGGACTGTGTCAGGGTCATCAGACCGGCGTTGACGAAACTCACCACCATTACGGTGGATGCCGACGAAGACTGGATCAATGCTGTGATAAGAAAACCGGTCATGGTACCGGTAAGGCGATTGCGCGTCATGGCGCCGAGGATGTTTCGCAGGCGGTCGCCGGCAGCCTTTTGCAGGCCCTCGCTCATCACCTTCATTCCATACAGGAACAAGCCTACCGCGCCGAGCAGACACAGCAGGTCGAGAATGCTATAGCTCATTGTTGAGTGATAATGGTTTCAATGCGTCGCAAAGTTAACAAATTTTTACTGATCCGCAAAATCAGTTTGGCACTGGGTTTAGGGGTTAAGGTTTAGAGTTGATAGTGGATGGTTGATGGTTTGGTGATTAGTATTTGCGATGAGAAACCGGCTCCATCACCCCTAAACCCTAAACTTTAAACCATCCACTATCAACCCTAAACCTTACTCCCGGAAAATCCGGTTGACGATAAGGGCGATAGCGCCGTCGCCGGTCACGTTGCAGGCGGTGCCGAAAGAGTCCATGGCGATATAGAGGGCTATCATCAGGCCGTTGTCGGCTTCGCTGAAACCGAGCATCGACGAAAGCAGGCCAAGCGATGCCATGATAGCGCCGCCGGGCACCCCGGGAGCGGCCACAATGGTGATGCCGAGCATGGCTATGAAGCCGGCAAACATAGGCACCGACCATGGCATGCCCTGCATTATCATCAGAGCCAGCGCGCAGGCCACAATCTTGAGCGTAGAGCCCGACATGTGGATCGTGGCACAAAGCGGTATCACAAATCCGGCCACGGCCGGACGCACTCCGGTGGCTTCGCTGCGGCGCAACGTCACCGGGATAGTGGCAGCGGAACTCTGGGTGCCCAGCGCCGTAAAATAAGCCGGCAGCATGAGCCGCAGCATTTTCAGCGGATTCTTGCCGGCCACGGCACCCGCCACACAGAACTGTACCACAAGCAAAACCACATGCATCACAAAAATAACCCCTATGATGCTGACAAACGTCCTCAGCACAGGTCCCACCTGCCCCGCCATGGTCATCTCCATGAATATACCGAAGATATACAGCGGCAGCAACGGGATGATCACGGTCATGATCGTGCGCGTGATGATGCCGCGAAACTCCCCGAATCCGCGGCGCAGGGCCACAGACCCGCAGAAAGCCATGCCCAACCCCATCACAAAGGCCAACATCAGAGCCGTCATCACTCCGAATAGCGGCGGCATCTCCACCGTAAAATAAGGTTCTGGCGACATTCCGCCGGACGCGGCTACCGTCGCGGCCGACACTGATCCGCCGGCTATGAGTTCCGGAAAAATCCACGCTCCGGTAAAGAATGAAAGCAGCCCGGAAGCAAAAGTCATCAGATATGCCAACAGGGCCGTGACGGCAAGCATCCTGCCGGCGCCACGCCCCACCTCGGCTATGGCCGGCGCCACAAAACCCACTATCAGCAACGGTATAATAAATCCGAGAAACCCGGAAAACAGCCCGTTGAATGTCGAAAACACGCTCGCCACCCACTCAGGCAGCACAAATCCGGCGCCCACGCCCAGCGCCATAGCTATCGCAATCCGGAGAATCATTTCAGTTAGGAGTTAGGAATTAGGAGTTAGGAGTCGGGAGTTAGGAATTAGGAGTTAGGAGTCGGGAGTTAAGTTTTTCACGAAGAGTTTTTGTGATGGACGACAGCATTTTATGCAATTCTATGGCATCGGCGTGTAATGAATCAAACTGATCACGGGATATGTACTCTCCCTCCTTTAAAAGTTCAAGCCAATATATTGTCTCTCCACACTCTTTAAATGAGATATAGGCTTTGTTCAAAAAATCCTTCTCACTACATCCACACATTGCTTCAGCAATATTCGCTCCGATACTCGTGCCGGATCTGACTATCTGACGTGAAAGAATATACTCTTTCATATCTTCATTAAGATAGCGGCCAAGTTTCACGATCCTCACCGCAAACGACTTAGCCTTACTATAAACCACGCTCTCCCGTCTCACAGCCCCACTCCTAACTCCAGACTCCTAATTCCTAACTAATTAAGCCTATCCCACCGAGCCTTCGAGGGTGATCTGGAGCAGGCGCTGGGCTTCTACGGCAAATTCCATGGGGAGTTTGTTCATCACCTCCTTGGCATAGCCGTTGACTATCAGCCCCACGGCTTCCTCAGTGGGAATGCCGCGCTGGTTGCAGTAAAAGAGTTGTTCGGCCGAGATTTTAGATGTAGTGGCTTCATGCTCGACGATGGCGGTGCGGTTTTTCACGTCGATCACCGGGAAGGTATGGGCGCCGCACGTCGGCGAGAGAAGCAGCGAGTCACATTGGGTGTGGTTGCGGCATCCCTCGGCATTTGGAGCCACCGACACCAGTCCGCGGTAGGAATTCTGGCTGAAACCGGCCGAGATGCCCTTGCTGACTATGGTCGAGCGCGTGTTGGAGCCGAGATGTATCATCTTGGTGCCGGTGTCGGCCTGCTGCCGGTTGCGGGTCACGGCCACCGAGTAGAATTCGCCCACCGAGCCGTCGCCCTTGAGCACGCAGCTTGGATATTTCCACGTGATCGCCGATCCGGTCTCCACCTGTGTCCACGAGATCTTGCTGTGGTCGCCGCGGCAGAGTCCGCGCTTGGTCACGAAGTTGTAGACACCGCCACGACCCTCGCGGTCGCCGGCATACCAGTTCTGCACTGTGGAATACTTCACTTCGGCACGCTCCTCGGCTATGATCTCCACAATAGCGGCGTGCAGCTGGTTTTCATCGCGCATGGGCGCGGTGCAGCCCTCGAGATAGCTCACATAGGCGTCGTCGTCGGCCACGATGAGCGTGCGCTCAAACTGCCCGGTGCCGACGGCGTTGATGCGGAAATAAGTGCTCAGCTCCATGGGGCAGCGCACACCCTTGGGTATATAGACAAACGATCCGTCGGAAAACACGGCCGAGTTCAGCGCCGCATAGAAATTGTCGGCATAGCCCACCACCTTGCCCAGATATTTCCTTACAAGATCGGGATAGTCCCTCACCGCTTCCGAAAACGAGCAGAACACTATGCCGAGCTGTGCCAGCTTCTCCTTGTGGGTGGTCTTGACCGACACCGAGTCCATCACGGCGTCCACAGCCATGCCGCTGAGCATCTGCTGCTCGGCAAGGGGAATGCCCAGACGGTTGAACGTGTCGAGCACTTCGGGATCGACCTCGTCCAGACTCTTCGGACCCTCCTTCTTGCGCGGCGCCGCATAGTAGCTTATGGCCTGAAAGTCGATCTCAGGCACCTCGAGATGAGCCCATGTCGGCGGCGTCAGCGTGAGCCAGTGGCGGAAAGCCTTCAGCCGGAAGTCAAGCAGCCACTGCGGCTCACCTTTCTTGGCCGAGATCAGTCTCACCACATCCTCGCTGAGACCAGCCGGAATTATATCTGTGTCGATGGCCGAATGGAAGCCATACTTATAGTCGTCGGCACCATCGGTTATTTCATTGAGTATATCGTCGTTGTCGTATTGTTCCATAAAGCGGTGTATTCACTTATATTTATATAATGCCGGCAGCGTAGCCGAAAAGCCACGGCGCCAGATCGGCCGTCGCGGTAACTATGCGCGAACCGTAAACGGGCAACCCGATGTCGGCCAACTGTGCCAGATTCAGCAGGATCGACATAAGCAGCAGCCATTTCAGAGCCCCAATGACCAGCCCGGCCAGACGGTCCACCGCGCCGAGCATGAGCAGATTGGCGGTAAATTTCAGCACCGACGCAATCAGAGAGATGCCGATAAACACCAGTGCGAACACCAGCGTGTAGCCTATCATGGGATTGACTCCGCCAAGCCAGTCAGCCATATCCAGGCCGAACAGTCTGGCCATCAGAAAGGCACACAGAAAAGCGGCCACTGACCCAAGCTGCCTGATGGCCCCGCGCCACATTCCATACACGCCGAAAGCCACGGCGCCACCCAAAATCACGATGTCAGCAATCTGTTGCGCACTCATTCAGCAATTGTTTCGGATTATAAGTTTTCAGTTTCACTTTGCCTTCGCCATCCAGCAGATACATCGCAGGCAACGCGCGGATAATATACAGGTCCTCGGCCTGCACGTCGGTCAGATCGTAGGCTGAGATCCACCCCTGGGGCAGCCCGCCGGAGGTCTCGAGCCAACGCTCCTGAGTGCTGTCCACACACACGGCCAGCACCTTCAGTCCTCCTATGGAGTCCTTGATCTCCCTCATCACCACCCTGCAGTGATGACAGTCGGGATCATAAAAAAACAGCAACACCGGCTCCGCGCCGGCAATATCGCCAAGACGCGCCACCGTGCCGTCTGCAAGCCTGAAGGAAAAATCACACGGCCGTTCCCCGGGAGCATTGAGCGCTATGGCTCCGAGCTTCCATTCGGCAGCGGCCTTTTCGCCCAGCCCTGTCAGAGCGGAAGCGATCACTGCTCTGGCAAACGGCTCATACAGTCGCTCGTCGGCCCTATCCGACGCCGGCTCATAAAGATGGGCGTCGGCCCAATAAGCCATATTATAAAAATTACCGGGACGCGCCTGAGCGGCCTGCATCACCGAATCCACTGCCTGCACGGCCTGTGCCTGCGGCATGTCGGCAATCCCGTCGAGAAAAGCCACAAAAGCCTGCTCGGTCACGGAATCCGTGGTCGCGTCAGCCGGCGACAACGCACAGGCCATCAACGCCGGGCAAAATGCCGACAACAGACTTAAGATTCTTTTCATACTGCAAATTTAAGCATTTTTTCCTCACTCCGCCATAGTCACGCCGTCGATTTTGCCCAGACCGGCCACAAGGGCATCCATCATGTCGCGACGGGTGCGCAGAGTCATGCGGCAAGTGTTGTCAAACTCACGGTCGGCAATCTCCACCTGCGGCATCTTGGCAAGAGCCATCACGGAATTCATGGACTGATACGGGAAATGAAACGACACCTCTGCGAGTTCATGGCGCTCCACCGTTGCAGCAGCGTCCAGAGCAGCGCGGGCAGCCTCGCGATAGGCAGCTATCAGCCCCGGAGTACCGAGTTTGATACCGCCGAAATAGCGCACCACAACCACCACCACATTTGTGAGTTTCAGCGAATTGATCTGCCCGAGTATCGGCTTGCCGGCCGTGCCGGACGGCTCGCCGTTGTCGTTGGAATACTGCTCCGCACGGTCGGCACCCGTCACGTATGCCCAGCACACGTGACGGGCGTCGTGATACTCCTTCTGATAACGTGCCGCCACTTCTCTGGCTTCCGCGGCGTCGGCCACCGGCCACGCGAAAGCCAGAAAACGGCTCATCTTCTCCGTTATTTTACCCTCCGCAGGTCCTTGGATCGTAAGATACATCAGCTGAGCGTCTCCCTGTCAATAAGCGTGGCCCTTGGTCACATCCTCGGGAGTAAGCGGCCGGCGGTCCATGCTGCGCCACACATACACTATGTAGGCCAGGACAAACGGTATCACCAGCGACACGTAGCTCATCACCGTCAGCGTGAACTCCGACGAAGAACTGTTGCGTATGGTCAGCGACGATGCGGGATCAGACACCGAAGGATAGTAAGAAGTGCCGTTGTAGCCGAGCACCCAGAAGAGCGACATCACCACCAGCACCGTGCCGACGCCGGTAAACCACGCACCGTGGCGGAAACGGTCCGACACAAGCACGCCAAGCATGCCGCACAGCACCAGCAGCGTGCCGCCCACATAGGCGACAGCCGCCCACCAGAGCGTCATGAAATTTTCCAGATAGCCATTGTCACGCAGCACGAATTCCCCGCCGGCATCCTGCACATACGACGTACTCGTCAGCAGCACGGCGGTAAACGCCAGAAACAGCGCCACGAAAATGCCGCCGCTGTAAAGCACCCTGCGACGCATCATCACCTTGAATCCGCGGTCGTGTGCCGTGGACCCGAGCATAAACACCGCCCCCTGCATACGAGCAAGAAACAGGATTGTGAATCCAAGCAGCAGATTGCGCCACGACACTATCGCCTCAAGGCCGTGCGACCCGTTGTCCCACGTCGAGATCACCGGAGCCGCAGCATCAAGCAGGTTGCCCTTGGCCACCGAGAAATCGGCGCCCCAGATCATGGTGCCCACAGCCACGCCAAGCAGTATGCAGCCCATGCACCCGTTGAGAAACAGAAATATATCGTACGTCAGACAACCGTACAGATTGCCGTGCTTGCGCCTGAACTCATAGCTCACAGCCTGAAGAATGAAGCTGATCAGAATCAGCATCCACAGCCAGTAGGCTCCGCCGAAACTTGTGGAGTAAAACAGCGGGAACGAAGCGAAAAATGCTCCGCCAAACACCACTAAAGTGGTGAACGTCAACTCCCACTTGCGGCCGAGCACGTTGACCATCAGCGAGCGGTCCGTGGCATTGCGCGCCGACAGGATCATGGACTGTCCGCCCTGGACGAAAAGCACGAACACCAACAGCGCTCCGAGCACTGAAATCAGAAACCACCAGTAGTTCTGAAGAAATGTCATCGTTTCCATAGGTTAATCGTTTAATCTTCCGTCTTTTCACTATTATGGACAATCTGGCGCACCATGATCGACATTTCCGCCGCCAGAAGCACCGTAAACACCACTGCAAACATCCAGAACGTCAGCTGCACGCTCGATGACGAGAGAGCGCTGATAGCCGCACGCGTGGGCATCAGATCCTGTATGACCCAGGGCTGACGTCCGACTTCGGCACACACCCAGCCGCTCTGGCTGCACACCCACACCACCGGAATGCTCAGCATGCACACCCACTGCATCCACCGCTTCATCAGCATACCCGGCAAGCGGTAGGCAAACAGCAGCACGGCCACATAAAGCAGCAACAGATACCCGCCGGCCAGCACCATGATGTGAAACGCATAGAATGTCAGCGCCACCGGCGGAACCAGATCGGCCGCATCGTCATAGTAGCCGTAGCCGAAATACGGATACGTGGCCCGCAGCGCCGTCAGAGCCGAATCGGCGGCCGCATCGTTGCCCGCGGCACGTGCCGCGGAGAAATCGCGCAAGGCGCTGTGCGACTCAGCTCCGGCCTTCATCCTGTCGGCATAACTCACTGTGTTGACGCGCTTTCCTCCCGAGGTGTAGTCCACGCCCTCGACTATATCGTATATGCCGGGCACAAACGAATTGAATTCACCTCGTGCAAGAAACGACAGTCCCCCGGGAATACCTACTTTCAGCAGATACGGATCCTCGTCGTTGTGAAACGTCTTGGCCGGATTGAGTATGCCGAAACCTATTATCTCCTGCCCGTGAGCGCCGCGCCACAGGCCCTCCATGGCGGCAAGTTTCATGGGCTGCGTGCGGCTCACCTCCACTGCCGATCCATGGCCGGTGGAGATCGTAAGCAATATGCCTGCCAGGCCGACCCATCCGGCCACCTTGATCGACTTGACGGCAAAATCCGTCCGGCTCTCGCGCATCAGAAAAAAAGCGCTCACGCCGATCACAAACACGCCGGCCAGCGCCCAGCCGCTCATCACGGCATGACAGAATTTGTTGATAGCCACCGGCGAAAGAGCCACGGCCCAGAAATCTGTCATCTCGTTGCGCATCATCTCGGGATTGAAGGTCATGCCGTCGGGATACTGCATCCAGGCGTTGGCCACCAGAATCCACAATGCCGATATCGACGCCCCTATGGCCGTGAGCCATGTCGACACAAGGTGAAAACGCGGGCTCACGCGCTTCCAGCCGAAAAACATCACTGCTATGAACGTGGCCTCCATAAAGAAGGCAAACAGTCCTTCGATGGCGAGAGGAGCGCCGAATATATCGCCCACAAACCAGGAATAATTACTCCAATTCGTGCCGAACTCAAATTCGAGAATAATACCCGTGGCCACACCGCAGGCAAAATTGATGCCGAACAGCAGCATCCAGAACTTGGTGATCTTCAGCCATGCCTGACTGCGGGTACGAAAATAGATACTCTCCATCACGGCAACTATCACACCGAGTCCGAGAGTGAGCGGCACGAAAAGCCAGTGATACATCGCCGTGAGCGCAAACTGCCATCGCGACCAGTCCACCACAGAAATCAAATCATTCATAGATTATCGGTTAAAGGTATCGGTTAAAGGTTTTTGTTGATGTTGCTGACGCTCAAGCAACGACGACCTAACCGCTTCGGCTCTCTCGGGATCGGAACCGTAGTCCCGCTCAAGCAGATCAGGGAAAAAGAAAAGCTTGAACACGAGAAAAAGCAAAGCCACTTTAACAAGGATCAGCGCCCACAGCTGCCGCCCCACAGTCATGGAGCGGAAACCGTCGGCGTAGAACCTCCAGATTTTCATTGCCAGACGTTTCACGCGGCAAATTTAAGCAAATTTTTGTTATTAACGGCCTTTATGCTGATATTGTGGAAGAAGGGGCACGGGAAATTTCGAAAAAAGTTTATCCACAGCTTCGGCTATCCCTTCGAGATTGCGATACTGTCCCCGACTGCCGTCCACCACCGTGGCCACCGACGACGAATAGAGAGCCTCGCGCTTGTCGAGATCCACCATGTCCATGGTCAGCACACCCTCTTTGTAGATACCGGTGATCACTCTGGCGTCAGGATTCCAGTAATAGGGACGCGGCCAGATGAACGACGGATAGAAACCGCCCCACGGACCGAACACCGGGCCCACAGGACTGCCCGGACCGTATGCCGGTGCGGTGGCCACCTCACGGTGCACGGTCACGGCAATGTTGATCAGCAAAGGCGACGAGGCATCCTCTGTAAAACCGCGGTCAACCATCTGCTCACGTATGGCTGCAGCGATGTTGTAGTAAGTGACCATCTGCATTCCCTTGGGCAGAGCGCCCTGATCTGGAGTGACTATGCGGAAAGTATTGTAGTCGGCCAGATCTGCATTATTGTAAGTCTCGGAACACACCAGCGTATATGGCGAGCACCCGGCCAGTATAAAAGTCGCGGCCACCGACAAAAGGGCAAGTATCTTCTTCATGTCTATACATTTATGTTGTTTGAAATAAAACGCGCCGGCCGCCGGTTTGGTTTAAAACGACACAATGCCGACAAATTCTACTGTCGCAGGCCCTCCGGCGGGCTTACCTTTGCAGAAACAACCATCAGACAACAGCAACATACAAACATGACATCATTCGATCCTGATTTTTTTGAAAGAGAGGAAATCACCGCCATCGGCGGCGAATTCGGTCCCCTGGGCGAGCTGGCAGCCATCAGGCTGCTGTGTGAGGTGTGCCGCCGCGGCTACTATATGCCGTGGGACACGATACGCAAAATGTCGATTATCGGCAAAATTCCCGGACTGACCCCGGATATGCTCGACGCTATAGTAGCACGCATGGCCGAATACGGCATCTTCAGCCGACGCAGGCTCAGGGACACGGACCCGGTGCTCACATCGGCCGATCTGCAGCGACGCCACATCAGGCGCATCGGTCTCGCCCGCGCACGGCGTATCACCTCATGGCCGCACCTGCTCATCGACCTCACCGCCGAATTCGGCATAATCCCCGCCACAGTCTCCGGCGACAGCGAACCGTTCGACACGCCCTTGCCTGTCGACACCCGCCTGCCGCGCAGGATGCAACCGTATCTGAAAATACGTCTGCGCACGTCCGACCCCCGTCTCCACGTCTACCGTCGCATACGCAACCCCGACTATTGTCCCCGCCAGCCGTCATAAGCGCCGGCGTCACACGGGTCCCGCCATTTTGATTTGTTTATTCATGGTTATTCGGGATTTTATACTTAATTTTGTGACGCACAAATATATTTATTCTTAATATGATACTCATTGCTGATGCCGGTAGCACCAAAGTCGACTGGTGCGCCATAGGACCCGACGGTTCCCCGCGAATGTTCACATCCGAGGGCATCAACGCTTTGATGCTCAACGAAGACGAGCTTCACACACGTATTTCGACCGCATTGTCAGGAATAGGCCATATTCCACGTTCCATATACTACTACGGAGCCGGCTGTGTAGACTCCGGAGTGATCGACAAGGTACGGCGGGCTTTCCGCAGCTCCATAACCGAACTCGGCACCGAACCGGAGATGGTGGAAGTGAACTCCGACCTGCTCGGGGCAGCCCGAGCACTGTGCGGCCACAAGCCAGGACTCGTGGCCATTCTCGGCACCGGATCCAACACATGCTACTACGACGGCCAGAAAGTGGCCGACCACATTCCCTCGCTCGGATTCATCCTCGGTGACGAAGGCAGCGGCTCCGCCATAGGCAAACGCGTGATAAACGCCGCCTACAAGCGCCTGATACCCGACTCCGTGCGCAAAGAGCTGGAAACCTTCACCGGCATGACCTACGGCCAGATCGTACGCCACGTCTACCGCAGCCACGGCATCAACACATGGCTTGCATCGCTGGTGCCGTTCATCCGCAAGCAGATTCCGGTCCACCCCGAAGTCCGCGGCATCGTGGCCGACGAATTCCGTCTGTTCTTCAAACGCAACATCAAGCCATACGGCCAGCTCGCCGCCAGCTTGCCCATACACTTCACCGGAGGTGTGGCCGCTGCCTTCTCCGACGTACTCAGCCAGACGGCAGCCATGCTCGGATTCACCAACATGGGCATGATCGAAGCCAAACCGATGGACGGACTGATCAGATTCCACACCTCATCGCTGAAATGACATCCATGCCTACCGCAATACCGGAACTCATCCTCATAAATATCACCGGGCCCGACAGGCCCGGCGTGACCTCGGCTCTGACCGAGATCCTCGGACGCCACAAGGCTACCATACTCGACATTGGCCAGAGCACCATCCACCACTACCTGTCGCTCGGTTTTCTCATCAAGACCGACGCGGCGGCAAGCGGCGAAATCCTGAAAGAACTGCTGTTCAAGGCTTCGGACCTGAACCTCAACATCCGGTTCACCCCCACCACCGTGGACGACTACGAGGAATGGGTGGCAATGCAGGGCAAAAGCCGCTGGATCATCACCCTGCTCGGACGCAGACTCAACGCAGGCCACATAGCCGACGTGACACGCGAGGTCTCGGCCCAGGGACTCAACATCGAGAACATCAAGCGCCTGACCGGACGCGTACCCGTCAACTCCGAACCTTCTCCCCTTAGCAAAACCTGCATAGAGATGGCCGTGCGCGGCAATCCGGCCGACCGCAACGAACTTCAGCGCCGCTTTCTGGAAATATCGTCAGCTCAGGAGGTTGACATATCCTTTCAGGAAGACAACATATTCCGCAGATCAAGGCGCCTGATCTGCTTCGACATGGACTCGACTCTCATCGAGACCGAAGTGATCGACGAACTGGCCGTCAGAGCCGGAGTGGGCGATCAGGTCAAAGCCATAACCGACAGGGCCATGCGCGGAGAAATAGACTTCTGCGAAAGTTTCCGCGAACGGGTGGCTCTGCTCAAAGGACTCGACGTGAGCGTCATGCAGGACATTGCCGAACACCTCCCCATCACCGAAGGGCTCGAGCGGATGATGACCGTGCTCAAACGCGCCGGCTACAAGACCGCAATCCTTTCCGGCGGATTCACATATTTCGGCAACTACCTCAAGCAGAAATACGGTTTCGACTATGTCTATGCCAACGATCTCGAAGTGCAGGACGGCAGACTCACCGGACGTCACCTCGGCGACATCGTGGACGGACGGCGCAAGGCCGAACTCCTGCGGCTGCTCGCACAGGTGGAAAACGTGGACATAGCCCAGACCATAGCGGTGGGCGACGGAGCCAACGACCTGCCCATGCTCGCCACAGCCGGTCTCGGCATAGCCTTCCACGCCAAGCCCAAAGTCAAGCAGACGGCCGAACAGAGCCTGTCTACCATAGGACTCGACGGCGTGCTCTACTTCCTCGGCTTCAAAGACTCCTTCATGGAACAATAACCCTAAACTTTAAACCATAAACTATAACCCATAAACTCCAAAAATGTCATTCATCTCCGACTTCAAGCAATTTGCCATGAAAGGCAACATCATTGACATGGCTGTCGGTGTGATCGTGGGCGGCGCATTCGGCAAAATCGTCAGCTCGCTTGTCAATGATATCATCATGCCCGTGATCTCCATAGTCACCGGCGGAGACGGTCTCGCCAACTTCAAATACGTGATCACCCCCGGACGTCCGGCCGACGGAGACCTCGCCGAGATCAAGGAAGTGGCCGTGAACTACGGCGTGTTCATCCAGAACATAGTCGACTTCCTGATCATCGCCTTCAGCATATTCGTGGCTCTGCGCGTGATCATGAAATTCAAAAAACAGGAACAGGCCGCACCGGCTCCCGCGCCGGCTCCTTCGAAAGAAGAAGTGCTCCTCACCGAAATCCGCGACCTGCTCAAAGAAAAGAAATAACGGCCTTGTCATTCCCTGCTCCCACACCAGGTCCCATAGGCGTTTTCGACTCCGGCTACGGAGGTCTGACCATACTCGAGGGCATACGCAGACTCATGCCCGAATGGGACTATCTTTACCTTGGCGACAACGCGCGTGCTCCTTACGGCACGCGCTCGTTCGATGTGGTCTATCAGTTCACACTGCAGGCCGTGCGCCATCTCTTCGACCGCGGATGCCGTCTGGTCATACTGGGCTGCAACACCGCTTCGGCCAAAGCCCTGCGAACCATCCAGCAGGTCGATCTGCCCGGCATAGACCCGCAGCGACGCGTGCTCGGAGTGATCCGCCCGACGGTGGAAGCCGTGGGCACCGTGAGCCGCACCGGCCATATCGGCGTGTTCGGCACACCCGGCACTATACGGTCCCGAAGCTACAACATGGAGATAGCCAAACTCTACCCCGACTTCGTGACCGTCGGACAGGAATGCCCCATGTGGGTTCCGCTGGTGGAAAACCGCGAGGCCGACGGTCCCGGCGCCGACTATTTCGTGGATAAATACGTGGACATGCTTCTCATGCGCGACCACATGATCGACACAGTGTTGCTGGCATGCACGCACTATCCGCTTCTTTTCAATAAAATACGCCGCTGTGTGCCCTGTGAGATCGAGATAGTGCGTCAGGGCGACATCGTGGCCCGTTCGCTTCAGGACTACCTGCGGCGACATCCGGAAATGGCCGCACAATGCTCTCGCGGAGGATCATGCAGCTATCTCACCACCGAAAGCGCGGCAAAATTCTCTGAAATGGGTTCACTTTTCCTCTCCAAAAAGATAGAAGCCGAAACCATCCTGCTATGAAGATCGGACCTATTGACCTCGGACCCCGACCAGTCATGCTCGCCCCGATGGAGGACGTGACCGACGGATCGTTCCGCCTGATATGCAAAGAAGCCGGCGCCGACATGGTCTACACGGAATTCGTGTCGGCCGACGCCCTGATACGCAACATAGCCGCAACCACACGCAAGCTGGTCATAAACCCGGCGGAGCGCCCTGTGGCCATACAGATCTACGGACGCGAACCCGACGTGATGGTCCAGGCCGCCAAAATCGTCGAACAGGCCGGTCCTGACATCATCGACATCAACTTCGGCTGCCCTGTCAAGAAAGTGGCAGGCAAGGGCGCCGGCGCAGGACTGCTGCGCGATGTGCCCAAGATGCTCGACATCACCCGGGCCGTGGTCGATGCCGTGAACCTCCCGGTCACGGTGAAGACTCGCCTGGGATGGGATCACGACAGCAAGATAATCGTGGAGCTGGCCGAACGCCTGCAGGACTGCGGCATAAGCGCGCTCACCGTGCACGGACGCACCCGCTCGCAGATGTACACCGGACAGGCCGACTGGGAGATGATAGCCCGCGTCAAGGAAAACCCTCGGCTCCACATCCCGGTGATAGGCAACGGCGACATATCCACACACCGGCAGATCACCGACGCCTTCGACCGCTACGGAGTCGACGGAGTGATGGTGGGACGCGCCACCATAGGCGCGCCATGGATATTCCGAACGCTCAAAGGGGGCGACCCGGTTCCTGTGGCCGCGCAGTTCGACCTGCTGCGCCGGCAGATACACGAGAGCATAGAGCGAATAGACCCTCTGCGCGGCATCCTGCACATCAGGCGTCATCTGGCCGTGACCCCGCTGTTCAAGGGCATACCCGACTTCAAGGCCACACGCATCAGCATTCTCCAGGCCAACACCCCCGAATCGCTGCTCGGACTCATAGACCATGTGCAGCGCACATATTACCCATCATCGCTATGAACATCAACAGATATCTCATCACACTGACATGCCTGGCGGCGGCAACCGTTGTCGCCGCCGCGTCCGAGCCACGCCCCTACACCATCAGGCTCAACGACTTCAATGAACTCCGCGTGCGCGGGCCGATCAATGTGGACCACCGCATCAGCACCGATTCCGCCGGCATGGTGGTCTACGAAGCTCCTTCGGAAATGGTGCCGTGGATCGAAGCGTCATGCAAAAAAGGCAAAATGAAAATCAATGTGGAGGTACCCAAAGAACATGCCGGCGCCACCGGCCTGCCTACAATCCGGGTCTACTCCACCTCGCTGCTGAAAGTGGAAAACGAATCCGACAGCGCCGTGCGTGTGCTCTCCGGCTTGATCTCGCCCACATTCTCCGCCAAGGTCATAGGCAACGGACTGATCTCGGTCAGATCGGTCAAAGCCCCTGATGTGGAGTGTGCGGTGATGGCCGGACGCGGCCAGCTGGTCATCAGCGGTGAGTGCGACAACGCATCCATGTCGCTGGCCGGCACCGGCACCATCCAGGCCGACGCCCTCAAGGCATCCAACGTGTCATGTTACTGCACCGGCACCGGCTCGGTTGGAGTGTCGGCAGCCAAGACCCTCACGCTACGTGGCGCGGGATCATCGACCGTATATTACACCGGCGACCCCGTGATCAACAAAAAAATCGCCGTGGGTCTAAAACTCGAGCGTCTGGAATAAACCGGAAATGACTCCGCCGTCACAACAGCAGCAGCCCGACCTGAAGCAGCGCACCGCACGGACCATCAAATGGAACGTGGTGGACAAGGTGGCCACACAGGTACTCTACGCCGCCACCGGCATAGTGCTGATGCGCGAGCTAAGCCGCGAGGCCTTCGGACTGGTCGGCGCGGTGCTCGTGGTCCAGGCGTTCGCCCTTATGTTTGTGGACAGCGGCTTCGCATCGGCGCTGATCCAGCGCAAAGACCCCGACAACCGCGACTACTCCACTGTGTTCTGGTTCAACATCTGCATCTCGGTGCTGATCTACACGCTGCTGTGGTTTGCCGCGCCGCTGATAGCGGACTGGTTTCACGACGACCGGCTGATCACACTGAGCCGAGCCATGTTCCTGACCGTGCTCCTGAGCGCTCTGGGCATCGTGCAGACCAACCGCATGGTCAAACGCATGAACGTCCGTCCGGTGACCGTGGCCAACGTGGCCGGACTCGCTCTGGGTTCCGCCGTAGGCATATATCTGGCTTTCACGCGCGGCGACGCGTGGGCGCTGGTGTGGCAGTCGGTAGTGACCACCGGAGCCAAATCGCTGCTGCTGTGGGTCATGGTGCGATGGATCCCCGCTCCCGTGTTCTCCTGGAGCCGGCTGCGCTCCTTTTTCAAGGTAGGCGCCGGAGTGATGGCCGGAGCGTTTCTCAACAACGTGTTCCAGAACATCTACGGCATATTCATCGGCAACCGCGTGGGTATGCTCAGTCTCGCCTACTATTCCCAGGCCGACAAATGGAGCAAGATGGGCACGGCATCGCTCAGCGGAGTGCTCACCTCGTCATTCCTGCCCACCCTGTCGGAAGTGCAGGACTCTCCGGAAAGACTCATACGCGCCACACGCAAGATGAACCGCTTCACGGCCTACCTGCTGTTTTTCGGCTTCGGATGGCTCATCGCCGCCGCCACTCCGGTGTTTCACCTGCTTTTCGGCGAAAAGTGGGATGCCGCCATAATCCTGTTTCAGCTTCTGCTGGTGCGCGGCATATTCACCGTTCTCACCTCGCTCTACAGCAACTACATTCTGGCCATGGGACGGTCACGCCTGCTGGTCGTGGCCGAACTGCTGCGCGATGCCGCGGCGCTTGCCGCCCTTGTGGCATGTTTTCCGGTGCTCGCACTCTCCACCCCAGCCCGTCCCACCTACGGACTGGAACTGATGCTCTACGGCCAGATAGCCGCATCGGCCCTGATGTGGCTGCTCACTCTCATCGCGGCGGCAAAAGTGACCGGCTCCGGAATTCTCGGCTACATCACTGACGCCGGAGTGTATCTGCTGACAGCGGCTCCGGCCGTGGCCGCGGCTGTGGCCGTGCAGGCTCTCGTATCATCACCATTCATGGCCATAGCGGCCGGTGGCATTGCAGCCGCCGCAGTCTACCTGGCGGTCAACGCCATGTTCGGCTCCGCACTTCAGCGCGAAGTGCTCGCACTGGTGTTCAAGCGATAGGAAATTTCATGGCATCACGCCAAACCGACAGCGACGCAGGATTGTTTAACCTGCATGAAAGCTCACTTCGGCTATTTGTTTACAATGTTTATCTGCCTGCTCGCGGCCAGACCGCAGAAGGCAGCCGCTCAGCAGCAGGCGGAGATAATTGAAGTGACCGTGGACGACATGCCCCGTCTGCCGGGGGTGACGCCGGACTTCAGCACCGACCGCATGCAACTCTCTCTCAAGCAGACCAAAGAGGATCCGCTGCTGTCCATCTACGCTTTTCCACGGTCCCACACGTTCAGCCATCCCGACTGGAAGCGCATGTGGGTCAATACCGCTGTACTCACCGGATGCTTCGTGAGCACCCTGCTGGTTCTGGAATGCCTTCCGGAGGATGCAACCTCATGGAACCGCGCAGCCCTGCAGAAGGTCCCGCTGTTTACCCGCTGGCGCGAACACGTCATCACCCAAGGCCCGAAATGGGACCACGACAACCCGGTGTTCAACTTCGTGCTCCACCCATATGCCGGAGCCGCCTACTTCATGTCGGCCCGCTCCTGCGGATTCAATTTCTGGCAGTCGCTGCTCTACAGCACCTGCATCTCCACCATCGGGTGGGAATTCGGCATAGAAGCCTTCATGGAGCAGCCCTCATATCAGGACCTTTTCATCACCCCCATAGTAGGCAGCTTCATTGGCGAAGGCTTCTACATGCTCAAACACCATCTGGTGCAGAACGACTACCGTCTGTTCGGCTCGCCCGTGCTCGGCAACATCACCGCATTTCTGATAGATCCGGTCAATGAGGTCGTGGGGCTATTTGCCGGCAACCCGGCGCGACGCTACGCCCGGCGCCATGCCATAGAACTGCACTCGTCGCCCGGCACCATCTACACCGCCGACGGCGGCCGCGGCTACGGTCTCAACATCTCCTGCCGCTTCTGATCAGAAATTGAAGTGAAGGCCGATGCGGATGCCCCAGCGGTCGATGGAGGGGTTGCCGCGGTAGGTCAGGCGATACACGTAGTCGACACGGAGGATGCGGAAAATGTTGTCGAGACCCGCATAGACTTCCATGTAGGGGGTGCTGCCGAGACGGCTCACGCGGACATCGGCGGGGAAACGGAGCAGATCGGGGTGACGGTCGGGGTCATTGCGGCCGTCGAGGTGTCCCCAGAGAGCGCGGATGCCCACCACTTCGCGGAGTTTAAGCCGGTTGACATACGGTATGTAGTTCAGCAGGGCACCATTGAGCCAGTATGTGAGTTCAGACGACACGTAGGTGCTGTTGATGAACTCCATAGGGTTGAGCAGAGCGTAGGAGCGCGGCTGAATGATGTATGAGAGGTTGGCGTTGGGTATGAGCAGGTTTGTGAACACTGAGCGGTCCCACACATGTCCTGCGGCCACCGATGCGTCGAGGTATCCCCATGAGGAGAAACGGAAGCGTTTTTCGGCCGAGAATTCGGTTTTGTTGATGCCCCAGCGGTTGCCCAGCACGCCTTTGGGGGCGTAGGTATGGGCCAGACGGAACACAGGGGCGTCGTGGTTTATATCGACGCGCGACGAGTTGCCCTGATAGAATTTTTCGCCCGGAGCATAGCGCAGCTCCAGGTAGAGCGATGTCTGGTCGAAATGCGGGAGACCGGTGCCGTGGCCGTCGATGAAATCCACATAGCGTGTGGCTTCCTGACGCTCGTGACGCAGACGGGCCTGTATGGAGAACTGGTTGTAGAATTCATAATTGAACTCGAGGTCGGTCTGGCGCATGTAGGTCATGCGGTTGTTAGGCATGCGTTTCAGAGAGAGGAAAAATGCGTCGGCGCTGGTGGTGAAATAGCGCTGTCCGAGCATATCGACGTCGTAGAGGTGGCGCAGTTTGATGGAACGCATGGGAAACTCGCGGGGATGCAGCCGCTTGTCGATAAAGGAGTATTCGGCTTCAGCGGAGTATTTCCATTTTCTGTCCTTGAATCCGTATGCGGCATAGCCTGCGGCAAACCACCGGGGCGACAGTCGCGGAGTGGTCATGAATCCGGCCTTGAGCCTGAGCCCCTCGAGGTCGTTGTAGCTTATGGCCGACAGGATGGGTCCGATGTCGACTTTGGAGTCTTTGCCGCCCACTTTGACGTAGCCGCCCACAAGGAGCTTGAGAGTGCGTTCGGTCCAGTAATATATGGGGTCGCGGCGCAGGCGTTCGAGCAGTCCGGCCATGTCGGCCTCGCCGCGCTGGAGTGTGACGGGACGGTAGCGTGCCCAGTAGCCGCTGTCCTTGGAGCGCATGTCGTCGAGCATGATCACCGGGCGGGGATCGTCGAGTATGGAGGAGTCGCGCGGAGCCGTGAAGGAATGGCTGTTGTAGACGGTGGTGCGCTTGCCGTAGACACTCTGGGTGAGCACATTGAACTCGGCGGTCATCTCATCTTTGACCTTCAGGCGTGATCCGTCGTGGGGAGCACGGCGGTATTCCTGATCGATGGTCATGCGGGTGAGAAAGTTGACGTTGGCCACGGAGGGCACATTGAGTACCGCACGCCTTATGAACATGGACGAATCGCCCTTGACCACGTAGATTTTGCCGTTGAACGCCTGCATGGCGGGATTTTTAGGCACGAAGGTGAGCACGACCAGCGAATCGGGGCCTTCCTCGTCGGGCACGGTGTCGGTAAGAAAAAACTTATAGAAATCGACGGCCACACGCCCCAGCGGACTGGGGAAGCGCGTTCGCAGCATGGCCACATCGCTGTCGTAGATGTCGACTTCGCGAAACACGTCGGAGATGAGTGTCTGCACGGATTCATCGTCGTTGGCCAGATCGTCGATGCCATGGCGGCTCACAGCACGCACCACTTCCTTCTCGGCCGCCGGATCGCGACGGAAGTAGTGGTCGCTGAGTTTTTCCTTGACAGTGAGATTGAGCACGTTGCGGCCAGACAAGGCTGATGTGTCCATGTATTCATTGATGAAGCCGAACCGGCGCGCGGTGTCGAGTTTGAAGTCAAGCAGTCCGAGGTTGAAGCGTTCGTATTTGCCGTAGCTGTAATACTGGTTACGCTCGCGTGGATCGGTGAGCCGTCGGGTCTGCATGAGACGCCGCACAAAGTCGACCGCCGGATTGTCTTTTTTCGAATATTTTTCTTTTTTGGGCTTGACCTGAAGCTCTTCGAGCCGCACATGACGCGGATTGTCGCCCATGGCCGACATCACACAGAACAGAGAGGCGGCGCAGAGCATCCACCGTAAAACAATATATTTATATTCAGTCAATATGCGTTTCAGAGAAAAATACTTGCAAAGTTATTAAAGATATGGAGAAAACGTTAACTTTGTGTGGATTATTATTTCATTAAATGTCAAACTATTTTAAAACGGTGCTAAAAAAAACGCTGTCGGCACCTCTGATGGCGGCCTATCGTCTGAAGATAGCTGAACCTGCTGTGATCCTGGCTATGGACGGGGGAATATGCTCCCAGATGAATTTCTATCTGACAGGAGAATATTACCGGGAAAGGGGGCTGAAAGTGATTTTCGACACTTCGTGGTTTGACTCATGCGGTAAAGACCTCGACGGGCGTTTCGCCCGCAAACTGGATCTGCCGCTTCTGTTTCCATACCTGCCATGGGAGGAGACGCGCAGTGTGGTGAAACTCGGGATTTACCGGAAACTGTTTGCCAGCTACGGCGATTATGAACATGACATCTCCACGACGTGGACAGGATATGACGCACCGCTTTATCTATGCGGCTATCATCACAATCCGGAAGATATGTACAGCCGGCTGTTCCGCAAGACCTTCAGGGTGGACACCGAGCGTGTGCTCGATGACAGAAACAAGGCCATGCTGGAACAGATACGCCATGCCGGCGCGGGAGCCACGGCCATGCACGTGCGCCGCGGCGATCTGTCGGCCTATAACCCGGTCTACGGACATCCGGCGTCGGCGGCATATTTCAGAGCGGCAGCCGAGTCGGTTATGACCGATTGTAAGGATGCGAAGTTTTTTGTGTTTTCAGACGAGCCGGAATGGGTGAGGAACGAACTGCTGCCGAAGCTGCCGGCTGCCGCCGACGTGACCGTGGCAGACTTAAACGGCCCGGAGCACGGCTACATGGATCTGGCCCTCATGGCCCAGTGCCGCAACCAGATCACAAGCCAGGGTTCGCACGGCAAATTCGCGGCAATGATGCGCGACGACATGTCGGGCATGGTGGTGCTGTGTGACACACCGCACTCGGCCTGCTGGAGCCATCGGTTTGCAAATGCGAAAATTCTTCACGTTTAACATATTTATAAAATTTTTTAACTATATTCGCGATGTCGGTTTCCGGGGCAAAGACGCGCGGATAAACAGAGATCCCCACGCGCGGCAGACCGGTGGCCGTTAATGCTATTATTCACAGGACGGGGATCTCTAACGGAGTACAAGTAAATCATGAACAAACTACTGACAGCGGCTTTGTGCGGAGCCGCGGCCCTGACCGCATTCTCAGGCGCCGCCGAAGAGTACAGAAGCGTGACGGTGACTCTGACCGACCACACGGCGGTAAGAGTCAATCTCAGTGACGATCTGACAACCAGATTCACACGCACCGAAATGGTGATAACCGACGGAAAAGAGTTGCGCATACAGCTTGACAAAGCCACAGTGGCGTCGTTTGAGTTTTCGGAGACAGCCGGACTCGAGACGCCGTGCGACGGCCGCGGCACGGCGCCTGCGGTGGCCGACGGAGTGATGACATTCGAGAGCCTGCCTGCGGGAACCGCAGCCCATGTCTACGGCTCGGACGGACGACTGCTGAAGAGAGTGGCTGCCGACGCATCCGGCAGTCTGGTTATGGATCTGAAGAGTCTGGGCGGAGGAGTCTATCTGGTGAGAGTAAACGGTATGTATTATAAAGTAAGTGCGAATTAACGATGATGACCAACAGATATATGCTGGCATGCGGCATTGCGGCAGCATCGGCATTAGGTTTGAGTGCGGGCAGCGACCGTCTGGACCTTATCGGCAAGGACGGATCTCTGAAATCGTATATGACAGACAACATCAGATCAATCACATACAGCAGGGCGGAGACGGCACCGGATTCAGACGGCTATACGCACATTGTGGTGACTACAGACCGGGAGACCGGGACGCACGCGATCGGCGGTCTGGCTTCTTTTCTCTACAGGCAGCTCGACCATACCGTGCCGTTTGCCATCACGGTGACGGCGGAGGACGAGCACGCGGCATTCCGGATGCTGTATAATTTCAATGATCCGGACCGGCCCAACTGCATAGATCCCGACAAACCGTACGGATGGCGCGGATCCACGGCCGACGGACCGGTGTTTTATCTGCTGGCCGTAGACAAGGGCTACAGCGCGGAATATACCGTGACAGGAGACTATACCGGAAGGGTGTATTCGGACACCGGAGGTTTCATTACAATCAGCGAGGCCGACGACAACAGGAAGTATGGGATAAATCTGGATTGTTTCCGGTATACGATGCCGTTTGAGCCGGTGTCGATGCACATCCGCTCGACCGAACTTGACACGTATGCGGGAAAAGAGTTCGTGGGCACATACAGCGGCCACCGGATCAATCCGGCGGCAGGCGCACTTCAGGAGAATCCGGCACAGGATTTCACCATCGAGCTGAAAGCCAACGGCACTCTTGTCATCTCGGAGACCGGAGAATCTGCCATAAGCGAGCTGGATATGTTTACCTTCAACGAGGAGAACGGCACGTTCGACTACGTTCCACGCGATACGTCGGAAGGCCTGAAAGGTGAGTATGACATCGAGGTGAAGTACGGGGTTAGCGGCGTGATCGACGGCGATCTGGTGTTTGTGAAAGTGATAGACATCCTGAACAACAAGACGGAAACCAACCGATACTATGTGGCGTCGGCAGCAGGAAATGACCTTGATTTCGCGTCAGGAGCGGCCGAAGGCGGCTACAGGGTGCTGCTGAAGGCGGCCGACCGCTATTTTCTGATCGAACAGTACGGGTCGCGCCGGCATGCCGCCACGGTGGAGTTTCTGTCGGGCACAAGCATAGCCGGGCCGTGCGAGGCGTTGGTGAGCTACGACGGCGAGATACAGTATAAATACACTGTGGCAGCCGGGGCAAAGGAGCCGGTGTTTGCCGCAAAGGGAGCGGAAGCAGGACTGTTTATCGACTCGGCCGACAGTGGCAACGCGATAGAATTAGACGGATTCGGCAGGATGAGCAGCGGAGGGAAAAGCTACCGATACACGGCGGAGGGATCCGTAGTGACGGCGGAGATAGACGGAATTCCCCACATATATCTCCTGGACACGGCAGCAGGAACATATACAGAGCAGATCGACACACAGGAGTGGGACGGCGCCGAGTATTATTACAGCGACAGCGTGACTTTCTTTGATTCCGACACAAGCAGTCTGAAGCAGGGGGCGCGGGTGAAGGTGTGGTTCAACCACACGCCCAACGGCGGAGAGAATCCCGGAGGGGCATCGGTGGAGATTCTGTCGCCGCGGCGCACACTGGTGGCATCGTCGGGCAAGTATCTGTACAATGCCGAGAGCGGGACTGTGGTGATTTCCAATGTGTATATGGGCTTTTCGGAATCCGAAGCCGGGCGGCGCAATCTGGTGATCAAGGTGTCGGATGACATGCAGTCGGTGTGGTTTGACAATAGCGAGATGAAGCGTATATATTCGACGGCGAGAGACGGCGAGTATATCCCGACCGGACGCGCCACTCTTCTGCACGCCATGGGCCAGGAGCCGGCCGAATGATTCACATAACCTTCCAAAACGACAACACCTCCCCGTCCGGATTTCCGGCGGGGAGGTGTTGTCGTTTGTTTATATTCGGGGGCGTTTATTCGCCGAGACGGGCGCGTATGGCCGCCGTCTGCTCTTCGTAGCCGGGTTTGGCAAGCAGGGCAAACATGTTGCGCTTGTAGTCCTCGACACCGGGCTGGTTGAACGGGTTGACCCCGAGGAGGTAGCCGCTGATGCCGCATGCCATCTCAAAGAAGTAGATGAGCGACCCGAGCGAATATTCATTGAGTGAGTCGACGGATACCAGCATGTTGGGCACACCGCCGTCGATATGGGCCAGACGAGTGCCCAGTTCGGCCATCTTGTTCACGTGGTCGACACGCTTGCCGGCTATGTAGTTAAGGCCGTCGAGGTTGTCGCTGTCGGCGGGTATCACCACTGTGCGGTGCTGCTCCTCGACGGAAATGACCGTCTCGAAGATGATGCGCTCGCCGTCCTGAATCCATTGTCCCATGGAGTGGAGGTCGGTGGAGTTGTCGACAGCCGCGGGGAATATGCCTTTGTGGTCCTTGCCCTCACTTTCGCCGTAGAGCTGTTTCCACCATTCGCCGAAGAAGTGGAGTTTGGGATGGTAATTTACGAGTATCTCGATTTTCTTGCCGTCGCGATAGAGGGCGTTGCGGGTCTTGGCATAGAGCTGTGCGGGCGATCCGGGGTTGGCGCATGCCGTCTGCATGTCGGCCGCGCCGGAGAGGAGCGCACGTATGTCGAAGCCAGCCACGGCGATGGGCAGAAGGCCCACGGGCGAGAGCACGGAGAAGCGTCCGCCGACGTTGTCGTCGATGACGAATGTGTCGTAGCCTTCGTCGGTGGCCAGCGAGCGGAGGGCACCGCGTGAAGCGTCGGTGACGGCAACAATGAGCCGCGCGGCTTCCGCTTTGCCTACTTTTTCCTCAAGCATGGCTTTGAGTATGCGGAAGGCGATGGCCGGTTCGGTGGTGGTGCCGGATTTGGATATGACGATTATGCCGAAGCGTTTGCCGGCAAGGTAATCGGTGAGTTCGGCGAGATAATCTTCGCCGATGTTCTGGCCGGCAAAGAGAATTTCGGGTTTTGTGGGGGTGAATGTGTCTTTCAGGGCTTCGATGACGGCTTTGGCGCCAAGATAGCTGCCGCCGATGCCTATGCACACCACCGTGTCGCAGCTGGAGCGCAGACGTGAGGCCGTGTCGCAGATTCTGTCGACCAGATCGGATTTGAGAGTCTCAGATGGAAGCCGCACCCATCCAAGGAAATCAGAGCCGGCACCTGTGGCCTGCAGCACTTTGCCGAGCGATTCGTCGGCTTCGACGGTCATGGCCGCAAGCTGCGATTCACTGACAGCGGCATTGCTGATGTCAAGAGAAAGTGAGTTCATAACTATGTATATGGTTGTTAATAGTAATTACAATTGAATAACAAACCGGAAGCGGAAAGGATTGCATCAGGTGAATCTGAGAGACATGCGCGAGACGGCCCGGCGGGGCAGGCATCCTTCGTAGAGTATGGAATAGATGCCGTCGAGAATGGGCATGTCGACACCATAGCGTTCGTTGATTTCACGGATACATTTGGTGCCGTAGTAACCTTCGGCCGTCTGCTCCATTTCCATGATGGCGGCCTTTACCGAGTAGCCTTTGCCGATCATGGAGCCGAAGTTGTGGTTGCGGCTGAATTTGGAGTATGAGGTGACGAGCAGGTCGCCGAGATAGACGGAATCGCAGATATTGCGGGTGCGTGGATCGACGGCGTTTATAAATCGCTCCATCTCACGGACGGCGTTGCTGACCATCATCGCAGTGAAGTTGTCGCCGTTTTTCATGCCATGGATGATTCCGGCCACTATGGCGTAGACGTTTTTGAGCACCGCGGCGTATTCTATGCCGGCCACGTCGGACGAGACTATGGTGCGTACGGTGTGGCTTCCGACGCAGTGGGCAAACCATCCGGCGCGTTCCATGTCGGAACATCCGATGGTGAGATAGCTGACGCGGTCGAGGGCAACTTCCTCGGCGTGGCACGGGCCGCCGACAACGAGCATGTTGCCGGGGCTTACGCCATATCGGCGGACCATATAGTCGGCCACGGTGAGATTGTCTTCAGGAACAATGCCTTTTATGGCCGATATGACTATCTTGTCGGCGAGCGGTTCGGTGATCTTGACCATGTGGGCCTTGAAATAGGGCGACGGCATGGCCAGCAGCACGGCATCGGCGCGGCGCACGGCCTCGTTGATGTCGGAGGTGAAGTGGATGCGGTTGACGTCGAATTCCACGTCGCTGAGGTAGACTGGATTGTGGCCCGAAGCCTTGAAGTCGGCTATGCGGTCGTCGCGCCGCATGTACCACGTGATGGTCTCGCAGTTGCGCAGCAGCATCTTGGCCAGGGCGGTGGCCCAGCTTCCGCCGCCCATTACGGCAACATGGATCGCGCTGTCGCGTTGGTGCACGCTCATGACTGTGTCTTTTCAGGCTTCATCTGAGGGAAAAGGAGCACTTCCTGAATGGCTACCTGTCCGGTCATGAGCATGACCAGACGGTCCATGCCTATGCCCATGCCGGATGTGGGGGGCATGCCGTATTCAAGAGCGCGGATGAAGTCGTGGTCGATGATCATGGCTTCGTCGTCGCCTTTGTCGGCCAGACGCATCTGCTCGACAAAGCGTTCGTACTGGTCGATGGGGTCGTTGAGTTCGGAGTATGCGTTGGCCAGCTCCTTGCCGTTGACCATAAGCTCGAAGCGCTCGGTGAGCTCGGGATTGGAGCGGTGGCGCTTGGTGAGCGGCGACATCTCGATGGGATAGTCGGTGATGAATGTAGGCTGAATGTAGCGGCCTTCGCACTTTTCGCCGAAAATCTCGTCGATGAGCTTGCCTTTGCCCATGGAGGGAGCCACGTCGATGTGGAGCTGACGGCAGACGTCGCGGAGCTGCTCTTCGTTCATTCCGGCAATGTCTATGCCAGTGTGCTCGCGGATGGCGTCGATCATGGTGACACGGCGGAACGGGGCTTTGAAGGATATGACGTTGTCGCCGACGCGGACCTCGGTGGTACCGTTGACGTCAAGGCATATCTTTTCGAGCATCCGTTCGGTGAAGTCCATCATCCAGTTGTAGTCCTTATAGGCCACATAGATCTCCATGCATGTGAACTCGGGGTTGTGGGTGCGGTCCATGCCTTCGTTTCGGAAGTTTTTGGAGAATTCGTAGACTCCTTCGAATCCGCCCACGATGAGACGCTTGAGGTAGAGTTCGTCGGCGATGCGGAGGTAGAGGGGGATGTCGAGCGCGTTGTGGTGGGTGATGAAGGGGCGCGCCGAGGCTCCGCCGGGGATGGACTGGAGGATGGGGGTCTCCACTTCCATGTAGCCGTGGTCGTTGAAGTAGGAGCGCATGGAGTTGAACACTTTGGTGCGCTTGATGAAGATGTCGCGCACGCCTTCGTTGACCACAAGGTCGACGTAGCGACGGCGGTAGCGCATTTCGGGATCGTCGAACGAGTCGTAGACCACTCCGTCCTTCACTTTGACAATGGGCAGCGGGCGAAGGGATTTGCTGAGCACCAGAAGGCTCTGGGCATGCACGGTGATCTCTCCGGTGCGGGTGCGGAACACGAAGCCGGTGACTCCGATGAAGTCACCTATATCGAGAAGTTTTTTGAATACGGTGTTGTAGAGTTCCTTGTCGTCGCCAGGGCAGATGTCATCGCGCGAGATGTAGACCTGAATACGGCCGTGGCTGTCCTGAAGCTCGACAAATGCGGCCTTGCCCATGATGCGGCGGCCCATGATGCGGCCTGCGACAGCCACTTGGCGGGGTTCCTCGAGGGTTTCGTCGAAGTTTTCCTTTATGTCGTCGGCATGTGCCGTCACGATAAATTCGGCTGCGGGATACGGCTCAATGCCGAGATTGCGCATCTGCTCCATGGAGTTTCTGCGCACCTGTTCCTGTTCGCTGAGATTCTGGTTCATTATTTATGGTGTTAAATAAATCGTTTTGTCAGGGATTAAAATCGGAGAGTTCAGATAGTGCTGGACTTCAGTGCCAGCCCCACGCGTTCGTGCAGGCCGAAGAGTAGGTTCATGTTGTGGACGGCCTGTCCGGCTGCACCCCGGAGGATGTTGTCGGCAACGGCCGTGATGAGCAGCTTGCCGTCGACTTTTTCGAGGTGGAGGAGACATTTGTTGGTGTTGACCACGTCCTTGAGGTCGGGCCGGCGGTCGACTATGTAGGTGAACGAATGGTCGGCGTAGTATTCTTCGTAGATGGCCCGCAGCTGGTCGAGTCCGACGTTCATGTCCATGTAGATGGTGGCGAGCATGCCGCGGGCGAAGCTGCCGCGCATGGGGATGAAGTGGATGGGGGCGTCGAAGGTGCTCTGCAGGGCGGTGAGCGCCTGGCGTATCTCGGGCAGGTGCTGGTGGGCGAGGGGTTTGTAGAGCGACACGTTGTCGCGGTGCCATGCGAGCTGGTCGGGAGTGGTTTTCTCGACAGCCGATCCGGAGAATCCGGTTATGGCCGTGATGTGGACGGGGGTGTTGAGCAGGAGGTTTTTGGCCAGCGGAAGCAGGGCCAGCTCAACAGCCGTGGCAAACGATCCGGGGTTGGCCACACGGGTGGCTCCGCGCACGATCCGCTTGCGGTTCAGCTCCGGCAGGCCGTAGACGAAGTCGTGGGTGCCGTCCTCGATACGGTAGTCGCGGCTCATGTCGATGATGCGGAGCGTGGAGGGGAGTTCGGCAGCGTCGAGCAGTCGGCGCGCATGGCCGTGGGGGTAGCAGCAGAAGAGGATGTCGATGTTGTCGAAATCGGCTTCGTCGGTGAAGCGCAGATATGTCTCGCCCTCCATGCCCTGATGGACTTCGGTGAGCATCTGGCCGCAGTGCAACGGACTGTGGACCCATGTCAGCTCCACGTCGGGATGGTTGATCAGGAGACGTATCAGCTCTCCCGCGGCAAATCCGTCGCCGCCCAGAATACCCGCGCGTATCATGATTCGGCAGGCCGCTGTATGGTTTCTATGCCGCGGCGTATGCGGGCAATGGTTTCGCTGCGGCCGAGAAGTTCGGTGATGTCGAACATGTGGGGGCCTTTGCATTCGCCGACGACGGTCAGGCGGAAGGCGTTCATGACGTTGCCGAGGTGGTAGCCGTTGTCGGCGATCCATGCGAGCACGGGGGGCTCGGCAGCGGCAGCGGAGAAGTCGGGGAGCGACTCAAGCACTCCGATGAGTCCTTCCATAATGGCGGGGGTGTCGGCGCTCCAGCGCTTTTTGACGCTTTTGGCTTCATATTCCTCAGGAGCCATAAAGAAGAAGCGGGCGGCGTCCCAGAGGTCGCGCACGAAGTTCACGCGGCTTTTGACAAGGCCGACGGCACGGGTTATGTAGTCGTCGGAGAAGTCGGAGGGGTTCACTCCGTGTTCGGCAAGGACGGGGCGGAAGAGTTCGGCGAGACGGCTGTCGGGCAGCGTCTGGAGGTACTGGTGGTTGAACCACGTGCCTTTTTCGTAGGCGAACTTGGCTCCGGCGCGTGAGCAGTGGGCGAGCGAGAAGCGATCGATCAGTTCCTGCATAGACATGATCTCGGTGTCGTCGCCGGGGTTCCATCCAAGCAGGGCGAGGAAATTGACCACGGCCTGCGGCAGGTAGCCGTCCTCGCGGTATCCGCGGGATATTGCCCCGCTCACGGGATCTTTCCAGAGCAGGGGGAAGACGGGGAAGCCGAGACGGTCGCCGTCGCGCTTGGAGAGCTTGCCTTTGCCGTCGGGTTTGAGCAGCAGGGGCAGGTGGACAAAGTCGGGCATGGTGTCGGCCCATCCGAAGGCTTCATAGAGCAGGACATGGAGGGGAGCCGACGGCAGCCACTCCTCGCCGCGGATCACGTGGCTGATTTTCATCAGGTGGTCGTCGACAATGTTGGCCAGATGGTATGTGGGAAGGTCGTCGGCGCTCTTGTAGAGCACTTTATCGTCGAGTATATCACTCTTGATCACCACTTTGCCGCGGATAAGGTCGTTGACTTCAACGGCACGTCCAGCATCGACTTTGAAGCGCACCACATACTGTGTGCCCTGTGCTATAAGGCTATCGACCTGATCGGCCGGAAGGGTGAGCGAGTTGCGCATCTGCATGCGGGTGGACGCGTCGTACTGGAAATTGGGCGTGGCGGCGCGTGCGGCGTCAAGTTCGGCCGGGGAGTCGAAGGCTATGTAGGCCATTCCGGCGTCAAGAAGCATTCTGACGTGCTCACGGTAGATGTCGCGGCGCTCGCTCTGCTTGTAGGGTCCGTAGGGTCCGCCTTCGCGCACGCCTTCATCGATGCCGATGCCGAGCCATGCGAGGGCCTCGTTGATATAGTCCTCGGCTCCGGGCACAAAGCGCTGGGAGTCGGTGTCTTCAATTCTCAGGATCATTTTGCCCCCGTGCTGGCGGGCGAAGAGGTAGTTATACAGCGCGGTGCGTACACCGCCAATGTGCAGCGGCCCCGTGGGTGACGGAGCAAAGCGTACTCTAACTTCTCGGTTCATAAATTATGCGTATATAATTTTGCGCAAAGGTACGAATTATCTTTTATATAGCGAAATCGGATGTCTGACATTGCCGACACGCGCCATTTATTTGCGGATGTGGGTTCAAAACCGTAAATTTGCAGACAGAACAAACCATTACCTGAATCTTGCTTATGAAGAGATTGAACTTTTCGTCCGTCCGGACTCTGGTCTGGGCGGCAACATTGTTTGCGGCGGCAGGCACAGGAGCTTTCGCCCAACCTTTTGCCAAAGGAGCGCTCTATGAGATCACGCCCACCTCGGGATCGAAGGCGGTGACTCTGGGCGCCGACGGCAAAATAACCGTGACCCCTTCGGCCGGACATCCCGGCGAGGGATCGTGCTGGACTCTGAGTGAGCTCTCGGGGTCGTGGCGCATCATCAATCCGTTTACAAACATGGCCCTGCGCGCCAACGGCACCACCGTGGAGGCCGGGGAAAACAACGGCTCCGACGAGGCCCAGCTCTGGAAGGTGGAGAAAACGGGGCCTGACTCTCGGGTGCTCGTGCCGGCCAACAGGCCCGACATGGCGCTGAGCATCAGCGGCAACCGCGTAGGTCTTGTGAGCAAGAGCCGCGGCACGCGTGTGATCATCAAACCTTCGGCCATGGCCGGATTCGACAGCGAGCTGACCTACAGGATACGGTCGGCGGCCGACCCCGGCAAGGTGCTCGGCAACGGCGACTCCGGCGAGAACAATGCTGCGATAGCGCTCGAGACCGCCGACAATGGCAACCGCGGACAGTACTGGAGCATCACCATGCTCGGATTCGAGGACCGCGCGGTGGGCGGAGCGTTCTACAACCAGAATTTCGACGACGGCGGCGACAACAAGCAGATCGACCGTCTGATCCAGTGGCCCGCACAGAAGGGCGTGTGGAACAACGCGCGTTTCCGTTTCGTGCCTGTGGCCGGAACCGATCCGCAGGCCTACGTGATCATGTCGGCCCAGAAAGAGGGCATGATATATGCCCCCGACAAGGACGGCGTGATGCGCCAGAGAGAGTATGCCGCAGGAAAGGATGCAGGCAAGGAGATCATGTTTACGTTCGAGCAGGTGGACAAGCCCAAGTTCGAGTCGCCGAGATGGGAAGACGAGACCGTGTTTGCCATCAACAAGGAGAAAGGACGGGCCACGTTCATGCCATATGCGTCGGCAGCCGAAATGCACGCCGACAAGGCATATTACGACACTCATTGGACCCAGCCGGAAAGCTCGCTGCACGCGTCGCTCAACGGCACGTGGCGCTTCAATCTGGTGAGCGAGCCCTCGCAGCGTCCGATGGATTTCTGGCAGGAGGGCTATGACGTGTCGGGATGGGACACTATACCCGTGCCCTCAAACTGGGAGATGTACGGATATGACAAGCCGATATACTGCAACGTGGAGTATCCGCACTCCAATACCCCTCCGTATATCAAGGCTCGTCCGGGCTTCAACGACGGCGGCGCCAACTACGGAATAAACCCCGTGGGATCGTATGTGCGCACGTTTACCGTGCCTGACGGATGGCTTGGCGCCAACCGCCGCACCATCCTGCACTTCGGCGGCATATACTCGGCCGCGACAGTGTGGGTGAACGGCCATGAGACCGGCTATACGCAGGGAGCCAACAATGTGGCGGAGTTTGACATCACCAAGTATCTGCGTCCGGGAGAGAACACTCTGGCCGTGGAGGTGATGCGCTGGAGCGACGGATCGTATCTGGAGTGTCAGGACATGTTCCGCATGAGCGGCATATTCCGCGACGTGGAGCTGCTGAACACGCCGTCGACGGCCATACGCGACCATTATATCACGGCGTCTTTCACCCCCGACTTCTCGAAGGCCGAGGTGAACGTGGCGCTGACTCTTGACGACCGCGACCGCACTATCCGCTGCAAGCAGGTGACCGTGAGACTCGTGGCGCCCGACGGCACTCCCGTCGGCGAGAAGACATGCACCCTGACAGGGCATGACCGAACGGAAAACGTGAGGTTTACGGTGGAGAATCCCGAGCTATGGAGCGCCGAGACTCCGGCACTGTACACCGTGGAGGTGATCCAGCATGACAACCGTGGCAAGGAGGAGATGGCGTTTTCGACGAAATACGGTCTGCGCGAGGTGAAGATCGACGGTCCGCTGCTGTATGTGAACGGCAAACGGGTGTTTTTCAAGGGCGTAAACCGCCACGACACGTCGCCGCTGCACGGACGCGCGGTGACCACCGAGGAGATGCTCACCGACGTGCTGATGATGAAGCGCAACAACGTGAACACGATCCGCACGAGCCACTATCCCAACGCGGCGCGGATGTATGCCATGTTTGACCACTACGGGCTATATGCCGTGGACGAGGCCGACCTCGAGGACCACGCCAACCAGTCGATCAGCGACCGCGAGAGCTGGATACCTGCATTTACTGACCGCATCGAGCGGATGGTGCTGAGAGACCGCAACCACCCGTCGGTGATTTTCTGGTCGCTTGGCAACGAAGCCGGCAACGGCGAGAATTTCCGCTACTGCTACGACACGGCCAAGGCTCTGGACTCGCGTCCGGTGCATTATGAGGGCACCCGCGCCGACGGATCGTACGGCGGCGGACGTTTCTCGGATTTCTACTCCAAGATGTATCCCGGACAGAAATGGATGCGTGAGAACACCAGCGGACTGGACAAGCCGATGTTTATATGCGAGTATGCCCACGCCATGGGCAACGCCATAGGCAATCTCAGCGAATACTGGGAGATAATAGAGAACAGCGACGCCTGCATAGGCGGATGTATATGGGACTGGGTGGACCAGGCCATCTATGATCCGCAGCTGCTGAAAAAGGGCGAACGCCGCCTGACCACCGGATATGACTATCCCGGACCGCATCAGGGCAATTTCTGCTCAAACGGAATTCTGCCCGCCACACGCGACGAGAGCGCCAAGCTGGCCGAGGTGAAGGCCGCCCACCAGTGGGTGAAGTTCGGCCCGGTGGTGGTGAACGGCAACGGGCGCAAGGCGTCGGTGGCCCTGACCAATGCGTATGACTTCACGTCGTTAGAAGGATTTGATCTGGAGTATGACGTGCTTGCCGACGGCCGTGTGGTATTCTCCAGAACAGTGGCCATGCCCGCCCTTGCCCCCGGCGAGAACGGAGCGGTGGAGATCAAGCTGCCCAAAGCGAAGAAGGGCGTGGAGCAGGTGCTGGCAATGCGTGCCGTGCGTCGCGACGCGTCGGTCTATGCTCCTGCCGGACATGTGGAGGCGATAAACCATCCCGTGATCCTGGCAAAGCGTCCGGGTCTGGCTCAGGTGACGCCCAAAATGCCCAAGAAGGGCATGAGCAGGTCGACCGTCTCCGACAACCGTCTCAGCGCCCTGATCCATGGCAATGTGGAGCTGGCGTTTGACGGAAACGCACGCCTGACCTCGCTCAAGATCGGCGGACGTGAGTTTATAGTCGACGGACAGGGTTTTGAGTTTGACAACCACCGCTGGATCGAAAACGACCGTTATGACAAGACGGACAACGGCCTTGAGGGCGGCACAGCCGTTCTGGACAATACATCGCTGCCCAATGCCATGATAGTACGCACCCACCGCAAAGGTTCGATAGCCGACGCCGACATAAACTATACGGTGTATCCGCAGGGAATCGTCGACGTGGATGTGACCGTGACTCCGAAAAGCGGCGATCTGCGCCGTGCCGGGGTGAGCGCGGGCATTGACCCGGCTCTGAGCCATGTGGAATATTATGCACACGGTCCGTTGTCGAACTCCAACGACCGTCTGGACGGCGCCCCTCTGGGCCGCTACTCCACCACCGTTGGCGAAATGGGCGAGCATTATGCCAAGCCGCAGAGCACCGGCAACCGCGAGGGCCTGCGCGAACTCATGCTCACCGATGCCGAGGGCCACGGCCTTCGCATAGAGACCGAGGGCGACGTGAATTTCTCGGCTCTGCCATGGACCGACGCCGACCTTATGAACGCCATGCATGAGTGGGAGCTGAAGCCGCGTCCATATACCGTGGTGCATCTCGACGGCGCCATGCGCGGCATAGGCAACGCCAGCTGCGGAGCCGACGTGGGCACTCTGCCGCAGTACTGCGTGCCGCAGACTCCGGTCAGCTACCGTCTGCGTCTGACCAAGATTTGATTCCCAGAGGAGAACATACAGAATAAAGAGCAGAAGCGGTGGTATCCATGACGACGGATATCACCGCTTCCGTATATGGTCGCGGAAAGGAGATGATGCCGGTTATCTGGCGGCGGCGAGGATGCCGTCGAGCACGGACTGCAGACGACGCTCGTGGTCGGAGTGGTCGGCAAACATGGCATCAGCAAGGCGCGATGTGACAGGATCGCTGCCGCGGGTGTTCTCGGACAGCTCCTCGTAGCGCTGAGCCAGACACGAGACGCCGATAACCAGCGACCGCAGCAGTTGCGGCGAGTCGTAGGACGTGGGGGCATCGTAGACACAGCGGGCACGCTGAAGCCATTCGCCGGGCGTGAGGGCAGGCACTCCGCCAAGCTCGATGATGCGTTCGGCAAGAATCTGGGCATGGCGCAGCTCGTCGTGAGTGCGGTTGATCAGCGACGCCCGGATCTCGGCATGGCGCGGTCCGCGGATCATCTGGGCATAGACCCACTGCTGGTAATAGGCTATCCACTCTTCGGAAAGGGCGGCGTTGAGAGTATCTATAAGTCGTGCGTTGTCTGTCATAACAGAAGAAGGGATGATATATATTGTATTGTGTATGTGTGGTCTCGATCATATTAACACGCAGGCAGGCGCACCTGTTCACCGGCCGCAACCGAATAATCGGCATAAACTCCATGCTAATTTTTATTTTTTTGTAACTTTGCAGGCGTGAAAGAGTACAGTCCCGAATATCTGGAGCTGATCCGCGAGATCATAGACCGCGGGGATGTGGAGGCCGCAGCCAAGGAGCTGTCGAGTCTCCATCCGGCCGATATTGCCGAACTGTATCAGGATCTGGACCTGGACCAGGCCGAGTTTCTCTATAAGCTTCTTGACGAGGAGACGGCGGCCGACGTGCTGCTCGAACTCGATGAGGACGACCGGCGAAAACTGCTTGACAACCTCCCCAACGAGGTCATAGCCAAGCAGATCGACCACATGGAGACGGACGACGCCGTGGACCTGATTCAGGAGCTCGACAAGGAGGACCAGGAGGAGGTGCTGTCGCAACTCGACGACGTGGAGCAGGCCGGCGACATCATCGACCTGATGAAGTATGACGAGGACACCGCCGGCGGCCTGATGGGCACGGAGATGATCGTGGTCAACGAAAACTGGTCGATGCCGGAGTGCATCAAGGAGATGCGCAAGCAGGCCGAGGATATGAACGATATATATTACGTGTTTGTGGTGGACAACGAGGAGCGGCTGCGAGGAGTGCTGCCGTTGAAAAAGATGCTCACGCATCCGTCGGTGTCGAAAATCAAGCATGTGATGGAGGTGGATCCCGTGGCTGTGAAAACCGACACTCCGATCGACGAGGTAGCGCAGGATTTCGAGAAATACGACCTTGTGGCCATGCCCGTGATCGACTCGATAGGCCGTCTGGTGGGACAGATCACCGTGGACGACGTGATGGACGAGGTGCGAGAGTCGGCCGAACGCGACTATCAGCTGGCATCGGGTCTGTCGACCGACGTAGAGACCGACGACAGCTGGTTTGCCCAGACCAAGGCCCGCCTGCCATGGCTTCTGATAGGCATAGCCGGCGGCATATTCAATTCACTGATTCTCGGCAATTTCGAGCAGGGCTTCGCGACCAATCCGGCAATGGCCCTGTTCATTCCCCTGATAGGCGGCACGGGCGGCAACGTGGGCATACAGTCATCGGCCATAGTGGTGCAGGGTCTGGCCAACGGATCGCTGGAGATAGCGCGCGCTTCGCGCCAGATATTGAAGGAAGTGGGCGTGGGCCTGCTCAATGCAAGCATCATAGCGCTGCTTGTGTTCGTGTACAACTGCCTGACGCTGGGGGCCACGCAGGTCACCACGGTGGCCGTGTCGCTGTCGCTTTTCGCCGTGGTGATATTCGCTTCGGTGTTCGGCACGTTCGTGCCGCTGACGCTCGAGCGGTTGAAGATAGACCCGGCGCTTGCCACCGGTCCTTTCATATCCATCACCAACGACATTATAGGCATGGCCATCTACATGACCATCTCGTCATGGTTTCTGTCGCAGTTCGGCACTGCTATTTAACTTTATTTAACTCCGGAATTACCACGCGCATAATTGTTTGTTGCGGAAAAAGCCGTAACTTTGCGCCGCTCTAAAGCATATTTTTTCGCTCGGGCACGAGTAAGCAGGCGCTGCGGCAACGTGTGCGCTTCGCCCGACGGAGCTAACATACAAAACGTCACAACAAACAAATGTACGTAATCGTAGAAATTCAGGGCCAGCAGTTCAAAGCTGAAAAGGACAAGTTCCTTTATGTCCACTATCTCGGCGACAGCGCCACCGAAGGCTCCACAGTAGAGTTTGACCGTGTGCTTCTGGTAGACGCCGACGGTACCGTCAAGGTAGGCGCACCCACCGTAGAAGGCGCCAAAGTAGTATGCGAAGTCAAGCGTCAGCTCGTCAAGGGCGACAAAGTCATCGTGTTTAAGAAAAAGCGTCGCAAAGGCTATCGCCGCAAAAACGGCCATCGTCAGTGCTTCTCGCAGGTAGTTATTAAAGATATTGTTGCATAATTAAAATTAACCCCGGTTAGAAAATGGCACATAAGAAAGGTGTCGGCAGTTCTAAGAACGGCCGCGAATCAGAAAGCAAACGACTTGGAGTTAAGATTTTTGGCGGCCAGTTCGCTAAGGCCGGCAACATCCTGAAGCGTCAGCGTGGCACCGTTCACCACCCCGGTCTGAACGTTGGCATCGGCAAGGACCACACTCTCTATGCCCTCATCGACGGCACAGTAGTGTTCACCGAAGGCCGCAACGGACGCCGCTTCATCAATGTAACTCCCGTGGCCGAGGCTTAAAGCCGTCGGTCCACATGACCCTTACCACAACCAGAATCACAACGGGCTCCGCGGCTGACGCGGAAGCCCGTTTCGTTTGTTTCAGACACACTAATCAGTTTTCGAGACCTTGAGAACCACAACATCAGACTTTACCAGAGAATGCTGCCGCGGCGCATCGCAGGTGATGCTGCAGAACTCCACAGTGGCCGGGATGCTGTTTTTATCGGGCATAGCGGCAGGCTGCCTTGGCATAGGCGGCGCAGGGACAGCCGCTGTGGCGGCCGGAGCGGCGGCAGCACTGACCATAGCAACAGCCGCAGGATTCATGCGCAAACGCCGTGCGACAGAAGGACTGACAGGATTCAATGCCATTCTGACGGGATGTGCGGTTTTCACGTTTCTTCAGCCCATGGCGGCCACGTGGGCGTTGCTTGCGGCGGCTGCGCTGCTCACATTGCCGCTCAAAAGCGTTCTGGACCGCGCATTCAGCAAAACGGGATGCTCTTCGCTGACACTTCCTTTCATCCTTGCCACATGGGCCGTGCTGCTGACGGCACAGACGGCCGGCATCGGCCCTGCGGAACCGGCGATAGCGCCGACTGTGGCAGCGTCAGCCGTCGCAATAGGCCAAGGAGCGCTTAAAGGATTGTCGCAGATCTTTCTGATCGATTCATGGGTGGCCGGATGCATCTTTCTCGCAGGGCTGTGGGCCGCGAGCCGAAGGGCAGCGCTGTTGGCGCTGGCCGGATCGGCAGCAGGAATGGCCGCGGGATACTGCTGCGGCTGTCCGTGGCTGGAGGTATCGCAGGGACTGTGGGGATTTTCTCCAGCGCTGACCGCCATAGCCGTCGGTCACACTTTCAGAGACGCCAAAGCCGGATGGCTGCGTAGCGCCATGACCGTGACAGCGGCCGTGATGCTCACCGTCGTGATCCAGATGATCGCGGCGCCAGCGCTGGCCGCAGCCGGCCTGCCAGTGCTTACCATTCCCTTCTGCGCGGCCACATGGATCATGACTGCCGTCATGTCGTTTCCAAGACGCAAACGCCCCGAAAATTAATTTTTAATAATTCGAGAAAAAGCCTTAACTTTGAAGGCTGAAAAAGTTTATATTCGACACAGACAAGCAATGTACAGGACAAATACTTGCGGTGAACTCCGCATCGACGCTGCCGGACGCACGGTCACACTGGCCGGATGGGTGCAGCGCGCCCGCAAAATGGGCGGAATGACTTTCGTGGATCTCCGCGACCGTTACGGCATCACCCAGATAGTGTTCAACAACGACACCGACGCCGCGCTCTGCGAGCAGGCCAACCATCTCGGACGCGAGTGGGTGATACAGGTGACGGGCACTGTGGCAGAGCGCACGGCCAAGAACCCTAATCTGCCCACAGGCGACATAGAGATCATCGCATCGGCTCTCACAGTGCTGAATTCAGCGATGACCCCGCCGTTTACCATCGAGGAGGAGACCGACGGCGGCGATGACCTGCGCATGCGTTACCGCTATCTGGACCTGCGCCGCCCGAACGTGCGCCGCAACCTCGAACTGCGCCACCGCATGACCATTGCCGTGCGCGACTATCTCGACAAGCAGGGATTTCTGGAGATCGAGACTCCGATGCTGGTCGGCTCGACCCCGGAGGGCGCGCGTGACTTCGTGGTGCCCTCGCGCATGAATCCCGGACAGTTCTACGCTCTGCCGCAGTCGCCCCAGACTCTCAAGCAGCTGCTGATGGTGAGCGGCATGGACCGCTATTTCCAGATAGTGAAATGCTTCCGCGACGAGGATCTGCGCGCCGACCGCCAGCCCGAGTTCACCCAGATCGACTGCGAGATGAGCTTTGTGGAGCAGGATGACGTGATCAACCTGTTCGAGGGCATGGCCAAATTCCTGTTCAAAGAGATACGCGGCGTGGAGCTGACCGAACCTTTCCCCCGCATGAGCTGGGCCGACGCCATGAAATATTACGGCAGCGACAAACCCGACACCCGTTTCGGCATGACTTTCGTGGAACTTGACAGCGTGCTGAAAGGCCACGGATTCTCTGTGTTTGACAACGCGGCCTACATAGGCGGCATCTGCGCCGAAGGCTGCGCATCCTATACCCGCAAGCAGCTCGACCAGCTCACCGACTACGTGAAGCGTCCGCAGATAGGCGCCAAAGGCATGGTGTATGCCCGAGTGGAGCAGGACGGAAACGTCAAGTCGTCGGTCGACAAATTCTACACTCAGGAGACCCTTCAGCAGCTCAGACAGGCCATGGATGCCAAGCCCGGCGACCTGATCCTGATCCTTAGCGGCGACGACGTGATGAAGACCCGCAAACAGCTCTGCGAGCTTCGTCTGGAAATGGGACGCCAGCTCGGCTTGCGCGACAAAAATAAATTCTCCTGTCTGTGGGTGGTGGACTTCCCCATGTTCGAGTGGAGCGAGGAGGAAGGACGCCTGATGGCCATGCACCATCCCTTCACCCACCCCAAGGACGAAGACATACCGATGCTCGACACTGATCCGGCGGCAGTGCGCGCCGACGCCTACGACATGGTGATCAACGGCGTGGAAGTGGGCGGCGGCTCGATCCGCATACACGACAGCGAACTGCAGGCCAAAATGTTCGAGATACTCGGCTTCACGCCTGAAAAGGCGCAGGAGCAGTTCGGCTTCCTGATGAACGCCTTCAAGTTCGGCGCACCACCCCACGGCGGCCTGGCCTACGGTCTGGACCGCTGGGTGAGCCTGTTTGCCGGTCTCGACTCCATACGCGACTGCATCGCCTTCCCCAAGAACAATTCAGGCCGCGACGTGATGCTCGACGCCCCGGCACCCCTGGATGCCCGGCAGCTGGACGAACTGCAGCTTGACTTACGTCCCGCGGCTGAATGACCATAGCCGAAATCATCGACGCCATTGAAGCCGCCGCCCCACCCTGCCTGCAGGAAGAATGGGACAACAGCGGACTTCAGACCGGCACCCGCCATGCTGAATGCACAGGCGTGGCCGTGTGTGTGGACGTGACCGACGAAGTGCTCGACCGCGCCATAGCCGCAGGGTGCAATCTGGTGGTGAGCCACCACCCGCTGCTTTTCAAGGGCGCCAGACGCATCACCCCCGACGAGCGGCAGGGCGCGCTGATATACAAGGCCATACTCAACGGCGTGACCGTCTATTCGGCCCACACGTCGCTCGACAACGCGCCGGCAGGAGTGTCGCACGCCATGGCCGAGATACTCGCCCCGGGCGCTCCCCGACGGGTGCTCGTGCCCCAGCCGGGCCGTACGGACTGCGGCACGGGAGTGACAGTTACCCTGCCACGGACAGTGAGCGGGACCGAGCTGGCGGCCATGGCCGCCAAGGCATTCTCGGCCGGCGGAGCACGTGTGTCGGCCGGCGGTTCAACGCGTGCCATAAACACCGTGGCACTCGTGGGCGGCTCCGGCGGACAGTTCATAGCCGACGCGGTGAAGGCCGGTGCCGACGCCATAGTGACCTCCGATGTGCGCTATCATGATTTTCTGGATCTTTCACCTGAGATCTTCATAGTCGACATCACACATTTCGACAGTGAAAAATGTGCGGAGGACATTTTAATTCACATTATATTGGAAAAATTTCCTAACTTTGCACCTTGCATTCGCGGGGTCGAAACAAACCCGATTAACTACTTGTAAGAGAATATAAGCATGGCAACTACAAAACAAGACCAATCACTGAGCGTGGAGCAGCGCCTGAGCAACCTCTACCAGCTTCAGACTATCCTCTCCGAAATAGACCGCATCCGCACTATCCGCGGCGAGCTTCCTCTGGAAGTGAAAGACCTGGAAGACAACATAGAAGGTCTGCGCACACGTATCGACAACTACAAGAAGGAGATTGAAGAGCTACGCCGTGCCACAGCTGCTGAAAACGCTTCCATAGCCGAAGCAAAATCAAAGATCGACAAGTATCAGGCACAGATCGACACCGTACGCAACAACAAGGAGTACGACATCCTTTCCAAAGAAATAGAATTCCAGTCGCTGGAAGTGGAGCTTGCCGAAAAGCATCTCGGCGAATTCGCCCGCGCCATCGACACCAAGAAAGCCGAGATCAAAGCCACCGAGGAACTGGTGGCTGATTCAAACCACATTCTTGCCGAAAAGCGCAACGAGCTTGACGAAATCGTCAACGAGACCCGTCAGGACGAGGAAAACCTGCGCGACAACGCCAAGAAACTTGAACAGCAGTTTGACGACGAGCGTCTGCTCAACGCATTCAAGCGCATCCGCAAGAACGCACGCAACGGTCTCGGAGTGGTCTACATCCAGCGTAACGCCTGCGGCGGCTGCTTCAACCGTATCCCGCCGCAGAAGCAGGCCGAGATCAAGATGAGGAAAAAGATCATCGTGTGCGAATACTGCGGACGCATCCTTATCGATCCCGCTCTGGCCGGCGTCGAGGAAAATTAACCGATTCATCACCACATCGCATTTCAGCAATACATGAAGCTTCTTCAGAAAAAACTCGCCCAATATACAGTACCGCAGGAAGCTAAGGCCGCCGGTATATATCCTTATTTCCGCGCCATATCTTCCGAACAGGATCCCGAAGTGATCATCAACGGCAGGAAGGTACTCATGTTCGGGTCAAACTGCTACAGCGGTCTGGTCAACGACCCCCGCATCAAGGAAGCGGCCATAGAAGCCACCCGCAAATACGGCACGGGATGTGCCGGATCGCCGTTTCTCAACGGCACCCTCGACCTTCACAAGCGCCTTGAGGCACGCATAGCCGAATACATAGGCAAAGAGGACGTGATGATCTACTCCACAGGCTTCGGAGTAAACCTCGGAGTGGTGAGCTGTCTGACAGGACGCGAGGACTACATACTCTGGGACGACCAGGACCACGCGTCGATCATCGAAGGACGGCGCCTGTCGTTCAGCCAGTCGCTCAAATACAAGCACAATGACATGGAATCGCTGGAAAACCAGCTGCGCAAGTGTGCCCCCGACAAGGTCAAGTTCATAGTGACCGACGGTGTGTTTTCCATGGAGGGCGACGTGGCCAACCTGCCCGAGATAGTGCGTCTGGCCAAGCAATACGACGCGACGGTGATGGTGGACGAAGCCCACGGCATCGGAGTGTTCGGACGCGGCGGACGCGGCACCTGCGACCATTTCGGCGTGACTAAGGACGTGGACCTGATCATGGGCACGTTCTCCAAATCATTCGCATCGCTCGGCGGCTTCATCGCCACCGACAAGGAGATCACCAACTTCCTGCGCCACCACTCGCGCTCATACATATTCACGGCGTCGATCACTCCGGCCTCCACCGCGGCGGCCCTTAAGGCCATCGACATCATGGAGCAGGAACCCGAACGTCAGGAAAACCTCTGGAAACTGACTGAATACGCGCTTGAGGGATTCCGCAACATGGGCTGCGAGATCGGCAACACGTCCACTCCGATCATACCGCTCTTTATCCGCGACAATTTCAAGACATTCAAGGTGACCCGCGACCTTTTCGAGGAAGGCATTTTCGTGAACCCCGTGGTCTCGCCCGCCGTGGCTCCCCACGATACGCTGATCAGGTTCTCGCTCATGGCCACCCACACGATGGACCAGGTCACCACAGCGCTGGAAAAGATACAGAAAGTGTTTCGCGCGCACGGCATAATAGCATAACCCGCTTAGCAGTGGCCGCAAAAAAGCGAAAACACGAAGCAAATACATCGCAAACCCCACCGACAAAGCGCACCATCCCCGGCGGGGTTTGGGTGCGCTTTGCCATTCTGTGCGCACTGTGGCTCTATATGTGCGGACTTCTCATAGCCACAAGGCAGCTCTCTTTCTGGCTGCTTTTCGTGATCATAGCATCGGGCATAATCATTTTTGTGCCTATGTACAAAAAATATATACGCAATGCCAACCGCCGAACATAATGGCTCCGCCGCCGTGATCAACTCGCCTGAAGAACTGCGCCGGCTCAGACCGGAGGATCTTCCGCAGGTGTGCGAGGAGCTGCGACGCACGCTCATAAGCCACCTTGCCGTCAACCCCGGCCACTTCGCCTCATCCATGGGTGCGGTGGATCTGACCGTGGCGCTGCACTATGTGTTTGACACCCCGCGCGACCGCATAGTCTGGGACGTGGGCCATCAGGCCTACGCACACAAGCTGCTGACAGGCCGGCGCGACCGCTTTGCCGCCAACCGCACTCTGGGCGGGCTGTGCGGCTTTCCCACTCCCGACGAGAGCGAATACGACACATTTGCCGCAGGCCACGCGTCCAATTCGATATCGGCGGCTCTGGGCATGTCGATAGCGTCGGCTCTGGGCAACGAACAGCCGCAAAGGCATGTGGTGGCCGTGATAGGCGACGCTTCCATTTCCGGCGGACTGGCCTTCGAAGGACTGAACAACGTGGCCAATACACCCAACAATCTGCTGATCATTCTCAACGACAACGAGATGTCGATAGCCCACAACACCGGGTCGCTGTCGCGCTATCTGTCGCGACTCAACACCTCGAAGCGCTATAACCGCATGCGCTACAGGTTTTTCAGGATGTTCAGAAAGTTAGGTATGGTGTCAGACAGTTCGCGCGGCTCCATCATCAGGTTCAACAACAGCGTGAAATCGCTGATAAACCATCAGCAGAACATATTCGAGGGGCTTAACATACGGTATTTCGGTCCTGTGGACGGAAATGATGTGGAAAAGGTGGTACGCGTGCTCTCCGACATCAAGGACATGAGCGGACCAAAGTTGCTGCATCTGCGCACGGTCAAGGGACGGGGATTCGCCCCGGCCGAAGCCGACCCGTCAACTTGGCATGCACCCGGCAAATTCGACCCGGTCACGGGCGATCGCAAAACATCAGGCGGCTCCGACGCCCCGAAATGGCAGGACGTGTTCGGCGACACCCTGCTGGAGCTTGCGCGCAGGAATCCCCGGATTGTGGGAATAACGGCAGCCATGCCCGACGGCACATCCATATCGACCCTTCAGCGCGAAATGCCCCACAGAGTGTTTGACGTGGGCATTTCCGAAGGACATGCCGTGACATTTGCCGGCGGACTCGCCAAAGACGGCATGCACCCGTTTGTGGCAATCTACAGCTCGTTTCTACAGAGAGCCTATGACCATATGATACACGACGTGGCTCTGCTGCGCCTGCCGGTGACTTTCTGCATAGACCGCGCCGGCATTGTGGGCGAGGACGGCGCCACCCATCACGGCGCCCTTGATCTGGCCTATCTGCGCACGATACAGGGCATGACGATAGCCGCACCGTCGACCGCGTCACAGCTGCGCGGACTGATGCGGACGGCATCGGAGCTTGACGGCCCCATGGCCATACGCTATCCCAGAGGATCGGCCGTACAGGAAACCGGATCAATCTGCCAGAACGCGCCTGAAGCCATGGAGATAGGGCGCGGGCGCAAGTTGCGCGACGGATCGCAGATAGTCTTCATGAGCATCGGCCCGATAGCCGCCGAAGTGGCCAAGGCCATAGACTCTCTGAACGCCGAGGGGATCTCGGCCGCACACTACGACATGATATTCCTGCGCCCGATCGACAGCAGCATTCTGGCCGAAGCAGCAGCCAAAGGCGTGCCGGTGATCACTGTGGAGGACGGCATAAGCTCCGGAGGACTCGGCAGCGCCGTGACCGAATGGATGGCCGACCACGGTCACTCCGGCATCAGGGTGAAGCGGCTGGGCCTACCCACCGACTCGTTTGTGACCCAGGGCACTCCGGCTCAGCTTTACAGGCTCTGCGGACTCGACCCGGACTCCATGGCCGCCGAAGCAAAAAAATTGCTCTCTTTATGAAAATAGTGATAGCCGGAGCCGGTGAAGTAGGCTCACATCTGGCCAAACTGCTCTCGCACGAGGGACAGGACATAGTGCTTGCCGACGCCGATGCCGCCAAACTGGACCCGCTTGACGCCAACTACAACCTGCTGACGGTGTGCGGCAATCCGACGTCGTTTGCCACACTGCGCGAGGCCCATGCCGGCGACTGCGACCTCTTTGTGGCCGTCACCCCTTACGAAACGAACAATCTGACGGCCTGCTCGATAGCCAAATCCTTCGGTGCACGCCGCACGGTGGCCCGCATCGACAACTATGAGTACATGACGCCGGAGGTGCAGCCGTTTTTCGTCTCACACGGCATAGACCGGGTGATCTATCCCGAATATCTGGCGGCGGCCGAGATAGCCACTGCCCTGAAGCGCACATGGGTGCGCCACTGGTTCGAGATGTGGGACGGGCAGCTGATCCTCGTGGGGGTGAAACTGCGCGACAACGCTTCGATCGTGGGCATGCAGCTCAAGGACTTCGGCCGCTTGGGCCACAATTTCCATGTGTCGGCCATACGCCGCCGCCATGACACCATCATACCCCGTGGCGACGACAGGATACTCGACGGCGACATTGTCTACTTCATGACTCCGCCCGACCATCTCGACGCCCTGCGCACGCTCTGCGGCAAGAGCCAGCATTCGGTGCGCAACGTGATGATCACGGGAGCGTCGCGCATAGCCATACGGCTGGCAGCCATGCTCGGCGACCGCTACAAACTCACCGTGATCGATGCCGACCGCAGCCGCTGCGAGCACATGGCCGAGCGGTGTCCGGGGGTGAACGTGGTCTGCGGCGACGGACGCGACAACGATCTGCTTGCCGACGAAGGCATAAGCGGCATGGACGCGTTTGTGGCGCTGAGCGACAGCTCCGAGACCAACATACTCACCTGCCTTACGGCCAAGGAATTCGGCGTGGCCAAAACCATAGCCGAAGTCGAGAACATCCAATATATCGGAGAAGCGGAGACCCTGAACATCGGCACCGTGGTCAACAAGAAGCTGCTTGCCGCCGGAGCCATTTTCCAGCAGATGCTCGACTCCGACTCGTCCAACGCCAAGTGCATGGCCCTGCCCGACGCCGAAGTGGCTGAACTGGAGGTGCGGCCGGGCAGCAAGATCACCCGTGCCGCAGTGAAAGACCTGAAACTGAGCCACGACATGACCATAGCGGGTCTAACGCGCGACGGACGCGGCCAGCTCGTCGGCGGCGACACCGTGATACGCCCCGGCGACAGGGTGATGGTGTTCTGCCTGAACGGCGCCATCCATAAAGTAGAACGTCTTTTTTACTGATGCGCGACTCCCGTAAAATCAACTACCCGATGGTGGTGCGTGTGACCGGCTTCCTCCTGCTGATCGAAGCCGCATTCATGCTCACCCCTGCCGTCACCGCCATGATATGCGGCGAGAATGGAGCCATGCGCGCCTTCGGCATCTCCACGGCCATCACGGCCGCGGCCGGCGCCGTGTTCTGCAGGATCCGTCCGGCCCACACCGACATGGGACGCCGCGAGGGCTTTCTGCTCACGGCGTCGATATGGGTGGTGTTCTCGCTGTTCGGCATGATTCCGTATATGCTTGCGCCCACCACCCGTCTGGATCTGTCGGCCGCTTTTTTCGAAGCCATGAGCGGATTCACCACCACCGGCGTATCGCTGGTCGAGCACACCGACCAGCTGAGCCGCACCATCAACGTGTGGCGGTGCATGAGCCAGTGGCTCGGCGGCATGGGTATCATCATCTTCACTCTCGCCGTGATCCCCATGCTGAACCATTCGGGCGGCATGCAGATGTTTAACGCCGAAGCCACGGGCATCACCCATGACAAGATACGTCCACGCATATCGTCGACGGCCAAGCAGATGTGGGGGATATACACATGCCTGACCGTGCTGCTGTTTCTGCTGCTTTGGGCAGGGCCGATGGACGCGTTCGACGCCGCCTGCCACGCCATGGCCACCATGAGCACGGGGGGATTTTCCACATCGTCGTCGGGGATCAACGCCTGGCCCGGCACATACGTAAAGGTTATACTTACCGTATTCATGTTTCTGGGCGGAGTGAACTTCGCGCTGATCTACAAGGCAATGCACGGACAGATGCACGCTCTACGCGACAATGACACATTCCGCACATATCTGCGGGTGATCGCACTGAGCACGGCGGTGTTCATCGTGTGCATCGTGGTCAACGGGGCATTCATCGAATGGTCCAACGTGACGATCGACCCGCTCTTTCAGGTGGTCAGCTCGATCACTTCCACCGGCTATTCGCTGTCGGCGTTCAACTACTGGGGCGTGGCGGTGGTGGCCCTGTCGTTCATACTGATGTTTTCCGGAGGATGCGCCGGCTCCACCAGCGGCGGCGTCAAGGTGGACCGTCTGGTCTGTCTGATGAAATTCCTGCACAACGAGGTGAAACGCCTGCTCAGACCCAACTCGGTCACGGCCGTGAGGGTCAACAGCCGCACGGTGCCTGCGCACGCGGTGAACAAAGTGGTGGCGTTCGTGTGTATCTACACTCTGGTGATAGTGCTGGGCGGACTGCTGCTGACGGTGCTCAATGTGCCGATGCACACGGCGTTTTACTCCGTGTTTTCCTGCGTGAGCAACGCCGGATTCGAAGTCGAGGTGACCGAAGGCACCTTCAATCTCATACCGCCTGCCGGACGGTGGATCCTCGCCGCCGCCATGCTCATAGGCCGTCTGGAGATATTCACCGTACTTGTGCTCTGCACCCGCTCATTCTGGCGTCGCTGACAGCCGCCAAAACTATCATTTCTCGGTGTAAATCTATTAAGGGACTTGACGCCGGTCAGGGGAAATGAGGGCGGGCGAAGTGCCAGATGGCTATGCCGGCCGTGACGGCAACGTTGAGGGAATGTTTGGTGCCGAACTGCGGCAGCTCGATGCTGTGGTGGCAGGCGTCGACCACAGCCTGATCCACACCGTAGACTTCATGGCCGAGCACCAGCGCGTATTTGCGCGACGGATCCACCTCAAAGCGTTCCAGAGAGATGCTCTGATGGGTCTGTTCCACGGCACACAGTGTCCATTCCGGTCCAAGCGAGCGCAGGGCCGAGAGGGTGTCGGGGAAGTAGCTCCAGTCCACACTGTCTTCGGCGCCGAGGGCCGTCTTGTGGATTTCGGGCGAGGGGGGAGTGGCGGTAATGCCGCACAGCAGTATCCGCTCCACGCAGAAGGCATCGGAGGTGCGGAACACTGATCCGATATTGTTGAGCGAGCGCACGTTGTCGAGTACCACAGTGATGGGAAATTTCCGTTTGGCGTGAAATTCTTCAGCGGTGTCGCGGTGCAGGTCGAGTATGGTTTTCTTTATCATTGATTCAGAGTTTTCAGGTAAACGTCGATGAGTCCCTGACCGAAATTGCCGGCGCGGAAACGTGTGATGTGGTCGCGTCCCATGGCCACCGTGTGCCGGCGCAGGGAGCTGTCGTCGAGCAGCCGGCGGGCGGCATCGGCAAAGGCTTCATCATCGCGCGGATCGACATATAGAGCACCGGGACCGCCGGCTTCTTCCAGACATGAGCCTGTGGCGGCAACCACCGGCGTACCGGCGGCAATGGCTTCGATCACAGGCAGTCCGAAGCCTTCGTAGAACGACGGGTAGGAGGCCATGACGGCGCCGGCATAGAGTGCCGGTATGTCGGCCATCGGAGCGTTTTCTATGAACATGACGCGTCCGTCAAGGCCAAGACGGCCCACGGTCTCGTCAAGACGGCGCGCATAGGCAGTGCGCCGGCCCACCAGCACCAGACCCAGATCCCGAGGAAGCGATGCGAGCGCCCTGACGGCCAGCTTCTGGTTCTTGCGGCTCTCGACGGTGCCGACGCCCACGATATAGGCGTCAGGCAGGGAGTAGCGTGCACGCACGTCGCGTATGCTCTCCGGAGAGACAGGTTTGTGAAATAGGTCGGCACAGCCCTGATAGACCACGTCGATTTTCGATGGGTCGACGCCGTAGAACTCGCAGATGTCGGCGCGCGTGCGCTCCGAAATGGCTATGATGCGGGTGGCCGCCCGGGCGGCATAGCCGAACTTGCGGTCGCAGATGCTCACGTCAGCCCGATGGTAGAACTCCGGATGACGGCGGAAAATCACATCGTGGATGGTCACCACCGACGGGATGCCGCTGCGGCCGATGCCAACGGGCAGCTCGTTGCTCAGGCCGTGATAGAGGTCGACGCCTTCGCGACGCAGCTGCCGGGTCAGCCCGCGCGACCGCCACAGCGCGCCGAAAGCGCGTCCGGCGACGGTGTCGGGGGTGCGCAGCCTGAGCTGCGGCCATGCCGCCAGCATGGGATCCAGCCGGTCGTTGCTCCGGGCCGAAGGGGTGTAGAGCAACAGCTCATTGTGCGGGGCGATGTCCAGGATGCTCTGCAGCGCCAGACGCGAATAGTTGCCGATGCCGGTATAGTTTGCCACGGCCCGTTTGCCGTCGAAACCGATTTTCAGTCCTTTCATAGCGGCAAAATTAACAAAAAAGCGGGAATACGCCCCAACCGGAGCGCAGGAAAAGAGCCTGTGTCATTGCAGAAATTTTTCATTAAATTAATTGTGCTATTTCATAAAAATATTCGTAAATTTGCGGTGCCAAATTCGAGCAAATCAAATCAACTTCAAATTAATAATTAAAAAATTTGTTATGACAAAAGTAGGTATCAACGGCTTTGGCCGTATCGGTCGCTTTGTTTTCCGCGCTTCCACCAAGCGTAACGACGTTGAGGTTGTTGCCATCAACGACCTTCTTCCCGTAGACTACATGGCTTACATGCTGAAGTATGACACCATGCACGGTCAGTTTGACGGCACCGTGGACTACGACATGGAGAAATCCGAACTCATCGTCAACGGCAAGCACATCCGCGTGACCGCCTGCAAGAACCCCGCAGAAATCGCATGGGGCGCAGTAGGCGCAGAATACGTGGTTGAATCCACCGGTCTCTTCCTCACCGAAGAAAAAGCCCAGGCCCACATCGAAGCCGGCGCAAAATACGTGGTTATGTCCGCTCCTTCCAAGGACGCTACTCCCATGTTCGTAGTCGGTGTAAACGACAAGACATACGCAGGCCAGAAGTTCGTTTCCAACGCTTCCTGCACCACCAACTGCCTTGCTCCCATCGCCAAGGTCCTCAACGACAAATGGGGCATAACCGACGGTCTGATGACCACCGTTCACTCCACCACCGCAACCCAGAAGACCGTAGACGGTCCCTCCATGAAGGACTGGCGCGGCGGCCGTGCAGCTTCCGGCAACATCATCCCCTCCTCAACCGGCGCAGCCAAGGCAGTGGGCAAAGTTATCCCCGAACTCAACGGCAAGCTCACCGGCATGTCCATGCGTGTCCCTACTCTCGACGTGTCTGTAGTTGACCTCACCGTCAACCTGGCCAAGCCCGCCACCTATGCAGAAATCTGCGCTGCCATGAAGGAAGCTTCCGAAGGCGAACTCAAAGGCATCCTCGGCTACACCGAAGACGCAGTCGTTTCCAGCGACTTCCTCGGCGACGTCCGCACCTCGATCTTCGACGCAAAGGCAGGTATCGCCCTGACCGACACCTTCGTTAAGGTTGTAAGCTGGTACGACAACGAAATCGGCTACTCCAACAAGGTGCTCGACCTCATCGCAGTGATGAAGAAATACAACGGCTAATCCTCCGGAAAACCGCAAAATTTCAGTAGAGATGCTGCCCAAAAGGTAGCATCTCTTTCTATGTTTTTACTATTACATTAAAATAATTATTGGGTTTTGAGCTATTCCAATACTTTTCAGAATGCTAATTTTTTCTTAACTTTGTGAAATAATTGGAATTTTTTCAAACATAAATTTATAATACCTTAAAAACCAGGCATGAAACCAATCATCAAGGCTTATGCTTTCGGTCTGATTGTCGCCCTTGGATCCAGTGCCACCGCACAGGAACAGCTGACCATCATGCCGCAAACGCTTTCAAACCCCGACAATGAACCGGCGCCCGTCCATCCGGTGCCCCACGACCGTCAGGTAAAATGGAACGAGACGGAATTCTACGCTTTCTTCCACTACGGCATGAACACATTCACCAATAAGGAATGGGGCTACGGCAACGAACCGGAGACCCAATACGCACCTCTCGGCAAACCCGATCCCCGTCAGTGGCTCGAAGCCGTGAAAGCCGCCGGCATGAAAGGCGGCATAGCCGTGGTGAAGCATCACGACGGATTCTGCCTGTGGCCCACCGAGACCACCGAGCACTCGATCAAGAACTGCGGCAACACCAACGGCCAGGTCAACATTCCCGAAGCATTTGCCGACGCCGCACGCGATCTCGACATGAAATACGGATTCTACATCTCGCCCTGGGACCGCAACTCGGCCTACTACGGCGACGGGACAAACCGTTATGTCAAGGACGTGTTCCTGCGCCAGTGCTACGAGCTGACAGCCTACGGAACCGACCAGTTTGAAATGTGGTTTGACGGAGCAAACGGCGGCGACGGCTACTATGGAGGCGCTAACACCACCCGCCAGATAGACGCAGACACCTACTACGACATACCCAACCTGCGCGACTCCGTGCACATCACCATGCCCGACTGCGTGATGTGGGGCGTGGGCGGCGAAGCCCGCTGGATCGGCAATGAGGCCGGATGGGCCGGTGAGACAAACTGGTGCTTCGGCTCAGGAACCAGTGGCAACGAGAACGCCGTGGAATGGAATGCCGGCGAGTCCGACGCCAAAGCCACCACTGCCGGATGGTTCTGGCACTCCAACGAATCCGTGAGATCTCTCAACGAACTCTGGAAATTCTACATGGAGACCGTGGGACGCAACGCCACGCTCATTCTCAACTTCCCGCCAAACAAATACGGAGTGCTGCCAGACTACGACGTGAACCGCCTGAAAGAATTCGGCGAACTGCTTCAAAGCCGTCTTGGCACCGATCTCGCCCCCAGGGCTACCGTAACGGCATCCGCCACCCGCAAGGCCGGCGCAAGCCGCAACTATGACGCCAGCAACCTCATTGACGGCGACAAGGACACATACTGGGCCACCGACGACGGAGTGACCGACGCCACGATCACATTCATGTTTCCGGAAACGACCAACGTGCACTATGTGGCCATGCAGGAATACATCAGACGCGGACAGCGCGTGAAAGGTTTCACCATAGAGACCACAACCGACGGATCCAACTGGACCCGCCAGGCCTCGTCCGTGCTGACCACCACCATCGGCTACAAGCGCATAATCCCGCTTAACGGCTCCACTACAGACCACGGCAACGGCTACAACATCAAGGGCGTGCGCATCCACATCACCGACGCCAAGGCCTGTCCGCTGCTTCACACCGTGTCAATCTATTAATTTCGTCCAACACACATTTTCAGAATAAGATATCAATGAAAACGTTTGCCAAATATATCGGTCTGGCGGCCGCCATAGCCATGCTGCCGTCGGTCAGCTCAGCCACCGACATTGATTTTGAGTCCGAGAACGGTTATAAATCCATCGGCGTCTACGACGTGTGGGAAGAATCGCCGTTCCGCACAGGAGTGCTCCAGGGCAACTTCGCCGTGACACCCAATCCAGACAAGTCTGACAACGAAGCCACCGGCGAACCAGGCAACAGCACCGACATGGTGCTGGGCGCCCAGCGTTCGCGCTTCGGCTCAAACCGGTTCGGAGTGCGCGTGGACCTGAACGAGACATTCGAACTGACTCCCACGGTGAAATACGTCCATGTGCTTATCCACAAGCCCAAAGCCGGACGCGTGATGTTAGTCGGTCTCGGATCACGCCAGGAGCGCTTTGGACAGAACCCCTACTGCGAACAGTTCTGGACCCTCAGCTCAAATTCGATCATCGAGAATCAGTGGTGTGACGCCGTATTCGCCATAAAAGGCGCCGGCGGCATCGACATACGCTCGCTTGTGGTCGTGCCTGACTGCGAGTCACCCCACGATCTCGCCGAGGATTTCCTGTTCTATGTGGACGAAATCATTATCAACAACTCGTCCACACCCCGAATCACCACCGAATATTATACCATCTGCGGCGACAAAAACACATTCGCGCTGAACCGTGAAGACCGCTACTCCACCAACATACAGCTGAAAGGATCGGCCGACGGCGACCAGACCATCAGCCTGGGACAACAGGCGGACAAGCTCGTGTACCAGAACCGTCTGAACGAACAGTTCACCGCCAAACCCGGCGAGACCGTCACACCCGCCATCAGCTTCAACGGATCGTGGATGCACGCCTACTGCTATCTGGACCGTAACAACGACGGACGTTTCGACGCCACATTGCAGGAGAGCGGAGTGCCGGCCGAAGGATCGGACGTAATGTCGTTCTCGGCATACACAAACGCAGCCGGCAACAAAGTCAACTCCAAAGGCACACGTGTCAATGACCAGAACTTCACCATGCCGTCGTTCACCATACCCGCCGACCTCGAGCCCGGCCTCTACCGCATGCGCTTCAAAGTCGACTGGGACTGCATTGATCCCGCCGGCAATGCCGAGGGCAGCAACATGATCAACGCCAACGGAGGTGTGATCGCTGACGTGATGATCAACATTCATAATGACAACGTGACGGTCAATGACCATCAGCTCAACGGCGAAGTACTTGCAGCCGACGGCACCAAACTCAACGCCCTCTCAGTACCCTTCGGACGCGACTTCACCATTATGATGAACCCAGAAAAAGGATTCGTGCATGACGGCGTAGTGATCAACTACGGCTACAATCTCGACGGCAAAGCGACCGACAAATACGGCAATCCGCAGTATCAGACAGTCAGAGTACCAGCATCCAGATTCACCGACGACACATACACCATACCTGCTGCACAGATGCGCGGCAACGTGCTGATCAACGGCCAGATGCTTGAAGATGGCACCGAGATACCTGATGACGACGTATATGCGATCAATTTTCCCGAAGATCTCACCATCTCACGCACTGACCGCTCACTGAACGCCCTCACTCTGAACCCGTCGGAAGGCCGCCTGTTGACCATTTCATGCGAGGACAACACCGCCCGCCGAGTCTACTTGGACAAACTGGAATCGGAGCTCAACGCCCCCGCCGGAGCGACAGTCATTCCCACCGTGAACTACTCCGGATCGGCCATGCACACGTATTTCTATGTGGACCTCGATGACAACGGCAAGTTTTCCAACGAGCTGAACAACGACGGTACCCCCGCCAGCGAGCTGCTGAGCTATTCACACTACAACGGCAAGAACTCCACAGGTGCCACACAGGTGCCGGGCATAACCCCCGCCACAAGTTTCCCTTTTGTGATTCCGGCAGAGACAAAGCCCGGAGTGTACCGCGCTCGCTTCAAGATCGACTGGTCAAACATTGATCCTGCCGGACAATACAGCACCGAGCCAGGCGCAACCAACCAGATCAACGACAACGGCGGATACGTGATGGACTTCATGGTCCATGTATATCCCGAATCAGTAGCAGTGACCGCAGTAAATGACGAACAGCACGGCCTGCTGCGCACAGCCGACGGATCAGTGATAGGCGAAGGATTCACCGCTCCCCGCAGCACTGAGTTGCAACTGTCGGTCACCACAACCGAAGGTACTCCCGTGAGCAAGATCACACTTCGGCGCGGCTACCGCATGACAGGCACGGCCGAATTCATGGGCAACACCTACTGGAGCGAAACCGAAATCGCTGCCACCGACGACGGCAAGATCACCATACCTGCCGACATGATGGACCGTCCGATAATGATTACCCCCGCCTACGACATGTCTGGAATCTGTGGCATGAACACCGTGGTAGATGAAACAGAAGCCGAAATCTATGAACTGACAGGCCGCCGCGCGGCTGCCGAGCCTACCAAAGGTCTCTACATCGTCAACGGCCAGAAAGCCGTGATCAGATAAGACACATTCTTAATATTATATATGCACCAGATCAACATTCCTTCACTCGATGCGCTGACGGAAGCAGCAAAAGAATTCATCAGCCTGATGGGCGACCGCACTGTAGTGGCTTTCCACGGAGAAATGGGCGCCGGAAAAACTACGTTTATCAATGCTCTATGCCGCGAACTCGGCGTGGAATCGGACGACACGGCATCGCCGACGTTTGCCATTGTCAACGAATACCGGTCGGACACCACAGCCGAGCTCATCTACCACTTCGACCTCTACAGGCTTGAATCTCTCGAAGAGGCTCTGGACGTGGGCGTGGAGGATTATCTGGACTGCGGAGCCTTGTGTCTGATCGAATGGCCGGAGAAGATCGATCCGATCCTGCCGGCCGACACCATCGACCTGACCATCACGGTGAATCCCGACGGATCCCGCACCCTGACGTTTGAATAACAGACTCAGAGGTCACTTCGTCAGGACCGACCGACAAGTCACCACAAAACAAACTGCACACTTGCCAATTGAACTGCACCCCAAAAGTTGGATATCCAACTTTTGGGGTGCAGTTCAAACTCTTCAGGGGTCAAATCAACTTAGTCGCAGGGGGCAAGCTTACCTGTCTCACGTATTCATTTATCCAATTTGCGTAGTTCGTTGCGATAAATTCTTATGCCGGGAAATGAAGTATAAGATTTGACGAGATTATGGTCGGAGTCGAAAAACATATACGATGGGAAGCCGAAAAGTCCATATTGTTCCAGCAATTTTGACATTTCCGTACGACTTATTCGCACATGATTGGCTCCGATTTCAGTAGTTTTTCGGTGCCATAGCGCTTCAGGCGATGATTCATCACTGATATAAAGAAATCGTATGTCAGAGCGTTTGAAATCCCGCCGCACATCCTCGATAACGTTGATTGCGTTCAGGCATGGTCCGCACCATGTGTTCCAGAAATCAACCGCAACCGGAGCACCAGGAAATTCTGTATCAATATAATTCTTTAGGTCAAATGGCTGATCTGAATAGTTCTGCACCAGAACAGTGTTGTTATCCATTTTAGCCAATTCGGCATTTTGACCAAGAACTATGCGCCCAAGGTCGACAGGCAAGCCGTGAGCGATATTCTCTTTTTGACAATCAGACAATGCCATACGGTTTTCAATCTGACGGATATAAGACATAGCCGCGAGCATGTCGAGGAGAAATTGCGGCCTGACTTTCATAGCCGGTTCCAACTTGTGGCTTATTCTTTCCTGCCATTTCTGAATCGGGGTTTCGCCTATTTCTTCCAACCCTCCTTCGGGATACGCAAGGATTCCTTCTAATAAATATCGGACAGGAATCATAGTAGTGTATTTCAGCAAAACCTCCGGGCTATAGTCTATACTGTCAAGAAATGAATATGCTCCCATAGGAGGCTCCTCCACGTTGATATTTGCCAACTTTTTGGCATTATTTTTATAGGGAAGAATACACTGATACGCAAAATAGATTTTTATGTTGTTTGTCAACCAGTCTGCTATCTCTTCGGGCATAGGACATTCTTTCAAAGCTGACTGCATTTGCTTTGGCCATGCATCTGATACTTTGTAGTTGCTGACAGCCTGCCAGCCCTGATGATAAAGCGAAGTGTCGGACGGCGTATAAACAAAGGGATTGCACGACCTCGCGTTCTCTGAAATCACAGAAACTTCCATCCATTTATTCAAGTCCATATAATCATATTCAGCCCCTCGCAAGTCTCCTGCTTCAGAAAAATACATGGTAATGCCCGTCGGTCGCTCTTGTCTCATAAGCATTGATGTTCCACCTATGAATTCGCCTTCGCGATATAGGCGTATTGCACCGATATTCTCCCTTGTCTCAGTCGGGACCTCAGCATGATATATGTTGCCTGTGCGCTCCATAAATGTAAACTTCTCATCTTCGTCCTTGGCAAAAACAGGAAGTGTCGCCGCATAGATGTCAATTCTGTCAAGAACACTGTCTTCGGAAAAAGCCTTATTCTCATCGCTGAATATGATGGCCCGCACGGCTACTCTGGCAGTATCGAGATGAAGGAATGGCGGTTTGTTAGTCTCATTGGCAAATGTGGTATTTGTCCGACATGCAGCACACACAAATAAAACCAAAATAAAACTTATTTTCGTTAAATTACTCATTGCTTTTTTGGGGAATAAAGATATGCAAAAAATCTGTATACACAATACAGATTTTTTTGAGACATTCATCAGATAGTAGCTTATTCAGATTCAATTATGTCAGCACCACTGCCGACGCCAATTGACTGCGAACAGAAAAGCGGCCGAGCAGCTATATGATTATTGTTTATCTTACAATTGCCACTGCTAACGGAACCATTATCGTCATAAAACTCGCAATAATCTCCTTTGGATTTATTGAGACATGCGGCTTCCCTAGCCGAGAGTGCTCCAGTTCCAGTCGCAGCTCCTGAGCCATTTATAGCTGCACAAATTTTTGTTTTTCTCACGTAGTCGTCTGCACACTGTCCCGTATGAGTCGTTCCTGAATAGGCGAAAGTACATGAATCTCCTGTATTTTTCCCTTCACAAGCTTTTGTTTGAGGGATTAAATCCGGATTCCACAGATCGCCCCACCAGTCTTTCTGAGAGACATCGTCATAGGCGACCTCGTTTTTCATTTCCTGTGAACTTAGGTATTGACTGCCCTCGTCCATTTTAATAGGTCTTTTTTTCATAATAAAAGGAATTAGGGTTCATAATTGTTTTAAGCTCTTTGCTTATGTTTTCTTAAGAAACGATTTCGAGACTCAAATCGTTTGTTTAATGCATTGCGTTACTAACTTTTTGAACAAGTTAATTAACATTTCTCACTTAATAGTACTATATATTTACGGGATGGCCTCGTAGGCCGCGAGTGCCTGCTCGAACCGGTCGGCAAGGTCGGCCATGTCGTACAGCCCGTCGGCATTGCGTTTAAGGCCCTTGAGATTCAGCGGGTAGATCATGGGAGGATTGTCAAGCGACAGCAGCTCCATGTCGCGCAACTGGTCCACTGACTGATAGACGATGTTGATGTCGGCATACTCGCGTCCGTCGGGTCCGGCAAATTTTTCGATCACTATCTTAGATCCGATGGGAGTTTTTTTCTCTATGGCTCCGGGCAGCTCATATTCCTCGACGCCAAGCGCCGTGGCCACACTCGAGAGGTTGCTGTCGTGACCCACAAGGAAAGTGAACCGGCGGTCGGGCGACAGAAGTTCGTCGTACATATACTGGATAAGCGGACGAGCCACGTTGACAGCCACGATGGGAGCCGTGAAGAGCACGTCCTGATACGTGTCCTTGACATGCGCCAGCTGCTCCCACTGGTCGCGGGTGAGATTATGTCCGAACGCCGCCTTTACGCTGTCGGGCTCTTCATAAAACTGAAGGATAAAGGCATCGCTGGCCGCATTAAGCTCCTTTAGCGCCGACCCGGGCTTCATGTGCGGCTCCTGAAACTTTTCAAGAACAATCTCGGTGTTGTAATTGCCGAGAGCCTTGAGTTTCGGGTCATTGTCACGGGCCATGGGCGAGCGGTCCACATCAAGCACCTCGGTCATAAGTTGATAGTCAGGAGCAATAGACTCGTTGATGCCAACAATGCCGCGCTCACCGCCCATAGCATTGATCTGGCGCATGGCCTCGGCCACAAATTCCGGGCTGACCTTGGTCAGTTGTGGGTTGAACAGCGGATCCATCTTGCTGGGAGTGTAACGGTGCCACACGGTCACATCGGCCACAGGCATGAATCCCGATGCAAAGCACCGGGCCGTGGCTATGCAGCGCTGCATGGAGTTGGCCACCATGTTCACATCGTCGGACGTCGGCTGGTAATTTTCGGGAAACATTCCGGCGTCAACCAGCCATTTGCGGAAATACTGGCCCATCATGGTCTCCAGCACGCCGCCGCGCGATGTCAGCTCGCTTTTGGCCGCGCTCCAGTCGGTCCAGCTGTGGGGAGTCATGCGCCCCAGGTCGCTTTTGCTGTCGGAAAGTGGCGAACGGATGTTATGACGGCTCAGCACCACCGCTTCCTTCAGCTGATACTTGTCCTTGAACTCACGGCTGCGCTGCGCCTGTGCCAGAGTGACCTCCGTCATGCCTGCCGCCAGAATCACCAGAATTGCAGAAATAATACCTTTCATGGGATATATTAATTTTAGTAAGTTGATAGTTTCGCTTCTCGCGTCATACATCAACAACAACCGCGCTACAGCTCCGAGGGTTTGCAAATATGTTTGATAACATTTTATCACAAATTTGTTGAAAAACCTTAAACCTTTTAATCACGGCCGCCGTTGGAAATACGTACATCGCGTACTACTCTCTCCTTACGTTAAGATCAACTAACCTCAAACACCATGAAGAACCTGATTATCAAAGCTCTGGCAGCGACAATGGTCATGAGCGCGACAATGGTCCGGCCGGCAACAGCCCAGACGGAAAACGAAACTAAATTCACAATACGTCCCACAGGCCGCGTGCTTGTCGACGGGGCTGTGTTCGGGCCCGACGGCGACGGATTCTCCGACGGGGTGTGCCTGCCCGACATACGAATGGGAGTAAAGGCCACCTATGGAAAGTGGTATGCCAAGATCGACGTGGGATACTCGTTTGGCAAGATAGGCATGAAAGACGTGTACATGCAATATAGTTTCAATCAGTCCAATCTGCTCAGGCTCGGATACTTCGTGCACCAGTTCGGACTCAACGCCGCCACCTCCAGCTCGATGAAGCCGGCCATGGAAGCCCCGGTATCCGACACTTACTTTGCCGCCACAGGGCGTAATTTAGGGCTGATGTATGTACTCGATAAAGAGAAAGTCTTTCTTGGCGCCAGCGCCATGGTGGCAGGCACATCCATGACCACCTATTCCAACGATCAGGGCAAAATCAGCGGCGGAGCCATAGGTCGTATCGTCTATCGCCCGTTTACCGGACAAGGATCCATAGCTCAGGCAGGCCTGTCGCTATGGTATCAGTCGGCCCTGCACAAAAAGACCGAGGACGATCAGGGGCGCAAGGTCACATCGCCCGGCTATTTCGACTTCTCATGCGGATTTCCCACCAGAGTATGCAAAGTGGGCATGCTCGGAGCCGACATAGAGGATGCCCGCGGCGTGTTCAAGCTCTCGCCCGAGCTTGTGCTCTCCAAGGGGCGTCTGGCACTCGAAAGCCAGTATTACTTCATGAACGTGAGCCGTGACGGCGGCAGGCCGTCATATCGCGCCCACGGCGTCTACGGACTGCTGCGCGGGCTTATCATAGGCGACCGAGAGTATTCCTACTCACATGCCGACGCCGGGCTGGCCACTCCAAAACCCGGATCGCTGGAATGCGTGCTCGGCTACAACTACACCGACGCATCATGCAGCCATTCGGGGATATACGGCGGCAAGTCCAACGATTACTCCGTAACCCTCAACTACTACATAAACAAATACATGATAGCGCGCCTGCGCTACTCCTACACGGACGTGCGCGGCAGCAGCGTGCAGCGCGACCGCCACGTCAACACCCTTCAGGCCCGCGTGCAGTTCCTCTTTTAGCAGGGTCCTTTATATCGGCCGGCCACACTTCCTTAAACGCGAACGTGCGGCCGCCGATAACGATATGGCCGGTGGGCATCACGCCGTCGACAGAGCCGTCGAAACGCTCTCCGCCGTCAGTGATCCACGGCCATATCCCCTGTCCGCGCCAAAGCCGGGCCATGTAGGCGGCATGCAGCCCTTCGGAGCCGAAACGCTCCAGAACGGACAGGGCCAGGGAGCGGCCCGTGCTCTCCACGTCGAGATCGCGGCCGAGCAGCTGACGGAGCGACACCGGATTGGGTGCACCGCCCACAAACTCCCGCTGGTTCACATTAAGCCCCACCCCGGCCACCGAGCGCCCCACCATGGTTCCGCACAGCGAATTCTCAATCAGAATGCCACAGACCTTGCGGTCGCCCACATAGATGTCGTTGGGCCACTTAACCCTCGCGCCGTCCACTCCGAGAGAGTCGAGCAGATCCACCACCCCCATGGCCACGGCTTCGGAAATGGCAAACTGAGCGGCGGCAGGCAGACCCTGCGGGCGAAGCATCACCGACATGGTCACGTTCATGCCCGGAGCCGCTTCCCAGGAGTTGCCGCGCTGACCGCGTCCGGCGGTCTGCTCGCGCGCCATGAGCACATAGCCGTGGGGGGCATCGGAAGGCATGGACGCGTTGGTCGAAGCGCAGCTATCAATAAATTCAAATATCATGATGTAGCGTTGTCTCCTTATTATTTACCGTCACCGCCGTTGCCCCAGCGGGCTTTCTGCAGATCGTCCATACGGGTCTCGGCGGAATTGTCGGCCGGATGCCAGAATCGTGTGCCCACAAGCATGTCGGGCATGAACTGCTGGCGCACGAAGTGGCCGGGATAATTATGGGCATACTTATAGTCAGCCCCATAGCCCATCTCTTTCATCAGCGAAGTGGGAGCGTTGCGCAGATGCAGCGGCACGGGCAGGTCACCGCTCTTCTCCACCTGGGCCAACGCACTGTTTATGGCCATATAGGCTGAATTGCTCTTGGGCGACGCGGCCAGATAAACCGCGCATTCAGCCAGCGGGATGCGTCCTTCGGGCCAGCCGATCTTGCGGATCACGTCGAACGTGGCATTGGCCAGAAGCAGGGCGTTGGGGTTGGCCAGACCAATATCCTCGGCGGCCACAATCACCAGACGCCGGGCTATGAACTCCGGATCCTCGCCGCCGGCCACCATGCGCGCCAGCCAGTAGACTGCGGCGTCGGGGTCACTGCCGCGTATGCTCTTGATGAAGGCAGAGATGATGTCGTAGTGCATCTCGCCGCCTTTGTCGTAGGCACTCGGATTTTCCTGAAGGCGCTCCGTCACCACGGCATCGCTGATGACCAGCGGCTGCCCGGCGGGGGTTGACTGCTCAAGCAGGTCGAGTATGTTGAGCAGCTTGCGGGCGTCGCCGCCGGCAAACCGGAAGAGTGCGTCGGTGCCCTCGATCCTCACATCCATGCGCCCGAGCACCTCGTCAGTGGCCACCGTGCGGTCGAGCAGCACCTGCATCTCGCCGGCATCGAGCGGCCGCAGAGTGTATACCTGCGCACGCGACAGCAGCGGACGTATCACCTCAAACGACGGATTTTCCGTAGTAGCACCTATCAGTGTCACCACCCCGCTCTCCACAGCCCCCAGCAGACTGTCCTGCTGCGACTTGCTGAAACGGTGGATTTCGTCGATAAACAGTATGGGCCTGCCAGAGGAGAACATGCTGCGGGAGTCGGCCTTGCAGCGCTCAAGCACTTCGCGCACGTCCTTCACGCCGGCATGTACGGCCGACAGCGTGTAAAACGGCGATGCCGTGGTGTTGGCTATGATCCGGGCCAGAGTGGTCTTGCCCACTCCGGGCGGCCCCCACAGGATAAAACTGCTCACACGCTGCTGCTCGATCATGCGGCGCAGGATGGAGCCGGGCCCCACAAGATGGGTCTGCCCTATATAATCGTCGAGAGTAGCGGGACGCATCCGCTCGGCTAATGGTGCCTGCATATCTTTATTCTACAGTTATCGGTTATTGTCAGTTCATTGTCGTCGGCCATGCGGCGCACTTCGGCCACAATCTCCGTGTCGGACACGGCGGAAACCTCAGCGATTATGTCGGCCAGAGACGCTCCGTCGGGACGCGAGCACACATGGAGGATGCCACGCCGCATAGCAGCGATCCTGCCGGAATCCGCATGCACCCCGCCACCCGCTGCCGCAGACGAACGACACACGTCGCAGCTGCCGCAGACGCTTTCAGGCTCTTCGCCGAAATAGCGCAGGATGCGGTTGGACCGACACTCTCCGCCGTCAAACACAAACGCCCTCATGGCACGGATGCGCTCATCCATGCGACGGCGCATGTCCTCATAGACCGCCACCGGCAGCTCCACATGGCGCGCCTGCACCCTGCGCGACGGGAAATAAAGGCAGGGATTCTCCCTGCGCGGCACATAGTGCAGGGCACGCGTGCGCCCAAGCCCCAGCAGGGCATGATAGACGCGATCGGCCGTCATGCCCAGACGCGACGCTATCACCGTCTCGCTTATCTGCACATAGTCGGCGAAGATCCCCGAACAGTTGCGCAACAGGTACTGGAGCACGGCATCCTCGTCGTCGGACAGGCGCAGGTCGTACAGCTCCCGTTTGTCGGCACGAACAATCACGCGCGCCCTCGCATCGGCATCCTCCATAAACTCCACATAACCAGCCTGGGATAGCAGCCGCAGAGCACTCCGCACCGTGCTTCGGCGGAGCGAATGCACGGCGCAGAAGCGTTCGAAATCGAAGTCAAACACCTGATTGCAGCCCTCGCCCATACAAAGATCAACAAACACGCAGGCGCGGTCGTAGACCTCAGCTATGAACTCTTTAGGCGGAAAAGCGTCGGCAAGACGTCTGGCAAGCACGGCCTTGTCGGCCGGCGCAGCGAGCACCACGGCAAAAGCCGGCAGTCCGTCGCGTCCGGCACGCCCTGCCTCCTGATAGTATTCCTCGAGCGAGGACGGCAGATCGTAATGCACCACAGCCCTGACATCGGGTTTGTCTATGCCCATGCCGAAAGCGTTGGTGGCCACCATCACCCTGACGGCGCCATCCTTCCACAGCTGCTGTCGCAAGGTCTTCTCCTCGGGTGCAAGGCCGGCATGATAGGCTTCGGCGCTGATGCCCTCGGCCTGCAGCACGGCCGCGATCTCGCGAGTGCGCTTTCGCGACCTCACATAGACCACGGCGCTCCCGCCGGTGCCGCGCATTACCCGAAGGAGCCGTTCGGGCTTATTGTCGCCGTAACGCACTATATAGCTGATCTCGGGTCTGGAGAAACTGCGGCGGAACACGGCCGACTCCCGTACGCGGAAGCCGAGACGGTCCATGATGTCGTCCACAACCTGAGGTGTGGCGCTCGCCGTCAGAGCAAGCACGGGAGCAGACGGAAAAAGGTCGCGCAGGCCGGAGATTTTCAGGTAACTCGGACGGAAATCATAGCCCCACTGCGATATGCAGTGCGCTTCGTCGACCACGATCAAGCTAACGTCCAGCCCCTTGAGCGACTGCACAAACCGCTCGCCGCACAGTTTCTCCGGACTCACATACATAAGGCGCGCACGTCCGGCCTCTGCTTTCTGCATGGCCAGAGTATGCTCGCCGCGCGTCATGCCCGAATGCAGGCACACGGCGCCGATACCTATGGCGCGGAGATTGTCCACCTGGTCCTTCATCAGCGAGATCAGCGGCGTCACCACCACGGTGATGCCGGGCATAAGCATGGCCGGCACCTGAAAGGTGACCGACTTGCCCCCGCCCGTGGGCAACAGACCGAGCGTGTCGGCGCCCGAAAGCACCGACTCTATTATCTCGGACTGCATCGGGCGAAACCCGTCGTGGCCCCAATAGCGCCGCAATATGTCGAGCGGAGATTCCGCCTGCCGCCTGTTCATGCTGAAAAAAATGGGTTTTGCTCTACATCAAAATTACACAAATTCCCCGACATGACAAAACCCGGGCCTGTGAAGGCCCGGGCAGCAGTTATTGTAAGTCGTGAATCAGAGACTGTCGGTGAGCACCCTGACCACATCGGCGCGTGTGAGCACCTTGTAGCCGCCCTCGTTGATGGGGCATGCGTCGGCCATGCCTTCGATCAACTCCGCCCGCGCGCCGCAATCGGTGATGTTCATTGCCAGTCCGAGCTCGCGCATCCACGTCTCCATGGTCTCGAGCCCCTCGTAAGCAATCTCGCGGTCGGTCTTGCCCGCGGGATCGACGTCCCACACCGCCACAGCCAGCCGCCGGAAGCGTGCCACGGCATCGGCGCTGCTCTCCAGTAGCAGACGGTAGTAGGCGCCGCTCACAGCCGATAACGTGTGGCCGTGGGTGGCGTCGGTATAGGCAGCCACGGCCTGCCCGAGCATGTGAACCATCCAGTCGGTCGGCTTACCTTGCGCGATGAGGGTGTTGAGCGCCCATGTGGCCGTCCACATGATGTTGCTGCGCGCTTCATAGTCGCAAGGGTCGGCGAGAGCCTTCCGGGAGCTGACAATCAGAGAGCGCATAAGCCCTTCGGCGATATAGTCCGATGTGTTGTCGTCGGTGCCCGACAGATACTGTTCGAGGATATGCGACATGGTGTCGTAGATTCCGGCCACCATCTGATACCGCGGCACGCTGAACGTGAACTCCGGATTCAGGATGGCAAACTCCGGATTTTTGAAGTAATAGAACATCTTGCGGTTTTCGGAGTGACGGGAGATGACGGCGCACGCGTCCATCTCCGACCCGGTGCCGGCGAGGGTGAGCACACAGCCCACAGGGATATAACGGCACCTGAGCTCGCCGAAGCCCTTGAAATAGTATTCCCACGGATCCTCTTCGCAGTATGCCGATCCGGCCACAGCCTTGCAATAGTCGCAGGTCGACCCTCCGCCCACGGCGAGAATCAGGTCCACATTTTCGCGGCGGGCGAGTTCAGCGCCCTCCATCACCTTCTCGATGGTGGGATTTGGCATCACTCCGGGCATTTCCACCACCCTTTTGCCGGCAGCGGCGAGGATGGCCGTCACTTTGTCGTAAATGCCGTTGCCCTTGATGCTTCCGCCGCCATAGGCAAGCATCACTGTGGGTCCGTAGTTTTTCAGTTCATCGGCCAGACGGTCCAGCGACTTGTCGCCGAAATGCAGCCGAGTGGGATTGTGAAAGGTGAAGTTTCCTAACATCTGCTTGATTTTTTGAGTTGAGATACGTTTTTTTTGTACGATGCAAAGTTACATCCGGCCGCCGTGCCATCCATTACACAAATCAACGGATTTATAACCTTTATTACGGCCGGCGGCGACGCATCGTCATCCCGTCGTCAGGCAGGAGATGCGTCGCCGCACGGCGTATATTATATGAGACTTCCGGGCGGCGTGCCCTTATTCGAATATGATATCCTTGATGAAGAGCTGTATCGGCGATCCGGCGGCACGGTGCTTGTTTTCCTCGATGGTGTAGACCACAGAAAAAGTCTCGCCGGCCTGTATGCGCGCGAACTCCTGAGCACGGCCGAAGGCTATGCAGTTCATTTCGGTGGTTCCGTCGGTCACGTCGAGCTTTATGTGTTCCAGCTGTTTGCCCACGACCTTGCTCGTGCCCGTGTCGCGCACGCCGCGGGTTATGAACTCAGGCTTGACATTGCCCGGACCGAAAGGATTGAACCGACGCAGACCGGCCATAAGAGCAGGGGTGATGTCGGACAACTTCAACTCGGCCGCTATCTCCAGACTCGGTCTCATCTGCTCGCGGGTGATATGGGCCGACACATATTCCTCAAACCGGCGTGTGAATTCCGGGATCATCTCCTCTTTCATCGACAGGCCCACGGCATAGGTGTGGCCGCCGAAATTTTCGAGAATGTCGGCACATGACTCCACGGCGCTGTATATGTCGAACCCCTGCACCGACCGGCTCGATCCGGAGGCAAGGCCGTTTATGAGGGTTAGCACCACCGACGGCTTGTAGTAAAGCTCGGTGAGACGCGACGCCACGATACCTATTATCCCCTTGTGCCAGTCCTTGTTGTAGATCACAATGGACTTTTTGGGCGATCCCACCTCGTTGCGCGCCTCGAGAATGGCGTTGGCCTCGTCGGTGATCTGCTTGTCAAGCTCCTTGCGGTCTTTGTTGTACTGGTCTATATCCTTGGCCTTCTGGCAGGCTTCGGCAAGATCGCGCGCGGTGAGCAGCTCCACGGCTTCCACCCCGCTCTGCATCCGTCCGGAAGCATTGATGCGCGGGCCGATCTTGAAAATCACGTCGCTGATGGTGATCTCGCGTCCGCTGAGTCCGCATATACGCATTATGCCGCGCAGGCCCATGTTGGGGTTGGTGTTGAGACGCCGCAGACCGTGATAGGCGAGAATGCGGTTCTCGCCCACTATCGGAACTATATCGGCAGCGATACTCACCGCCACAAGATCGAGCAGCGACTCCAGCTGCGCTGTGGGCAGACCGTTGCTCAGGGCAAACGCCTGCATCAGCTTGTAGCCCACGCCGCATCCGCTCAGGTGGACACACGGATAAGTGCTGCCCTCCAGTTTCGGATTGAGTATGGCCACGGCGTCGGGAAGCTCTTCCCCGGCCACATGATGGTCGCAGATAATGAAGTCTATGCCGAGAGTGCGGGCATAGGCTATCTCCTCGTTGGCCTTGATGCCACAGTCGAGTATGATGATCAGATTCACTCCGGCTTCGGCCGCCTGATCCACCACGGCCTTGGAGATGCCGTAGCCGTCATCGTAACGTCCGGGAATATAGTAGCTTATCGCCGAGTAGAACTGCGACAGGTATTTGTAGACAAGCGACACTGCCGTGGTTCCGTCCACGTCATAGTCGCCATACACCAGTATTTTCTCTTTTGCCCCCATCGCCTCATTGAGACGCTCCACGGCCTTGTGCATGCCCGGCATCAGAAACGGATCATGAAGAGAGGAAAGCGACGGTGCGAAAAACGCGTCGGCCTGCTCCGTGTCCGTGATGCCGCGCTGCCGCAGCAGTTCCGCTATCACCGGAGTAGCCGCAAAACGCTCATCCAGCGACAACAGCGCGTCAGCGCCCGGTTCACTCTCGCAAATTTGTCGTTGCTCTTGCGGCGGCGGGGTTGAATTTTTCCATTTATCGGTCATTTATATTTGTTTTTTTATATTTCAAGCCATAACGACAACCCGCGTAGAATCACATCACGCTGGTCACCTGCCACATAGCCCGACCGAGAAGAGCAGCCTTGTCATGCTGTGCGCTATGTTCACCCCCAAAGTTACCAAAAATACTCCATTTCCCCACCCTCCTTAACGAAATTTAGCAATTGTCCGTCCAAGCGGTCAGACCCGCATTTCATCTGATCCAGAATACCCTGTAGTCAAACCTTCTGCTATGATCGCCATAGTCAAATGTACGAGAAAAACGGTCTACTGCAAATCCGTCGGACGAACCGTAATTATAAAGGATTCGGTAACTCTCACCATAAAAACTGGAATAGCGCTCCTCGGCAACCAGATGACGGGGCAACACGCCGAAACATCCCGACAGCTGTAACGGGTAATATTGCGGCATGATCATGAAAGGCACCGAAAACCATGCGTTGTTGCCGATCCCCGTATAGGAATACTCATGCACTATGCGCGGCGACGTGGCGCCGGCATTGTCCTCATATCTGACCAGATCGCCGTTTCGCCACACAAGCGAGCACGTCCACTCCCACGGATTGTACGGACCATCATATATAGCGTCGCCGCGCCACTGCCGCCAGTGTATGCCGGTGAGCTGGCCCTCATAGTTATAGCGGAAACCGATATTGTAGCTGATCACACCCTCCGGATAGCCGTCGTTATAGATCGTACGCCGCCCCTCACTCCACTCCGCCAGTCCGTCGGCTCCGAAATGGACCACGTCCTCATACTCACTGACCTCGCCATTATTGTAGACCGTTGACGACACATGCGCCACATTGCCGGGTCCGTAGTCAATGTCGCAACGATACACCTCAATGCCGTCGCGACGCGTCCAGCGTACTATCCGGCCGTCTGACGCGCGATCGAAATACTCATCAAACCCGTCGCCCGACACCCGGCTAAGCAACGGCACAGGCCTGTAGCTGTCCTGCCACGGATCATACTCGTCACACGAACAAAAAGCCACGCAGCAGCACACCGACGCCGCCAACCATCCGGCACATTTCCTCATCATCTCTCGCATAACATTAAATTTATGTTAATAACGGGATTTCACCCCGCAAAATTGCCCTCTGCAAAACATTAGTCCAATCAAGGCCCGACAAACAAAGACATAATGTTTGCTGTTTTTAACTATATACAGCACCAAAACCTAATATTTAATCTATTTTAACTACACAAGAGGTCTATTTGCAAAATTTAATAGTTGATAGCGGCATTTTTTGCCGAAAACATTAGGTCTATCTGATTATATATTTCTACCTTTGCCGAGCATTTCCGCTTCGGCGGAACAAACCATGTTTATATAAATATCACTAAATAACAACTTATTTACTTATGAGCAATTCCACAGTGAAACCCGCCGAAGGCAAACTCGGCGTGCTGGTGGTTGGTCTCGGCGCCGTGACCACCACATTCATGACCGGCGTACTCATGGCCCGCAAGGGTCTTGCAAAGCCCGTCGGATCAATGACACAATACGACAAAATCCGCGTAGGCAAAGGCAACGACAAGAAATATCTGCTGTATAAGGACATAGTGAGCATGGCATCGCTGGACGACATCGTGTTCGGCGCATGGGACGTTTATCCCGCCAACGCTTACGAATCGGCCATCAACGCCGAGGTTCTGAAAGAAAAGGACATCAACCCCGTCAAGGACGAGCTTGAAGCCATCAAGCCCATGACCGCCGCTTTCGACAAGAACTATGCCAAGCGTCTCGACGGCGACAATGTGAAAGTAGTCAAGAACCGCTGGGACATGACCGAGCAGATCCGCGAGGACATCCGCAACTTCAAGGCCAACACCGGCGTGAACCGCGTGGTGGTGCTCTGGGCCGCATCGACCGAAGTTTATGTGCCCGTTAACGAGAAGGTGCACTACAAGCTCGCCGATCTCGAAGCAGCCATGAAGGCCGACGACAAGGAAAACATCGCTCCCTCCATGTGCTACGCATACGCTGCTCTGGCAGAAGGATGTCCCTTCATCATGGGCGCTCCCAACACCACGGTGGACATTCCCGCCATGTGGGAACTCTCTGAGAAGACCGGCATGCCCATCGCCGGCAAGGACTTCAAGACCGGCCAGACTCTGGTTAAATCCGGCTTTGCACCCATCATCGGCACCCGCATGCTCGGTCTGGCCGGATGGTTCTCTACAAACATCCTCGGCAACCGCGACGGTCTGGTGCTCGACGAGCCCGCTAACTTCCGCACCAAGGAAGTGTCCAAGCTCTCCACACTGGAGTCGATCCTCGTGCCCGAAGAGCAGCCCGATCTCTACTCCAACTATTACCACAAGGTGCGCATCAACTACTATCCCCCGCGCAACGACAACAAGGAAGGCTGGGACAACATCGACATCTTCGGCTGGATGGGCTACCCCATGCAGATCA
>ERZ778497.90-NODE-90-length-84068-cov-83.123838_pt1 | contig 84068 bp, 97 predicted proteins | sample MGYA00509938_ERZ778497 | MGnify/ENA primary metagenome ERZ778497 (study PRJEB29527, sample SAMN07138969) | mouse gut metagenome | material: feces | host: mouse | place: China:Nanjing | collected 2016-01-25 ... | reverse complement strand
CAACTATATGTTTGTGATTACATCACTGCCATCTGAAATATCTGCAGATCAAATTTTTTCTTGTTACCGCCTGTCAGCGCAAACGGTAATAGGAAAGAATTTCCACCGCGGATATTTCCGCTGGCAGAGAAGTGATCACAAACATATAGTAGTGCGTGAATAGTGTTTCATTACTCAGTTTCATCTGTTTTTTGCTTTCCATCTTTTTGATGCGCTTCTTTTCAGCAGCAATTTCCGCTTTTGTTTTTTTACAGGCGCAGATCCTTAAGGGAACCAGCTTTTTTTCACTGTTCCTGACATATGCGTTTCATTCCTCTGCAGTTTCTCCAACTGTACGCAGCCAGTCAGCAAAAACCAGCTTCCTGCCGCTGGCATCATAGATATTGAAAGCTTTATTTTTGATCCGGATAATAAAATCTCCTCCTGACGCTAGGCAGTGCTCTATGCTTTTTATCGTCCCATATGCACGGTCAGCTATGACAAGGCATCCTTTGGCGAGCGTAAAGTTTTTTAGGCTTTCTCTTGTGGACTGTCTGGTTATTTTGAACTGGCTGCAGGTTAAGGAAAATATATCCACCGCGTAATGCAGATGCCACAGTTTTTTTACGGCGCCTTTTTCTACAATGTCTGACGCATCAATGGCGAGAACCCAGTAAGACTTCAGCCATTCGGGTTTCTTATACTGAATGACTGGATTCAGCAGAATGTGCTGTGTAAGCCAGATAATCCAGTCCTTACATTTTACAAACCTTTTCATAAAACCGACATCGCTTATTTTGCCGATGCCGCTTATTAAAGCAAACTGGCTTACATCAATTAATGACTTATTGCCGGATAGATAAAATAAGATCAGGCGCAGCAGATCAAGAGGATTTTTAATTGTCCGCTTTCTCGTAATCGCTTTTTTCTCAAAGCATGCCTGTTCATAGCCTGATAGCAGTAGTTTTACTAAATCATTTGTATCCATAAATTCACCCTCTTTGATTATAACATGAATTTTATGGATTTACAGTAACAAAGTTAGTGCATATGGGGTATTTCCCCTTTACCACACCCGTTTTATTTCCGTCAGTGATGATTTTGACACAGCTAATTTCAAAGGTGATACCAGAGGGATTGATATTGCTTTCAAGTATCTTATCAGCGAGTGTTATAGCCGGGATATGTCCATGAAAACCAAAAGTGCCAAATACGCAAAGATGCGTTGTGGGGAATATCAGAGTGTCATCTGCCCTTACGGTTATCGCAAGAGTGCAGACGGACGTATGGAACTGGACGAGGATGTTGCCCCAATGTGCAGATAATATTTCAGTGGGCGTCTGAAGGCAACACCGCAGCCGAGATTACAAGAAAATTGTATGCAATGAATATTCCTATCCATGGGGAATATCGCAAACTTAAAGACAAGGACTATTACAATGTTTCCCGAACAAACGGCGTTTGGAGTACATCAACGGTCCTGCATATTTTAGAAGATCAGCGATATAAATACTCGTTCAAACCTTCTTGTAACTTTGTCAGGGTTTATATTTACAATTTTTTCAGATTCAGGTAGTTTTTCTGTTAGACAAATTTTGGTATTTCTACAGTTCTTGTGCTAGATGTTTTGAAAATTTGATATTTTAGCCAATAAAAATTATTTGAAGAGAGAAAGCCACAGTTATGAAAGCATGTGATAATTTAAATGATAATAGCTCAATAAAAGAGGGGTTTTATTTATAGTAAAAGGGTATCATTATGTATGGTATTTTTTATAGTGTGGATAAATGGCTTGAAAAAGTCGTGGAATCTGATATAAAAGAAAGAAATAAGGCAAGAAAAGATTGATTTTATTGGCAAAAGTTGCGTATAAATATATTGAACGTTGTGTAATTAGTGTGTATAATGATGGCGTAAAGAGGAACGTTAATAAAACAAAGAGATTTGATTAAAGACTTGAAGTAGGAGGATTTGTTTTTGACCATCATGGAAGTAATCATGATATTTATAAGCGTGGTGAAAATGAATTTGAAACAGTTAAAAGGCACAAGGAAATACTAGCACAGGCAATATTAAAAGACGTGGATTGAAATAATAAATAGTGGAGGAATATTATGCAAGCAGTATATCCGGTTTTATTCACAAAAACGAAAGATTGTATTTTAGTTGAAGCTCCTGATTTGGAAGTTTTAACTGAGGGAAAAGATATGAAGAACGCTATTGATATGATAAGGAACTGTAGAAAAATAACTGACGCATCTTGACTTGTCTATTTCTCCGATTATGCATGCCAAAAAGCCTCGCCGCAGCCCGCTACGCCTACGTTTTTTGACATACCTCCTCGAAGAAATATCCTACACAATCTGCATCACTTATTTTCCTACAACTCCTAAGGGATGCAATGGAATTGATGTGTGTTACTTTAGAGGATCATAAACAAGAAATTCCAATACCATCTGATACATTAGATATTAAAAAGGGGACTTTCTCAGAAGATGAAGAAACTATTTTATCTTATGTTGATGTTGATTCGGGAGAATACAGAAGAAAAATAGATACAAAAACTGTTAGGAGAAATGTTGCGCTTCCAAGTTGGCTTAATTATGAAGCAGAACATGCAGGAATTAATGTTTCAAGGGTATTACAGGAAGCATTGATGGAGGTGCTTAATGTAAAGAAAAATATGTAACATATAATAGATGGGTTGTTTTTTTCAATCCATCAGCGATATATAAAATAAAAACTTGATTTTATCGGAGAAAAATATGAGAAATGTAAATTATTATGATATTGGCTTAAATTTATTTTGCAAACAGTTTTCTGATCCAGAAACAGTTATTAAAGAAGCAGAAGAGAGTGAGATATGCTGCATTCTGACAGGAACAGATACAAAAGAGAATAAGAAAATAAATAATTTTGTAAAAAATCATAATACTTTTGGAACTGTTGGAATACATCCCCATAATGCAGATAGAGCCATGCAAGAGGATTTTCAACTTATTGAACAGATCCTTCTCGAAAATGATAAGATAGTGGCGGTAGGGGAATGTGGGTTGGATTATGACAGAATGTTTTCTAGCAAAGAGAACCAGATCAGGTGTATGGAAAAACATATTGTTTTAGCGGAAAAGCTTAACAAACCATTATTTCTCCATGAGCGCAGTGCTACGGAAGATTTTATAAAAAGATTTAAGAAGCACTCAGATATCTGCAAAAAATCGGTAGTACATTGCTTTACAGGCGATAAGGTAGTTCTGGATCAGTATCTTTCCATGGGATTTTCTATCGGGATCACAGGATGGATCTGCGATGAGCGTCGTTCAAAGGAACTGCGGGATGCGGTGCATATTATCCCACTGGATCGCATTTTAGTAGAAACGGATGCACCATATCTGACTCCTAAAAATGTTCCTGGTCTTGATAGGACGAATGTACCACAGAATATCAAATATGTAGTAAGGGATTTAGCGAAATATATGAAGGTGGAAGAAAATGTCCTAATAGAAAACGCCAAGAAGAATACAGAGAGAATTTTTCAAATAAATGTCTGATTCTATTATTATGTAAGGCGGTACTAATATGATAAGTAATGTAAATATATCATTAGTTATTCTATGAAAGATATTGATAAGGAATTGTAGGAAAATAAGTGATACAAATTGCGTAGGATATTTCTTCGAGAAGGTATGTCAAAAAACGTAGTCGTAGCGGGCTACGGCGAGGATTTTTGACATGCGTAATCGGAGAAATAGACAAGTCAAGATGTGTCAGTTATTTTTCTACAGTTCCTAAGGTAAAAGTTATAGATGATGAGTAAAAAACAGGAATTGTATCAGTCGTTATTCCACATACCTATTCTGATAGATTAAAAAAGTAATAGAGGAACAATTAATAGCACAGATATTTTAGTTATACAGACATTAAATTAGATGTTGGATATATAGAACAATTACTACCTATATTGATTTTTTAAATTGCTTATCTATACATGTGATAATAAAAAGTGGAATCAGTAATTACATAGGTATATATAAAAAGGTGAATAATATGAATAATAAAGAGTTTTTGGATTTCTTATTAAGCAGGTTTAAAATAGAAAGAGAAAGATTTGACAGATCTGGTGTGTATGCATATACACAACGTTTATTTGCTTATAACTCGAATAAGATTGAAGGAAGTACTCTTACTGAGGAACAGACCGCTTCTTTGTTTGATAGTGGAACTCTGCCAAAATCTGATGATTATTATAGAGCGAAAGATGTTGAGGAAATGAATGGTCATTTTCTTATGTTCAATAAAATGTTGGATACATTGGATGAACCATTATCACAGGAACTGATAAAACAATTCCATTATGAGTTGAAGTCTGGGGTATTTGAGGATCGTGCTAATGGGTATGCCATCGGTGATTATAAGCAGCGTCCAAATATGATTGGTATGTATCAGACGGCAAGACCAGAAAATGTTACTGAAGAAATGTATATATTAATGAATTGGTATGACAAGCAAGATGTAAATATTTCTGTATTGGTTGAATTTCATGCAAAATATGAAAGTATTCATCCTTTTCAAGATGGTAATGGCAGAACAGGCAGATTAATCCTTTTTAGGGAGTGCCTGAAGAATGATATTGTGCCGATTGTGATTGAAGATGCAAGCAGAAATGAGTATTTAGAAGCATTGAAAGAATATAGGGAAGAAAAATCTCTTAATAAGTTAATTAATTTGTTTGAAAAAGAGCAGCAGTTTTATTTGGAGAAGTGCAAGTATTTTATATAGTATTGAATAAATATTCAATTAATAGACGTGTTACTAACAAAGAACACAAAACGAATACATTTATTCTTGGGCTGCCGTTGCCAGAGGATTTCGCTTTATCGTAATATTTTCTTAAAGATAAAACAAAGTTTTTTAAAGTAAATCACACCTTTGTACAGTACAATCATTATGGATAAATAATTTTCAAATTAGTTGGTAAATTATTTATATTGGGCGTCTACCTTATAGAAATCATTGTGAAATATGCCCTTAGTGAACAAGCTTTCACAGTTATATTACACAATCATTTGTGCATGGCTTAACTGTAACAGAGTCAAATTGAAATTCTGTGCTAATTCTGATACAATATAGAAAAATGAATGAATAAAATTAGGAGAAATTTAAAAAATCAAAAATAGGAGGATATTTGCATGTTGGATAAGCATTTAATTGCAAAGACACAACCTGTGGCATTACAAGAAAATATGGTGTTAGAGGGAAATTCGCGTATTACTATATTAAAGGACAAACTCTTTCGTATTGAGCAGGAGCCAGAGGGACATTTTTGCGATAAGGCAACGCAGACTGTATGGTATCGAAAAATGCCAAAAGTTTCATTTTCTGTGGAACGAACAGACAAAGAACTTAGGATTGTTACAGACAAAGTGATGCTGGTATGGAGCGGCACGATTGCGGGCAGCTATGTGATTTTTTCTGGACAGGAAGAAAAGTTGTATCTAAATAATAGTGAAAATCTCTTAGGTACATATCGTACACTGGACGGTTGCGACGGCGAAAAATGTATTTCTTTTGACAATGGGAAGTGTAAGGTGGAGAAGTTGACGCTGGGGTATGGCGTCGTTTCAAAAAACGGTGTAGCGCTTTTAGATGATAGTCAGTCACTAATTTTGGGTGAGGACGGAATGCTGGCAAGGCGGGAGTACGCGCAATTGGACTGCTATGTGTTTGCGTATGGAAAGGATTATAGAGAAGCGTTGAAGGCGCTATTTTCCATCTGTGGAGAGACTCCATTGATTCCAAGATTTGCGTTGGGTAATTGGTGGAGCAGATATCACGCCTATACAGAAAAAGAGTATCTTCATACAATTGAAAATTTTGAGAAGCGTGAAATTCCGCTGACAGTTGCGACAGTGGACATGGATTGGCATTGGTCTACTACGTTGGACGAGCATATGCAGATTACAGCAAATGGAAAAAATGATGCGCTGCACGGTGGTAGTGATGGATGGACAGGCTATAGTTGGAATACTGATTTATTTCCAGATTACAGACGCTTTCTGAGGAAGCTGCACGAGAAAAATCTGCACACCACGCTGAACTTGCACCCCGCGTTGGGTGTGCGATACTTTGAGGATTGCTATCGAGAGATGGCAGGAGCTGTAGGCATTGACCCAGAAAGTGAACAGCAAATTCCTTTTGATATGACGGATGCGACGTTCATTAATGCTTATTTCAAGGTACTTCATAAACCATATGAACATGACGGGGTGGATTTCTGGTGGATTGACTGGCAGCAGGGGAGTGACTCGAAGTTGGAGGGCTTGGACCCACTCTGGGCACTAAACCACTATCATTTTCTGGATAATGGTGTGGGACAGGAGCCGTTGATTTTGTCGCGCTACAGTGGTATTGGTTCCCACCGTTATCCATTAGGTTTTTCAGGTGATACCTATGTGACATGGGAAAGCCTACAATATCTGCCTTATTTTACGGCGACGGCATCAAATGCGGGCTATTGTTGGTGGAGTCATGATATTGGCGGTCACATGGGTGGTTATAAAGATGATGAATTGTATGTACGTTTTGTGCAATTTGGTGTATTTAGTCCAATTAATCGTCTGCATAGTAGCAATTCCGATACGTTTACAAAGGAGCCATGGGCATATGGAAATGGCGCAGGACTGATTGCAGAGAAATATTTGCGTCTGCGGCATCGAATGATTCCGTTTTTATATTCTGCGTCTGTTAAGGTTACGGAAAATGGGACTGCTTTGATAGAACCAATGTATTATGGCTGGGCTGACGAGGAAGAAGCATACCAGTGTTCAAATCAGTATCTATTCGGCGGTCAGATGATTGTGGCACCTGTGACAACAAAGAGTGAACCGGAAGGCATGGCAAAAGTGGATGTCTGGTTACCACAAGGAAAATGGACGGACTTTTTTACAGGTGATGAGTATGTGGGTGGTCGAAAGATTACAATGATGCGCTGGTTGGAAGAGATTCCAGTTTTACTCAAAGAAGGTGGATTTTTTGTGTTGGATGACCGAAAATATACAAATGATGTGAATAATCCAGAGCAGCTAAAAGTGTATATCACAAATGGAAATGGAAGTTATACGCTGTATGAGGAGCAGGACGGGAAGCGCATTGACACAACATTTGTGTCGGAGCAAAAAGAAGATGTCCAAAAAGTGAGATTTTCTTGTAAGATAGAAGCAGCAGGTATAGGTACTAAACCAAGAAGGTATCAATTTGTATTCTGCAATATTTTGTCTGGTGAAGTGATTGTTAAAGCAGATGATAAAGCATATCCTGTTAAGGTAGATGACAATGGGCGTTTGCATGTCACAATTGAAGGCGTTGCATCGGGTGTGCAATATGAAATATCTGTACACTTTGTAGAGCAGGCAGACAAGAAGAGAATAGAGGCAATCCGCAAGATTATCACACGACTTGAGATGGACAATAATCAGAAGAATAAGATTTATGAAAATTTATGCAAATCTGATAAATCGACTTATGAAAATATAGTACGGCAGATGCCTGTGCCATATGTTGCAAAGAACAGATTGCTGGAAATTAGCTTTAGTGTTTAAGGAACTATGAATAAATAGCCCATGCATTTTGATTTGTCTATTTCTTTACAGTTCCTAAAAAGTGAATATAATAGGTTATATTGGGAACTTCACGACCAGAATTATAGGAGAGAATGATGAGAAAGAATAGAAAAACAGTCTATAAAATATTGTTTATATGGACCATAATTGGACTCGTTTTGCTGATTGCCATTTCAGTTTGTAATGATTGGGATAATAATTCTTTTCAAAAAGTTATAAATAAGGGTGTTTGGGCGTATGTTCTTGGCTCTTGTATTCTTTCTGGAATTGTTGCTCGTTTGTGCCGAAATACCTAAGGAACTGTTAAAGAAGTAATCTTTACATCTGACTTGGCTAAATTTGCAAAGTTAATTCTTAACAGTTCCTAATTTGGGAGATAGCTTTCAGGAGTGTTATATGCGGATTGATACATATGTGGATATAATGAATTATTTTTTTATCGGGTTATTTTTATTTTCTATTTTGATGGGAATTGTGGCGATTTGGAAACGAATAAAAAAGAAACCGTTAAAATATGGGTGGATAATTCCATTTACAATGGTTTATTCAATCTTCGCTTTATACAATACATTTATTGCATATATCGCATATGATGATATTTCAGATCCAAACTATAGTAGGTATGAAAACTGGAAATTGTATAATTTTATATTAAATGATTTAAAAATGTTAATTCTATGGTTGTTTATTGGTGTGATATTCTCTGTTATATTTTCGAGAAAACAATACAAAATTAGCAACTGTTCAAAAAAATCGTTGAATTGTCACATAGTTAAAATATTAAGTATATGGTTGTTTATTGGTATAATATTCTGCTTTATGTTTTTGGTAAAATTATGAAAACAGATTTGATAATATTGTAGAAGATTGCGAAGAGTTTTTAAATTGTGAGGGTATGTTTTAAGAAGTCTTGAATTGTGAGGTTTTATGGAAAGCAATGTTCGTTATATTACATATGGCGCAAATGAGAAAGAAATAATAAAAACAGGAATTGAAGCAATTAGAGAGGTTCTTATGGGTGATGATAACGAGAAAAAGAAAAGTCTCTTGTTTGCCTTGGATTGGTTTATGGACCCCTATTATAAACAAGATCATTATATTGCTGATATTCGTGATGAATTAACTGATTTGCTGCAAATAGTTGTCATCTCATCGAGCGATGATGTGTCAGAAGACGCATTGGATCTCTTGTCTTCCTATGCTTGGGGACCATTTGAGATTCTTGAAAAAAGAATAGATAAAGTGCCTGAGCGAATAAAACCATATGTATTAGAAGTGATCAACATGGACAAAGAATAAAGTTTGCGGGCTATGCAACTGATTTTTGAGCAGTGCTCTCGGAGAAAAAGACAAGCAATATTGAAAGTTATTTTTGAACAATGCCTAAACTAGCGGCCAGTTTTTTGACCGCTGGTTCATGCACGTAGAAGGAATGACCTTCTTTCCTACTTGATTTCAAAAAATTATATTGACTGTATGGGCTTCCCAAGACGCAGGCAGTTCCAATTTTTGTATCATATTCTCCAATACGGGTTCTGGGATATAGCGTGCCCTTTTTTGATTTCTGGCAATTAGCTCTTGATAGGGCACTTCCAGATATAAAATGCGCACGCGAGCACCATAGCCAGCAAAGAGATTGACCAGCCGCTGTCTGGTTTCTTCGATGATATTTGTTGCATTCCAGATAAATGGTTCTTTTTTTCTCAAAAAAATTCTGGCTTGTTCTGTTGCAATCTGAGCTACTTTACCAGAGTTCTTTGTGGGAGGCAATCTCAACTGCTCGCGGATTTCATCGAGAGAGACAACAGGTAATCCTGCACCATGTTGTGCAATCCAACTGTCTTTTCCAGATAGAGGTAATCCACACATTAAAAGAACATCAAATTTTGTATCGTCACATAGTTCTGCCTTATGCCATAATTTTTCTCTGTGAAAGTATTGATATTTTGTATAGGGATTTGCGAACGCGAAAGATTTTTTCCAAACGCCCAATTCCTGCGCGTAATCTGCAAATAATTCAACCTGTTCCACAAAGGGAGCAGGATCTTTTGTAATTCGTCCAGTTACATCTGCTTTTGAGAGGAGATATAAAAGTCGCAGAGGAATGCTTTCTGCCGCTTTTAACAAATCAAATTCAGTTCTATCTTTGGTCCAAAACCATATAGGGAGTCCGTGATATCGAATTAATTTTGCGATAGTTTCTCGTTGATGAAAAGTGAAACTATATTGTTCCGCCTTTTTGTAAGCCATCTGTCGAAATACTCTTTCTCCGACAATAGTATGTTTTGGAGAAATCCATATACCATTTTCCTGTTTTGTACAATATATTTTTCCAATATCATGAAAAGCTGCTGCCAAAAATAGCAACTCCTGTTCTTCCTGTGTCAATTCCTTCCATTCAAAAAGTGCCAACAGTTTTTCACAGACCAGTTCTGTATGGTGATATACGTCTCCTTCCTTGTGATACTCCGGGTTTTGTGGAATATTTTTCAGTGCACATAGTTCAGGATAACAGCAGGAGAGCTGAGAAAAAGAAAATTTGCTGTCGCGGATTATTTTTAAAATATTCTGATTCATGAAAAGTTCTCCTTTTCTGGCATTGCGTACAGATCCACTCCATCAGCTAAACAATTGGCTATAATTGGACGATTAACCCAGTGACTTTCAGAGTCAAGAATGGTATTAAGAAAGGTTCCTCGTACAAATTTTAGGCGGTCAGTAACATAGTCACCATCTTCTACCTTAATATAAATTCCCTCCATAATTCCTGTTAAATCTGTCTGGCGAATGGCTAACGTAGAATCTGTACCGCTTTTCTGGCATTGTGTGAGAAAATTTTGTTCTTGTTTGTCAGAAATAAACAAGCTTGGTCCAATCCACTTTTCAATCGCATTTACTGTCTCAAAGGTTCCTTCTGTCAATACACGAACAGAGCGGATAAACGGGGCATTATTTAGGATTTCTTTTCTTTTTCGAGTAGAATAAAAACACTGTTCTTTTTTGTCAAAAATATCAAACTCCATAAAATAATGAGGTAGTTTGTCATAAAAAACGGTGTGCTTTGCATACAACCACTCACCGTACATCACATATTGATCTCCAAGCAAGCAGCGCAATTGGCTTTCAAAGCAACCAGCCCAAAGCTTAAATAAATCAAACTGTCGTTCGCCATATCCGCCGTTTAAAAAGTGTCCGCGGCTTTGCAGATACATTTTGCCGTCTGAGCTAAAACTAATGCCACAGTTTGCACCGTCTACTTTTTCTTCAAGAATCAAGTATTTTCCTTTGATATCATCTAATTTTACAAAATTTAAGTCTCCGTCCCCCAATTGCTGTTTGGAACCTTCCAAATGTCTGGTCCTTGGGTATTTAAAAATTTGTTCCATATAATCCTCCATTCTTACCAAAGTCTACGAATTTGGGCGTAAGCACAAATTCGCCCTGTGAAAAATTTATTTTTCACAGTATCCTCTTTTATAATTAGATAGTCTTTTTAAGCTATTTAGCGCTTTTTTGTCAGTGAATCAATATCATGCGAAATCTGTATTATTACTGACTGCATAGCCACCACTTTATACTTTCATCATAACTGTAAAGACAAGCAGCAGAGACAACAAAAAAGCTGTGAAGGAATATTTTTTCACAGCATACAAAATAAAAGTAGCGCGTTAGACAAGCTGTAGTTGGCTGTCTTGCGATACAGAAATAGATTTTCTTTTATAAAATGAAAAAGAAGTTCCATGCTGTTTTTTATATTCCAATTTTGTAGACACACAAAAATATCAGACACAATTTTTAGCGTATGTTGCATGTGTTATACTGGTGGTCAAAAAGATTGACCGCCAGTATAATATAATGCGTACAATCGCATAAGGAAATATGCCGCTTTACGGCTACGATTGGTGCAATATTCGCGGCAGATTTTATCTGTCGCGAGTACAATTGCAAACATATTCTAATAGGAGAGTGCCTGCGGATTTTCGGTATTTATCTGTTGGAATATCGCATTACATGGGGAACCTCCTCTTGAAAATAGACTCGCGGAGTCTATAAAACAGAAACACTTTTGTCGATTTTCACTATAACACCCGATAAAATCTTTGTCAAGCAGTTCAGGTCATAGAGCGGAGTGAAAATCGTGTTCAAAAAGAGACGCTCATGCATAATACTGTTTATAATCATATTGCGGTTTTGGGGTTACTTTTCACACCCGCACCATACACTTGCTGCATGGTGCGGGAGCCAGCGCTCAAATGCCTGCTTTGTGGCATTTGGTGTGCATCAATTCACACCAAATCATCATAAATCAATCCGAAATCTGGTGTGGGTGTGAATTGTAACGTTTGGGGGAGTTTGTCCACCTCAAACATTTTTTTCCATTCTTTACAGATATTGTTTCTAATGCTAAGATATAGACAGGCGATTAAATTATAGTACACACAAATATAATTTGCGTGTACTATAATAGTTACAAATTGATTTGGAAGGGGAATTTGTGTGAAAAAAGCATCAAATGACAGTTTGAGTAAATTTCTTAGTTTAATTTTGCGGCATCATCCAGAAGCAGCATATATCCAGCTTGATGAGCATGGTTGGGCGGAGGTCGATCAGTTAATATCGGGAATTAAAAAAAGTGGGAAAAAAATCAATAGAGATATTTTGGAGGAGATTGTCAGAACAGATAATAAACAACGATATTCATTTAATGAAGATAGGACTTTGATCCGTGCCAATCAAGGACACAGTGTTCCTGTGGATGTTGAGCTGAAGGAGCAGGAGCCACCGAAAATTTTATATCATGGGACTGCGGAACGATTTTATAACAGTATCAAAGCAGAAGGGCTAAAACCGATGGGTCGTTTGTATGTACATTTGTCAAAGGATATTGAGACGGCGATCAATGTGGGAAAACGCCATGGGAAACCGATTGTTTTAAAGATCTTTAGCGGAAGAATGTATCAGGACGGAAAGGTATTTTATCTCTCTGCAAATGGGGTATGGCTGACCAAAAAAGTCGATATAAAATATATCGAACAGATAAACGTATAAAAAATTAAAAAATACTATTGACAAAAGCACTGATATGCGATAATATATGTTTGTTCGCGGAAGTGCTGGAATTGGCAGACAGGCAAGACTAAGGATCTTGTGTCGGATACGACGTGTGGGTTCAAGTCCCATCTTCCGCATAAAAAAGTCTGGGTTTTCCAGACTTTTTTTATGCGCACGAGCGTCAAAATGAAATATGTCAGCAAGCTGACGGACGCTCTGCGTGGCGAGTAGGAGAAGAACAACCTTTTGTTCAATGGTACATGGTGCAAATTGATACAGGAGAATATCAGAATGGCAAAGTTATATTTTTATTATGGTGCGATGAACAGTTCTAAGACTGCTAATGCACTGATGACACATTTTAATTATCAGGAAGTAGGGCAGCGGGCGCTGCTGTGTAAGACTAAGACGGATACCCGTGATGGGGCGCGAGTGATTCGCTCCAGAATTGGTTTGGAGATGGAGTGTATATTGTTGGATGAGCTTGTGGAAATGCCGGAGGCGACAATAAAATCGTATCACTGTATCATTGTGGATGAGGTGCAGTTTGCCACAAAGGAGCAGATTGATTTTCTGTCGGATATTGTGGATTTTCTGGATGTGCCTGTGGTATGTTATGGGCTTCGCGCAGATTTTCAGAATAATCTTTTTCCGGGGAGTGAGCGGCTGATTACAATAGCCGATACCATTCAAGAGATAAAGACAGTGTGTTGGTGCGGTAAAAAAGCGACTTGCAATGCGCGTTTTAATGATGATGGCATTGTGCGGGATGGTGAGCAAGTTCTGCTTGGCGCTAATGATCGTTATGTGGCGCTTTGCAGGAAACATTTTAAACTTGGTATGCTTGGGAACTGTTAATAAATAACCCAGGACATTTATATGGCATTATCACAAGTCATTTTTGAACAGTTCCTTGAGTCAAAAGCAAAATGATTATACAAATATTTTGCGGCTCATAACTGAATTATGATAGTCTGGGTTATTGGTGACATCCTGATCAAACCATGCAGGTGGGATAAAGGCATTTGCCATCTCGACATTGGAAAATTCCACTTCTGCCATGATAAGCGGTGCAAAAGGCGGTGCAAATACATCAAGTTCAATAAAAAGTGTAGGGGTAACAAACGGCTTATAACTACTGTCAAACTGTGGGTTTTTAAGAGGGATTATATACCGTTTTTTGGAGATAATATTTCCGTCTGCTTTTGTGAGCAGATGCTGATAGGAGGCTTCATCAAGCGGCAGATTGTACTCTTCGCGCGCCATCAGTCCACTTCCCTTGTAGGTCAGATAATAGGAATCATCAGATTTGCGGATGCGCACGACAGGGAAAGTGTTTAAATATGCCTGCTCGATAAACTTACAGGGATAGCTTTCCAGATTGTTTGGCAAATTTTTTAAGGTATATTTTTTTTCAATTTCCATATTTTGAAGCTTTGTGTAATCCATTTATTTTCTATCCTTTCTGAACAGTTGTAACAGTTCAGCCTTCGGCTTCCTGTTACAAGCATCAAGCCATGCAAAACCACTTCGTGGTGGCTTGATGCTTCTCAGCCACTACTCTATTTCACGGACTTTGCAGTAAATGCAAAGTCCTAAGGCTGAACTATAACGAATAGTTCCTTAGAGCGAGATGAAAGAATTGACATGTCTTGTCTATCTCTGAAAATAATTTTAAAACATTTATGACAAAAATACAAGATTTAAGAGCTTATTAGATTGAGTGAACAGTAACGTGCTGATATGCGCACCAGTATTAGGCGTTGCGGCCGAGTATGCAGCATCGGCAATAAAGACTAACAGAAATAGTACACATAAAGTTATGCGTATTTTAATGGTCATACGGTGATAATACTTGTTAAAAATAGGTTGTACCAAGCAGATAAGAAATACGCCGCCAAGGCCAAATCCGATTGCGCTTGTAAGGCAGATATGTCCTTGAATATTAAACTTATGTTCACTGTAATCCCACCATCGAATACCCCATTTTTTTTCGAGCCAGACTCCTGAAAAATATTCTAGTGTGGAGCAGAGCAGACAGGAGATCACAAAAACGAATCCCGGTTGTCGGCGCATTTTATGAAGAAATAAAATTAGAATGACGCAGCCAACACCATAGATTGGCAGATAAGGACCGCGATACACTCCTCTGTTGACAAAAGTGTGGTCTGTGACCACATAGAGCAGCACTTCCCAGAGCCAACCGGCGAATGCTGTGGTAAAAAACAATAGTGCATAGTAGTCAAATGGACGCAGAATCAATTTCTTTTTCATAATATTATAGTATTCTCCAAATCGCCAGAATAATTCATGAAAGCGGTTATTGGATATTTTCTTTTTGTGATATTTGTGATATATTGATAACAGTTAAGCTATGCAGTATAGTTTGCAGCACTTAGGAACTGTTCAAAAATTACTTGTGATAAGAACGCCGTATAAATGTCATGAGTTATTTATTAATAGTTCCTTATGTGACCATAAAATGTAAAGAGAGACACGGAGGATATGAGATGGCTGATATTAGGAAACTTCAAAATGGAAGTGATGTGCGGGGAATTGCATGTGCTGGGATCGTAGGGGAAGATGTGAATCTGACAGAGGATGCAGGAAATCTGATTGGAGGCGGTTTTGTCAGATGGCTTGCAAATAAGAAAGGAAAGAAAACTGAGGAATTGCGGATTGGAATTGGCCACGATTCTAGAATTACAGCGGACAGCCTGTTTGCCGCTGCGGCAGAAGGGATTTTAGCAGCAGGTGCAAAAGTCTATGATTGTGGTTTGGTATCAACTCCTTCTATGTTTATGACAACTGTATTTGAGCAGTTTGCATTTGATGGGGCGATTATGATTACAGCGAGCCATCTTCCATTTAACAGGAATGGTTACAAGTTTTTTGACAGAGATGGCGGATTGGAACATGACGATATCACCAATATTCTTGAGACAGCTTCGGGGCTTACTGTGTCAGATGCGGATTTGTCCAGTGTGGAAAAAGTTGATTCCATTTCTGTATATTGTGAATTTTTGCAGGAGAAGATAAAAAAGAGCATTCAAGCTGCGGATTATGATAAACCGCTTGCTGGACTGCATATTGTAGTGGATACAGGAAATGGCGCCGGTGGATTTTTTGTGGATAAAGTGTTAAATCCGCTGGGTGCAGATACCTCAGGAAGCCAGTTTTTGGAGCCGGATGGACATTTCCCAAATCATATTCCAAATCCAGAGAACAAACAGGCGATGGAGGCGATTCGACAGGCGGTACTTTCTAACAAAGCAGATCTGGGCATTATCTTTGACACAGATGTTGACAGAATGTCCGCAGTACTTCCAAATGGTGATGAGGTGAACCGAGATGCGATCATTGCAATGATGACTGCGATTATTGCGGAGGATTACCCTGGCGGAACAATTGTGACAGATTCCGTTACCAGTGACAGGTTGACGCGTTTTATAGAAGGCATAGGAATGAAACATCACAGGTATATGAGAGGATATAAGAATGTGATAAATGAGTCGATTCGCTTAAATCAGGAAGGCATTGTGTCGCCACTTGCCATAGAGACTTCTGGACACGGTGCGCTCAGTGAAAATTATTTTCTTGATGACGGTGCATATATGGCGGTGAAACTTCTTATCGCACTTGCAAAGGCAGCAAAGGAAAACAAGGCGCTTGCCTCCTTTATTGAGCATTTGGAGAAAGGCTTTGAGGAGAGAGAGTATCGATTCAAAATACAAGGGGAGGATTTTAAGGCATATGGAAAGAATGCTTTGAATACCTTTGAGAAGAGGGCAAAAGCGAAAGGATATCATATTGCGCCAAACTCGTATGAGGGAATCCGCATTACATTTGACACAGACGAAGTGAAGGGCTGGCTGTTGCTGCGCATGTCGCTTCACGATCCGCAGATGCCGCTCAATATAGAGGGTGTGAGAGCAGGCGATTGTGACAGGCTTTTTGATATTGTGCTGGATCTCCTTGATGGATTTGATAAGTTAGTGATTCCAACAAAATAAAAGGATTCCGAGAGGCTATAATAATTAAAAAGGAGACTAGAATGAGAATTGGGATGGGATATGATGTGCACCGCCTTGTGGAAGGCAGACCTCTTGTGATGGGTGGTGTGACAATACCATATGAGAAAGGATTGCTTGGGCATTCTGATGCAGATGTGCTGTTACATGCAATTGCAGATGCATTGTTGGGGGCGGCTGCACTTGGGGATATTGGAAGGCATTTTCCAGACACAGATCCAGCCTATAAGGGAATTTCGAGTATACTATTACTGCAAAAGGTGGGACAACTGCTGGATGAAAATATGTTTTTTATAGAAAATATTGATGCGACAATTATTGCACAGGCTCCTAAAATGCGTCCTTATATAGATCAGATGCGCGAAAATATTGCGTGTGCGTTGGGAATCGGTATTGAGCAGGTCAATGTGAAAGCGACGACAGAGGAGGGACTTGGTTTTACTGGTGAAGGATTTGGAATTTCTTCGCAGGCGATCTGTATGCTTACAAGTCCTAGAGAGATGGCAACAATGGAGGCTATCGACAATACAAAAGAGCAGTCGGAGGGTACGCGTTCCTGTGAGGGCTGCCCAGGGTGCAGTGCCTTGAAAGAAGCGTAAAAGGAAAGAATCAGAATGGAGCAGATAGTAGGAGAACGGCAAGACGAGCAGAGGAGCAGGCGCAGTATAGAGGCTGCTTTTGATATTGCTGTCTTTGATGAAACATCAATTCAAACGGCAGAATTTTTGTGTGAGGAAGCATTTTCAGGACTTTGCGAGGGAGAAGGGAACATTGTATTTGCAGTGCAGGAGGATAAGATACAATCGGTGCTACAACTGATACCCTGTATCGCTGCAATGCGCAGAAATCCCCGATTAAAAGGAGCTAAGCGCCTGCTTAATATGGCAGATATCGAGCGCGTCGGGACAAACCGTATCAGTGTTGCTGCCACTAAAATGCCATATTGTCACAAAGGTTTTATGGAGAGATTGATATCAGGTTCATTGGAGTATCAGCGACAATTAAAGATACCATTCTGTTTTACAGAGTCTGGCAATAAAGCGTTCTGGGAGCATTTTGGTTTTGGATATATCTATGACAGACCGCAGTATGAGTTAAATACAGAATTGATACCACAAGAAGTCTTAAAACAGGCGGTGGAGGGGGATCTGATTCCACTGCCGGATTCTGTGGGTTTTTTGCATGTGGCAGATCAAGGCAGTGTTCTCTCGCTGGCGCATTTTGTGAATGCCAATCTATGCCAGCATTACGGGTTGTTTATTATCAGAAGTGCTCTGTATTTTGAACATTTTCAAAGAGAACTGGAAAGCGGTGGGGGAAATCTGTTTGAAATTGTAGAAGACGGAAAAATAAAAGGTTATTTTGCATTTGCTGGAGATGCCTGTATCAGAGAAGCGGTTTTTGCAAATGAGACGGACCGAGAACGTTTTCTGTGTGTGAAAGGGGAGAAAAAGCCTGCTGTGATGGCGCGCATTGTAAATCTGCCGGAGATGATGCGGCATATTTCTGGAAACGGAAAGATAACAGTCGCGATAAAGCTCACAGACCCTGTGCTGGAGAATAATAACGGCGTATTTTTGTGGTATATTGATGAGAATGGTAGCCGTATGGAGCGAGTGGAACAGCAAAATAATGACATGGGGGCTTCTGCGCGACCAGAGGTTACAACGACAATCGGTGAGTTTACTGCATTTATTTTTGAGTATATTCAGTTGAAACAAAATGCAAAATTTGATAGTATATACCTGTCAGGTCCTGTTTGGATGAATGAAAGGTATTAATAAAATATAATACAACTAGGAGGGATGCATATGTCACTTGTTACAACACCACATATCAATGCCGAAAAGGATGCTTTTGGACGGACAGTACTGATGCCTGGCGACCCGCTTCGAGCAAAGTTTATCGCGGAAAATTTTCTGGAGAATGCTGTTCTAGTCAATAATATCAGGGGGATTCAGGGATATACGGGAACTTATAAAGGCGTAAAATTAAGCGTTATGGCAAGCGGTATGGGAATGCCCACAATAGGAATTTATTCTTATGAGCTATTTCATTTTTTTGATGTGGATAATATTATGCGTATCGGCTCGACAGGGGCAATGCAGGAGAATGTGAAGGTTCGGGATATTGTGCTGGGCATGGGTGCGTGCACTAACTCCAACTATGCAAGCCAGTATGGACTGGGCGGTACTTTTGCGCCGATTGCAAGTTATGTGCTCCTCAAAGAAGCCGTTGCACAGGCAGAACAAATGGGTGCGCGGTATCATGTGGGAAATATTCTCTCATCAGATGTATTTTACAATGACAACCCTGCTGCCAATGAAGGCTGGCAAAAGATGGGGGTATTGTGTGTTGAGATGGAGGCGGCTGCTTTGTACATGAATGCGGCAAGATGCAAAAAGAATGCACTTGCAATCCTGACAGTATCAGATAGTTTGGTGACAGGCGAGGAGACAACTGCGCAGGAGCGGCAAAATTCTTTTACGCAGATGATGGAGATTGCGCTCAACACTGCAGTTAATTTGGAATAGAAGTAAGCCAAATTAAAGTATTGACATAATTTAAACTAAGCGATACAGTCTCAATGGAGGCACAGGATGGGACTTATAAAAAGTGTGAAAAATGAGATAAAGGTCATAAGAGAGCGCGACCCTGCAATTCATTCCAATATGGAGGTTTTTTTGTACCCGAGCTTTAAAGTGATGCTTCACTATCGAGTGGCGCATCGATTATATCAGAGCGGACATTATTTTTGGGCGCGATGGATATCGCAGCGTGCGGTCAGAAAGACGGGGATAGAGATTCACCCAGGGGCAGAGATTGGCGAAAATTTTTTTATTGATCATGGAAATGGTGTGATAATCGGTGAGACAGCAGTGGTGGGCAACAATGTTACACTTTATCAGGGAGTCACGCTTGGCGGTACGGGAAAAGAGCATGGAAAGCGACACCCAACAATCGGGGATAATGTTATGATTAGCGCGGGAGCCAAAATTATCGGTTCTTTTAAAGTCGGTGAAAATTCTAAAATAGGGGCAGGGAGTGTTGTTATTGAAGAGGTTCCGCCGAATTGTACAGTGGTGGGGGTGCCGGGTAGAGTTGTAAAGCGCAATAATCAGAAACTTGTGCGTGAGGATTTGAATCAAACCGATCTTCCCGATCCAGTCAATGAGGATATCAGAAATTTGCAGCGTGCAAACAGTGAAATGACCAACCGCATTCTGGAGCTTGAACAGAAGATTAGGCAGCTAGAAAAGAAAGAAAAAGAACAGGATCACAGAGATACATAATATTTGGAGGTTTTGAGAGAAGATGGAGAACAAATTGTCCTTATATAATACGTTGACCAGGAAGGTGGAGCAGTTCATTCCAAACGAGGAAGGGAAAGTTGCAATGTACACCTGTGGACCGACAGTGTATCATTTCGCGCATATTGGTAATCTGAGAAGCTATATTATGGAAGATTTGCTGGAAAAGACGCTGCGCTATATTGGCTATCATGTCAAGCGTGTCATGAATATTACAGATGTGGGACATCTTTCCAGCGATGCAGATACTGGCGAGGATAAAATGCTCAAAGGGGCAAAGAGAGAGCACAAGACAGTTATGGAGATTGCAGAATTTTATACCAATGCATTTTTTAGTGACTGTGACAAGCTCAATATTAAGAAGCCAGATGTGGTGGAACCAGCAACAAACTGTATTGCAGAATTTATTCACATGATTGAAATTTTGATTGAGAAGGGTTATGCTTATGAGAGCGGCGGAAATATTTATTTTGATACTTCCAAGCTTGACGAGTATTATGTGTTATCTGGACAAAGCGAGAAAGAACTGTTGGTTGGCGTGCGCGAAGATGTGGATGAGGATGCAAACAAAAAAAATAGAAGTGATTTTGTGCTGTGGTTCACAAAGTCCAAATTTGAGGATCAGGAATTAAAGTGGGATAGTCCATGGGGAATAGGATATCCTGGATGGCATATTGAGTGCTCTTGCATTAGCATGAAACATCTTGGTGAATACATGGATATTCACTGCGGCGGTGTGGACAATATTTTTCCACATCACACCAATGAGATTGCACAGAGCGAAGCGTATTTGGGCCATAAATGGTGCAATTATTGGTTTCATGTACATCATCTAAATGATAAGTTGGGAAAGATGAGCAAGTCCAACGGCGATTTTCTAACAGTATCGCTGTTGGAGTCAAAAGGATATGATCCGATAGTGTATCGTCTGTTTTGTTTGCAGTCACACTATCGCAAACCCCTTGAATTTTCTTATGAAGTGCTTGACAATATGAGTGCTGCTTATGATAAACTGACTAAGAAAATTGGAACGCTGGACAAAAATGGTACAATTGACAAGGAAAAGTTTGACTACTACAGGGAAAAATTTGAGTCGGCGCTTTGTGATGATCTTAATTCTTCTATGGCGGTTACGATTCTGTATGATATGCTTAAAGATGAAATGTCTGATGCAACCAAACATGCGCTGGCAGAAAGCTTTGACGAAGTTCTCTCCTTGAATCTTACGACTGCACATGCGGCAAGAGTGGCGGACAATACTATTGACGCAGCGTTAGAGAGTTATGTTCTTGCAAAGATTGAAGAGCGCAAGGCGGCAAAAAAGGAAAAAGATTTTGTAAAGGCGGATGCAATTCGTAGCGAACTGTTGGAGAAAGGGATTGTATTGGAGGATACACGCGAGGGTGTCAAATGGAAGAAGGCTTAGAAAAAGGAAGTTTGCTCGCCCAGATACACAGAGCGTTTGGTGGCGAGGAGATCGACATTAGAACGTACTCGCCTCTAACACTGGCCTATATTGGCGACGCAGTGTTTGAGATGATTGTAAGGACATTGATTGTGGAGAAGGGACAGCGGGCGGCAAATACGCTGCACAAGCACACAACGAAGATTGTCTGTGCGCAAACCCAAGCGCAGTTGATTGATGCCGTGTACGAAAGTCTTACCGAGGAAGAACAGGACATTTATCGCAGAGGAAAAAATACGAAGATTCATTCTTCTGCAAAAAATGCCAGTCTTGCAGATTACCGAAAGGCTACAGGATTTGAGGCGCTCTGCGGATATCTTTTCCTAAAGGATGACACTGTGAGAATACTGCAAATTGTCCATCAGGCAATGAACGCCGTGCAGATAGAATGATAGGAAAGGATATTGGTAGAGAGACCATATGGGATACAGGGAATTTGTGATTGAAGGAAGAAACGCTGTGATAGAAGCCTTTCGTGCAGGAAAACCAATTGATAGGCTGTTCCTGCAAGATGGCGTACAGGATGGACCAATACAGACAATCAAGCGGGAAGCCAGAAAACAGGATACCACGATAAAATTTGTCGCGAAGGAGCGACTTGATCAGCTTAGTGAGACAGGAAAACATCAGGGAGTGATTGCGTATACAGCGGCTTATGAATACGCGGAGGTAGCGGATATTTTAGCGGCAGCGCGCAGCAAAAATGAGCCTCCGTTTATTATTCTGCTGGACAATATTGAGGACCCGCACAATCTAGGAGCAATCATTCGCACAGCCAATCTAGCAGGCGCGCATGGAGTAATTATTCCAAAGAATCGGGCAGCAGGACTTACGGCAACTGTTGCCAGAACTTCTGCGGGCGCGTTGAACTACACGCCAGTAGCCAAAGTTACCAATTTGGGTAAGACAATAGAAGAACTAAAAAAAGAAGGATTATGGTTTGTATGTGCTGATATGAATGGCACAACAATGTATCAACTAGACCTGACAGGTCCGATTGGCCTTGTAATCGGAAGTGAAGGGGAAGGTGTTGGCAGGCTTGTCCGCGAAAAATGTGATTTTATAGCATCGATTCCAATGAAGGGAGAGATCGATTCTCTGAATGCATCTGTTGCGGCGGGTGTGCTTGCCTACGAGATTGTTCGGCAGCGGATGCAATGATAGAAAGGATAGACAAATATGTCTGGCATGTATGAGACGCTGAAGGATGAGGAACTAATCGATAGGCTGCGCGACGGCGAAAACCAGATAACGGATTATATTATGGATAAGTATAAATATCTGGTGCGAAAAAAAGCGAAATCCATGTACATACTTGGCGCAGATAATGACGATTTGATACAAGAGGGAATGATTGGTCTTTTTAAGGCGGTGCGAGATTATGATGCAGGGAGAGATGCTAGCTTTTATACTTTTGCAGATTTGTGTATCTCTCGTCAGATGTACAATGCAGTACAGGCATCGCGCAGGGAAAAACATGCGCCGCTCAACACCTATATTTCGCTCTATGCGAATATGTCAGAGGCGGAAGGTGACGGAAACAGCACAGAACTGGTCAATGTGATTGCATCCGCAGTAGAGACAAACCCAGAGCAGCTTATGATAGACCGAGAAAATGTGGCGGATATAGAGGCAATCATTGAGCGGGAGCTCAGCGCCTTTGAAAAGCAGGTGCTTGATTTGTATATGACAGGAATGAGCTATTCTCAGATAGCAAAGGTGCTGTCAAGAGACGAGAAGTCAACGGACAATGCGCTTCAACGGCTCAAGGCAAAAATTAGAAAAGCGGTAAAGAAGAACAATAAATATTCAGTAAAATAATATACATTATGATTAATGGACATTCGAGGGATGTGAGTTGTAGATGAGTAGAAGAAAGAAAGTTCATGAAAAGAATCAGAAAAAGAAAATGTTGATCGTGGAAGATAAAGCCATCAACAGATATGTTTTAAGGGGTATTTTTGAGGAGGAATATGATATTGCAGAGTGTCAGGACGGCAAAGCAGCAATTGAATTTCTAGGAGAGAGTCGGGATGAAGTGGCGGCAGTTCTCTTGGATATTGTGATGCCTGTGTGCGATGGATTTGCGGTGCTTAAGTACATGAAAGAGACATCGCTCTATAATGTGCCTGTGATATTAATCAGTTCTAATATGAATGAAAGCAATATTCACAAGGTAAGCGCCTATGATGTTGTTGTCGATTACATACAGAAACCGTTTCAGGAGAATATTGTCCGACAGCGCGTGCAGAGAGCGATACAATTATATCAGAAAAAAGAGAACATTAAATATGAACGGGCAGAGTAAATACGAAGTTTTACAGAACTATTTTGGATACAGCTTTTTTCGGGATGGACAGGAGGAACTTATCGATAGTATTTTGGAGGGAAATGATGTGTTTGGCATTATGCCAACAGGTGCTGGCAAGTCCATTTGTTATCAAGTGCCTGCACTGATGTTTGACGGTATTACACTGGTGATTTCCCCACTGATTAGTCTGATGAAAGATCAGGTTGCAGCGTTAAACCAAGCAGGCATTTACGCGGCGTATCTCAATAGTTCTCTCACACAGGGACAGTATTTCAAGGCACTTGATTATGCGCGAAAAGGAAAGTACAAGATTATTTATGTGGCGCCAGAACGGCTTCTAACGGAATCTTTTCTTGAGTTTATCGTTCATGCAAACCTTTCGTTTGTCAGCGTGGATGAGGCGCATTGTGTGTCGCAGTGGGGGCAGGATTTTAGACCAGGGTATCTCAAGATTGAGGAATTTCTTAGGAGGCTGCCAAAGCGTCCGATTGTGGGTGCTTTCACTGCGACAGCGACCAGAGAAGTCCAACAAGATGTTGTGCGTCTATTGCAGTTGTCAAATCCCAAGGTAATCACAACAGGGTTTGACAGGAAGAATTTAAGCTTTTTTGTGCTCCAAGCAAAGGATAAAAAGGCGGCGCTAATGCGAATTCTCCGCACGCATTATGGCGAGAGTGGCATTGTTTACTGCATTACTAGAAAATTGGTGGAAGAGGTGTATGAAATGTTATCTGAGCGTGGTTTGGAAGTGTCCAGATACCATGCAGGAATGCAGGATGATGACCGCCGCAGAAGCCAGGATGAGTTTACCTCGGACCGAACACAGATTATGGTGGCTACAAATGCGTTTGGCATGGGAATTGACAAACCAGATGTTCGGTTTGTCATACACTATAATATGCCTAAAAATATGGAGAGCTATTATCAGGAGGCAGGACGCGCAGGGCGTGATGGGGAGAAGGCGGACTGTTATTTATTGTATAGTTCACAGGATGTACATATCAATCAGTTTTTTATAGAGAACAATCGCGAGAATGAAGAATTGGATGAGGAAACGTTGGCTTCTGTTATAGAGAAGGACCGAGAGCGACTCAAAAAGATGGTATTTTACTGTCATACAAAATTTTGTTATCGCAAGTATATGCTCAATTATTTTGGGGAGAAGGCAGATCAGTATTGTGGAAGTTGCGGAAACTGTATTGGAAAAATGCAGACAGGAAACGCGCAATCTGCACGCAGTTCCAATGTGACGGACGGCGGGAGGATTCTTGCGGCAACTAGTGGCAAAAAAAGGACAGCTTATGACAATCCAGAATTGTATGAACAGCTTAGATTTCTACGCAATCGTCTTGCAAAAGAATTACAGGTTCCTGCGTATGTTGTTTTTACAGACAAATCACTAAAAGAGATGAGTATGTATTTGCCTGTTTCACGTGCAGAACTGCTTGAGATTCAGGGAGTGGGACAGGCAAAGTGTGATAAGTTCGGACAGGAATTTATCAGTGTCATCAGTCAGTTTAAAGAAGAGCATGATGTCAGTCCAACAAAAGTTCAGGCAAAGGCAAAAACTTTACTAAAATGAAATAAAAAGAAAGGAAAGAAGAAAAATGATGAAATGGAACATGAAATCAAAAAAAGGAATACTGAAAAAGGCAGCTGCTGTAATGCTGGCTGTCGTGACATTAGCTGGAATGTCAGCGAATGGTGTGATGCCTGCATCGCAGGTAAAGGCAGATGAGGCGCTGCCGGGATATGTGAGAAGTGTATACACAAATGAGTGGATACCGGCTGAGCAGTCCGTTGTCAGACCAATCGCTGTGATGATGCCGACGGATAAAGTGGCACAGCCTTCCTATGGTATCAGCAATGCTGATATTCTGTATGAAATTATGGAGGAAGGGGAAATTTCTCGGCAGATGGCTGTAATTAGTAATTGGACAGGACTTTCCAAGATTGGAAACGTGAGAAGCTGCCGTGCATATTATCTTCCAGAAGCGACAGAGTGGGACCCAATTATCATTCATTTTGGTGGTGTATTTTATATGCAAGACCGAATTACAGCACCAGATATCAATAATATTTCAGGGACCAATCAGTATGGTACTGGCGGCGGTGCTCCTGGAGCTGGAGCGTTTTTTAGAACTTCTGACAGAAAGGCACCGCACAATGCATATACCAGCGCACCTAATATTATCAATGCATGTGCAGGACTTGGATATTCTGTTAATATCAGAGAGGGATTCTACAATCCAAAGCATTTTACCTTTGCAGAGGGTGGAAATACACTAGATCAGTATGGTGCAGCGGCTGCGACAGCAAACGCAATTGACCTTTCTCTAATTTTTCCTTATACAAAGAGTGCGTTTACATACAATCCCGCGGATGGCATGTATTATAAGAATATTCATGGAAAGCCACAGACAGATGGTTTAAATGGACAACAGCTTAAGTTTGCAAATGTGATTGTTCAGAATACAAAGTGGTGCAAACTTGATGACAAAGGATATCTCTATTTCCAGAATATTGACAATACAGAAGATGGCTATTATTTCACCAAGGGAAAATGCATTCATGTTACATGGCAGAAGGCTGGAGATTATACACCGACCGTATACTATGATGATTTTGGGAATGAGATTCAGCTCAATGAAGGAAAGACATATATTGCGATAGCGCAGACAGGTCGTCCAGTAGCATTTCAGTAAAATTTGGACAGCAAAGAAAGGGATTGATTATGAAATTTGAGAACATTCCGGTGGAGGTCGATCATGTCGTGCAGGCGACATTATCCCTTTACTTGCAAGCGGATTATCCAGATACTTATGGAGAGCGGAAACGTCCCTTGATTTTGATTTGTCCGGGAGGCGGTTATGAGCATGTGTCTGTCCGCGAGGGAGAGCCAGTTGCATTTCATTTTCTGACAGCAGGTTGTCATGCGGCGGTGCTCTGGTATGATATCTCTAAGCATGGTGTGGAACATCCCCAGGAATTAAAGGAGCTGGCATGGTCTGTGGCTTATATTAGAGAACATGCGGACCAGTATGCAATTGATAAGGACAAGATTATTGTGGCTGGTTTCTCGGCAGGGGGACATCTTGCTGCGAGTCTGGGTTGCTTTTGGGATAAAGCGTGGTTTGCACAGGAAATGCAGATGGAAAAAGAGTGCTATCAGCCAAATGGAATGATTCTTGCATATCCAGTGATTACGTCTGGCGCGTTCGCACACAGAGGAAGTTTTGTGAATTTGATGGGAATGAAGGCAGATGTGGTGCTAGAACAGGAATTAAGTCTTGAAAATCAGGTGACAGATAAAGTTCCACCTGTATTTATGTGGCATACATTTGAAGATGGTGCAGTGCCGTTGGAAAATTCACTAATGTTTGCCGCAGCACTCAGAAAGGCAGGCGTGAATTTTGAGTACCATGTATTTCCGCATGGCGGTCACGGATACTCTCTTGCGACGGCGGAGACATCCATGTCAAATGGCACGGAGATTGAGCCGCAGTGTGCACAATGGATTGAACTTTGTAAAAATTGGATAAAATATAATTTTATAGAGAATTAGAAAGAAAAACCGAGTAGGATAGAAATGCCTACTCGGTTTTAGATTGTTGCATATAAAATTGAGTCATACGATCATTTTCGACAAACCATGAATCTTTGTCTTTGGTTCCTGTTACTTGACAGAGTGTGCAACAGATGGCAAGTTTAGGGTTCCAGAGGTAATCGCGTTCCTCATAGATACCAATCAAAAGTTTTCTGTCAATAAGACCTGTAAATCCAAAATTTTTTATTGGTTTTAAACCTAGTTCAAAACCAAGTCGAGGATTGTACGTGGAAACAATTACCCCCTCTTTCAGAATATTACGTATCATGACACTTTCATAGCAGTGATTCATGATACCAACCATACGAATCGAACATGCACGTGTGAGATTTTCATCGCGCAGGTCTGTATGTAACAGATATCTGCCGTCCTGCGTTGGAAATGTGAAATTCTCGTCTGATGTATCTGAATAGAGTACAAAACGCCCAACGCCCAGATACATAGCAGGATATTCTTTCCCATCATACATTACATAGAGACCTTCACGGTATTCACCGGTGGAAGTGCCTTCAAATTCAAAACGCTCCTTCATATTGCCCAAGTCTCCTTTTTTATTTTTTGTAATTGTCTGTGACTACTCTTTGTTGGCAAATTTTCTGATTTCAAACAATTACAATTTATGTAATAAAGTAAAAAATGAGTAAAACTCATCACTTATTTTTATCATATTATATCAGAGATATTGTGACAAGGGGGTAAACCTCGGGAAAATAACAACAACACACAATAGACATAAAAGTTATATTTATTGCAAAAATATATTTTTTTGAGAATAAAAAAGAAATTATAAAAATTTTCTATACTTTTTATTTATATAGGAAAAATAGAGTGATAGTAATGGGGTAGTTGCCCTGTATTGTGTGTATATTTATTACCTTGAACATGGTTGAGCCCCATCAAGCTATCACGAAGTGATTATGCATGGTTTGATACTGGTAACAGGAAGTCATAGGCTGAACTGTACGAATCTTAAGAGATATTTTTTGATAATAAATGACAAATCAGGGAAAATAGTTTATTATAATAAAGAAACAGTTCTTAAGGACTTGTAGAAACAAATTGTAAAGAAGAAAGGTATGATTGCAGTATGAGACCAAATCCCAGACCACAGGAAATTTATAGACATTTCAAAGGAAATATCTATCAGATTATCACGCTGGCACGCCATTCAGAGAATGGCATGAAGATGGTGGTCTATCAACAGCTCTATGCACCTTATGAGGTCTATGTGCGCCCGCTTGAGATGTTTATGAGCAAAATAGACGCCAGAAAATATCCGAATGAGACACAAATTTACCGTTTTGAGAAAATTGATACTCGGGGAGAGGAGAATGCAGGGACCCAGAAGGAGACCTCTTCAGAGACGCTTACAAGAGTGCTAAATAGAGGCAAAACACAATCTGTACCGGCACCAGAGGAGCAGAAGACGACTTTAGCAGAAGTAAAAAATGCAGAAGTAAAAAATGTTAGCAGAAATGTTCAGCTGTGGACGACTTTGGCAGAAGTAAAAAATGCAGAAGTAGAAAATGTTAGCAGAAATGTTCAGCTGTGGACGACTTTGGCAGAAGTAAAAAATGCAGAAGTAGAAAATGTTAGCGGAAATGTTCAGCTATCTGAAGAAGAGTTTACTTTGGATCAAGGACTTGTGGAATTTTTGGATGCAGATACCTATGAAAAAAAGCTGCAAATATTGAGTGCACTTCATCCAAGAATCACAGATGCTATGATTGATACAATGGCGGTTAGTCTTGACACAGAGGTAAAAGAGGGCGATATTGAGATGCGTTATAATGAGATTAAAAACTGTCTTATGACAATGGAGCGTTTTGAGTGTAACCGACTTCGGTAAATGATTGGAGATAGGAGTAAATTATGAAATTATTATCGATAGCGATACCTTGCTATAATTCGGCAGCATATATGCGAAAGTGTATCGATTCTCTGCTTCCAGGCGGAGAAGACGTGGAGATTATTATTGTAAATGATGGTTCTAGCGACAATACAATGGATATCGCAGAGGAGTATCGAGAGCGTTTTCCGGCAATAATAAAAGTGGTAAACAAGGAGAACGGTGGGCATGGTTCTGCTGTAAATGTAGGAATTGAGCAGGCGAGAGGACTGTATTTTAAGGTGGTGGACAGCGATGACTGGGTGAGTCAGAGCGCCTATATTCAGATCTTGGACAAGCTGAAAGAACTGTTAAAAAGTGGGAAGTCTATTGACATGCTTATCAGTAATTTTGTCTATGAAAAAGAAGGGGAAAAGCGCAAGAAGGTTATGAAGTATCATCATGCGCTGCCGCAGGATGAAATTTTTACGTGGAAGGACGTGCGTCATTTTAGGGTAGGACAATATATTTTAATGCACTCGGTTATTTACAGGACCAATCTGTTGCGGGATTGCGGATTAAAACTGCCAGAGAATACGTTTTATGTGGACAATATTTTTGTGTTTCATCCGCTTCCATATGTAAAAACGATGTATTATATGGATGTTAATTTCTATCGTTATTTTATTGGAAGAGCTGATCAGTCTGTCAATGAGCAGGTTATGATTCGCAGAATCGATCAGCAAATCAAGGTAAACAAGCTGCTGGTAGACTATTATGTTGCGGAGAAACAGCATATCTTGACCAATGGCAAGGTTAGAAAGTATATGGTCAGTTATCTTGACATTATCACAACTGTGTCTTCTGTGCTTTTAATTCGCTCAGAATTGGAAGAAAATCTGGAAAAGAAAAAGGAACTTTGGGAATATATTAAGACAGAGGACAAGCTGTTGTGGGTGCGGCTCCGCATGGGGCTTCTTGGCAACGCAATGAATCTTCCAGGAAAATTGGGCAGGAAGATTTCAGTGGATGGGTATAAGCTTTGCCAAAGAATTTTTCACTTTAATTAAGGAACTGTAAAGAAATAATTTTACTTGTGACAATGACGCCGTGTAAATGTCTATATCCGACTTGTTATTGTCGTGAGTAATTTATTAATCGTTCCTAACTCTTGTAAAATTGTCAAAAAACGGTTATACTCTATACAGAGTCTTTACAGTCATAGGAACTTATAGTAAACACTAAAAGTATTTATCGTTTACTATATAAAATAGATTAAATTTTTTATACGGAGGAGAGATTCATGTATTCACTTGATGAAGTAAGAAAAGTAGACTCCCAGATTGCAGATGCCATTGTGGCAGAACAGGAGCGGCAGAACAGCCATATTGAGCTGATTGCTTCCGAGAACTGGGTTAGTAAGGCGGTTATGGCAGCGATGGGCAGTCCATTGACCAATAAGTATGCAGAGGGATACCCAGAAAAAAGATATTATGGCGGATGTGAATGTGTAGATGTTGTGGAAAACCTTGCGATAGAACGTGCTAAGCAATTGTTTGGATGCGATTATGCGAATGTTCAGCCACATTCTGGCGCGCAGGCAAATATGGCAGTGCAGTTTGCAGTTTTGCAGCCAGGAGATACCATTATGGGGATGAATCTGGATCATGGCGGACATCTTACACATGGTTCTCCGGTGAATATGTCCGGTAAATATTTTCACGTGGTTCCTTATGGCGTGGATGACAATGGATTTCTTGACTATGATAAAATGCGGGAACTCGCATTGGAATGTAAGCCTAAGATGATTATTGCAGGTGCGAGTGCATATGCCAGAACTATTGATTTCAAGCGTTTTCGTGAAGTTTGTGACGAGGTTGGCGCTGTGCTTATGGTGGATATGGCGCACATAGCTGGTCTGGTGGCAGCAGGACTTCATCCAAGTCCTATTCCATATGCAGATGTGGTGACGACAACGACCCATAAGACCTTGAGAGGTCCTCGTGGTGGTCTTATTCTTGCCAACAAGGAAGCAGCAGAAAAATATAATTTCAACAAGGCAATCTTTCCAGGGATTCAGGGAGGGCCATTGATGCATGTGATTGCAGCGAAGGCAGTGTGTTTCCAGGAGGCATTGCAGGATACGTTCAAGGAATATCAGCAGCAGATTGTCAAGAATGCGCAGGCACTTTGTAAAGGATTGATTGGCAGGGACATTAAGATTGTTTCGGGTGGCACAGACAATCATTTGATGCTTGTGGACCTCACAACATATGACCTCACAGGAAAGGCTGTCGAGAAACTTATGGATGAGGCACACATTACTTGCAACAAGAACACAATTCCAAATGATCCAAAGTCACCGTTTGTCACAAGTGGCATTCGGCTTGGAACGCCAGCTGTGACAAGCCGCGGCATGAAGGAAGAAGATATGGAGCAGATTGCGGAGGCGATCTCTATGGTGATAAAAAATCAGGAGAATGGTATTGCAGGCGCAAGGGATATTGTACAGTCGCTTACCGACAAGTATCCTTTGACCTGATTATCGAAACTATATGAGAGAGGAAAAGACAAACAGGGAGAAACGAAGACGCAGGCGTGTGCGAAATCAAATATTGGCGTATCTGACACTGCTCATTTTGATTGTGCTGGTATTAATCGCAGGATATTTTGGTGTTAGGTATATCATCGATTATGTAAACAAATACAATGACAAGGTAAACCGAGTTATTGAGGAAGCGGAATCGAGTGCGTTCCAAGATTCAGACGATGAAATAGATGATACAGAAACACAAGGCGGCGAGGTTCAATATGAGGAAGGCTACACAACGTCAGTGGCTGAGGACCAACTTAAGCAGCTTGTTGATTCTCTGCTGGGAGAAATGACCATAGAGGAAATGATTGCCGGAATGTTTATTGTGTCACCGGAGTCGATTACTGGTGTAGAGACAGCGATACAGGCAAGAGAGGGAACTCAGACAGCCGTCACCGAGAATCCTGTTGGCGGGATTATTTATGCGGCAAAAAACTTTAAATCGCAAGATCAGTTTACGCAGATGCTCACCAATACAAGGGGATATTCAAAATATCCGCTCTTTACAGTTGTGCAGGCGGAATGTGGGTCATCAGCCTTTGGCTTGGAAGAAACGCCAAAGGCTGCAAAACTTACAGATGCAGACAGCGTTGTTCAGGCATATGGAAGCATTTCAGCTAAGCTGGCTTCCTATGGCATCAATATGGACTTGGCACCAGTGACAGAAATTTCCTCAGAAGAAAATGCATTTGGCACTGATGCGTCAGTTGCAGCATTGTTGGTCAGCGCATCGGTTCAGGCGATACAATCCGCGGAAATCAGTGCGGTTTTGTTGAAATTTCCAGGCAAAACAGCCGAAACGAAGTCGTTGGAAGAATTAAAAAACGGTGAGCTTATTGTGTATGATGCGGCAATAAAAAGCGGTGTGGACTGCATTATGGTTTCGCATGTTAAGGCTAACAGTATTACGGGAGACAACACACCCTCTTCTTTGTCATCGGTTGTAATTCAGGATATATTGAGAAAAACGTTGGGATTTGATGGGGTGGTGATAACAGATTCGCTCAGCGACAGCGCTGTAGTTGACAATTATAGTTCTGCGGAAGCGGCAGTTGCCGCGATTCAGGCAGGGGCAGATTTGCTTTTGGAACCTGCAGAGTATCAAGAGGCATACAAAGGAGTTTTGCAGGCGGTATCAGATGGAACTATCACCAAAGAACGCATCTATGAATCGCTGTATCGCATCTACCGTGTGAAGTATAAAAATGCGTTGGAATAATATTGTGGTTGGATTTGAGTAGGGAAAATGTTACTATTCAGCCATGCCATTCATAAGCCGCCAGAATGTACATTTTCACCAATGATGCTCAGTCTTTGCTGGCGACTTATTTTATAATGGGCGTCTGTCCTATAGGATTAATTGTGCATGGTGTTACTTTTCACACCCGCACCATGCACTTGCTGCATGGTGTTGGAGCCAGCGCCAAAATGCCTGCTTTGTGGCATTTTGTGTGCATCAATTGTTGCAATTCACACCAAATCATCATAAATCAATACGAAATCTGGCATGAGGATGAATTGTAACTACATGGCTGAACTATTACGAAAAAATTAAAATATTGGTTGACAAATGGTTAATAGCATAGTAAAATATATCTTGTTCACAGGAGTGGTGAACAAGATATAAAATGCGATAGTGGCGTAGTTGGTAACGCGCGACCTTGCCAAGGTCGAGACCGCGGGTTCGAGCCCCGTCTATCGCTTGGCTGGAATCCCTTGATATACAAGGGATTTTTTTTAATTCTTTTTTTCATTAAAGAACTCGTTATAATCGCAATGAAATATTTGTGTGAGTGCAATTAACAAATTAACAGATGGATTATTATAACCATTTTCTATTTTAGAAAATGTTCCTGTAGTTATTAAAATACCTTGCAATTGTAGTTTCGCTATTATATCTACCGCTTTTAAATTCTGTTCTTTTCGTAATCTTCTAATATTGGAGCCAATTAGAGGATATTGGGATTGATTTATACGTTCTATTTTATCATATTTCTTTTTTGCCATAGTATCACCTCTAGTAATAGTTTTATCCAAAATAGAAGAAAAAAGTTTCCAAAATGGAAGATTTGATATATAATCATATTGATGAACCAATAAATTTAAAATTAAGAGGATGAAATTAATGAGTGAATTTTTTGATTTAATTTATGATGTGGCATTGAACAGCAGAAATGAGATTCTTACAAATGATGAAGAGTACAAAGAACTAATGGTAAGGATAAATAAACTTAGTGATGAATATAAACAATTAGATTTGACACAAGAACAAAGGCAAGTTATTGATCAAATGATACAAGTTGAAGATATGTTAAATGAAAAAGAAATGCAAGCTATCTATAAAAAAGGAATACTTAATTGTGCAGAAATTTTGAAAGATTTGAAATTGTTAAAGTGATTTTAAATAGGGGAGCGTTTTTCCCCTATTTAATTTTTAAATAAAGCTTTTTTAGTTATTTTATATATTCTGTCAATAGTAGAAACGTATTTCGTACTCCGTCTATGTGGCTTCGCTCATAACCATGAGAAGCATATACACCGGCGCCAATCAGACCATGTTTGACATCATATCCGGCTGTGAGTGCGACATCTGCATCAGACCCATAATGTGGATAGACATCAACTGCAAAATCGAGATTTTGGCGCTTGGCTGCAGCAATGAGATTGGAAACGACTTCATAATTGTATGGTCCACGACTGTCTTTTGCACAGATAGACACTTGATGTTCGGTGCAGGAAAGACCATTTCCAACACAGCCCATATCGACAGACAGCACTTCTGAGACATCTGCTGGGATAGAAGCAGCTCCACCGTGCCCCACTTCCTCATAGACTGTAATGTGATGATATAATTTTCTGGACGGAGAGACATTTTCTTCCTTAATATATTTGGCTAGTCCAAGAAGAGTACCAACACTGAGTTTATCGTCTAAAAAACGGCTTTTGATATATCCTGTGTCTGTAATTGTAGTGCGTGGGTCGAAACATACAATGTCACCAGGCAGTATGCCAAGAGAAAGAGTGTCTTCCTTCGTTCTGACATTTTCGTCAAGCACAACTTCCATCACATCAAAGGAGCGGGAAGTCTCGTCAAATTTGGCGTTCACATGTATGGATGCGTCGCATAATTGAAATGTTCCTGTGTAAGATTTGCCTTCTCTTGTATAAATCCGGCAGTTTTCAGCCTCAGCATTGTTGGCGTTCATACCGCCAATGGGAGAGAGCATAAGACAGCCATTTGGATTGATTGCGCATATCATGGCGCCGAGCGTATCAATATGTGCTTCCATTACAAGGGCATTTTCTTGGTGCGCATTGGAATCAATTTCGCATAGCACACCGCCTTTTATCGTCTGTGTGGGAGCGTATCCGAGCGCAGCATATTCCTCCATTACATAGTCTGCTGCCCTTTTGGTAAAACCAGACGGACTATCAACTGCCAGTATTTTTTTTGTAATATCGAGTATATATTCCAGATATTTTTGTGTATTGATCTGTTTTTGCATTGCGATTATCCTTTCCTCATTAAAAAGTTGTTTTTAATACCCCATTTAGGCAGAAATTGGAGTTGAATGATGCAAGACAGGTGGTTCATGATTCTAATTTCTGACCGAGGGGATATTAAGGAACTGTTAATAAAAACGCATCTATTTGACCTTTCTAGTTGTTCCTTTGGCTTTATCAGAAAATCTTGACGCAGCCCACTACGCCTGTGATTTTCTTCTTTGCATATAAATATTTATACTGCGCCAAATTAACAAGTTATTTCTTAATAGCTCCTAATTAAATATACCATGATAAATGTATAAATTACAATTCCTATGTGGTATAATTTGATGAAAATAGTAACCAGTAACGTTACAGTTCACTTGTCGTTACAATTCACACCCACGCCAGATTTCGTATTGATTTATGATGATTTGGTGTAAATTGCAACAATTGATGCACATAAAATGCCACAAGGCAGGCATTTTGGCGCTGGATCCGACACCATGTAGCAAGTGCATGGTGCGGGGGTGAAAAGTAACCACTTGTCAATGCATATCATATAAAAATAAAATTTTCTGTTGACATTTGATGTAAAACGCGATAGAATATAATTCGTCAGCAGGAGTGGTGGAATTGGCAGACGCGCAGGCTTCAGGTGCCTGTGGTAGCAATACCGTGTGGGTTCAAGTCCCATCTCCTGCATGGATTATAGATGGCTCAAATCTTTATTTTATAGAGGTTTGAGTCATTTTTTTCTGAAAGGATAAAAATAGCAATATAAGAATAGCAACTGTTATATAATGATGTATGTTAGTATCCCTTGAAAATGTAATTGACTTTGGTATAATAAAGTAGCAAAAGAAAGGCGGAAATACAATGATTAAAAATGAAGAGTTGGAAGTGATATTAAACACCATTGATTTAAGAGATGATGCACCTACAGATGAACCAATGCGTCAGTATTATTTTATAAAGAAAGCACGCGAGATTATCTGTACAATGAGTGAAAAATTGGGCAGACGTCTGACCGCGGATGGGGAAACATTTGGGTGTCAAATGAACGTCGTACACGGGATATAGAGAGCGCCGCCCGGCAGCAGGCGCCAGAACGCAAGAAAGCCTTGTGTTTTGGCGCTTTTTCTATGCCTAAAAATATTTTAAAATATTGCGCAATATGTATTGACATATTGCGCAATATAGAGTATAATTTAATTACAGTAAAGGAAAGGAAGGAATTTAACCATGATGAATACAAAGACAATAGGGGAAGCAATCACAAACTTTTTGAACACAGATCCACGGGCGAAGGAAATCACCGAAGCAGCAGCGGCGGCAGCCGTAGAAAAGGGCCTGACGCCGGAAGAATGGCAGGCATGGAAGGAAAGCTTCTTCGCGACGATATTCTTCAAAATGGCTTTAGACCATGAAGACGTAAGAGAAGCCGTAACGAATGAGATCGGCCCGAAGATATATAAAGAATTGCGGCAGGCATAAGCCGCAGCCGCCGGGCGGAACGGGGAACCGTCCGGCGGAAGCACTAAAGCAGCCACGAACGGCCCGCGGGCGTTCGTGAAAGTCCGAAGCCTTTATAAATGCTGACGGGTGCGACGGTAGGGCGTTGTAATGTTGTCTGACAAGTTTCGGCCGGGTTTAATGCGAACAGGGCGGCGCGGGAAGGTTACACCCGTTTCTATACCACGTCAAAAAATAAAGAACTACCATTGAAAACCGGGGATCTTACAACGCCCGAAAGTTGCTTTAAAAAATAATATGGAAGGTGGGAAGCATGGAAGAAAAGAAATTCGATCAATTTAGCTATCAGAATAACTTCATCAAAGAAAAGTATGATCGTGTTAATCTGACAGTACCAAAGGGAAAGAAAGAAAAGATCAAAGCGGCAGCAGCGGCAGAAGGGAAAAGCGTCAATGACTACATAAACGCAGCGATCGACGCCCGTATGTCTGGAAGCATGGCAGCGGCGCCCGTTCAGCCGGAAGCGCCTGCAGAACCAAAACCGAAGAAAGCCGCCCGGCAGCAGGCGGAGCCGAAGACCGGGGAAGTCGGTTTTATTGTGGTTGACAATGAAAAGAAAAATTATTATGTCGGCGGAAATTACAAGCAGGACGGGAAGAAATACCCGGTTGTATCTTCTGACAAACACGACGCGAAGATCTTCACGAAGAAATTTAACGCGCAGCGGGCGATCGAGCAAGTGCGGGCCTATTGCGATATGTTTAATTTTGAAGTCGAAAAAATCACGCTTTAAATATTGCGCAATATAAGAAGCGGACGCCCGGCAGCAGGACGCCCGCTTGTTTTATGCTGATTTATAGATAAACTTCGCATGAAGGCCGCTTTTGAAGTGTATTTCGGTGACGTGGGCTTCACTGACGACAATATGATCTATAATCAAATTCAGGAAATCTTTCAAAACTTGATCGTCAACGGCCGCCGCGAATTCGTTATACTGAATATGTTCGCCGGATTGTATAGAATAGGACAGCAGGAAGGAAGAAGCGGAACTGACGAAGTTTAATTCTTCCACACGTCCGAAGCTTGCTTCTTCGGCGTCGCGGATCTCATTATTCAGCCGGGTTAGTTGTTCGGTCAATTCTGCCCGCGTCGAAAGATATTCTTTTTCATTCATGGCGCTATCATCAAAAAGAAAAAGCTTTTTCAGGCGTTCAAGCGCCCGGCCTATCTTGGCAGCTTCGGCCCGTTTCGCTTCCATGCTGCCCGGATCCGGCGTCGTCTGGCGTGACAATGGTTCTGGCAGATAAAGCCCGTCTTTTGACCGTGTACGGCCTTGCAGGGCGTCGAAAATCTCACGAAGGGAACTTTCTTCGATATAGGCAATCGGGGCGAATTCAGGCCCGGAAAGAAGCAGGCTTTCCAATTCTTCGGGCGTCTTTATGTCCTGACGCTTCTTTGTGGCCGCGACGATATGCGAAATAAAATTGAAGACCACGGGGCCGATCTTCACTTCTGACGCGCCCGGAGCCGTGCAGGATCTTTTCGTCACGCGCCCGGAACAACGGTAAAGGGACGGCCGAAAGCCGTTTGCACGTGGGCGATCCGGCTTCATGGATTGAAAATAATATCCGCAGGCCCCGCAGACGATAAGCCCGGCGAATGGGTGTATATGCTTTTGATTATGGGCCGCGCCCGCGTTTCGCAGCCGTTCGGCGTTATGATCCATGATAGCGTTACAGCGGTTCCATTGATCCGGATCCACAAGCGGCGGAAAGACGCCTTCCAGATAGACGACTTCTTCTTCGGGCTTCTTCTTCCCGTGGGGGCTTTCCCGGTAATTATAGCGATAGTCCCCTTTGTTCATGGGGTTTCTGATATAGTCCGATATGGTTTTTGTTGTCCATTCGCCGCCGCGCTTCGTGGGAATGTCGTTTCCGTTCAGGTAATCGCGAACTTTACTTGAAGACTTTGTTTTTTCATACATGGAATAGATAAGCCGGGCCGCCTGAATTTCTTCCGGGTTGTGTTCCGGGAATTGCGTTTCTGAATTCCACTTCCACCCGTAAGGCATACGGGCGCCGTTCCATTTTCCTTCATGCGCCCGGCCGATCATAATATCTTTTACACGTTCGGAAGTCAATTTTCTTTCCAATTCCGCAAACACAAGTATAATTTTCAGGACAGCTTCACCGATCGCGGAAGAAGTGTCAAATTGTTCATTTAAGGAAATGAACGTCACGCGGGCCGCCTTGAATTCTTTCCACATGATCGAGAAGTCCACAAGATCGCGGGAAATGCGGTCAAGCTTATAAACGATCACGTGCGACACTTGCCCGGCCTTGACCTTGTTTATCATTCTTTGAAAAGCGGGGCGATCGGTATTCTTGGCAGATTTTCCGGCGTCCTCAAAGACTTCAATCCGGCTTTCGTCGATATGAAGCACGTGTTTACAATATGCCTTCAATTCCTTTTTCTGGAAAGGAAGGCTGTCTTTGTCTATCTGGTACCCGGTTGACACACGAACATATAACGCGACAATCTTTCCGGCGTCTGCTGCCGCCTTTATTTTTGCATAAGCCATTTATTCACCTTCTGAAAAAGGGCGTAAAAAAGAAGCCCTTTAAAATTGCGGGGCTTCATGCTATAATATCACTTGTCGAAGCGTTATCGCAGAAGCCATGCAGGGTTGACGGGTAACAATCTATATAAAGCGCCTGACGGTTGCAGCCGTGGGGCGTTTTATTTTCTGAAATTCAATTCAATAATATTTCCTTTTTCCTTATATCGGTATTTCACGCCATTTTTTCGGCGTCCCCTTTTTCGATATATCCGAGATCAAGCAATTCGTCGGCACGTTCACAAAGTTTTTGCTTCCCTTCCCGGTTTAATTTCCGATATGTAGAAATCAAATTCTTTTCGCTTTCCTTCAATTCAAAATTATCTTTCTTTTCTGGAAGAATAAGCTTTTCAGTACCGATCAGCATATCAATACTAACATTCAGTAAAGAAGATAATTGTATCATGGTAGAAAGTTGTATTTTGCGCGTTCCGGTTTCCCACCCGGCATATGTACTTTGAGTTATACCCAAAAGGGAAGCAATTTCGGCTTGCGAATATCCGCGGGCCTTGCGTGCGCTTGCTAAATTAACGCCGAAAGTTTCATATTCAGGGCCGCGCGGTTCGGCCGTTCTATTCTTGGACATTTTCTTTTAATCACTCCTTTTCTTTATTTCCACTTTATTATAAACGCAGAATTGCACTTTGTAAAGGAAATAAACGCAAAAAGCAATAATAATATTTAAAATACGCTTGACAAAAACGCTAATAGCGTTTATTATTCAAATATACCAAAAACGCAGATAGCGATTAAAGAAAGGAGATCGGGAAAATGGCAAAACCATTGATTAACAAATATCCAAAGTTAAAGGCAAAAATGGCCTACAACGGAAACAATGTCGCGGATCTTTCAAAGGTTTTGGAGATTAGCGAAGACAGCACACGAAGACGGCTTCGCGGCGAAGTAGAATTTGAACTTTCGGAAATCGTAAAGCTGATGAAATTCTACGCTTGCAAGTTTGAAGACCTTTTCGGCGAAGCGGAAACGGGCGCCCCTGCGGGAATGTTCGCGGCGGCAGCCACGGCATAGGGGGCTTGCATATGAAGGAAAGAAGCGAAGCACAAAAAGCAGAGGATCGCCGGGACATAAAGGCGTTTGAAATTGCGAAAGCAATATGCGAAGTGTCAAACACATACGGCGAAGCCCTTTATATTACAGAAAAGGCAGCAAACATAATTAAAAGGAATAGGGACAAGCAAAAACCGGAAGCCGGGGAATATCCGATAGATCGCTACGGGTGCAAAGTGGAAATGCCCGACGCAAAAGCGCCGGGCGCCGAAGATTAACCGCTGAAAGGTTTCGCGGCCCCGGTCACGTTTCGGAAATCCTGAATGTGGTTTTTATAAAGATCGGCGAAATCTTCCCATGTTTCAGGATCACGCCCGGAAGCCTTGCAATTTGCACAATGCAGAGCATAAGCAACGGCCAGTAATTCGGCAATATCGGCATTAGACACAGCAAACACCCCCTTTCTATACCGCGATTATATCACGGCAGCAGGCAAGGGAAAAGAAAAAGCCACATGGTGAAAGATAGGAGAAAGAAAAAATGATAATCACAGTTGCAACGCTTTTAATATTGGCTATTTTGTTAGGCGCCGCCGTTTTGGGTGCGCTTGTGACGTGTGCGGCTATAAATGAAGCGTTTGACTGGTGAAATATAAAAAAGAAAGGAATTTAACAAAATGGGACTTATGGAATTATTCACACCGGAAGACAAAATCGAACTGAACTTCACGCAGCTTCACGGGCTGACGACGGAAGCGGTCAAAAGTGACCTTCTTATGAACGGGATCAAGTGCGACGTCCCGCACGTATTTTTACGGGAAGTTATGACCGGGAAGAAGGAAGAAGGAATTCAGGTAACGGGGATCACTTGCCACATGCCGGATCCGGAAAAACTTCATAAAATCTTGAAGGCAGCAACGGCAGAAAAGCGGCAGGCGGCAGCAGGGCAGCAAGAAGGCGCCGCCGGGCAGCAGGCGGAAGAAGAAGGCGTCCGGCTTGGCGACGTTACCGTGTACGAAAGAAGGCAGCGCCGCCGGGATTGGGACGACATTAAAAAGACCATTCAGGAAGGGAACGCGGCCGAAATGCTGCCGGGAACGGAAATTTGCTTCACATTGAAGGACGGAAGGCCCGCGAAAGCGGTTGTTATTGGTATAAACCATTATAACCAACGCGACGCCGTTTTCCGCATTGTAGAGCCGTTGACATTCGCAGGAATGAACAAAGAACACACCAACGCGGGCGGGTGGCATGATTGCGACGCCCGGCGCCTTCTGAATGAAGAAATTTTCCCGCTTCTGCCTGATGAATTGCAGGCCGTGATCGCAAAGCATACCACAACGCAGAAAATAGACGGCGAAACGGTGACTTCCGACGACTTTCTTTTCCTTCCGTCTGAATTTGAAATAATGGGCTGCAATAGATACGCGGAGTATAACGGCGTTGATAAAGTCTTCGACTATCTGAAAGAAAGAATTAACCGTCTGATCGTGGACGAAGACGACGATCTTCGGACCTTTTGGACGGCGGATCCGTCCGCGGCGTACGCTACTCACTTTTGCTATTTCCACGGCGGCGGCGACAGCGACGCCAGCGGCGCCGCGGACGACTTAGCCCTTGCCCCGCTATTCGTAATCGAATAATCATAAAATCGCCCGTCCCGGCAGGGGCGGGCATAGGGGGCAGAATGAAAGCAATTATGAAATATCCGGGTAGCAAGTGGGGATCGGCGGCGTGGATCATTCAGAATTTCCCCGATCATCATAGTTATTTAGAACCGTTCTTCGGTTCCGGGGCCGTATTCTTTAACAAGCCGCGGTCGGATATTGAAACAATAAACGATATAAACGGCGACGTGATAAACCTTTTCAAATGGATCAAAGACGATCCCGAAAAGTTGGCACATGAAATATATTACACACCATATGCGCGGGCGGCATATGAAGAAGCGTGTCGGAAGGAACCGGAAAACAGTCTGGAAGCCGCCGTCTTCTTTTATATCCGCCTGAACATGGGCCACGGTTTCAGAACCAACAGGGAAAAAGTCGGGTGGAAGTCTGACATTCAGGGCCGCGAAAGGGCCTATGCTGCCGAAGATTGGCGAAGCTTGCCCCGGAAGATACAAGAAGCCGCGGAACGGTTGCGGGGCGTCCAGATAGAACAGAAAGCGGCCGTCGAAGTGATCCGGCGCTTCAACTTTGAAAATGTTCTGATATATTGCGATCCGCCCTATGTTCTGTCTACGCGGAACCGGAAGCAATACAAAGACGAAATGACAGACGCGGATCACGTGGAATTATTAGAAACACTATTGCAGCATAAAGGCCCGGTCGTTATTTCCGGCTATGCTTCGGAATTATACGACAATATGCTTTCCGGTTGGCGACGGGAAGAATTTTCAAATTATGCGCAGAACGCGAAGCCACGAAAAGAAGTTATCTGGTGTAATAGACCGCCGCGCGAACAGCAATTAACACTATTTTGAAAGGTGGAAAAATGACAGAAATTATTATTTTTACAGAAACGCAGGAAACGGCGGCGAATTGGTGGAAAGAAGATTTTTTAAGGTTTTCAAAATACGGAAAAGTGAAAGTAGATAGAAGGCGGCTTGAAATAATCACGCCAAATTGTCGGATCCGGTACATGAGAAGGACAGCACGCGCGGAAGGGTTGCGCGCGGATCTTGTGTGGGGAGCGCGGAAAAATGAAGCAGAAATCTTCATGTGCAAATCGAAATACGAAAGGACGGATTGCACCATAGAAAACATAAGAAACATTGTTATAGAAAGCTTTAAAAAGGAAGGTGAAAAATGTTAGAAATTGTAAGCAGCAACTTTTTGAAAGCGTCAAATTATTTGATTGACAATTATCCGCAGGATAAAACGGCGATCGTTCACGTTATGGAAGGTTACGACACAATAGAAACGCCGGAAGGCTTCGGCTTCGGCGTGTTCGTACCGGAAAAATTAGAAATATTTATCGCGGGAGATATGCCGGGCGGGGAAGAAAGCCTGATAAAAACACTTGCACATGAATACAAGCACTTTATGCAGTATTGCGAAGGGAAGCTGTTCAACGAAGAAGAAGCGGAAGGATTCGCAGAGGAAATATATAAAAAGATAACGCAGAAAGTAAAGGAAGCGCAATTTGTTGATAGATACAACAGACCTATAAACAAAGCGGAGCCGCCGTCAATAGTGTATGTGAAGGCAGGGATCGAAATTTGCATACATCATTACGCCGGGTGTGGCCGCGAATGGTTTTTGAATATCCGCGCAATAGGAATAGATAATCAAGATCTTAATACAGAAGATTTTGAAACGGCAGTAAAAACGGCGCAGGAAGTAGCAAAAAAGAAACTTTCCAAAATACAAAAAAGTATTGAGAAGTTTACTCTATAAAATCGCAAAGAAAGGAATTTAACCATGAATGAAGATAAACAGAAAATAACAGAAAAAAGGGCGGCTATGTTCAGCAGCGCCCGGCAGGATTGGGCGACGCCGCAGGATCTTTTTGATGAATTAAACGAAGAATTTCACTTCAACTTGGATCCATGCGCAAGCGCAGAAAATCACAAGTGCGAACGCTATTTCACCGAAGAAGACGACGGACTTTTGCAGGAATGGGGGGGATCTTCCGTTTTCTGCAATCCGCCATATGGGGGAAAGTCAACGGGGGATTGGATCGAAAAGTGTTACAACGAAAGCAGGAAGCCGGGAACGGTCGTCGTTATGCTTATTCCGGCGCGTACTGATACGAAGGCATTTCACAAGTACATATATAAAAAAGCGGAAGTACGCTTCATAAAAGGGCGCTTGAAATTCGGCGGCAGCAAAGACGCAGCCCCATTTCCTTCTATGTTGGTGATATTCCGCAGCGAAGACCAGAAAGGGGACAAAATGAAAGCAGATATAAAATTGAAAGACTTTTTCACGCTGATCGGCCCGGCGCAGCTTATCCGGGTTATTGATGAAGAAGCAGGGGAGCAGGACGAAGACCAGATTTTATATAAAGGCGTGGCAGCGAAGGCCCGCGACGAAGTGGACACGGAACGCATGATAAAATTTATCATTCCCGAAGCGCTGCCGGAAGAAGCAGGGCGCTATGCCTTAAAAATCTACATTTATTAGAAAGGGGATATTGCGCAATATGAAAGTAAAGGACATTCAAGCAATTATCCCGCCTTCTGCCCGGATCAGGATCAAGAAAAGCGAAAAGGAAGTATTGCACATAGCATTTAACACTATTTTACCGCCGGAATATGAAGGCCGGGACGTGTTGAAATTGATATTTGCTAATGATGTATGCCACAAAGACTATATAAAACGCGGTCTTCTGCCGCCTATGGAACCGGATCTTCCGGCTTCCTTTTCTGCTAAAGACTTAGAATACCGCAGCTATTACGATATTTACATTCAGGGGGATCAGGTATGAACGAAGCAGCAAAGAACGAAATACGGCGCCTTGCAGACGCAGAACTTGAAGAAGTAAAGAAGGAATTCCCGGCGTTTTCTTCATGCTATGAAGCATACGCAGCGGCGAAGGCAGCGACAGAAGAAGCATGGAACGAAGCGCAGGCCCTTGACGAACACATAGAAGGGATCTGGACACTGACAAAGAAGAAGGCAGATCAGGATCCCGAAGTCCTTCACGCAGCATATACCGGAATTTACCGGATCGCGGTTGACCTTGCAGCGGCCGCGACGATATGCGCAGCTATGGCGCGAAATGCGATCTTGTCAAGTGAAGAAATGCTTTTATTTGAGAATGAAAGGACGGCTGAAAATGAATAAAATCGAAGAATTAAAAAAGGCCCTTGAAAAGATAGGGATAAAAACAGAAGCAGAACTGACCGAAGCGATCCGGAGCCTTCCGGCGCTTGATATTCATATTATGACTTGCCCGCGGCAGCAGGCAGAAAGGCGGCCCGCGTGAAACTGAAAAAATTAAATATATTCAGGTATGAAGCAGAAATCACATTCGATAAATGTCACCCGGTTTTATCCCGCTTGTATTTCCTGAAATTCGCGCCGCGTTGTTTTAAGGCATTCCGGGCGAATATAGGGATCGACTTATACGGCGCCGCCGGGTGGACGTGGAAAGCGATTTTTGTATGCGTTCCGAAATTCACATTCAAGAAAGGAAGCTGAAATCATGGACAGAAGCGGAAATATTATCTATGCAGTTGACTTTGACGGCACACTTTCGCGGGGGCGTTGGCCGGAACTTGGGGAACCGAACGAAATTCTTTTTAATTTCCTGATAGAGAAGAAAAAGAACGGCGCCCGCGTAATTCTGGACACCTGCAGAAACGGCGAACAGTTGGAAGCGGCCGTCAAATATTGCCGGGATTGGGGGCTTGAATTTGACGCCGTAAATGAAAATCTTCCTGAACTGATAGAGTTATACGGCAGCGATACACGGAAAATAAACGCCGATTTTTACATAGATGATCGGGCGGTGAACCCAAACGCCGGACATTTTACAGTCCTTCCGGCGGGCTTCAATTTTGAAACATAAAAATTACGGATCCGGACAGAAGGCGGGGAACCTTTGATCCGGATCCGTAAGGAATTTAACCTTTAATCATTATAGAAGAAAGGCGGGGAAATGTCAAAGTGTCAAAAATTGAAAGCATGATCGCGGAAGACCGGATCCGGGAAGAAGTGATCGAAGAAATAGAAGCCCTTCAAGCCTACGTTATAAAGGTTACAGACGAAAACAAGCGTCTTCGGGCAGCAGTAGAAAGAAATCGGGCAGAATTCGGCCGGATATATAAGGCCCTGATCTGGTATGAAGAAACATATTTGCGGCTGCCGAAGTCTGCAAAGCTGACATTTAACACCATTTCGGAAGGGGTAGAAAATGAGATCGAAAAAGGAAGGATATAAAAGGCATATTCGCAGAAGAAGCAGGCGCCGAAAGCTGATCCGGCTTTCCGTGTCGTTATTTGCGTATGTGGTGAAAATCATTTTAACGGCGCTTGTTGTTTTGTTCCTGATGAAAGCTTCCGCAGCACCGGAGAAGGAAGCAGCAGGGCAGCAGGCGCAGGCAAGCGAAGCAGCCGTTTCATATAAGGCCGTCCGGCAGCAGGCGACGACGCAGAAAGGCAGCGATCGGGCGTCCGGGCCTTCTTTCGTCCCGCTTGACGTGCCTATGACAGAAGAAGACCAGAAGGAAATATTTGATATATGCAACGATTATAAAATCGCCTATACGCTTGTTATGGCTATGATAGAGCATGAAAGCGATTTTGACGCTTCCGCGCGTTCAAAAACGGGCGATAGTGGACTAATGCAAATAAACGATTGCAATTCCGCCAGACTTGCAAAAATGGGCTTCAAAGACCTATTCGACACACGCGAAAACGTGGAAGCGGGCGTCTATATGCTTCGGGAGTTATTCGACAAATACGGAGAAGCGGAAGCCGTTTTGATGTGCTACAACATGGGCGAAGCAGGCGCCGCGGAATTGTGGGACGCCGGGATCTTTTCTTCGGCGTATTCTTCCGAAATCATGGCCCGCGAAGCTGAATTTTCTTCATATATTGATAATTTCATAACAAACAATTAGAAAGGGGATATTGCGCAATATGTATAATTTGAAACAATTCCGGGAAATGACAAAGGATCTTCCAGAAGATACGGAAATCAGGATCGAAAGCGTGTTCAAACCGGGGCAGTCTTTCCATACAGAAGTATTTGAAATGGTATGTAATGCAGGGCAGAAAAAGATCGTTCTTCTGCCCGCTATTGCGTCCATATCAGACGGCGAAAACGATCTGACGGTTCAACATAAGACCAAAAGCGGCCCGGAATTGTAAACGGGTTTCTTCCTATTATAAGGAAGTAAAAGCGAAAGCGCGGGGCGAAGGCTTCCCGGCCTTGTAATGGGTATTAACTTACCGTAAAGAATACAGATCATAATTTTATGAAGACAGAAGGCGGGGGAACATGAAAAGAAAACACTATGATAATTACGATTATGAAGAAGCATATCAGAAGCAGATCGACACCCTGACAGAATGGGAACTTGAACAGATGTTGAAGGGGAAGCAGATCAACAGTCTGTATAGAACCACAACAACGAAGGCAGGGGATCAGTTAGAAGCTGACATATATCCGTCGTTCGGGAAGAAGCAGGACGAACCACGGACGAAGCGAAAGAGGGAAAGCAGACCTTCACAAAAAAATCTAAATGACAAAAGGGCGCGTCGCTATCTGAATAATTTGACGGCCGCTAATTTTGGCAAGGGGGATCTTTGGGGGACATTCAGCTATGACGAAGACCATCTTCCGGGGAGTATAGACGAAGCGACGAAGATCTTCGGGAATTTTATCAGGAAAGTAAACCGGAAAAGGAAGAAGCAGGGAAAAGAAAATCTGAAATATATCTATGTGACAGAATATTCAGACGATCCGAAGAAGGGGATCCGTTGTCACCACCACATGATTTTTTCAGGGGACGAAGACCGGGACGAATTAGAAAAAATGTGGACACATGGCAGCAGGACGCAGACGCGCCGCCTTGATCCTGATCCTGATACACATATAACGGGGCTTGTGCATTATCTGACAAAGGATCCGAAGGGAAAAAAACGGTGGAGTGCTTCGCGGGGATTGAAAAAGCCGGAAGTTTCCCGCAGCTATTCAAAATTCGGGAAGAAGACAGCCGAACGCATGGCGACGGATCACGAATTCTTGAAAAAGCAGCTTTTAAAAAAATATCCCGGCTATAAATTCATTGACGCGGAAGTGAACGTCAACGGAATAAACGGCGGCTACTACATATACGCCCGTATGGTTAGAGATTAAAAAACATATTGCGCAATATAAAGCGCGGAAAGGTGGCAAAAATGAGATTGCAAAACATGAAGGCGTCGGAAACGACAGAACAGATCAAACTTTTCGCATGGGCCAGACAGCAGGCGGAATATATACCGGAACTTGCGTTGATGTACCATGTACCGAACGAAGGAAAGCGGAAACAGACCACGGGGCAGGTTATGAAGGCCGAAGGAATGAAAGCGGGCGTCCCTGATATTTGTCTTCCGGTTGCGCGGAAAGGATATAATGCGCTGTATATCGAAATGAAATTCGGCAGCAATCGCCCGACGAAGGCGCAGCGCGAATATATGGCAGCCTTGCAGGAAGCCGGGAACATGGCAAAAGTAGCATACAGCGCAGAGCAGGCCCGCGAAATCATTCGGAATTATCTTTCACGTGCTGACGGCTTCGATCTGGTGAATTGCGAAGAAGCCCTGAAAATGTTCGGCGCTTGCGAAGGCGTCCCGGAAGAAGTCTTTCCGGCGTCGCCTTGTAGGAAATGCGAATTCTACAAAGAGAACAGAAAGAAAGGGGAATAAACAATGTTTTTCAAACAAACAGTTTTAAAGCGAATGTTTAAGGCGGCCTATAAAGGCGCCGGGCTTACCGTGGGACATATGGCGGAAAGTGCGGAAGCTTCGGAAGGTTATTATATTTCTTCCGGTTGGTGGGTGATGTGGTTCTCTGCTGATGAAATGCCGAAGGAAGCGAAAGCGGCGATCATTGAATTAAGCGGCGATCTTCCGGCTGTGGGTGAAGTATTCAAAGCAATTAAAGACATGGGGAACCAATACGAAATTGAACAGAAAGAAATATTCAATCTTCCTGCAGCCTTCAAAAAGTGTGAATGTCGTTTCAGGGTAACAAAGCTTTTAGGGCAGCAGGGCGACAAAGTGATCCGCTTCGTTCAGGAAGACGGCGCAACGCGGCACGTAACGGCCGTATCTGAAATATTTATTGACCTGATAGATCCGAAAGCTATCGACTATGAAGGCGGAGAATATGAACCGATCGGCCCGGTGACGACTTGCCCGACAGCGCCCTTCATGTATTGGGGAAATAATACTTGCTATCTTATGGCAGGAATACGGACGCCGGATCAGGAAGACGAAGAAGCGGACTTCTGGAAGTATCTGGAAGGGATAGAAATTTTGTAGTTATGTAGGAAGGGGGCCGGAAGCGTGGGGCGTTTTTATCTTGACAATGACGAAAAGAAAATAGTTAAAGCCGTGATCCATTCCGACGAAAAGCGCCAGAAGCGGCAGCAGGCAGAAAAGAAAACGCCCTTCGACACGAAGGCGACGGCAGCTATTGAGAACGCAAAGAAGGATCTTGATCTTGGAGAAGTGACAGAAGAAGTCCGAGAAATCATCATTCAGAAAATATATAAGTCTTTGCTTTATAATACGCCGTGGGAATTAAGCGGCGAAACATATTGTTGTCGTTCTCTTTTCTACGAATACCGGAAGCAATTCTGTTATCTGGTGGCGCAGAATTTAGGGATCATTCGGCAGCAGGAAGGAAAGAAAGCGACGCCGGGCAGCAGGCGCCGGAAAGGGTGACACAATGGCGAAGCAGTACGCAGAATGGTTTTATAAGTCTGACGCATGGAAGAAGACGCGGGCCGCGTTTATCAAAGCTTCCGGCGGGTATTGCGAAAGGTGTATGAAGGAATTTAAAGAAGGGACACGAAGCCTTGAAGAAGTGCAGCCGATCACAATCGTACACCATAGAAGACATATCACACCGGACAATATAAACGATCCGCGCGTGACATTATCCTTTGATAACTTAGAGGGGATATGCGACGATCACCACAACAAAGAACATAAGGCGAAGAAGAAGCGCTATTCCTTTGACAAAGACGGTCGTTTAATACCAAACGAATAGAAAAGGATATGAAAACAGTCTGAAAAATAAATGAAATCGAATATATTTTCGCACAAAAATAATTTTATTTCGTGCGTTGCGAATTGGCAGAAATTCCGCAGCATACCCCCCGGTATGCGCATTTTTAGGCGCCTACAAAGAACCGAGGGAGTGACTTCAAAAAAACTCTGCAAAGTCGCGCACGTATGAAGGGGGGTTATATTTTGCCTGAAATGAAAAAAGATACAGAGCCGATCTTGTCCGATAAGAATATCGGGAAGGAATTTCGGAAAATTAAAAAAATGTTCGCAGGGATAGAAGACGAAAACAAAAAAGCGCTTGTCGTGAAGATCATTGAAGAAGTGGCCTTCCAGAAAGTCGCTATGCAGGCGGCCCGGCAGGAAATGATCGAAAACGGATTGCAGACGGAAACGAAGAACGCTTCGCAGAAATTCATAAAAGAAAATCCGGCAGTCGCCACATATGACCGTTACGCCCGTTCATACACGTCGAACATGAAACAGTTGATCGAACTTCTGCCGCCGAAGGAAAAGAAGACCGTTTCAAAGCTTGCAGCACTTCGGGACGAAGACTAAATCAATGGCAGCAGTACAACAAAATTATATTGCGCAATATTACGACGCGATCACGTCCGGCCAGATCCGGGCGGGAAAGTATGTCAAAAAGATATACCAGATTTTAACGGACGGGATCGCAGACGGGACATATATTTTCAATGCGAAGAAGGCGCGGAAGGCGATAAAATTCATTGAAAATTTCTGTCACCATTCAGAAGGACGAAACGATCTTCTAAAATTGGAGTTATGGCAAAAAGCGGCCGTTTCTGCAATCTTCGGAATTATGGATCCGGAAGAACCAACGCGGCGAATGTTCCGGGAAGTCTTTCTTCTGGTGGCAAGGAAAAACGGGAAGACACTTTTCGCGGCAGCAATAACCGCATACATGGCGTACATAGACGGCGAATACGGCGCGAAGCTCTATCACCTTGCGCCGAAGTTGGATCAGGCGGATCTGTGCTATGAAGCATTTTATCAGATTACGCAATCCGACGACGAACTAAAGGAAATCACAAAGAAGCGGCGTTCGGATATTTATATAAAAGAATTCAACACGTCCATAAAAAAGATTGCTTTTAATAGCAAAAAGTCCGACGGCTTCAATCCGCATTTCGTCCTAAATGATGAAATGGAAGCATGGCCGGGCGATCAGGGCTTGAAGCAATATGAGGTTATGACTTCCGCTATCGGCAGCAGGAAACAGCCGCTTATAATGTCTACATCAACGGCGGGTTACATCAACGACGGGATCTTTGATGAACTAATGCGCAGATCGACGGCTTTCTTGAAGGGACGTTCGCAGGAAAGGCGCATTTTGCCGCTTCTGTACATCATTGACGACGTGGAAAAATGGGACACCCGCGAAGAATTGGAGAAGTCGAACCCTAATTTGAATGTTTCTGTACAGTGGGACTTTTACCGGGAACAAATAGCAATCGCCCGCGCGTCACTGTCAAAGAAGGCGGAATTTCTGACGAAGTTTTGCAATATAAAACAAAATTCTTCGATCGCGTGGCTTGAATATACGGACGTCGAAAAGGCGCTGACGAAGGACAAAGACGGGATCCCGGTTCGGCTATCGCTCGACGACTTCCGGGGCGCTTATTGTATCGGCGGAATAGACCTTTCACGCACTACGGACTTGACGGCCGCTTCGATCATCATTGAAGTATCAGGAAAGAAATATATTTTCGCTAAATTCTATATGCCGGAAGAACGGTATAAAGTGGCGATCAATGAAGAAAATATTCCGTACAACGTGTATCTTGAAAAAGGCTTCCTGCAGCTATCCGGGAAGCACGCAGTAAATTATAAAGACGTTTATCAATGGTTTTTCGATCTGGTGAAGGTTTACAAAATAAAGCCGCTTTATGTGGGTTACGATAGATATTCCGCACAATATTTGATTCAGGATATGAAAGAAGCGGGCTTCCACATGGACGACGTATATCAGGGAACCAATTTAACGCCTTGTTTACATGAATTTGAAGCGGATCTGAAAAGCGGAGTATATGAGATCGGCGACAATTCGCTTTTGCAATCGCACCTTTTGAATGTGGCAGTTGATATAAATATAAACGATAGCCGCATGAAGCCCGTTAAAATTGACAAGCGTTCGCATATCGACGGCGCCGTGTCCATATTCGACGGGATCGCCGTTAGACAAAAATATCATAAAGAGGTCGGGCGCCTTTTGCTGAATGAAAAGCTATCGGCAGCAGCGGCCGAAGGGAAAGAAAATAGCGCGTAATTCTGAATTGAAAAGTATATCAGAATTGCGCGGTATTTTTTTGTAACATAGAGAGCATGAAGGACTATTTGCAGCAGCAGAAAGGGGCGAAAACATGGGTTTTATATCAGACTTGATAAATTTCCGGCGTGTAAAATATATGCCCTTCTATGCGTCCCGTGGTGACTATCAGGCGAACGGGAATTTGTACGAAAGCGATATTGTCGGATCTATCGCGAACGCGATCGGATCGCAAGTCGGGAAGCTGAACCCGCAGATCGTCCGCCAGACAAACAACGCCGGATTGCAGATAAAAGACGATTATCTTTCCCGGCTTCTTGCGCTTCGGTGGGCGCCAGAATACACACCATACGACGCACTTTATAAAATGGCGTCGGATCTGGTGTATCGGTCGAACGCCTTCGCCGTGATTTTTTACACTGACGACTTTTTGCGCGTGAAGTCTATCGTCCCGATAACGGCCCACGACTTCAAAATTTGGGAAGACGACAACGGGAATTTGCTTTTTCGGTTCCGGTGGGACTATGACGGGAAAGAATATACAGTCCCGTATCAATCGGTTATTCACATAAAAGCCCGTCTGAATAAGCGGCGTTTTTTGGGAACGCCCCCGGACGATCAGATCAAAACAACACTTGAACTTCTGGACTTGACCGGGGAAGGATTGCGGAACACGGTCAAGAATTCGACGAATTTAAAAGGCTATCTGAAATATAACAACTTCGCAGACGAAGACGAACTGAAAAAGAAAGTAAAAGAATTTCAGGACGCCTACATGAACACGTCGAACAGCGGCGGGATCGCAGGGCTTGACAATACAATGGAATTTAAAGAAATAAGCCAGACGGCGCCGCAGATCCCGGTTATTCAAAGTCAATTCCTACGGGATAATATATACCGCTACTACAACACAAACGACAAAATATTGACTTCGACTTTCACGGAAGCGGAATTCACGTCGTTTTATGAAAGCGTTATCGAACCGATCGCCGTTCAATTATCACTTGAATTCACATTCAAACTTTTAACAGAGCGTGAACGGGGCTTCGGAAACAAAATCATTTTTACGGCAAACCGCCTGCAGTATGCCACACTCAACACGCGAATGACAATCGGCGGCGGGCTTTTTGACCGGGGGATCATTACAATAAACGAATTCCGGGAATTGATGTATTATGAGCCGATCGAAGAAGGCGACGTCCGCATGGTTAGCCTAAATTATGTCAAAGCTGACGATCAAAGCATTTATCAGATAGGCAGCGGGGCCGCAGAAGGGCAGCAGGAAGGCGACGCCGGGCAGCAGGCGCATATATATAGACTTGCTATTCCAACAGTAAAGAAAGGGGGTAAAACGAAGAATGAAGAAAAAATTCCTTAATGCTTTTGAATTCAAAAACGAAACGGAAACAAGCGCCGATCTTTACTTTTACGGCGACATTACTTCCGACTATTGGGGCGCATGGCAGAGCGAAGACCAATATCCCGAAAGCATAAAGAATTTTCTTTCGGAACACGCCGACAAAGACATAAATATTTTTATCAATTCCGGCGGGGGATCTGTATTCGCGGGAATTGCTATATACAATATGCTTCGGCGCCACGCGCAGAAAAACAAAGTCAAAGTGACGGTTGACGGGTTGGCCGGATCTATTGCGTCGGTGATTGCCTTCGCAGGTTCGGAGCCGCCGAAGATACCGTCGAACGCTTTTTTGATGATACATAACCCGTGGATCCTGACGGAAGGAAACGCCGAAGACCTTCGGAAAGCTGCCGACGATCTGGACGAAATCAGGGAAGGGATCCTGAATATCTACGAAGAACACCTGAAAGAAGGCGTCGCAATCGACGACGTTAAAAAGCTTATGGACGCCGAAACATGGCTGAACGGCGCCGAAGCTGAAAACTATTTCAATGTCGAACAGACCGCGCCCGTGGAATATGCCGCGGCCGTCGGGGACTATCTGAACCGCGCCCGGAATATTCCGCAGGCGTTGAAAAAGGCTTCCGCGCCGGATCTTGAAGCTGTAAAGGCAAAAAGGGCCGACGAAGCAAAGAGGGACGCAATAAAGCGAATTACAATTCAAAGTTACATGAAGGGAGATTAACACAATGAAGCATGAAGACCTTGTAAAAATGAGCATGAAAGACCTGAAAGCACGTCTGAAAGCCCTGAATGAGCAGGCAAAGACGGCAGAGGGCGAAGCGCTTGACGCGATCATGGAAGAAGCGAAAGACATTAGCGGCATTATGGCAGACGCGCAGAACCGCGCCGCCCTTGCAGGCTTGGCGGCTTCCGCAGACGATCCGGCCCCGGAAGCAGGCGAAGGGGAAGGCGAAAAAATGAACAGCAGCGAAAAAGCGAAGGCGTTCGACGCCCGCGGGAAGGAATTAAAAGGCGGGAAGGCCGTTTCTTTCAGCGCGTCGATCGTTGTTCCGGCGAAAAACGCTTTATCAGTGCAGCAGACCGCGCCCGTAACGCATACCGCAAGCGACATTAAACCGACTTTCGGCGACGTGTCTTCACTTGTGGATCTGGTAAAGAATGTTATGCTTTCCGGCGGCGAAACATACGAAAGGGCCTATGTAAAATCATACGGCGACGGCGCAGGCCCGACGGAAGAAGGGAAGGACTATAACGAAACGGAACCCGTTTTCGCGTATGTGACAATCAGCAAACAGAAGATCACGGCATACACCGAAGAACCGGAAGAAATGATTAAACTTCCTAACGCAGATTATGACGGCGTTGTGGAAGACAGCGTAAGAAAGGCGATCCGGCGTTACATGTCACGCCAGATCCTGATCGGCGACGGCAGCACCGCGAAATTCAAAGGTATTTTCTTCAATCCGACGGAAGCTTCCGAACAGGTTATTGATCCGAAAACCGACGTTGAACTTTCCGGCATTGACGACGGAACACTTGACGAATTGATTTACAGTTACGGCGGGGAAGAAGAAGTCGAAGGCGTGGCAACGCTGATCCTGAATAAAAAAGATCTGAAAGCCTTCGCAAAGCTTCGCGACAAGCAGGGCCGGAAGGTTTACACCATTGTAAACCGCGGAAACACCGGAACTATTGACGGCGTTCCCTTCGTTATCAATTCCGCTTGCAAAGCAGTATCAGACGATAAGACCGCCGCGGGCGCTTATTCTATGGCATATGGCCCGCTTGAAAATTACGAAATGGCGATCTTTTCCGACATTGACACGCGGAAAAGTGAAGACTTCAAATTCAAGTCCGGGCAGATTTGTTTCCGCGCTTCTATCTTTGCAGGCGGCGCCGTGGCTTCCTATAACGGTTTTATCCGGGCGAAGAAGAAGGGAACGGCAGCAGCAGGCGGCACAACGGAAAGCAAATAATTTGAAAGGCGGCAGAAATGACAATAGAGGAACTTTTAAACACGGCGAAGATCCGGATCAGGAAGACCGCCGCCGACGACTTGGACAGTGACGTTTCGCGCCTGATAGACGCAGCACTTGAAGATCTAAAGCGTGTCGGCGTGGATCCTTCTTGGACGAAAAACCCGTCGGATCCTTTAATCGTGGAAGCCGTCTTGTCTTATGTTAAAGCAAATTTCAGTATTTCGGATCAATACCCGGTATTGAATGGGATATATGAAACGAATTTGACAAAGATTAAAGGCGCGTCGAAGTATAAGGCGCCGCAGCCGCAGCCGAAGCGCTGCAGGAAGAAAAAGACGTCCCCGGCAGCAGGGCAGGAAGGCGGCGAAGCATGATTGAAGGGACTATCACTTTAATACACCCCGGAGAAGCGGAAGCGGACGACGAAAAGACGCCCGTTTTCGCTGAAATAAACACCGTCGGGCGGAATGAATTCAACGACGCAGGGCAGGCGGGATATAAAGCACAATATCAATTTATTATATGGGCGGCGGAGTATGACGAACAGCCGGAAGCAGTATTCAATAAAAAGCGCCTGACAATATACCGAACTTACGGGCCGCGGTCGGACGATAAGATCGAACTTTACGCCGCGGAAAGGATCGGGAATGGTCGTAAAAGTTGACTATAACAGTCTTTCGGAAGAAATTCAAAACCAATTAAAGACCTTCGGGACGGCGCTAAACCGGGAAATAAACGAAGGTTTAAAAGAAGTAGCTGACAAGACCGCCGAAACGCTTCGGCAGGGCGGCCCGTACAATGAGCGCAGCGGGAAATATACGCGCGATTGGGCCGTGAAGCTTCGCAGCCGTTCATATTCAAGCGTAACCATGACGGAAGAATACACCGTCTACAATAAAAAGAATTATCAATTCACACATTTACTTGAAAAAGGCCACGTTTCCAGAAACGGATCGCGCGTTCGCCCGTTTGAGCATATAAAGCCCGCGGAAGAATTAGCCGAACAAATGGCAATTTCAGAAGTAAATAAGGCAGTACGCCGGGCAGCAGGCGAAGCATAAAGAGAGGGGGCGAAGGTGTGCCACGTTTTGAAGAAATCATAAAACGGGCGGAAGGGTTAGGGCTTCCGATTGCGCACAATGAATTTACAGACACAAAAAAGAACCCGGCCCCGGATCCGCCTTTCCTTTGTTGGCTTTCTGATGAAAGGACGTCCGGGCCAGATAACAAGATCAGGATCCGAACGGTGGACGGCGCACTTGAACTATACACGGACAGACGGGACGATCCCGAACTGGAAAAAAGAATTGAAGAAAAAGTCTTCTTCGACACTGAATACGAAAAACAGCAGGGACTAATCAGAAGTGAAAACATGGTTCAGACGGCGTATATGTTTTCGGTGGTTGAGAAGATAAGAAGGGAGATTAAAAACAATGAGTAAAGCAGAAGCAGAAAGAATTATTCTCGGATCCGGCTATATCCATATCGGAGAATTTAAGGCGTCGGAACCGCTGCCGGAGCCACAGACATTCTGTACAAACGACAATATTTTTTCGTACATATCCGGCGGCGCGACACTTGGCTATTCCCCGTCGTATTACGAAGCTAAAGACGATATGGGGAAAGTATCTAAAACGATCATAACAGAAGAAGAAGCCACACTGACGGCCGGGCTTATGACCTTTAGCGGAAAGACGCTTGATAAGCTTGTGGACACGGCCAGAGAGAGCGAAAAAACCGTGAACGGGAAGAAATACCGGGTTGTAAAGGTTGGCGGCGTTGCAAACCGCAAAGGAAAGAAATATATTATTTGCTTCCACCACGTCGATCCGGTGGACGGCGATATTTACGTGATGATCGTCGGCAACAATCAGGCGGGCTTTGAACTTTCTTTCGCGAAGGACGCGGCGACGGTTGTAAATGCAGAATTTCACGCTATGCCTATGGACGGCGAAGGAACCCTGATCGAATATGCAGAAGAAATTATCGAAGACAACGCGGCAGCAGGCGAAGATCCGGGAACAAATACCGGGGACGAAACGGGATCCGGGGAACCCGGCGGCAATCCTTCCGGGGAAGAAGTCGCAGGATAAAGCAGCAGGAACCGAAGACGCGGCGGCAGGGAGTACCCGCCGCCGCTATTTATATATTACGCAATATTAAAATACATATTACACAATATGAAAGGAAGCTGAAATCATGGCAAATTTAAGTTTTGACTTTAACAAAGTAAAAAGAACCTTCTTCAACGTGACATTAAAGGACGGGCGCAAGCTGCAAGTTAAAATGCCTATGAAGAAAACCTTTGAAAAGGTGGCAGAAATGCAGAATTTCACAGAAGACGCGGAAGGCGTAAGCATTGACGACGTAATGGACACGATCGGCGGTCTTTGCGCTGAATGTATTTCCCACAATCTGAACGGGGAGAAGATAACAGCGCAATATATGACGGACAATTACGATCTGGAAGAAATGCAGGCGTTTATCAATGAATATTACGCTTTCGTGGGTGGGATCACGCAGAACCCAAACTAAAGATCCCGTATTTCCCCGGCGGAGATACGGACACAAAGAAAAAAATATACTATCACCCGAAAACACAAAATGAACACCTTGTAATTACATATACGGGGCTGAACCTTCGCCAGATTAACGAAATGGATATTGACGAATATTTGTTCTATGTCCGCGAAGCGTTTATCTACAACATGAACCAGACCGAAGAAGGCCGGGACTATCTGGAAAAGTGTTGGTTGCTGACGCAGACGAAGCCGGAACGGGCGAAGCTTCGGGAAAAATTCGGGAAGAAGGGGGCGAAGTAATGGCCGCAAACGGTATTAAAGGAATAACAATAGAGATCGGCGGCGATACCACAAAACTTGATAAAGCGCTTTCGGAAACGGGCAAAAAGTCGGCGTCTTTACAAAGAGAATTAAAAGAAGTGAACCGTCTTTTGAAATTGGATCCCGGAAATACTGAACTTGTGGCGCAAAAACAGAAAATTCTTGCTGAATCGGTTTCGGAAACAAAGAAAAAGCTTGATATTCTCAAAGAAGCGGAAAAACAGGTTCAGGAACAATTTGAACGCGGGGAAGTATCGGAAGAACAGTATCGCGCCCTGCAGCGGGAAATCATAAAGACGGAAGCAGACCTGAAAAGCCTGAATGAAGAAGCTGCAAAAATGAAGTGGCAGGGCGTCGCGGACGCCGGGAAGAAGATTGAAGAAGCCGGGAACAAAATTTCGGGCGTCGGACAAAAGCTTCTTCCGGTAACGGCTGCCGTTTCCGGGCTTGGGACGGCTGCCGTCGCTGCCGCTATGGACATTGACAACGGTTACGACATTATCATAACCAAAACGGGCGCCACGGGCGAAGCGTTGGAAGAACTGACCGACGCTATGGACAATGTTTTCGCAGACCTTCCGACGGACGCAGAAACGGCCGGGATCGCAATCGGTGAAGTAAATACCCGCTTCGGGCTTACCGGGAAAGAGTGCGAAAAGCTTTCAAAACAGTTTATCAGGTTCGCAGAAATCAACGGAACCGATCTAAATTCGTCTATTGACAGTGTAGACGCTATTATGACGAAATTCGGCGTTGACACGTCGCAGACTGAAAAGGTTTTAGGACTTATGACGAAGGCCGGGCAGGACACGGGGCTTTCTATGGAAGATCTTTATCGTGCGTTGGAAACGAACGGCGCCACGCTTAAAGAAATGGGCCTTGACCTGACTTCTTCCGTGAACCTTTTGGCACAATTTGAAAGCAGCGGCGTTGACGCTTCGACAGCGCTTGCAGGGCTGAAAAAAGCGCAGCAGAACGCGACGGCAGAGGGGAAAACACTTGATGAAGCTTTAGGCGAAACAATAACCAAAATCAAAGACGCAGGATCCGAAACGGAAGCCCTGCAGATCGCGACGGAGCTTTTCGGAAAGAAGGGCGCCGCCGAAATGACGCAGGCGATCCGGGAAGGCCGTTTTTCGCTTGAAGACCTGACGGGATCCCTTGACAATTACGCTTCGACAGTGGAAGACACATTCAACGCGACGTTGGATCCGTGGGATCAGTCTAAAATTGTGATGAATAATGTTAAAGTCGCAGGAAAAGAACTTGCGGAAACAATGATCGGAGCCGTTCAGCCTATGATTACAAAAATGGTTGATAAGGTAAAGGAATTCACACAATGGTTTAAGAATTTGAGCGAAGAACAGAAGCAGCAGATCATAAAAATAGCTGCAATCGTGGCAGCGATCGGCCCGCTTCTGGTGACGGGCGGGAAGGCGGTTTCTCTTGTGGGGAAGCTGACTTCGACTTTCGCTTCACTTGGGGCGAAGCTGACAGCAGCTTCCGCGAACGCAGCAGCGGCCGGAACTTCGCTCGGCGCAATAGCCGCGCCCGTGGCTGCCGTCGTCGCGATCGTGGCCGCACTTGTGGCCGCCTTCGTTCACCTATGGCGGACGAATGAAGACTTCCGAAACAAAATTATTTCAATTTGGAACGGAATAAAAGAAAAATTCAACAGTTTTGCGCAAGGGATCGTCGATCGGCTGAACGCGCTCGGCTTCGACTTTGAAAATATAACCGACGTAATCCGGGCGCTATGGGAAGGACTTTGTAAGTTTTTGGCGCCAGTATTTGAAGGCGTGTTTCAGCAGATAGCGAATATTTTTTCTTTTGTTCTGGACGTGATAACGGGGATCCTTGATGTATTTATCGGGCTTTTTACTGGAAATTGGGATCAAATGTTGCAGGGCGTGAAGGAAATCTTCGGGGCCGCTTGGGAGTTTGTGAAAAATACTTTTCAAAATTACGTCAATATACTGAAAAATATCCTGAATGTTGTATGTGAATTTTTCGGTACTACTTGGGCGGACGCATGGGAAGGAATAAAGCAAACTTTCGTCAACGCTTGGCAGGCGGTGAAGAACGGCGTTTCGGAAGTCGGAAGCTTTATCGGGAACGCCTTCACGGTAGCATACAACGCTGTAATTTCTGTATTTAAAGGGATCGGCCAGTGGTTCGCCGATAGGTGGCGGGACATACAAAACGCGCTTTCGACAGTTGCTACATGGTTTCAAACCATGTTTCAAAATGCCTATACAAATGTGACGAATATCTTTAAGGCGATCGGCCAGTGGTTCGCGGCCCGGTGGCAGGACATAAAGAACGCGCTTTCTACGGTGGCGACGTGGTTTCAAACCATGTTTCAAAATGCCTATACAAATGTGACGAATATCTTTAAGGCGATCGGCCAGTGGTTCGCGGCCCGGTGGCAGGACATAAAGAACGCGCTTTCTACGGTGGCGACGTGGTTTCAAACCATGTTTCAAAATGCCTATACAAATGTGACGAATATCTTCAAAGGGATCGGCCAGTGGTTCAGCGCACGTTATACGGACATAAAGAACGCAATTTCCGGGATCCCTGAATTCTTCCGATCGACGTTTCAATCTGCCTTCGACAAAATAACGGGGGTATTTAAGGGGATCGGATCGTGGTTCAAAACAAACGTAATAGACGCAATAAAAGGCGTGTTTGACAATTTCAACTTCAAACAGATCGGCGAAAATATTATCAATGCGATAAAGAACGGGATAAAATCAATCAGCCTTCCGAAGCTTTCTATTGAATGGGGAACGTCGGAAAAGACGATCGCAGGCGTGACTATAAAAGTACCCGTCCCGCATATATCTTGGAACGCGGCGGGCGGAATTATGAAGAACCCGACAATTTTCGGTATGTATGGCGGGAAGCTGCAGGGCGGCGGCGAAGCAGGCCCCGAAGCAATTCTTCCGCTTGATACCTTTTATGAGCGTGTAGAGGGCTATATAAACGAAGCAGCAGAAAAGGCAGCGCAGGCAGCAGCAGAAGGCGGCAGCAGGGCAGCAGGCGGCCACGGCGGGGACTTTTATCAGTATAACAGCTATACTTCGCCGAAGGCGCTTTCACCGTCCGAAGCAGCCAGACAGACGCGGAACGCAACGCGCAATATGGTTTTACAGTTACAAAGGGGGCACGGATAATGGCAAAGAAAATCACTTGCATAAATGAAGACGGCGTTCAGATTGATTTTTCCTATGATGAAGACGCGGAATTCTTTTTAATATCGCTTGAAGGCGCCTATTCAGTATCAAATAACGTGGTGACGTCCGCTAACACAATGACGGACGGATCCACATATCAGGGAAGCACGACAAAGCAAAGAAACATTGTTATAACGGCGGAGTTTGACGAAGACTATCAGGCCCGCCGGGACTTCCTTTATAAGTGTTTTAAACCGAAGGCAACGGGGACGCTTACATATACAGAGAACGCCGAAAAAAGGGAAATTGATTACTATGTGGAAACAATAGACATTGACGAAAAAGGCGTCGTCCGAAATGTGACAATTTCCCTTATCTGCCCGGATCCGTTTTTTAAAGACTTGCAGGACACAACGATCACAATGGCAGGGTGGGAACCTTGTTTTGAATTCGTCCATGAATTTACTGACGAACTGGAAGAATTCGGCGTCCGTGTTGCGGAATTAGTAAAGACTATTGAAAACGACAGCGCCGCGGATCATATCGGGATTGAAATATACATGGAAGCAACGGGAAGCGTAAAGAACCCGGTTTTGTACCATGTAGAGCAGGATATTCATATAAAAGTCGGTACAGAAGAATTTCCGTTAATCTTGGAGCCGGGCGACGCGGTAAAAATCACGACGGGAACCAATGAAAAAAATGTTTACTTAATATCAGGCGGAGAAACAAAAAAGATCAATGAATATCTGGACGAAGAAAGCGAATTCATACAGCTTGTACACGGACAGAATACTTTCATTTATGACGCAGACGGCGGCGAAGATTATCTGAATGTAACTATAACGTACCGTTTCCGTTATTTGGGGGTGTAGTTATGGAAGTACGAATTTATAACAAAGAATTACACCGGATCGGGCAAATGGAAAATCAAACGTCTTTGATCTGGACACGGAAATTTTACGAACCGGGGAATTTTGAGATCCACGCACCGATCACGGACGAAAATCTTTCCTTGCTTCGGCCCGGAAATCTGATCGGAAAAAAAGGATCGGAAGAAGCGGGCGTTATTGAAAGCATAGAAAAGGAAGAAAGCGACATAAAAAACGAAATTACAGTAAAGGGACGCTTTCTTTCTTCCTACATGGAAAGAAGACTGATAAAGAAGACTGTAAATTTTAGCGGAACCGTCGAAAATGCTATGCGGCAGCTTTTGACCGGGGCGGCCCCGATCCCGCTTGTAGAGTTGGGGCCGCTGAACGGCTTCCCGGAAACGGTACAATTTCAAGCAACAATGAAAAATTTGTTGACCTACGAAACAAAGCTTTCAAAGGCGGGGGCGATCGGGTATCGGTTCCGGCCAGATTTTAAAAAGCGAAAAATCATATTAGAAACGTATCAGGGGAAGAACCGGACTTTTAAACAGCATGAAAATAACCGCGTTATCTTTTCAGAAGATTATAACAATCTGAATAACGCGATCTATAAATACAACGATCAGAACTTCAAAACAAAAGTAATTGTCGGCGGGCAGGGCGAAGGTGACGCCCGGACATATTACGAATTAGGCGGTGGATCCGGCCTTGATCTTCGGGAGTTATTCGTTGACGCAAAGGACATAAACCCGTCGGGCATGACGGCGGCACAGTACAAGGCGGCACTTTTGCAGCGGGCACAGGAAGCACTAAACGAAGCGATCATTTCCGAAACACTGGAATGTGAAACGGAAGCAGCGATCAACTTCACCTATAAAGTTGATTATGATCTTGGGGACATTGTAACAGTGCGCAAAAAGCGGTGGGGCCTGAATATGGATCAGAGGATCACCGAACTTCAAGAAATTTATGAATTCGGCGGCCTGATCGTGGTTCCTACGCTTGGCGATCCAATGCCTGAAAGTATTAAGTGGGAAGAATAAACGGAAGGAGTGAAAGAGAATGGAAAAAGTAAAAAGCTATGATTATTTCTGGAATTCAAAAAAAGATCGTTACTATGACGCCGATTCTATGGGGGATTGGTTACGGCCGTTCTTCGTGAATGGAGTTTTTAACGGACAATTACAAGTGACAGCTAACGACGATATGAGCGTGACCGTCGGGGCCGGGTACGGGTACATAAACGGGAAACATAGACATTTCCTGACGCCGACAACGCTTGACCTTGAAACAGCTTCCGGCACGCTGCACCGGATAGACAACGTAATATTGCGCCGGGACGACACAAACAGAATGATCTATTTACTGATCGTAAAGGGCGGGAACGCTTCTTCGCCCGTGGCGCCGCCCCTGACGCGCGAAGGGCCTATTTATGACTTGAAGCTTGCAGAAATCTATATCGCCGCCGGAACGGTGAAAATAACGCAGGCAGAGATCACCGACACACGCATGATAACGGCTGTATGTGGATATGTGGCCGCGACAGTGAAAGAAATCGACTTCACGCAAATTTCGGCGCAGTTTGAACAGTATTTCACGAATTACAGAAAGAATATATCAGACAAATTTCAAAGCTTCGTTCAGGACGTGGACAGCTACAACGATCAGGCAGCCGCGGCCCTTGCCCTGATGAAGCAGACCTTCGCAGACTACGCCGGGCAGCAGGAAGAAATATATCAGAATTGGATCGCCGGGCAGCAGGGCGATTTTGAACAATGGCGGCAGGGAGTAGAAAACGCCTTCTTACAATGGCGGCAAAATCAGGAAGGCGCCTTCAATAATTGGTATATCACAAATACGACGGGTTGGAAGAAAGATTTTGAAGATTGGTTCGACGCGCTGAAAATAGTTTTGTCTGGTGATGTGGCGGCAAAGCTGCAAATAGAAATCGAAACGATCTTTAATATGCTGACGACTTCCGAAGTATGCGTCAATCTCGCAGACGCCGAAGGAAACGATCTTGTGACCGACGACGGCGATCAGCTTATAGCGTTTTGGACGCTTCGCACGTCTGACACGTGCAAGTGTTCAGATAGATAAACCATAAATGAAAGGAGATTTTAAACATGGCACAAAAAAAGATCCGTGACCTTGCGGCCGTCCCTGAAATCTTAGGGGAATACTATCTTGTAGTAGAAACGCCGGAAGGCACAAAGCAGACTTTATTTTCTGAATTCTGCAAAAACATATTCGCCGCAGATATTACAGAAAGCAAAGCGGAATTCCCGGAGATCGGAAAAAATGACACGCTTCCGGTTATCGTCGGAAAACTGAAAAAGTGGCAGGCGGACACGATCGCGAAGATTGAAGCCGGGGCCACGCAGGAAAACATCATTTCAGAATTTCCCGAAATCGGGGAAGGCGAAGAAGGGGAAGCGGCAAAAGAAGCCCTGAAAGAAAAGATTGCTTCCGGCTATCTTGCGTACATTATGAACCAGAGTTTGACGAAGGTTATCAAAGACAACGCCGATCTTCTGAAAGACTATGAAGTGATGAAACGCGAAATCATGGCGCCTTATGGGTATTTCGGTATCGAATGGGGCCTTGATGATCTCATGGCGCTTGTGAAGGCGGGACAATGGGATAAATTCGCGGTCGGTGATTATTTTATCGAAACGACTTCTTCCGGGGAAAAAATCATGTGGGAAGTAGCCGGAAAGAATTCATATTTGCATTGTGGCGATACGGAATTGAACAAAAATCATATTGTATGCTGCCCGCGCGATTGTCTGGAAACGTATTATAAATTTAACACGTCACACACGAACGCCGGGGGCTATGCCGCGTCACTTATGCCCGCAAATCTTGAAACGGAAGCAAACAAATTTTCTTCAAAGCTTCAGGGCTACATGACGACGATCCGGCGTCTGGAAAATAACAAGGGGACTTGGGCTTGGGCGTCCCGGCGAATTTTCCTTCCGGGAATTGTGGAATTATGCGGATCGAACGGCTTCGCGGACGGGTATTCCGGCGGCGCCTTCAATCAGCTTCAATTATTCACGGGCGGAAACGCGCACATTTTGAAAGGCGCAGGCTTTAACAAGAAAAAGGCCGGGCGCGTCTCCTTCTGGACGGCGGATCCTTCGGCGGCGCGCACGACGTACTTTTGCCTTTTCCGCAGCCACGGCTACAGCGACAGCGGCGGCGCCGCGCACGACTTAGCCCTTGCCCCGCTAATCGTTCTTTCATAATCTGGTAATCGCGGCGGCCGATAGCGCCGCCGCAGAAAGGAAGTGCAAGAAAATGTCCGTCCCGTCGTGGAATAGAACGGCGTCAAAGCTTGACGCATTTTATGAAGCCGTAAAACTACGGCATATAGTAACACAAATAATCATGCGGAATTTCGGCTTGAAGCGCGAAAAATACAATTCCCTGATAGGAAGGCAGGCGCGGGAAAAGTACCCGGAATTGAAGAAGCTTTTTGAAAGGATCGACAACTATCAAAACGAAGTCGAAAAACAAAAGCTTCTGACAGAATACCCGGAATGGTTTATAACGCGCGTCCGGGAAAATTTATTCAAGTATTCTTCGGATCTGGTTAGTAACATTTCGGCGGCGAATGAAATTCTTTGCAGGACAAAAGAAGAATATATAAAACGGATCCTTCTGAAAGACGAAGCGATCGCCGATATTGCCAGAATACGGCAGGAAGTATTATTCATTGAAGAATTTATGAATATAGATCTTAGCCGTTACATGGAGTATTCCGAACAGTTGGAAAATACCCGGAATTATCTTTACAAGTGGAAGAAATCGACGATCCGGGACTATGACGAATTCTTGCACCCGGAAAAGAAAGAAGCCCGCCTGCAGAAAGAAAAGCAGCGGAAAGAAAGGAAGAAATAATAATTTATTGGTTATGCGTTGTTTTTGATTGGCCGGGCGCGTCAACTTCTGGACGGCGGATCCTTCGGCGGCGAACACGACGAACTTTTGCAATTTCAACAACAACGGCAACAGCAACAACAACGGCGCCGCGAACGACTTAGCCCTTGCCCCGATATCGTCTTCATGCGGACAAGGATCCGCAGGACATAGAACGATAGGAACGTATGACCACGGCGAAAGCCGGAATTATTCGTCTGACGGTCAATAGTGCTTTTAGGCTTTACACTATGTTGATCTATAAGCGGGCGGAATTATGAGAATATGAAGAATTTACCAACATTTCAGGAAATAACAGATCCTAATAATTTAATGGCAGCCGCTAAAAAGTGCATGGAAGGCGTGACGTGGAAATATTCGACGCAGGCTTACTATTTGGACAGAATAGAGCGTGTACGCCTTACGAAGAAGCGCCTTGAAGGGCGCGAAAGAATGTCCGACGGCTTTATCGTCTTTCCTATATGCGAACGCGGGAAACGGCGTGTAATTCGTTCAATACATATCAATGAAAGAGTTGTCCACCGGGCGGAAAATGATCTTGTTTTGGTTCCCGTCCTTCGGCCGAAGCTTATCTATGACAATGCGGCTTCGCTAAAAGAACGCGGAACCCGCTTCGCATTGGAACGGTTAAAGGTTCACTTGTGGCGCTACTTTCGGAAGCATGGATCCAATGAAGGGTATATCCTGACAGCGGATCTTCACGGTTATTTTGATTCCATACAACACGGGCCGATCTTTGAAGAATATTCCCGGATATTCGCTTATGATCCTGATATTGTCAATTTGACAATGGACTTCATAGACGCTTTCGGGGATCAGTCTTTAGGGCTTGGTTCGCAGGTTTCACAAATGACCGCCGTATTTTATCCGAACCGGATAGATCACTTTATAAAAGAACAGCTAAAAATAAAAGGCTACGGCCGATACATGGACGACTTTTATCTTATCCATGAAGACCGGGAATATCTGCAAAGCTGCCTTAAAAAGATCCGGGAAATGTACGCGGAATTGGGGATTGAACTAAACGAACGCAAAACAAAGATCGTGAAGCTTTCCGAAGAATTCAAATTCTTAAAAGGCAAAATTCACCTGACGGAAACGGGCCGCGTTATCATGCGCCCGGATCACAATAGTATTGTGAGAGAGCGCCGGAAGCTGAAAAAGCTGAAAAAGAAACTGGACGAAGGAAAGATCACATTCGCAGACGTTCAGCAGGCGTATAATTCATGGAAAGGCTATATCAGCTACTTTAATTCATACCGCACGTTGCGAAGTATGGATAAACTTTTCAATCAATTATTTAATAACTATAAAGGAAGGAGATATAAAAACAATGGCAAAGAAAGACACAGCAAATTCCGGGGAGAATACAAACAGTACAACTTCCCAAAACGTCAAGATCCGGCTGAAAGACGGTACAGAATTGACCGTCCTTCTTAACGGGAACACATACGAAAGCGCGGAGCCGATCGCGGACAGTGTTCTTTCCGCGGAAAATGTTTCAAAGGTTGAGATCGACGGCGAAGCACACGACAATATGATCCTGATCTGCAAATATGAGTATGAAGGCGGAACCCGCTTCGCGCTTCGGGAAATGACAGAAGCGGAAGCAGAAAACAAAAGTCTTCGGTCGCAGCTTAACGACGCCCTGCAGAGCGTCGCGGAATTAACGATCATTGTATCGGCAATTATGGCACAGTAAAGAAAGGAGATATTGCGCAATATGAATTTTACAGAAAATAGCGGACTTGTGAAAACGTGGGTAAATCTGGTAAAGGGCGGAACATACACCCGCGAACAGATCCCGAACCTCTTTAACCTTCGGGAAGTAGTGGCCGGAGTATTAGACGCAGCAGAAACGGCATAAGGAAGCGCAGAGGGCGCCAGAAACAAGCGAAAAGCCCCGAAGGGTATATTTTATCCTTTGGGGCTTTTTCTTGCCTATATGGGGCAAATACGGGACGGGAAATCATATCAGAATTACGCGCTTTTATCCGATAAAATGAAATCAAATATCGGCGAAAGAAAGGAGATCGGGAAAATGGATATTAACACGGCGTTGACTGTTTTTCTTGGATTGTGTGCAGCAATCACGGCGATCGGATCGGCGGCGACATATATCGGGAAGGCAAAGAACAAAATCACCGAACCGGACAAAAAGCAGGACGAACGGATCCAGAAATGCGAAGACCGTATCAGGGAACTTGACGGCCAGATCGGGAAGCTTCGGGAATATCTGAAAGACGATAAAAGCAAGATCGAAGAACTGGAAAAGGCCCTGAAAAGCGCGAACGCGATTCAGCTTCAATGTTTACTTGCACTTCTGAAAAACGCAAAGGATCCGCACAACACGGCAGACATTGACAAGGCAACGGCAGCCCTTGAAAGCTATATGATCGAACAGGGCGGCGAATAATGGCAGTAGCAGGAAGGCAGCTAAAACGGGAAGAAGACGAACTTCGCCGGAAGTCTTCAAAGCGTTTCACCTATTCAAAGCTTATTGTCATTATCCCGGACACGCTTTTGATCGTGGCCGTGATTGCCTTCATTTATAGCGTGGTTCGGATCTTGGGTATTCTGGAAAAAGATCCGGTTTTTTCGGCGTCGGAAGTCCTGACGCCGTTCAGTGTTGTTATATGTGGACTTGCGGTATTTGCAGGCATAGCGCACACGGCATACAGCAACAAAGAAAAGCTTTCAAACGCATTAAATCAGTGGTTTTCATTCATTGAAAGGACAGTTCGCTTCAAACAGAGGATAGGGCAGGATCCGGCAGAACTGGACGAACAGCTTTTAAATATTATCAGGCAATCGGAAGACCACGTTTCCGATCTGGTGATGAACAAAGCTTCGGAAGCGGAAGCAACACAAGAAAACATTTCGGTATAGAAAGGAGATATTGCGCAATATGACAATTACACTTTTTATTACATTTATGACAGTAGCCGCAGCAGTTAGCGGCCTTTTAACGGAAGCGATCAAGAAGGCATACCAGAACGCCGGGCGCAAGTACAGCGCGAATGTGATCGCGTTAATCAATGCGGCAGTAATTGGCGGGCTTGGAATGGCAGCCGTTTATATGCTTTTGGGGATTCCGTGGACGATCAACAATATTATCTGCCTTGTAATTATGATCGTTGCGGTATGGATCGGAAGCATGATCGGATATGATAAAATCATTCAGTTATTGAAACAAATTCAGGAAACAGAAGCGAAAGCAGAAAGGGGCGCGGAAAATGGCAACGAAAATCAGTAATTGCGGCAGTAACGAAAACGGGAAGACGACGGGCGGAAAAGCGGGAGATCAGACCGGGAAAGAATACCGTGTTATTTCGTGGTATTCCCGGCCGTGGAAATGCGTTTTAAGATACCCGGATCCGAAAGTCGGGGAAGAAATCGCAAGGATCAGCGAAGCGGCCGCAAAGAATGACAATATCGGGTATTGCCAGACACACCGCAGGACGTACCACGACGCATTAAAGGCGGCAAATTGGAACCCGGCGGCAATCAAAACGCCCGTCGAAGCAGATTGCAGCGCGTCCACGCTTGCGAATATTATCGCAGCAGGGCATAAATGCGGGATTGCCGCATTGAAGCAGGTAAACCCGGACGGTTACACCGGAAACATGCGGGCCGCACTGAAAAAGGCAGGCTTTACCGTCTTAACGGACAGTAAATATTTAAGTTCGTCCGATTATCTTCTTCCGGGCGATATTCTTTTGAATGACAATGCACACGCGGCCGTAAACCTGACGGCAGGCACAAAGGCGAAGGCGGCAGCGGTAACAACGCCCGCAGCTTCCACACCGGGAAACAATGAAAAAGCAATCTGGAATTTTTTGATCGGTAAGGGATTGAACGCATACGCGGCAGCGGGCATTATGGGGAACTTATACGCGGAAAGCGTATTCAATCCCCGGAATTTGCAAAACAGTTCTGAAAAGAAATTGGGCTTGCCTGATGATGAATACACGGCAGCAGTTGACGCCGGGACTTATACGAATTTTGTTAAAGATTGCGCCGGATATGGACTTGCACAGTGGACATACTACACCAGAAAGCAGGGGCTTTTAAACAAAGCGAAGGCGGCCGGAAAATCGGTCGGGGATCTGAATATTCAACTTTCTTTCTTGTGGGAAGAATTGCAGGGATATAAAAAGGTTATGCAGCAGTTGAAGGCAGCCGGATCCGTGGCGGAAGCAGCAAGCGCCTTTATGATTGGTTTTGAACGCCCGGCAGACCAGAGCGCCACGGCACAGAAGAAGCGGGCGTCATACGGTCAAAAGTATTTCGATAAATACGCAGGGAGCCGCCCGGCGGCGCCTTCCACGTCTGGGAAGAATGAACCAGACGCCGCCTACAAAGTAGGCCGTAACTATACGCTGCAGGCGAATATGTATGTACGAAAAACGCCGAACGGCGAAAAGCTTTCCTTTTCCGCACTGACGGCCGACGGGAAGGCCCACGGCTACGCAGACGGGGCCGGGAAAGCTATCTTGAAGAAAGGAACCGTCGTCACGTGCAAAGGGCTTGAAAAGGCAGCGGGCGGCGCTATATGGGTGAAGATCCCGTCGGGGTATGTGTGCGGCATATCGGGATCCGGCGAAATCTACATAAAATAATCAGGGAAGGGGGACAATGCACCATGAAGACATAGGAAAGAAAAAACGGTCAACGGCAAAGCAAGGAATAATATATCACGGGAACCGGCTTTTATCTTCGCACAGAAAAAGCCGGATATTTTTCTTTCAAAAAATGGTTATTTCGTGTATAATAGAATTCGTTATTGATTTTTAGCAAAGAAAGGAATTTAACCGTTTATGAATGATGAATATAGCAAAAGAATAGAAGCGCAGGACTTGACGAAGGAACCACCAACGGAAGAACCGGACAGACAATATTATTTTATGAAAAAGTGTCGGGAGATTGTGAAGAAGAAGTCCGAAGAATTGGGCCGCCCGCTGACGTGTAACTTGACGTCGTTCGGGTGTCAAATGAATGCAAAAGATAGTGAAAAGCTTATTGGTATTCTTGAAAATATTGGGTTTGAGATGATTGAGGATGAGTCGGCAGACTTGGTGTTTTATAATACTTGTACTGTGCGAGATAATGCAAATCAGCGTGTGTATGGCAGACTGGGATTTGTAAATAATATGAAAAAGAAAAATCCACAGAAAAAGGTTGCACTGTGTGGCTGTATGATGCAGGAACCATCTGTAATTGAAAAGATACAGAAAAGTTATCCGTTTGTTGATTTGATTTTTGGCACACATAATATCTATAAATTTGCGGAGCTGATCGTTGCAATGTACAGTTCAGATACAATGATAATTGATATCTGGAAAGATACAAATCAGATTGTGGAGGATTTGCCAGCGGAGCGAAAATACGCCTTTAAATCAGGGGTCAATATTATGTATGGCTGTAATAATTTCTGTAGTTATTGTATTGTTCCCTATGTGCGTGGGCGCGAGCGAAGTCGCAATCCAAAAGATATTATTCGGGAGATTGAAAAGCTTGTGTCAGAGGGCGTCGTGGAAGTTATGCTTTTGGGACAAAATGTTAATTCCTACGGAAAAACGCTTGAGGAACCGATGAGTTTTGCACAGCTTTTACAGGAAGTAGAAAAAATTGAGGGATTAGAACGAATCCGTTTTATGACTTCGCACCCAAAAGATTTATCGGACGAGCTAATTCAAGTGATGAAAGATTCCAAAAAAATCTGTCGTCATCTGCATCTACCATTGCAATCAGGATCAACTAGAATTTTGGAGAAGATGAATCGCCGCTACACAAAGGAGCAATATCTTGAACTTGCAAACAAAATTAGACGCGAGATACCAGACATTTCAATTACAACGGATATTATTGTCGGTTTTCCAGGTGAGACACCAGCAGATGTGGATGAGACAATTGATGTTGTTCGGAAAGTGCAGTATGACAATGCGTTTACTTTTATTTATTCCAAGCGTACAGGTACTCCTGCTGCCACAATGCCTAATCCAACTAGTGAGGAGGAGATAAAGGCAAATTTTGACCGCCTTTTGGCAGTGGTGCATAAGACGGCAGAGGAACGCGGTGGGCGCATGGTTGGTGAGACGCACAGCGTTCTCGTAGAAGAGAGCAATGGCGCGAAGTTGACTGGTAGGCTTTCCCAGAATACATTAGTGCACTTTGAGGGAGATGCTTGTCTGGTAGGCAAAATTGTGAATGTGAAGCTTACTGAGGCACATGGATTTTATTATTTTGGCAAAATTAATATGCAAGAACATCGCTTGCAGGAATTATTGCGTAAAAATGTGAAAAGAAAACCTATGTAATATTCTGTGTAGAGCGAACACGCACCATATAACTTGCTGCATATGTGCATTATGATACTTGTATTTACTCTTTATAGGATATTTGTGTCTGAGTGGACATAGGGGTACAGGTATGAGAAACAAATGAGAAAATTATAATTGTCATTTCCTATTTTGGAGAGGATAACAGGGGGATTGTTATGGAAAAATTAAAACCAAAGTTGTTTTCGGTGATGAAAATATATACAAAACAACAGTTTGTCAAGGATGTTGTCGCAGGGATTATCGTTGCGATTATTGCTTTGCCATTGTCAATCGCACTTGCACTTGCATCGGGTGTGGGTCCAGAGCAAGGTATTTACACAGCGATTATAGCGGGATTTTTGATTTCCTTTTTTGGCGGGAGTCGTGTGCAGATAGCAGGCCCCACGGCAGCATTCGCTACGATTGTGGCAGGGATTGTCGCCCAGAAGGGTATGAATGGATTGGTTATTGCGACGATTCTTGCAGGAATTATTTTGATTATAATGGGATTTCTAAGGTTGGGCAATTTAATCAAATATATTCCATTTACAATTACAACAGGGTTTACTGCTGGAATTGCGGTTACAATTGTAATTGGACAAATTAAAGATTTTTTAGGGCTTACCTATCCTGAGGGGACCGTTACGATTGAGACAATGGAAAAAGTGGAGGCGGTTGTCAAAAATATTATAACAGTCAATTGGCAGGCGTTGAGTGTGGGGTTGATTTGTCTTGCGATTTTAATCATATGGCCATACATAAACAAAACAGTTCCGGGTTCTTTGATTGCTGTTATTGCTGGGATTCTTATTGTGAAACTTTTAAGCCTTAATGTCAATACGATTGGAGATTTGTATGAAATTAGCAACAGGCTTCCGCAAGTACAGATTCCTGAGGTTTCTTTTGACGTTGTTAGAGAAATGCTTCCAGATGCTTTTACAATTGCAATTCTTGCAGCGATTGAGTCATTGCTGTCGTGCGTGGTGGCTGACAGTATGATCAACTCAAAACATCGTTCCAATATGGAATTGATTGCGCAGGGTATTGGTAATATTGGCGCAGCGTTGTTTGGCGGAATCCCTGCGACAGGTGCGATTGCGAGAACGGCAGCCAACATTAAAAATGGTGGGCGCACACCGATTGCGGGTATGGTTCATGCGGTGACGTTGGTGTTGATTCTTGTGGTTTTGATGCCTTATGCGGCACTGATTCCAATGCCATGTATTGCGGCGATTTTGTTTATGGTTGCCTATAATATGTGTGGGTGGAGAACTTTTGTTAATCTGTGCAAATCCTCACCAAAGAGCGATATTATTGTGCTTGTCACAACATTTGTGCTGACGGTTGTATTTGATTTGGTTGCAGCGATTGAAGTTGGCATTTTGCTGGCGGCGATTCTCTTTATGAAACGCATGAGCGATGTTATGGAAGTGGAGGGCTGGAAATATGTAGATGACGAGGAAGACCCAGACAGTATTACATTGCGAGAGGTTCCGCCACACACACTTGTATATGAAATTTCGGGTCCAATGTTTTTTGCTGCGGCTGATAAGATTTTGAATATTTCGGTAAAGGACGACACACAATTTTTGATTTTACGTATGAGGAGTGTGAGTGCAATTGACGCAACGGCAATGCATTCACTAGAACAGCTCTATGAAAAATATTCTGACAAAAATATAAAAATGATATTGTCGCATGTAAATGAGCAGCCAAGAGCTGTTATGGACAAAGCTGGATTTACAAAGACAGTCGGAATAGAGAACTTTTGTACGCATATTGATGAAGCGTTGGAGCGTGCGCGAAAGCTCTGTAAATAAGTGCATCCTGAATTGATTGTATATGGAAAAACTGTTATAATTAAATAAGGAACTGTGTTGACCCAGCGTTTGTAAAGATGGCAGGAAATTGTTATTTTTAAAATCGTGCGCGGCAATAAAGGGAGTTGATACAGATATGTATAGCAAAAACACAATATTAATTGTAGATGACGAGGAAATAATCAAACGAAAGCTCAAGGACGTGATCAAGGATACATTTGAGGTGTTAGATGCATCAAATGGGCGGGAAGCACTGGAGATTCTGGCGGCAAATACTGACAAAGTGGCAGTGATTGTTCTGGACTTGTTGATGCCGATTATGGATGGGTTTCAATTTATGGATGCATTTCGGAAAAATAGGACATATGATAACATTCCTGTGATTATTGCCACGTCTGATGAAGATTGGCATGCGGAGCAAAAATGTCTGGAGGCGGGCGTGTGGGATTTTGTGATGAAGCCGTATGATCCTGTGCTTTTGCGATTTCGCATTAAGAATGCGATTGAAAAGAGTCGTATGATTATGGCTGAAATGGACATGGTGACAGGACTTTATACAAAGTTTAAGTTTTATCGTGCTGTGCGCACACTTCTTTTAGAGGGGACAGAGGAAGTGTTTGCGTTTGTGCGGTTTGATATAGACCGTTTTAAGATGATTAATAATTTCTATGGCGTCAGGGAAGGAGATAGAGTACTGCAAAGTATTGCTTCTGAGCTGCGGAAGGCTTCAACGGTTTTTAACAAATTTGTATATGGGCGGTTTGAAAATGATATTTTTGCTGTTTGTATGCCCTATAAAGAGGAAAATATTGACTTGTTGGTAAATGCGTTGCAAATCAATTTGAAAAGAGTAAATAAGGACTATAATACAAAAATTTCTTGTGGAGTATATATTATAAGAGATGATTCGCTGGATGTGCCAGAAATGTATGACAGGGCTTCGTTAGCTGCCAAAAGTTGTAAGGGCAAATTTATGCAGAGTGTGGCTTATTATGATGACAGCATGATAGAGAATATGCGGCACGAACAGTTTATTATCAATGAGGTCAACAGAGCGATTGACGAGGAACAGTTTGAGGTGTACCTACAGCCGAAGATTAATTTGGCAACGGACCGTTCTTATGGAGCAGAGGCACTGGTGCGCTGGAATCATCCAGACAGGGGTATGATTTCTCCGGGAGAGTTTATCCCCGTTTATGAACGCAATGGCATTATTGGCAGACTGGACCAATATATGTGGCGTCAGGTCTGCAAACTATTGCGAAAGTGGATTGATGAGGGGAAAAATCCAAATCCGATTTCTGTCAATGTCTCGCGGGTAAATATTTATAATCCGCAGCTTGTTAAGATTTTTAAGAAATTAATTACAGAATATCAGATTCCAGCAGAGTTGCTAAATTTAGAATTGACAGAGAGTGCTTTTATGGAAGATCAGGATTTGATTATGAAGACTATGAGCAGCTTACATAAACTGGGATTTAAGATAATGATGGACGATTTTGGAAGTGGATACTCGTCACTCAATGTCTTAAAAGATATGGAAGTAGATTATCTGAAAATTGACATGAAATTTTTGCAAAATAAGGAGTTTAACGGAAAAGGGGAAAAAGTGCTCACTTCTGTTATACGAATGGCAAAATGGCTGCATCTTCCATCGATTGTTGAAGGGGTCGAGACTGTTGAGCAGGTTGATTTTTTAAAGTGTATTGGGTGTGAATATGCACAGGGATATTATTATGCAAAACCTTTGCGAATAGAAGAATATGAGGCGTTTCTAATTCGGGAAGAGGAGATGGGCGCGAAGTGCAGTGCAAATGAGAATACAGTGATTATCAATGAATTGTGGAATACACGCTCTAGTATTAGTAAATTTTTTGATTTGTTAGAGACGCCAATTGCTATTTATGAGTATCGAAGAGGAAAGTCAGAGTTGCTTAGAACGAATATTCGATACGAGACAGATATTGTGTTTGATAAGGAAGTGGATCAACAAGAGCACTACAGAAGGTCAGAGGCAGAAAAAGCACTTTTAAGTGAGACGTTTGCCAGAATTGTGCGGGGGGATTTCTCAGAGGCTCTTGAGTATGAGCTTACAGAAGATGTGCGGTATCGCGTGACAGTAAAAATGATAGGAAAACGTGCAGATACTATGATTATGATGGTAACCTTTTATGAGATAAGTGCGTACAAATAAGATGGGCAGAAAGGCAGGACGGAATGGAAGTCAGAGAATTGTTAGAGAAAGTCCAATGCGGAGAGATTTTAATAGATGAGGCAGAACAATATTTGAAAAAACAGCCATTTGAGGAAATGGGATTTGCCAAACTTGATTTGCAACGTGAGGTCCGAACTGGTTTTCAGGAAGTCGTGTATTGTGCGGGCAAACAGGATGCCTATCTTGTGTCTATATTTCAAAAATTATATGAGAAAAATGGTGAAGTGTTAGGAACAAGAGCGAGCGCGGAACAATATGCATTGGTGGCGAAAAGTCTTCCGCAGGTACAATATGATGCGGTATCAAAAATTTTAAAGATTGAGGAAAAACCAGAGGAAAAGGCGTTAAGACGAACTGGAAAAATTGCAGTTTGTACAGCAGGAACTGCGGATATTCCTGTGGCGGAGGAAGCGGCACAAACCGCGGAATATTTTGGCGCTTCTGTAAGCCGGATTTATGATGTGGGAGTGAGTGGTCTGCACCGATTGTTGGCGAACGCACAAACGATACAACAGGCGAACTGTGTGGTGGCAGTTGCAGGTATGGAAGGGGCTTTGGCGAGTGTGATTGGAGGACTTGTCAGCAATCCTGTCATTGCTGTTCCGACCTCTGTCGGTTATGGAGCAAATCTTAATGGCTTGTCAGCACTGCTCACTATGATTAATTCCTGCGCAAATGGTATTGCGGTTGTCAACATTGATAATGGATACGGAGCAGGGTATATAGCGACACAGATTAACAGACTTGCCAGCGGTAGCAGCATTGGTGACTGATGACAATGCGAGATTGGCGCAGAGTAAACGCAGGTATCATTTGCGTTTGTGATGGGGAGCTGTGAAGAAAAAAATATGTGCAATCGGAGAAATAGACAAGTCAAGATGCATAGGTTATTTATGCATAGTTTCTAAAATAAGAATTGTAACAAAAAGACAGCAGAAAGGAAGGCTATGATTATGAAAAGAACTCTCTATATAGAGTGTTATTCTGGAATTAGTGGAGATATGACAGTCGCAGCAATGCTTGATCTTGGCGCAGATCAGGAAGCGCTTAAAGAGGCTATTAATAGTATACGGCCACTGGTGTCTGGATTTGAGATTGCAATAAAGAAGGTGCAAAAAGCGGGGATTTGTGCTTGTGATTTTGCAGTGATTCTTGACAAGGAGCATGAAAATCGTGATCATGATATGGAATATTTACATGGACAAATTGGTATTGAAAAAGAACATCATCACGAGAATGGAGAGCATCATCACAAGCATAAAGAACATTATCATGAACATGAAGAGCATCATCATACAGGATTAAAAGAAATAACAGATGTTTTGAATCAGGCCAAAATGACAGAGGGCGCAAGAGATTTGGCACGAAATATTTTTCAGATTTTGGCTGAGGCAGAGTCAAGGGCACATAATCAACCTGTAAATGAAGTGCATTTTCATGAAGTGGGGGCAGTGGATTCTATTGTGGATATTTTGTCTGTTGCTGTCTGTATGGATTCACTCAGAGAGAAGTATAATATAACAGATGTTGCTATATCGGAGTTGTACGAAGGACGTGGAAGTGTGCGCTGCCAGCATGGAATTTTACCAATACCAGTTCCTGCAACAGCAAATATTATGGAAGCCTATCAACTTCCAGTGCATTTTATGGAGTTTCAGGGTGAATTTGTGACGCCGACGGGGGCGGCAATCGCCGCAGCAGTCAGAACAAAAGCACATCTGCCATCAAAATTTCAAATAATAGCAAGTGGTGTTGGCGCTGGTAAGAGAACATATGAGAAGGCCAGTCTGCTGCGGGTAATGATACTTGAGGAGGATTTTGAAGAACAGGATAAAGTCTATAAGTTGGAGACAAATGTCGATGACTGTTCAGGCGAGGCGTTTGGTTATGTGATGGACAGGCTTTTTGAGGCCGGAGCAAGAGACGTGTACTATGTGCCAGTCCTTATGAAAAAGAACAGACCTGCTTATCAATTAAGTGTGATTTGCAAAGAGGAAGATATTGCAAAGCTAGAACAGATTATTTTTCAAGAAACTACAACGATTGGAATCAGAAGGGTAGCGATGGAGCGCACTGTTTTAAAGCGAGAACATCAAATAATGGATACCAGTCTAGGTAAAATTGCGGTAAAGGTATGTGGGAAACGGATATATCCTGAATATGAATCATTGGTGTTAATCTGTCAGGAGAAAGGAATTTCCTATTTAGAAGCCTACAATAAAATTTATGGAGAATTAAATGATTTATTGATTAGTAATAGGAGCTATAAAAATGTCTAATAGAAAAATAACAACTATAATTTTTGATTTAGATGGAACGCTTTTGGATACATTGGAGGATTTGAAGAACGCGACAAACTATGCGTTAAAGGTTTGTAATATGCCAGAGCGGACTTTGAAGGAAGTGCGTCAGTTTGTTGGCAATGGTGTGAGAAATTTAATGATTCGTGCTGTGCCTGATGGGGAGAGCAATCCAGAGTTTGAGCGAGCCTTTGCAATATTTAAAGAATACTATGGATTACACTGCAATGATACGACAAAAGCATATGATGGGATTCCACAACTTTTGGAGGAATTAAAAAACAGAGGTTATGCGCTCGCGATTGTTTCCAATAAAATTGACTCAGCAGTACAAGATTTAAACCGAAGGTATTTCCCACAAGTAGATGTTGCAATTGGAGACCGTGAAAATTTGAAAAGAAAACCTGAGCCAGACAGTGTTTATCTTGCGTTGGAGAAGCTTGATAAAACTAAGGAAGAAGCCGTCTATGTAGGGGATTCTGATGTCGATCTGGCGACGGCGCGGAATGCAGGACTTCCATGCATTAGTGTGCTTTGGGGATTTCGGGACAAGAAATTTCTTGTAGAGCACGGGGCAACAGTTTTTGTTGAAAATCCTATAGAAATAACAGATGTTTTATCACAGATGTGATCGGTTCATTTTTATTTGTAGTTTAGGACTTTGATATTTTTTCATCAGGAACATATTCCATAATGTCCTCAACATTACAATCTAGGATATTGCATAATCTATTGATGATTAGAGTCTTAACGATTTCATTGTTGCGCAAACGCTGTAATTGTGCTTTGTCCACCCCATAATATTTGATTAGCTTATATTGACTAATATTTTTCTTTTTGAGTGTTATCCATAATTTGTCATATTTTATCATTTTATACAGTCCTCCTTCTTGTATTTTATATGCTGGTGAATTATAATAACATGGTGCGTGTACGCACCATGTTCTGTAAGAGATGACAAGTGGTTTACGTCTCTTAAGAATTGTAGATTTTGTATAGTTTCCTACATAGAAGGTTACAGGAGGGATAGAATAGAGAGTATAGGAAATTAGAATGTTACTTTTCATGGGTCAGGCATCGTTGACTGACGACAACGCGGCAATGATGCAAATAGCGAGTGCTTGGTATATGAGGAATTAAAAAACGGTGTACTAGTACTCCATCCGGCCAGAAATTAGATTCGTGAACCGCCTGTTTTGCACTGTTGCGTCGTTAAAATTTCTAGACGATGCCACCGCATCGCCGTCGAAATTTTGCCTAGCACTGGCACGAACCATGCAGTGCACAACTCTAATTTCTGTCTGGATGGAACCCTAGACTATTACTATGAGCGACCTTTTAGACCGTGAATAGTAACATTAGAACAATAGGAGGTATTTATGGAGAAAAAAATGTACATTACAGAAGAAGAACGTGAGAAATGTAAAAGAGTGGTAGATGCATACGCGGAAATTTATGATGATGAGGAACAGAATATTATTGTGCTGGATGCTGGAAGATATGGCTATATTAAGTTACAATATTACAATCCACCTTATGGATTTAGTGATATGTTGGTATTTACAGATAGCAGAGAATTGTTTGAAGACTTGTGGGAAGATTGGTTGAATACACAGCTTTTTGAATTGGCAAAAGGGACAAAACTAATTGAATTAGATTATGAGGATATATTTGCTTGCTTGCCAGAACATAAACAAAAAGAATTGATGGCGAAGAAAGATTATTTTGCAAAAAAAACAGGAATAGTCTACGGCGAGGATTTTTGACCTGTGTAATCGGAGAATTATCATAAATGAGTGCGAAATCTGGCGTGGGTGTGAATTGTAACGACAAGTCAAGATGCATAGGTTATTTATTCATTCGTAGTTCCTCAAGTAGGAGATTTTGGTATGCTAAAATTAGATTATGATAGGCAAGAGATAATAAATGTGATAGACAGAATTGTAAAGAGGACGATGAAAATGGACCTCACATGGGATTGGCCTTGTGGAGTAGCGTATTTCGGAATTGCTGATGCCTATGAAAAGACGGGAAATGAGAATTACCTAAAGCTTTTGAAAGACAGAGTGAATGAATTGATTGATTTGGGGCTTCCAAGTGCGTGGACAGTTAATACTTGTGCGATGGGACATTGCCTGATTACGCTTTATAAAGTAACTGGAGAGCAAAAATACTGGGATATTGTGATGAGCAAGGTTCATTATATCAGACAAGATGCGCTTCGCTTTGGTGACAATGTTCTGCAACACACAGTTTCTGTAAATAATGATTTCCCGGAGCAGTGTTGGGCGGATACTCTTTTTATGGCGGCATTTTTTCTGCTGCGCGCTGGTGTGGAACTTTCAAACGAAGAGATAATTGAAGATGCACTGAATCAGTATTATTGGCATATAAAATATTTGCAAGACCCTGACAGCGGTTTGTATTATCATGGATATGACAATATTGCAAAGAACCATATGTCAGGATTTTACTGGGGACGTGCAAATGCGTGGGCGGCGTTTACAATGTCACAGGTGAGCGATATCCTTCCGAAATGTTATCTGTATCCAAAATATATGAATATAGCGGGTTCTTTAAATGAGCAGTTATCAGCAATAAAGTTATTACAGACAGAAAATGGTTTGTGGAGAACAATCTTAGATGATGAGTGTTCTTACGAGGAAATTTCAGCTTCTGCGGGGATTGCGGCGGCGATGGTCTCAAGAGGAAATCCATTACATATGAAATACATTAATAAAGCTATTAAGGGAGTGCTCGTGAATGTTAGTTCTGATGGGAAAGTTTTAAATGTGTCTGGCGGAACGGCAGTGATGAATGATGCGGATGGTTATCGTAATATTTCGAGAGACTGGATACAAGGCTGGGGACAGGGATTGGCTCTTGCTTTTTTCGGCAAGGTTCTAGTACTACAGCGGACTTTCTGAAAGCGTGGTCTTTCTATGAGCCAGATAGGTACAATGGTTCCTGCGTATGTGGTAACATACAATCACTTTCATATTTGTAATTGTATAGGTTATAATTCCATGTATCAGTTTTACTACCATCGGTATGGTCAATGGAATCGTTTTTTTAAAGATCTCCCGTATATACGTAGTAAACAGGTGTGCTATTATCACAAACAGCATATGACGGTTCCAGCCCTAGTACACCGTTTTTTAATTCCTCATATACCAAACACTCGCTATTTGCATCATTGCCGTGTTGTCGTCAGTCAACGATAGTCCGGAACAGTTTCCTTTGTGGCTCTGAATGGAAACAGGGAAGATAATTCTGAAAATATTTCTCAAGTTCTGTTTGAAGCAAAAGGCTGTTTTCCTCATCGGCATACTAGTTTTCTAAAGCAATGGGATCAAACATGGTTGGATTCGTCATAATACCACCCCTTTTCTTTTATTATAACAGAAAAAGAAGGCACTGGCCACCGGAAGTTCACTGTAGTACTAGAGTCTGTTTGAAAAATGCTTTCTATCAGATGTGTGTTACAGTTTGTGGGAGATTTGCGCCAAATAAAGGGCGCATAGTGGGCTATGTAATCTGGATTTAGTGCAAATCTCGCGCAAAATGGGGCGTTGTAAGCAAAAAAGCGAAACAGGGACAGATTTAGAAGTAGGGCGAAATGAAGAAATACGTAAAAATTCCCGCCTCTTAAATAAGAGATGGGAATTTTTACATATTCTGTAATCTTAAATCTGATAATCAATAATGGATACACCAATCTTTTCAGGTTGAAGCAAGTCATTAATAATATTTTTGCAGTTTTCTGCGGCAGTGTTTCCAAATGCTGCATTTTCACCGAATAATCGATTATAAGCATCTTTAAATTCGCTGGTGGTGAGATCAATCGTATTATCGAAGCTCATTTTTTTATTTTCACTGTCAAAAGTTAATCCTATCTTGGAAAGATTCTCTTTGTTGTCAAGACACAGTTGATTTAATTTGCCAATTAACTCAATGTGGTCTGTGTTGTCTGCGTTATAGATAGACTTTGCAACATAACCAAGGCAATCTTTAATGGAATTTTGAAATTCAGGGTCAGAAAAGTTTGCTTGTATAAGCTTGTTGCTGTTCTGTAAAGCGGATATTGCTGAACCAGCAAGTGTTATATTGGCAGCGAGTGCTACATCAGTTTTTTGGTATTTGGTAGTTCTGTTTATTTTATGTTCAACAACGTTATATTCTGCATCATCGGCCATATCTTCTAATTTGCGCATAATTTTATCTGCTTTGCCAATAAAGGAATCATGTCCGACAAACAGTTCATTAATTGCTTTGTCTTTCGCGTTTGCAAAAGTTTTGCTATTGAGTGTATATTTGCCTTTTTCTTTTGTAATACCAATTTTTTTTAGGTCTTTTTCATGTTTCGAGAACAAATTTTTTAGTTTGGAAATTTGCTTTTTTACATCTTTATCTGTTATGGAAGCAGAGCTGCTTTCCAATTCATTATAGGATTTTAGAAAATCTTCTAAACGTTTTTCCACTAAATCTTTTGAAGTTCCGCCTGGAGAGTAGCGCTTTAGCGCTTTTAATTTTTGGCGAAAAGTTTCCTCTTTGTCTTGAAGTTTTTTAATATCCGTGTCGGTTTCTACTATTTTTTTAGTATAAGAACTTGTATAGGAAAAATTATTATTTACGATTTTTTCTATAAGGTCCATTGGCAAAAATGGTTTTAATTGAACTGCCATGTGTATCCCTCCTAATTTGATGAATAGACTATCGGATTTTTCTACACCTGCTTTTGCGGGTGGTGAACTACCCATTGTCTAAAGCCAATGGGCTTCCTGCTTCATCAACCTCGTA
>ERZ778497.82-NODE-82-length-86630-cov-6.659856_pt1 | contig 86630 bp, 69 predicted proteins | sample MGYA00509938_ERZ778497 | MGnify/ENA primary metagenome ERZ778497 (study PRJEB29527, sample SAMN07138969) | mouse gut metagenome | material: feces | host: mouse | place: China:Nanjing | collected 2016-01-25 ... | reverse complement strand
GAGCATCTGACTGTTAATCAGAGGGTCGTTGGTTCGAGTCCATCTTGAAGCGCAAACATAAACCCTGCGATGCCGAGAGGCCTTGCAGGGTTTGTTGTATTATTGCCTGCTCCGGTTAAAATTTAATAATTATTAACAATAATGATAAACGGCTGATTTGCAATGAGTTATAGGGGGGGGGTATTTTGGATGTGGTTTTTGGATGTGTTGTGGATTGTAGAACATTTTTCACTAATGCAGATGGTGTTATCGTATTATGTCGGATAAAATGAGTAATTTTGCGTCGAACTCAAAATCAGAGCCAAAATCAGAGCCAAAATATAGCCAATGCAATGAAGAAAGAGATTCTAAATGCCATAGCCAGTTCTACCCTCGTCCGCAACTTTGTGGATCGTCCTTCACCAAAATGGATGGTATATGTTGCCGATCTTGTGATGATTGCATTCAGCTGTCTGGTCACATTGGCGTTCGGGTACCATACAGGCACAGGGGAGGGAATATTTGCCAATCCCTGGACGCGGAGTGCTATCGCTTTCGTTGTTTATGCTATTCTATCGGCCGGCCTCGGCACAAGCCGCTATATAATCCGTCTGTCGGTTATTGAGGATACCTACCGTATTGTGCTTCTGGTGCTCACTGCCACAGTATCGCTGAGCCTTATCAACTTCGCATGCTACATGGTGGTGGGATATTACTACCTCAGTTTCTGGAATGTGGTGATAATCGGTGTTATGGCATTCTCGCTGATGCTGCTGATGCGCCTTTCTGTGAAATATTTCTATGTTGTGATGAACAACATGGCCGCCTCGAAAAAACGGGTGATAGTGCTCGGTTCGGCCATCAACAGTTTCTTTCTGGCATCGGCGCTGAAAAGTGAGTTCGAAGGACGTTTCAATCCTGTGGCTATCCTGAGCATGGGAGGAAAGAATACCGACAGCACGGTAAACGGCATCCCCGTTGTCTCTTTCAACAAAGATAGAGTGGCAGAGCTGTTCCGGTTCTATAAATGCGACACCCTGCTGTTCCTCTCCACCCAGCTGGAACTCATGCGCGAAGGCACTGCCGACGTGTTTCTGCAGAACGGCATAAAACTTCTTATGCTCAATCAGGTTGAAGAGTTCGACCTCAACAGCAAGACAATGCCGTCGCTCTCCAGCCACGTACACAATATACGCATCGAAGACCTCCTTGGCCGCGAACCCATCCGTACCGAGAACCCGGCCATCCGCAGCATGATGTGCTCGCAGATGGTGATGATTACAGGTGCCGCCGGTTCGATAGGCAGTGAAATCGTGCGCCAGGTGGCATCGATGGGAGGCGAGATAGTGCTTCTCGACCAGGCCGAGACCCCTATGCATGAAATGCAGCTGGAGATGGAAGCCAAGTTCCCGAATGTGAAGATTCACCTCTTCGTAGGCGATGTGACAAACTACGAACGCATGGAACATGCTTTCGACAAGTACCGTCCGCGCTATGTATACCATGCCGCGGCCTACAAGCATGTGCCCATGATGGAACGTAACCCGCCGGAAGCCGTGCTCACCAATGTGCTTGGTACAAAGAACATTGCCGACCTGTCGGTGAAATACGGTGTGGAGAAGTTCGTTATGGTATCCACCGACAAGGCCGTGAATCCCACCAATGTGATGGGTGCGAGCAAGAGAATCGCCGAAATTTATGTTCAGAGTCTTTTCTTCGACCTGAGCCGACGCTCCGACCGGCCTTCGACACGCTTCATAACCACGCGATTCGGCAATGTGCTGGGTAGCAACGGCTCGGTGATTCCCCTCTTCCGCAAGCAGATAGAGCAGGGTGGCCCCGTGACAATCACTCACCGCAACATTATCCGCTACTTCATGACCATTCCCGAGGCATGCTCGCTGGTGCTTGAGGCAGGATGCATGGGCAAAGGCGGCGAGATTTTCGTGTTCGACATGGGCGAGCCGGTGAAAATCTACGATCTGGCGCTGCGCATGATTTCGCTTTCCGGGCTCAAGGCAGGAAAGGATATCGAGATTGTGGAGACCGGTCTGCGTCCCGGAGAGAAACTCTACGAGGAACTTCTTAACGAAAAGGAACGCACAATAGCCACTCACCATAAGAAAATCATGATAGCCCGCGTGCGCTCCTATGCCTATGAAGAGGTGTGCGTGCACATCGACCGACTCGCCGAGCTGGTGAAGCGGGGGGCAAGCCACGATATTGTGGCGGAAATGAAACACATGGTTCCGGAATTCAAGTCCAACAACTCAATCTGGCAGACGGTCGACAACGAAATCGGGCCGGATGATTCCGAAAAGATGACTGAAACGGAAATTGCAATAAACATCTGATGAATATAAAGTACATACTTGCCGCACTGCTGCTCATGGCCGCAGGCGGCCATGCCTGCGCCGCTCCCGAGAATCCTCTGGGAGCGCTTGGCAATTTTATAAACAACACTATCGCCAACAACAGATTCAGCATCGCCGACATGCGTGGCGACTGGCGCTATGTGTCGCCGGCCGTGTCGTTCCAGAGCGACAATGTACTCCAGGGACTCGGCGGCGCTGCCGCGGCCACTGCGCTGGAAAGCAAGCTCGAGCCGCATTACCGCAGGATGGGTTTCAACCGCACGTCCCTCACTGTGGACGAGCAGGATAATTTCACCCTCAAACTCGGACTGGTGGCGCTGAAAGGAAAGATTACCAAAACCGACGACGACCGTCTGGAATTCGAGTTCTCGGCATTCGGTCGTGTGCCGCTGGGCAAACTCACGGCCAACGCCACAAAGGCAGGCGATACTCTCAATCTTACGTTCGATGCCAGCCGCCTTATAAACATACTCACAAAGGTGAGCGGCACGCTCAACAACAACACGCTTTCGGCTCTTACCGACCTGCTGAACTCCTACGACGGGGTGTTCATAGGCTTCAAGCTGAGGAAGCAGTGACATGGAAAGTGTAGCCGAATACACTGCCAGCTTTTTTCTCAGTGCCGGCGAGAGCGACGCGCAGGGCTGCCTGCCCGTACCGTTGCTTGTGGAGCGCATAATAGAGGTCGCCACAGGCCATGCAAATACTCTTGGCATAGGCTATGACGCGCTTATAAGACAGAACATAGGCTGGGTGCTGAGCCGCCTGAGCGTGGAGATGGTGCGATACCCGCGCATAAACGAGAACTACAGCATACGCACCTGGATAGAGAGCATAAACCGCCGGTTCAGTGAGCGCAATTTTGTGATTCTCGACGCCAACGGCGCTGTTGCCGGCTATGCCCGCTCGGTGTGGAGCGCTATCGATTTCGGCAAGCGCACCGGCGCCGACCTTACCGCCATCGGAATTTCGGAATGCCCCATGTCGGAGGCCGAATGCCCGATTGAGCGCACTCCGCGCATACCATACATAGGGCCGGAAGCCCGGCAGTCGGTGTACACGTTCCGTTTCTGCGATCTCGATTTCAACAGGCATGTGAACACCGTGCGCTATCTCGAGCTGCTGCTCGACCAATGGGGGCTCGCGCACTACGACAGTTCCGAGGCCGCGCGCGTCGACCTTCTTTTCCATCACGAATGCCGCTACGGTGAGCAGGCTCTGGTGCGCATCGACAGCATCACTGCGCCGGTAGCCAACTGCGAGATAAGCCGTGAGGCAGTGCGCGCCGTCGCGGCTCGCTTCACATGGCGCCCGCGGCGCTGACAGCTGCCGGAATATCTTCTTCCGGCTGGTCCGCAGAATTCTTCGAGGCCGCTCTGGCAGCCACCTGTTCGGGGGCGAGCATCAGCTCGTAGATCTGGCGGGTGTCGGAGCTTCCCAGTTTGTAATATCCGCCGATGATATCGCCTTTGTTGGCATGCAGGCGCTCTACCATGGTGTCGATGTCGGGCGATTCTATACCGAGGGCTTTAAAGCTGAGAGGCATGCGCAGAACGGCGCTGAAGAAGGCGCGCAGCTGCGCTACGGTCTCTATGGCCGCCGTGCGGTCGTCGCGCATGTCGATGCCGAATATCCTTCTGCCGAGCTGTGCCACCTTGGAAGGCTTGTGATGCGCCATGTATGCCATCCATGCCGGAACCACTACTGCAAGACCGGCTCCATGGGCTATATCGGGATACATGGCGCTGATTTCGTGTTCCATGAAGTGCGACACCCAGTCTTCGCGGCGTCCGCATCCTACAAGGCCGTTGTGTGCCAGTGTGGATGCCCATTCGATATTGGCGCGTGCATGGTAGTCGGAGGGATCGGAAAGAGCTCTTGGCGCTTCTGCCATAAGGCCCATGAGCAGCCCTTCGGCAAGGCGGTCGGTGATTTCGACGCGTGGGGTTGTGGTGAAGTAACGTTCGAGAACATGAGTCATCATGTCCACGATGCCTACGGCCGTCTTATAGGCCGACAGGGTAAAGGTCATCTCGGGATTGATTACTGCGAAGCGCGGCCGCAGGATGCTGTCGGTGCGCAGCGAAAGTTTCACGGCCGTATCGCTTTTGGTGATCACGCAGTTTCCGGAGCCTTCGCTTCCGCTGCCGGGGATGGTGAGCACAACGCCTACGGGAAGTGCCTCCTTGACCTGGCTCTTGCCGGTGAAAAAGTCCCAGAAGTCGCCGGCATACGGTATGCCGGCGGCGATGGCTTTGGCGGTGTCAATCACGCTGCCTCCGCCGATGGCTATAAGTCCGTCGATATTCTTGGCCCGTCCCAGGCGGATTCCTTCGTAGACAAGTGTATCGGTGGGGTTGGGCTGCACTCCACCCAATTCGATATGTTCAATGCCTAATGTGTCCAGCGAGGAGGATATCCTTTGCACCAGGCCGTTGTTTTTCGCATATGCTTTGCCGTAGACAATCATTACCTTGCCCGCGCCTGTGAGAAAGGTGAGCATGCCTACTTTTTCCTCGGTGCCACGGCCGAATTCGTATAAGGTGGGTGTATAGAAGGAGAAGTTGTCCATAATAGATGAATTCTGGATGATGTTGGCTGAAAACCAGCTTTTCAGAAACTATAACCCATGGTCGGGCGAAGATGTTCAGTGGCCTGTCATATTCTTTCTACGTCGGCCGAACGCAGCCATGCGCGTGTGCTGTTGTTTATTTCAACGAAGTACCACATGGGCGAGGCGGGGTCGTCGGGAGTGGCAACGGAGTCTACGATTTCCACAGTGGTGCCTTCGTGGATTGGCACAACGCGGTTGTCGCCGGAGGCTGCCGCACGTGGCACCGAACTGAGCTGAGTCATAGGCACCACCACCACTGCCGACTCGTGGGAGCGGGCATGGGCGGCGCTGTCGCGGGCCAGCACCAGAGCGTAGATGAAAACGAATACCAGCACCACACCTCCGAAGAAGCCTGTTTTGCGCAGGGTAACGCCGGGTGCGAATATATACAGCGCCACGGCGCCGAGTAGCAGAGCGAAAATCACCAGTGCGGCCACGGCCCAGCCGTTGGCGTGCATGCTGTTGCGGATGCTGCGGTGGAGGTTTGCCAGGAAGGTGCTGTCGTCCTCCGGGCGATCCTGGATGCGGGAGCGCACGAACGAGAGGTTCTGCCGGGCCTGGTCGTTGGTGGGGTCGATGCGCAGCGCGCGTTCGTAGGCCACCACGGCTTTGCCGATATTGTCGTTGCGGTAGTAGGCGTTGCCGAGATTGTAGTAGACCACCGTGCTCGGCCCGTCGGCGGCGATTGCCGCGCGGTACAGGTCGATAGCCGCGCGGTAGTCCTCGCGGTTATAGGCCGAGTCGGCCTGCAGAGCCAGTGAGGCTGTATCGGCGGCGGAAAGGGAGGGTATGGAGATGAGAGTCAGCAGGACTAACAGCGAGGCTATGATGCGTTTCATTGCGGGGTCTATTTTTTCACGTTTTCCACGGCGGCCACGGCGGCGGCGGCGCGGGCATAGATGTCGGCCATTTCTTCTGATGAGCCCATGGGGGTGAAGCGTGCCATCTCGCAGCTGTCGAGCACGTCGAGTATGTCTTTGGTTCCTTCGGAGGAAACTCCGTATGACTCGAGCTTTCCGGCCACATTCTCGCGGGTGAGCTGCGAGGGGGCTATGCCGAGTTTGTCGGAAATGTAGCCCCACATAGCCGATGCCAGCGATGCATAGAAACTGTCGGAATCTTTGGCGTCCATCGCGCTTCTGGCCTGTTTGAGGCGTCGCTGCGCCACGCGTCCGGCTTTGGCGAGTCTGCGTCCGGCAACGTCGGAACGCAGGCGTATGTTCCGTCGGTAGAGGAATATGGTACCCAGCAGGATAATCAGTAGCAGCACATAGGCCAGCCAATAGAGCGGCGAGCTGTAGGCGTAGTTGATTTCAGCATTCTGGGCCACGATGTCGGAAGGACGTATGTGGAGGATATCGTCGATGTGGGCGTCGATTTCGGTGGGTGCCGGAGCTGCCGCCGCGCCGGTGCCGCGCAGTACGCGGATGGGCATGTCGGGAACTTCCACGGTGTGGTACTTGCCGTCGGAAGGGTTGAAGAACACCAGAGGCTTGCCCTCGATGACAAAGTTGCCTACTTCGGTGGGCACGATGGTGAAGTCGGTGCGGTAGGTGCCGCTCATGTTGGCACCGCCGGCAATCAGCCGGGTGTCGACCTCGGTGCGCGGGGTGTAGCTCTCTACCGACGCCGGAAACGACATCTGCGTGGGACTGAGGAATTTGATGTTGCCGGTGCCGGTGATTGTGTAAGAATACACCGATGCCTCGTTTGTGCGCATCACCTCCGGGTCGAGGCTTGTGGCGGCGGTGAACTGTCCCACGGCGCCGGCGAACCCTTCGGGTGCCGGTTGCGGCAGCGGCCGCACGTTCAGCGATGCGGCGTTGGATGTGGTGGTGATTTGCCGTTCCACGGGACGCGAGGTGCGGAAGAAGCCCATGTTCAGGATTTCGTGCTGCACGATTGTAACGTCGTAGCTGCCGGAATTCACGCTCAGCCTGCCCGAGCGCTGGGGATACAGCAGCAGGCGCTTGAGCACGGCGCAATGGTAGTTCTGTCCGTTGTAGTTCTCGATTGATACCTCGGGCGATACTTCGAGTTCTTCGGTGAGGAAGCCTTCGAAAGCGGGTTGCACAGTGGGAATGAAGGCGCTGATGTCGAATTTGGTGTACACCTTGATGGTTGCCACCACCGGCTCCTGCTCATAAACGGTGTTTTTGCTGAAGAACACGCGCACCAGAAGGTCGTCGGCGTCGACATTCTGTACCGATTGCTGCGCGGGGCGGTCGATGCTGTTGGAGCTGCCCTCGCGGTCGGCAGGCAGAATCTCGAAGGAGGCGCCCTGCGAGCGCAGTGTGCCGTTGTCGGTGCGTATGGCCGCAGCGGGAATCTCGACATGTCCGGCCTGGTCGGCACGGTAGGTGAAAGTGTAGTCGACCGACGACGACGACGACAGGCGTCCGTTCACAATCTGTGTGCTTGCCATGGTGGACACTGCCGGACCGTAGAGCAGGGTGCAGCCCGCGAGTTCCGGAGCCTCTGGAGCGTTGCCTTCGGCGTTGACCAGACGGTAGGTGATGTTGAAGTTTCTGCCTTCCACGACATTGCGTGGCTTGAGCAGCTCGAAGGTGGCGTCCTGGGCCGATGCCGCCAGGGCCAGCGCCATTGCTACGGTGAAGAGTATGAAACGTCGTAAGGTCATCGATGAATGTCGTTATATGTCAGTAGCTCGAAGCTTGTCACCAGGGTTTGCGTGGCTGTCGCCGCGATGGCTGAGCCTGTTCTTCCTCTTCCTGGACGCGCTGCCGGGTCTGGTTTTCCTTGTTCTGCATGCTCTGCAGAATCTGCTGCGCGCTCTGGGTCATGTCGGGCTGAGGCTGCTGCTGTTGCTGCTGTTGCTGCTGCTGGGGTTGCTGCTGCTGTTGTTGTTCTTGCTCCTGCTCTTGCTCCTGTTCCTGCTGGTCCTGGTTCTGATCCTGATTCTGCTGCTGGAGCTGGGCCAGGCGCAGGTTGTAGCGTGCATTGTAGTTGTCGGGGTCGATTCGCAGCGAAGCCTCGTAGTTGGCTATGGCACCGGAGTAGTCGCGGTCGTTGTACGCCATGTTGCCGAGGTTGTAGAATGCGTCGCGTGCGACTGCGGGGTTGTGCTTGCGGGCATCGGGGAGCAGCTCGGCGAGCTGCTGCATGGCCTGCTGGCGCAGATTGTTGTCGGAGGAGGCGAGGTGCTGCAGCGCCACGGCGCGGTTGTAGCGGCCTACGATGCTGCCGGCGTTGACGTGGAGTGCCTTCTGGTAGTATTCCAGCGCACGGTGCCAGTTGGAGTCGTTGGCCATGGTGTTGCCATGGCGTATGAAGTTGCGTTCGTCGCGGTATGAGTCGGTGGGGGTGTTGTGCAGCGGCTCCACGGCGGGAGCCGTGGTGCTGTCGGCAACGGCCACGGCAGGAGCGGCCGCCGGGTCGTCGGGAGCTGTCAGACTCTGTGCCGTAACCGTGACAGCGCCTGCGGCGACAAGAGCGAGTGAGAGAAACAGACGGGTCATTTCTTCTTGTCTTTGGTGTTACGGCTCGGGCGGATAGTCTTGGTGCTGAAGAATTCAATGCCTTTGAGCCAGCTGATTTTGCGGTCCACCACAAAGATGTCGATTATGAGAAGAATCAGTGCCAGAGCTGCGAAGGTGGGGAACTGTTCGGCGGCGGCACTATATACCACGGTGTCGAATTCGCTCTTCTGGAGGGTTTCCAGATGCGATGCCAGTTCGTTCAGCGAACTCGAGGCAGCGGCGTTCACATATATGCCGTTGCCGGCGTTGGCAATCTCTTTGGCCAGATTCTCGTTCAGAGCCGAGTGCACGGGTTGTCCGTTCTCGTCGGTGATGCCTGGCACGGTTGCTCCTGAGGGAGTTCCCACGCCGAGCACATCCACCTGGATGCCGTTCTCGGCGGCAAGGCGCGCGGCTTCCACGGCTTCGCCTTCGTGGTCTTCGGAATCGGTTATCAGTATTATGGCCTTGCGCATGTCCTCGGTTCCCGAGAAGCAGTTCATGGCCATGCGTATGGACGATGCTATGTCGGTACCCTGGTAGGCCATCATGGAGGGATGCAGTTCGCCGAGGTACATGTTGGCGGTGTAGAAGTCGGATGTGACAGGCAGCTGCACTTTGGATGTGCCTGCGAAAATAACCAGACCGACCTTGTCGTTCTCGAGGCGGTCGAAGAGGCGTTCGAGTACCACCTTTGCGCGGTCTAGCCTGGTGGCGTCGCGGTCGCGGTCGGTCGAGGAGGCCAGCATGGAGTTCGAGAGGTCGAAAGCCACCACGATTTCAATGCCGGCGGCTGTTTCCTGCTTCACGGTGCCTTCGGTGCGTGGCCGTGCTACGGCAATCACCAGCATGGCAAGAGCCAGACACTGCAGGACTATGCGCACCGCAGGAGTATAGCGCGAGGCATCCGGCATCATTTTGTCGACCACGTCGAGCCTGCCGAACCGGCGCAGCTTGGCACGGCGGCTGTAGCGGGCGGCCACGAACAGCAGCGCAAGCAACGGCACCGCCGCCAGCAGATACAGATGTGTGGGATATGCGAAATTGAACATGGCGGATGGTCAGGGAATGGAACGGAGAACGGTGTAGCGCAGAAGCATTTCGATGGCGAAGAATGCCAGGGCGAGACATGCCCAGAGCATGTAGTTGTCTTCGGTGTGGGAGAAATGGCGGACGTCCATCTGCGTTTTTTCCAGGGCGTCGATCTGCTCGAACACGTCGGCGAGCACCCTGTTGTCGGTGGCGCGGAAGTAGCGGCCTCCCGTACTTTCGGCTATTGTGCGCAGAGTCGCCTCGTCGATAACCACTGGCTGTGGCTGGTATTCGATTCGTCCGGAGAGCGTGCGTACCGGGTATGGCGCGGTGCCGTTGCGGCCTACGCCGATGGTGTATATTTTCACGCCCATTTCTTTGGCTACTTCCGAGGCAGTTACGGGTGCTATAACGCCGGTGTTGTTGGAACCGTCGGTGAGCAGGATAATGCTTTTGCTGGCAGCCTGGCCGTCGCGCAGGCGGTTGAGCGAGGTGGCTATGCCGTCGCCGATGGCGGTTCCGTCCTCGAGGATGCCCATCTGGAGGTTGGAAAGGTAGCTCAGCAGCATGGAGCGGTCCATGGTCATGGGCAGCCCCGTGAGGCTTTCACCGGCGAATACCACTATGCCTATATTGTCGTTGGGCCGGCCGGCCACGAACTGCGAGGCCACGGACTTGGCGGCCTCGAAGCGGTCGGGGTCGAAGTCGCGGGCGAGCATCGATGACGACACGTCCATTGCCAGCACTATGTCGGTGCCTTCGGTGGAGGTTGTGCGCCAGCTGTCGCGTACCTGCGGGCGGGCGAGCACTACAATAACACACGCGATGGCTGCCAGCCGCAGCGCGAACAGGGCATAACGCAGGTATTGCTTCCACGAGCGCGGCATGGCATTGAATGCCGCCGTTGTGGAGAGGCTCATGGTGGCGTGTGCGTTGCGTTGCTTTAGGATGTACCATGCCGTGAGAGGTATCAGCAGCAACAACAGCCATAGAAAGTGCGGATGGGCGAAATGCATGGTCATTTACTGTTTTTCTTAACCTCTTTTCTGATTTGCTGATCGACCGGTGGCGGCGGCAGAGGTTTGGTGGATTCCACGAATGCGGATGCGCGGGAGAATGCGCGTTCGTTGTCGTCGGCCAGCGGGCGTTCTTTGGCGAATTTAACGAAGTCGGCCATCACGAGTACTTCCTGTACCAGAGAAGCGTTGTCGCGGGTTTCGGGGTTGCGGCGCAAGGCACGGAGAATCTGCGGGGAAGTCATTTCCATGGCGTTTATGCCGAAGCGGCCGTGGAGATACTGGCGCAGGATTTCGGTGAGTTCGGTATAGAATCGTTTCTCGTTGCCGGCGCTCGCTATGCCGCTTGCGCGCAGACGGCTGAGGCGGTCGATGGCCAGCTCATATGGCGGGACGGGTCGTTTTGTGACCTCGAAAGCCTCGACGCGTTTGCGCCGGAAGCGCATCCACAGGAACACACCGGCGGCAATGAGCAGTGCGGCAGCCAGAATCCAGAACAGCGACAACGGAATATAGTCGTGCCATTTCATCTGCGGCTGTGCCGTGCCGGCCATCGGCATCAGAGCCATGGTTAGGGTGTCGACATCGACAGGGAGCACTTTGAGTGTGAGATTGGCGGCCCGCACGGTGTCGTGGCTGCCGGCTATTACCGCTCCTACGGCAGGAAGGCTCTGCAGGCCGGAGTTGAATGCCTGCAGTGTGTATGTGTTGGTTATCTTGCTTCTGCCGCCGGTTTCGGTGGTGTCGGCACCGATTGCCACAACCTGCACGCCGCCGTATTCGCCGAATCCCATTTCGTTGTCGGTTATCACCGGTGCGTCGACCAGCTGCAGGCGGTCGGCAGCGTCGGCGGGAACTGTTACCTCCACGGTCATGGTGGCTGTGGAACCCATTGTCACAACCACACTGTCGATGGCCGCGTTGACCACCGGCTGCGTCTGTGCTGCCGTTGTTACTGCCGGTAGTGCCGCAAGGGCTGCGGTGGCTATTGCTGCGATTGTGCGGTTCATACAGAGGCTCGGTTTTTAAAAAGCATCATCAGGGCTTTCACATAGTCTTCGTCGGTGGCTACCGAAACGAAGTCGACGCGGGTGCTCCGCAATGCCACCGACATGGCCTGCTGGAGGTCGTACCACCAGCGGTTGTAGGCTTTGCGTGTGGCTTTGGAGCCGGTGTCGACCCAGCGTGTGGCCCCGGTCTCGAGGTCGGCCACGCGCATCAGCCCCACATCGGGCATTTCGGCATCGCGGCGGTCGTAGACCTGCACTGCCATGAAGTCGTGGCGGTTGGCGGCCACAGTGAGAGGGGTGCGGTAGTCGCCGCTGTCGATAAAGTCGGAGATGAGGAAAACTGTGCATCGGCGCTTGATGGCGTCGGAGAGATAACGCACGGCGGCGCCGATATCGGTGCCGCGGCCTTCGGGCTGGAATTCCAGCAGCTCGCGGATTATATAGAGGATGTGGCGCCGTCCCTTTTTCGGTACTATGAATTTCTCGATACCGTCGGAGAAGAACAGCGCTCCGATCTTGTCGTTGTTCTGTATCGCCGAGAATGCCAGTGTGGCGGCGATTTCGGCAATCATCTCCCTTTTCTGCGGTCCCTGTGCGCCGAAGCAGCGGCTTCCCGAAACGTCCACCATTAGCATTACGGTGAGTTCGCGCTCCTCCTCGTAGACTTTCACGAAGGGGGAGTTGTGACGGGCTGTGACATTCCAGTCGATGTCGCGGATGTCGTCGCCGTATTGGTAGGCACGAACCTCGGAGAACATCATGCCGCGGCCTTTGAAAGCCGAATGGTATTCGCCGGCAAAGATGTTCTGCGACAGTCCGCGGGTCTTTATCTCAATCTTGCGGACTTTTTTGAGTAGTTCGTTTGAATCCATTTGCGCTCAGGGACTGTGGTGGGATGTTGTCAGGGCACCTGGATTTTATCCAGGATGTCGGTGATTATCATGTCGGTGGTGAAGTTGTTTGCCTCGGCCTCATAGGTGAGTCCTATGCGGTGGCGCATCACATCGTGGCATACGGAAATCACGTCTTCGGGCACCACGTATCCCCTCTGGTGGAGGAACGCGTATGCTCTTGCGGCTTTAGCCAGCGAGATTGAGGCACGGGGCGAGGCTCCGAAGGCTATGTACGAAGCCAGATCCTCCAGTCCGTACTGGGCCGGGTTGCGGGTGGCGAACACGATGTCGACGATGTAGCGTTCGATTTTTTCGTCCACGTATATTTTGCCGACCACCTTCTGGGCTTCCACCACTTCCTCGGGCTTGAGCAGGGGCTCTACGGTTTCGCGATACCCTTCGGATATGTTCATGCGGATGATTTCGCGTTCCTCGTCCTGCGTCGGGTAGCCGATTACCACCTTCATCAGGAAACGGTCGACCTGGGCTTCGGGCAGGGGGTAGGTGCCTTCCTGCTCGATGGGGTTCTGGGTGGCCATTACCAGGAACGGGCGGTCCATGGGATATGTGTGGTCGCCGATTGTCACCTGGCGTTCCTGCATTGCTTCAAGCAGCGCGCTCTGCACTTTCGCCGGAGCGCGGTTGATTTCGTCGGCCAGCACGAAGTTGGCGAAGATAGGGCCTTTCTTTACCTGGAACTGCTCGTTCTTTACCGAGTAGATCATTGTGCCGAGCACGTCGGCTGGGAGCAGGTCGGGAGTGAACTGTATGCGGCTGTATTTGGCATCGATCAGCTGAGCCAGAGTTTTGATGGCAAGGGTTTTGGCCAGGCCCGGCACGCCTTCGAGAAGAATGTGGCCGTTGGCGAGCATGGCTGTGAGAAGAGATTCCACCAGATGTTTCTGGCCCACGATGGTCTGGTTCATGCCTCTGGTGACCATTGCGATGAAGTCGCTTTTGGAGGCCACCAGTTCGTTGAGTTGCCTGATGTTGACGCTGTCGCTCATAAAAGGGTGTATTCGGTAAGAGGGTCTTGATAATCGATGTGATGAGGGGCATGCCGACAGCCGGAGCCGGCTGTGAATGCTCCGCAAAGATACTGTTATAACAAATAAGGGGACTGTCGCAGATGTTAATTTTGTCTACTAAGTCTTTAGCGTCCTAAAGTTTTAATTTTTTTTAGTGGAGCCGCTGTTTTCGTGGTCGTTGAACAGTCGGTCGTGTTCGTCGAGCCAATAGTATTTGGCGAGCATTGCCGTGAAGCGTGCGATCTGGTCGATTGCCGCTTCTGTTTCCTTTGAAATCTCTTTTCCCGAGAGGCGCATCATCAGGACGCCATAGAGGGCGTTGAAGCATGTTTCTATTTCGCCGGCCGGCTCGCCGGCACTTCTGGCGCGAAGCTCCACGATGAACGGCAGGGTGCGGTAGTATTGCGCGTGGTAGTCGGTGAATCGGCTGTCGGCCAGAACGCGCTTGTTGAGGTCGGCCAGGTCGCCGATGGTGTTGCGGTTCATCTGCAGGTGGCCTTTCTCAGCCACATCCTCGCGGCGCATCATGTCGATAAGCGACTCGTACCACTGCTCCATCTGCCTGAGGGTGGCGGCGTCGAGATTGTATCGTTCGAGGACGTTGGCGCGTATCTTGTCGATGTCAAGTCCGTTCGCACGGATCAGGTCTTCGATCTGCCACATATACAGCAGGTATTCGGCTATGTTTTCCTTACGTTTCTGTGAGGCTGTAATCATTGTTCAGGAGTGTTTCAGTAGTTGTATGATTATAAACAAACGGGAAAAGCAATCTGCCGCCGCGGCAATCTCGCGATTACCGTAGGCGGCAGTGGCTGTTTCAGTAATGTCAATCAATTATGAAAAGTAGTGTCCTGTATTTTCTATCTATATGACACCGGTTGCGCCGGAAAGTTACAGGGCTTAACTCTTATTAACGACCGAATATCGAGTTGTGGCGGCTGAGCAGGTTGAGGAAGCGCAGGTCGTCGCGGAGTCCTCCCACGTTTATTCTGCCGTCGTTGAGGTCGGTCCAGTCGTAGTAGTCGCCGTAGCCCAGCTCGAGAGCTTTCCGGGTGCATTCGAGGGCTTTTTCGGTGTTGTCGGCCTGGGCGAAGAAGCATGCTCCGAAGTAGTGGATGAGGCCGTCGTGGTCGTCGACGGTGGCGAGGATATTGTTCATCCAGCGTGTCGCCTGGTCTTTCTCGCCGAGAAACAGCAGTGCGAATCCTTTGAGCGATTTGGGATTGTCGATAAAAAAGTGATCCATATCGGCCACGCGGCGGTAGAGCTGTGCGGCACCCTGTGCATTGTTCATAAACCGCTCCATGAGCCATGCGCGCAGCATGGGGAAGCGGGGATCTTCGGCATCGCCTACGATGGCTTCTGCCAGAAGGGCGTCGGCATCGTCGTATTTGCCTGTGGCAATATATGCCAGAGCCATTTCGGTCAGGGCATCGCCGCTCGAGCGGTCGACAGCCAGAGCGGCAGCAGCGGCGGCTACGGCCTCTTCGGCTTTGCCGAGTACACGGAGGATGCGGCTGCGGAGCACGAAGTAGGAAGCATTGTCGCGTACCATTCCCAGTGCGCGGTCCACGCTGGCCAGGGCTTCCTGGTAGCGTCCCAGAGCGAACTGGCATTCGGCGATTGAGCCGTAGATGCCGTGGTAGTTGTAGATGCGCTGCTCGATGATATACTCATAGTCTTTCAGCGCTGCAAGGTAGTGGTAGTGCGACTGTGCTATGCCGGCGCGCAGATAGCGGTACAGTCCCACCTGGGGAGCTGCCGTTACGGCATTCGACAGTCCGGCCATGGCGGCGGGATAGTTGGTGTTGCCGTAGGCTACAAGTTCGGAAAGCGCCACGGGGTTTTCGGCGTTTACGCTGAGGGCGAGAACGAGGTCGTCGACGGCTCCGTTGTGGTTGCCCATGCTTTTGCGCACGGCGGCACGGCGGATGTAGGTGTCGGGGTTCGATGGGTCGATGTTCACTGCGCTCGCAAGCATTTCGTTGGCGGTGCCCATGTTGTTTTCCTTCACTGCCACTTTTGCCAGGCCAATGTATGCCTCGGCGCTGCGCGGAGTCAGGCTGAGCACCTTCTGGAAGTCGGCGCGGGCATCGGCGGTGTTGCCCAGTTCCACTTCCGTGTTTCCTTTCTGCAGGAGCACCGATACCGATTCGGGTGCGAGCAGCGCGGCGGCCTCGAGGTCGGCCAGGGCTTCGGCGGAGCGTCCGCTCTGGTTGTGGATGCCGGCGCGTAGCATGCGTGCCTGCAGGATGCTTTCGGTTTCGCGCGCGGGAATAAGAGTGAGGGCGCGGTCGATGTCGGCCAGCGCGCGGATATATTCCTGGTGGCGGTAGTATTCGTCGGCGCGCATCAGCAGCACGGAATAGTTGTCGGGATTTTCGCGCAGCTCTTCCTCATAGACCTGGAGGACAGCCTGGGTCATGGGGTTGTGGATTCCGTTCTGGGCGTCGGCGGCGCCAGTGGCTCCGATAGCGAGCATTATGCCGAGAATTGCGTTTCTGATTGGTTTCATAGCTTGTCTCATTCAGTGAAGGAGTCGATGGAGCGTCGTATGGCGGCCAGGCGGGAGAGCAGAGGTTCCAGCAGGTCGAGACGCAGCATATTGGCGCCGTCGCTGAGTGCGCGGGCCGGTTCGGGATGTGTTTCGATGAACAGGCCGTCGGCACCTGTGGCCACGGCGGCGCGGGCGATTGTTTCTATCATTTCAGGGCAGCCCCCGGTTACGCCTCCGGCGGTGTTGGGCTGTTGCAGGGAGTGGGTGCAGTCCACAATCACCGGGCACCGGCATGCCTGCTGCATGCGGGGGACGCCGCGGAAGTCGACCACAAGGTCGCCGTAGCCGAATGTTGTGCCACGTTCGGTAACCATCACATCGTTGTTGCCGGCAGAGCGCACTTTTTCGGCGGCGAAGCGCATGGCTTCGGGAGCCATGAACTGTCCTTTCTTGATGTTCACGGGTTTGCCGGTGTGAGCGGCGGCAACCAGCAGGTCGGTCTGGCGGCACAGGAAGGCGGGAATCTGGAGTATGTCGGCGAATTCCGCGGCCATTGCGGCTTCTCCGGGCTCGTGGATGTCGGTTACCACCGGCACTCCGAGTTCGCGGCCTGCGTCGGCGAGAATCTTGAGGGCTTCGAGGTCGCCGATGCCGCTGAAGGAGTCCAGGCGGCTGCGGTTAGCCTTTCGATAGCTGCCCTTCAGGGCGAAAGATATGCCCAGGCGCGAGCACACTTCCTTGATGTGCCGCCCTGTGTTGAGTACTATTTCCTCGCTTTCTATCGCGCAGGGTCCGGCTATGAGGAAGAAGCCGGAGCCGGAACGAAGGGTTTCCAATGCGTTGGTTTGGGTCATGTCAGTAGTTGTTCAGTTGATTGACAACATGGAAAGTGTCGGCAGCCACAAGTGCTGCGGTTTCGGTGCGCAGGCGGTTGTCGCCCATCGTCGCCGGTGCGAAGCCTGCGTCGATGGCGGCCTGCACCTCTTCGGGCGTGAAGTCGCCTTCCGGTCCTATGAGAACGGTGCAGTCGCGGCCGGGAGTGTATGCTTTGGCGAGCAGGCAACGCGGAGTGCTGTCGCTGCAGTAGCCTATGAACCTGTCGCCGGCAGCTGCATCTGCCAGGAACTGTGGCAGAGGAGTGAGCGGCGCCACCTGGGGGAGCACAGCCTTCAGCGACTGTTTCATGGCCGAGACGGCTATCTTTACCAGGCGTTCGCTTTTCAGTTCGCGGCGTTCGGAGCGCCGGCACAGCACGGGTGTTATGCTGTCGACGCCTATTTCCACGAGTTTTTCCACCAGCCATTCCATGCGGTCCATATGCTTTGTTGGTGCCAGGGCTATGTGCAACGCCGGTTTCCAGACTTTCGGAAGGGGAGAGCGGTCTTCGATGGTTAGCAGCGCTCCCCTGGGATTGTCGTCGGCTATTCTGCAACGGACGAGATTGCCTTTGCCGTCGACCACTTCCACGGGGTCGCCTATGCGCTTCCGTAGCACGCGCACGGCGTGTGCGCTCTCGGTGGGGTCGAGAGTGGCGTCGATGGCTATGTCGGGAGCGTAGAAACGTATCATAGGTCGTTTTCGATCATGCCGCCCGCATCGGTGTTTCCGGCGGCCTGTCCGGGTGTTTTTCCGGAAGTTTTGCGTTCTTTGAAAATGAGCATGAACAGCACGCCAACAACCAGGGCGTATGCCGCGAAGATGAACCACGATGTGCGCCATCCGTCAAGCTGGTCGGTGGCGTCGAGTCCGGGGGCGAACACGAGTTTGTTCACAACGCATGAGCCGGCGATGATGGTGCCAAGCGATGCGCCGATGCCGTTGGTCATGAGCATGAACAGACCCTGGGCCGACGAGCGCTGGGCTGTGTTGGTCTGGGCATCGACATAGAGGCCTCCGGAGACGTTGAAGAAGTCGAAGGCCACGCCATAGACAATGCACGAGAGAATCAGGAACGGTACTCCGGCGGGTGCGGTGTTTCCTATTCCGAAGAAGCCGAAGCGGAGCACCCAGGCGAACATTGCGATGAGCATCACGCCTTTTATGCCGTAGCGTTTGAGGCAGAAAGGAATCAGCAGGATGCAGAGTGCCTCGGCGCATTGCGAGATTGAAATCAGGAAGGTCGGGTTGCGGGCCCAGAAGCCGCCGGCATATTCAGGAACGGCGTTGAAATGGTATATGAACGTTGAACCGTAGGAGTTGGTTATCTGCAGCGACACGCCCAGAAGCATGCTGAAGATAAAGAACACGGCCATGTCCTTGCGGCGGAAGAGGGTGAATGCCTTCAGCCCGAGGGCGTCGGCGATGCTGCGTCCCGAGCCTCTGTTGACAGGGCTGCCGGGCAGAGTGAGGCTGTAGGCGGCCAGTATGAGACTCAGAGCGCCGGAAACGTAGAACTGGGTGTGGCTGTGCTGCACCTCTACGCCTCCGAAGGACACGAAGTTTACGAACAGCTCAGCGCAGATGAAGCCCACGGTGCCGAACACGCGTATGGGAGGAAAGTCGGTCACAGTGCTGAGCCCGTGTTTTTCCAGGCCGTTGAAGGCCACTGAGTTGCTCAGACCGATGGTTGGCATGAAAAAGGCTACGGAAACAGTATAGAGTGTGAACATTGGCCCGAAGGAGAGTGTGTTGTCGGATGCCATGGAGCGTGCGGCCACAACACCGGTGGCAATCATGAACAGGCCGGCCAGCAGGTGGCAAAGGCTCAGGGTGCGCTGTGCGGGAATCCAGCGGTCGGCCACGATGCCTATCAAGGCGGGCATGACAATGGATACGAGCCCCTGGACGGTGTAGAACCAGAACACATAGTCGCCCAGTCCGTTGGAGGCGAGGTACATGCCCATCGAAATCAGATATGCACCCCATACGGCGAACTCCATGAAGTTCATCGTGGCAAGGCGCACTTTGATGTTGCTGTTTTTCATTATGAAGGTATTTTTTTAGATTTCAGGTAAGGTGTCGTTGCCGGACTTCTGCCGGCGCTTTTTCTCGAGAATCTCGCTTATTCTTGCGGCCTCCTCGTAGTCCTCCCTCTCGATAAGGTTCGCGAGAGTGCGCTCGAGTTCCTCGATTGTGAAACTCTCGGGTCTGGGTTCGGCATGGTAGCCGCGGGAGCGGTCGTAGACCACAGAATCGCTGTCGTCGCTATTGCCGGTGTCGTTTTCGGTATCGTTTGCCCGTGTCAGTGTGCCGTCGTCGATCACGAAGCCGGTGGCACGCATTATCTTTTCGGTTGTCACGATTGGCGAACCCGTCCGGATGGCTATGGCTATGGCGTCGGAAGTCCGCGAGTCCACCACCACCTCGCGTCCGTCGGGGTCGGCGAATGTAAGCTGCGAATAGAAAATGCCGTCGTCGAAGCGGTAGATGAGCACCTGGCGCAGGCGCACGCCGAATGCATGTGCGAAGGTAACGAAAAGATCGTGGGTGATGGGACGCGGCGGCCGTATGCCCTCGAAGGCAATGGCTATGGACTGAGCCTCGGCCTGGCCTATGACAATGGGAATGCGCCTGGGACCGTTTTCTTCGGCAAGTACCAGCACGTAGGCTCCGGACTGGATGTGGTTGCTGGTTACTCCCAGCACGACAAGGCTGATTCTATTGTCCATTCTCGGGCTTTGTTGCGGCTGCGCCGGTTATTATTCCGCTTCCGAGACACAGCGATGCATCGGCGGTGTACAAGGCTGTGAACTGTCCCGGTGCGATTCCCTGCACGTCCACATCGCTTTCGATGGTATATTCCCCGGGAGCGGTGCGGTGTATGCGCCCGGGCAGGAATTCGGGGCTGTGCCGGTTTTTGAAACGCAGAGGAACTCCCGCAGGCTTATCGGCGTCGTCTCCCCATATGTCTGCGGTTATGAACTGAGTCTCTGCCAGGCGTATTGTGCGCCCGTACTGCTTGTCGGTGTCGTAGCCGCGGGACACATAAAGCACATTGTCGTGTATGTTCTTGCGTACTACGAACCATGGGCCTCCGCTGAGACCCAGTCCCTTGCGCTGACCTATGGTGTGGAACCAGAAGCCGCGGTGCTCGCCGAGCCTGCGGCCGGTCTCGAGTTCCACAATCGCACCGGGGCGTTCGCCAAGGTGCCGGCGCAGGAAGTCGTTGTAGTTTATTTTTCCGAGGAAGCATATTCCCTGGCTGTCGCGTCTGCCGGCGTTGGGCAGTGCCGCTTCGTTGGCGATGCGGCGCACTTCGGCCTTGGGCAGCCTGCCGAGCGGAAATTCCAGAGGCGCCAGCTGGCTGCCGGTGATCCTTGCAAGGAAGTCGGTCTGGTCCTTTACAGGGTCTGCTGCCGTGGCCAGCCATTTGCGCCCCTGCTCATCGATGGCGGTGGATGCGTAGTGGCCGGTTACCGTGGCTGCGAAGTCCTTGCCCCACCGTTCCTGGAAGTAGCCGAACTTGATAATGGAATTGCACATTATGTCTGGATTGGGCGTAAGTCCCTGGCGGACGGTTCGCAGGGCGTAGTCCATCACATTATCCCAGTACTCCTGGTGCAGCGACACCACATCGAAAGGCAGGCCGTAGCGCCGGGCGATGAGTGTGCATATCTCTATGTCCTCGTCGGCTGAGCAGTCGTTGCTGCCGTCGTCGAGTCCGATGCGTATGTAGAACAGGTGCATCGGTCGTTCCTGCTGTGCAAGCAAGTGCACGGCCACGGCGCTGTCGACACCGCCGGAAACAAGAACTGCAGCTTCTTTCGAATTCATGGTTTGGTGGTTGTGGAGCTGTCGGTCTCGGCGGCGCTGTTTGCTTCCTGGCGCAGGCGCTCCTGTGTGGCGGTGTTGGCGACGCGGAACGCGCCGAGAAGGTAATCGATGCCGATTCCTTTTATCAATACCTTGTGCCGGGAGTTGAGGAAGAGGAATTCCGGCGAGTTGCGCAGGTCGAAATGGAGGTCGGCGTCGGGAATGGCGCATACAACCCACTCCGAAGGGTACTCCGCAGCTTCCGCTTTCCATGTGTCGGAAGGTTCGTCGGGATATATGCTCACAATGGTGAGCTCTCCGCGCGAAATCAGCTCGCGGGTGTTGTAGTCGGCGCTGAGGCGAACGCGGGCGAGATTGCAGTCGGAACAGTCGGGGTCGTTTATGAACAGCAATATGGAGCTCCCGTGTATTTCTCCGAGGTTTCCGCGGCTGCCGTCGGGGCGGGTGAAGGCCATATCGGGCACGGTGGCGCCCACTCCGCTGCTCTCTATTATGCCTTTATGCAGCGCGAACCGGGCTTTCTCGGCCTTGCCTATTTTCTTGTTCGCGGCAGCGGCGCGGGCAAAAGGCAGGTACACTTCTTCGCTGAAAGCCGGGGCGGTGTCGGAGTACATCCAGTTCTCGGCCATGGTGGCCAGAGCGAGTGTTTCCGGCCCCTTCTTGGCGAAGCGCTCGAGCAGGCGGTTCACGGCGGCATGCACGGTGTCGGCGCTGGCATGAGGCATTATGCTCACCCAGTCGCCGAATGCGGCGTTCAGGGCATCCGGGTTGCGGAATGCCGAACCGAAGTTGCAACGTTCCCAGAAGCGTCCCACAATGAAGTCGCAGCGTGGCTGGAGCGCCATCATGGTGTCGGGCGGAACGGGATAGGGGAAAAGATTGCCCGAAGCGGCGGTTGCCTGCGGCGAGGCCCCCGACAACAACGCTATGGCCAGCACGATGGCACGGAAGATATGTCGCATAAACTTGCTTTTGATATGTGGGAACGTATAATTCCACAAAATTAGTCAAAAAACGACAGTGGCGTTCGGCAGTCCCTTTAAAAAGTGTGAAACATATGCCGGCGCGGGGCTGCCGCCGCGGTTGCGCCAAGATATTTTTTTGCCGGGGCTTGCGGTATTGAAATTTTAGCTAACTTTGTGGCATAGACATATTGGAACCAATCTGACTAACAAAAAATACAGACATGTCAAAAGTAACAGTAGTGGGCGCCGGCAACGTAGGCGCTACATGTGCAAACGTTCTGGTGTGCAACCAGATCGCCGATGAAGTAGTTCTGCTGGATATCAAAGAGGGTGTCAGCGAAGGCAAGGCCATGGACATCATGCAGACCGCCAGCATCCTGGGCACCAACACCCGTCTGCGCGGCGTGACCAACGACTATGCCGCCACCGAAGGCAGCGACATGGTGGTGATCACTTCCGGTATTCCCCGCAAGCCCGGCATGACCCGTGAGGAGCTCATCGGTGTCAACGCAGGCATCGTGCGTTCTGTTGTCGACAGCGTGCTCAAGCACTCTCCCGAGGCCATCATCCTGTGTGTGTCCAACCCCATGGATACCATGACCTATCTGATTCACAAGACCAGCAACCTGCCCAAGAACCGCATCATCGGTATGGGTGGAGCACTGGACAGCGCACGCTTCCGCTATTTCCTGGCCACAGCCCTGGAATGCAGCTACAACGAAGTGGAAGGCATCGTAATCGGCGGCCATGGCGACACCACCATGATTCCTCTGAAGCGCTATGCTGCCTACCGCGGCATTCCCGCAGCATCGCTCATGCCTGCCGAACAGCTCGATAAGGTTGCTGCCGACACCATGGTCGGCGGTGCCACCCTCACCAAACTGCTTGGCACCTCCGCATGGTATGCTCCCGGTGCTGCCGCAGCTCAGGTTGTCGCTGCCGTTCTGGGCGACCAGAAGCGCATGATCAGCTGCTCTGCTCTTCTCGAAGGCGAATATGGCGAAAAAGACCTCTGCATCGGCGTTCCCTGTATCCTTGGCCGCAACGGCATCGAGAAAGTGGTGGAATTCGACCTCACCGACGAAGAAAAAGCACTCTTCGCCGCAAGTGCAGCCGCCGTGCACAAAACCAACGCTGCTCTGGCCTGAAACAATAGCCGCCAGACCAACGTTTAATGCATAAGGCAGAATCCGGCGCGCTGCCGGGTTCTGCTTTTTCTTATTTCTGAAAACCCATCTCAATATGAAAAAATCCATAGCTATTCTCGCATGTGCCGCCCTGCTGTGCGGCTGCGCACCTAAAGCCGACAACGGAAACGCCGCCACAGAAACAGAAGCTGCGGTGGAAAATGCGGTTGAGGCACCCGCAACCGGCGGACTGCCTGCCAATGGCACCGTTCACGAACTCACCGATGCCACACTCTATACTCCCGGAGTAAAGGTTTCCAACCTCACCGTTCTCGATTTCAACGCCGTATGGTGCGGTCCGTGCCGGCAGCTCGCTCCCGTGCTTGAGGAACTCGCCAAGGAATATGAAGGACGTGTCACTTTCGTAAGCATCGACGTGGACACATTCGGCAGCCTCTTCGAATCTTTCAATATGGGACAGAGTATTCCCGCAGTGATCGTTATCCGTCCTGACGGAAGCACCCAGAAGTATGTAGGCACCGGCGATCTGCTGCCTGCCGAAAAATTCCGTGCCATAATCGACAGCAACCTTTGATGACTTCCGGCGAAATCGGACAACGCATCGCCGGGCGAATGGGTATAGAGCATCTCAATGCCATGCAGAACAGCATGGCGGAGATGCCTTTGCCTGCGCGTGCCTTGTTGCTGGCTCCCACAGGTTCTGGTAAGACCCTGGCTTTCGCGATTCCGTTGCTTGCCTCTCTGTGCCGTCCCGGCTGCTGCGTGCAGGCCGCGGTGATTGTGCCCACGCGCGAGCTTGCGACTCAGGTGTTCGAGGTGCTGAGGGTGCTTGCGGCTCCGGAATATAAGTGCGCGGTGCTCTATGGCGGCCATGCGGTGCGTCTGGAGCAGGCATCGCTGCAGGGAAATCCCGATATTGTGGTTGGTACGCCCGGGCGTATGCTGGACCATATGCAGCGCGGACACCTCAATCTTCAGCGGGTGTCGACTCTGGTGCTTGATGAGTACGACAAGAGTCTCGACGCCGGTTTCTACGAGCAGATGAAGGCTCTCACAAGTGGCATGCGCAAGGTGTCGACGCTTATTCTCACTTCAGCCACGGAGTCGGTGCAGTTGCCGGATTTCATCGATCCGCTCGGAATGACCGTCTGCGACTTCCGCAATGCCGCAGCCGAGGGTTATGACGCCGAAGGCAGCGTGGCATGCGGCAATCCGGCAATCATGAGGATTGCCAGCCCGGCGGCCGACAAGCTCGACACGCTGGCCGCCCTTCTTGCCAGACGTTGCGGTGAAAAGGCCATAGTGTTTGTTAACCACCGCGACGCCGCCGAACGTGTGGCCGCGGGTCTTTGTCGCGCAGGCATGCCGGTGGCACTATATCACGGAGCCCTCGATCAGTCGGAACGGCGGAACGCGCTGGTGCTTTTCGCCAACGGAACCGCACCTGTGCTCGTAGCCACAGACCTCGCCGCCCGCGGGCTGGATATCGCCGGCGTTGGCGCCGTGGTGCACTATCATATGCCGCCGACAGCGGAGAACTGGAAACACCGCAATGGCCGTACCGCACGCCAGGGAGCGCCGGGAGAGGTGTTTGTGATAACATCGCCGGTCGACCGGATTCCCGACTATGTGCACTGGGACAGTGAGGGCGATGCCGAGAATATCCTGCCGCAGGAATGTCTTCCACGTGTGGCTACCCTGTACTTCGATGCCGGACGGCGCCAGAAAATTTCCAGAGGCGACATCGCCGGTTTCATTCTTAAGAACAGCGGCCTTGGAAAGGACGAGCTCGGCAGAATCGATATAGACGACAACTGCGCTTTTGCCGCCGTGCCGGCACAAAAGGCGCGACAGACCGTCGAGGAGCTGAAACCGTGCAAACTCAAAGGAAAGAAAGTGCGGGTTAGCCGCCTGGAAGGATGAACCATTCCACGGCACGAATGTTAAAAACTCAGAGGTTGTGAACAGTGGTTGTCAAACGACCTCTTAAATAATTCATCACATACACCGCCGAACTTTTTTTCTGTGAAAGTACTGTCGATTTTGCGAAATATTGCCCGTGTGGTGGCTTTTGTCACCGTTGGCCTCGTTGTGTTGCTCTGTGCTGTTGTTGTGGTTCTCTACTCACCATGGGCGCAAGGTATGCTCCGCGAGGCTTTTGTGAATAAATACGGTCACACCCCGGACGGCACACACATCGCCCTCGACAGTTTTTCGCTGCGTTTCCCTCTGGAACTGAACGCGGGAGGGCTTTCGGTATGTCAGGATTCCGATACATTGATAGCTGCCGGAACATTGAGCGCGCGCGTTAGCCTGTTGCCGCTTTTTGTAGGCAAGGTGGATATTCCGTCCGCAGTGGCTACTGCTGCCCGCTACCGTCTCGGTGGACCCGACAGCACTATGTTCATGACCATCGCCGCCGACTCGATATCTTTGTCCGATGCCGGAGTGACTCTTTCCGACATGGACATAAGCCTTTCCGACGGCATCATAAGCGGCGGACGGCTGGCCATGACACTCAATCCCGATACCGCTTCCTCGCCGGCACAGGAGCAGCAGAAGATGCGAATCAGTGTGCGGCGGCTCAGATTCGACGACTTCGGCTATACAATGCACATGATGCCGACCATCGACACTCTGAGCGCCGTATTTGCCGATGCGGAACTCCGTGAGGGCAATATCGACCTGGAGGCCCAGACAATAGCGATATCGGCATTCACAGGAAGCGGCCTGCGGGCGGAATATATTGTCCCCGACAGCGCATCCATCGCCGCCGCCGGTCCATATCCGGAAGCGCAGCAGGAAGTCCCGGCTCCGCAGCCATGGACGGTTACACTCGACAGCCTGGCATTCGATGCCTCCTCCGCACTCTACACCACCGCAGGAACAGTTCCGGCGCCTGGACTCGATTTCGCATATATCAGCGTAGACAATCTCGACCTGCATGTGCGCGACTTCCTTAACCGTGGCACCACCGTGCGGGTGCCTATGCGACTCAGCGCCCGCGAGCGCTGCGGGCTACGGCTCGATGTCGCCGGCATTCTCGATATCGACTCCGCCGCACTCACTTTCCGCGATTTCAACCTGTCGACACCCGAAAACACACGTGCCGCATTCCATGGCGTTCTCGGCATGGGCGACATGGTTTCCGACACCTCTCTGCCGCTCGCTCTTTCGCTGGAAAGCGCCTTCGCCGCCGCCGACCTTGCCGCGATGTTCCCTCTGGCATCACCCGTGCTGGCAGGCCTGCCCAGTGGTTCGCCGGTGGAACTGGACGTCGATGCCCGTGGCACTACCGGACGGCTTGGAATCGAAAAAGTGCATCTGCAGGTCAACCGCTGTGTGAGCCTGAGCGCTGATGGCACCGTGGAGAACTGCATGAATCCTGAGGCTATAGGTGGTCGCATTGCGCTAAGAGGCAATATAATAAATGTTGATAAGCTCAAGAACCGGTTTCTGGACGCTGCGACTGCCGACCAGCTGAATATTCCGCCCATGACTCTCCGTGGACGCGTAGACATGAATTCCGGAACCGTTTCCGGCAATCTTGCGGCTGTCACCCGAGGGGGAGACATACGTCTGGCGGGCCGGTGGAACAGCGATGCGCGCAGCTACCGTGCGAGCCTGGATGCCGACCGTTTTCCTGTCCAGGCCTTCCTGCCGGAACTTGGCGTCGGCTCCGTGACGGCGACAGTCAGTGCCGACGGCCATGGATATGACCCCTTCGATGCTTCTACCGAGGCCGACGTTCACGCCACACTCGCTGCGGCGGACTATCGTGGGGCTACATATTCCGGTATCGACGCACGCGCCGAACTACATGCCGGGCAGGCGAAGCTTAACATAAACTCGACAGCTCCCGATGCTGACTTTACCGTGGATGCCGCCGGCAATCTCGATGGCGACACCTACACATGGAACGCCACTGTCGACGGTCGCCACATCGACCTGCATGCCTTGGCGCTCAGCCCCGAGCCCTGCACCGTGGAGGCCAACGGAGCAATCAGTGCCACTGTGAACCCCTCGGCACGTCGCTACAGAGCCACCCTGCGGCTCGATGAGGCATACTATCGCCGGCTGAGCGGCACTATTGTGCTGAACGATGTGGATGCTGTATTCTCCTCTGCCGACAGTCTCACCACCCTGCGGCTCGACAACCGCGACCTTACCGCGACTTTCGACAGCCCATGCGGAATCGACACTCTGGCAGAGCGCTTCGCGAATACCTCCGACATTCTCGCCGGGCAGATGAAATCGTTCTTCATCGATGCCGACACCCTCGCCAGAGCGTTGCCTCCTTTCCGCCTGCATCTGGCCGGCGGACGCAGCAATCTGATAAACGACATTCTCGATGCCAGCGGTATGAGTATCCGCAATATCGAGTTGTCGGCAGCCAACGACAGCAATCTCTGCCTCAACGGCTATGTGTACCGTCTGGCCACTGAATCGATGACTCTCGATTCCATATTCATAAACGCCCGCGGCCATGACGAACACTTCCATATGCTTGCCGGACTGCGCAACCGGCCGGGGAATATGGATCAGTGGCATAGCGTCGACCTCAGCGGGCGCCTGCAGGGAAGTACTGTCGATCTGGGAGTGAAGCAGCAGAACCTGAAGGGTAAGACTGGTTTCGAATTCGGTCTGCATGCCGCTGCCGATGTGGCGGATTCCACCTTAGTGCTCAATGTGCGCCCCTACACCCCGACCATAGGTTATCAGAAGTGGAGCGTGAACGAGGACAACTACATTTCCTACAATATGTCGGACAGGAAACTCGATGCCAACCTCCGCATGGAAGGCGGAAACAGTTCACTGGCGATTTTCATGGAAGATGCGCCGGAAAGCGCCGACAGCACATCGCTGACAAGCTCGGGCCGGGTACTGGCAGTGCAGCTTACCGACATCCACATACAGGACTGGATTTCCTTCAATCCCTTCGCTCCGCCTATGAGCGGGGAGGTCAGCGCCGACCTGCGGCTCGGTCGCAACGACGGACGGCTTGTGGGTACTGGCAGTGCCGGAGTGATGAATCTTGTCTACGACCGCCGGAAGGTGGCCGACTTCAAGGCCACATTCGATGTTTCGGCCTCGCGCGGCGGCGAACTTACAGCCGACGCCGACCTTTTTGTCGACGGCACACGCACTGTCACTGTCAGAGGAATAATCAATCAGGCCGACAGCACCGCCACTTCGCCTCTGGCTTTGGATTTCTCGATGATCAAGTTCCCCCTCGCCACCGCCAATCCTTTCCTGCCGCGCAGTGCCGGCAGCCTCGGCGGCACCCTCAACGGCACCCTGAAGATTTCCGGCAGTCCCGATGCCCCCGTTTTCGACGGCTTCCTGGCCTTCGACCAGGCGGCGGCTACGGTGGGCATGCTCGGTACTACATTCACTTTCAGCGACAAGCGCATTCCGGTGGTGAACAACATGGCCACGCTGGATACCTTCGCGATAACGGGCAGCAACGCCAATCCGCTTACTATCGACGGCTCGGTGGATCTCTCCAATCTTTCCGACCTCGGACTGGATCTGCGCCTTGAGGCATCCGATATGATGCTGGTGAATTCACGCAAGCCATCGCGCGATGCCGTGGTGTATGGCAAGGCATATATCGATCTCGATGCGAAAGTGCGTGGCTCGATGGCATCGATGCTGACTGTCGACGCCGACCTGGCTCTGCTGCCCGAGACCAATGTTACATATGTTATGGAAACAACGTCGTCGGAACTGGTGAACCGCTCGTCCGGTGAAATGGTAAAGTTCGTTTCTTTCGCCGACAGCACTGCCGTTGCAAAGGCCGATTCCATTCAGCCTGCCGGCATGTTGCTGCTGGTGGATGCCGACCTCGACATACAGACAGGCTCCATTATCAATGTCGACCTCGACCCGCAGGGGAACAACAAGATACAGATCGAGAGCGACGGCAATCTAAGTTTCGCCATGACTCCGATGAACAGCGGGCGACTGACCGGCCGTCTGAACATCGACAAGGGTTTCGCACGCTACGGCATGCCTCCTGTGCTCGGGGAACAGACCTTCAGGTTTGTCCGCGGAAGCTATGTGGCGTTCAGCGGCGACATGATGAATCCGACACTCAACATCCATGCCACAAACACGGTGAAGTCCAATGTCACCCAGGAGGGGCAGAACTCACGCCTTGTGAATTTCGATATCGGGCTGTCGGTCACAGGAACCCTCGAGCGCATGGACGTGGCCTTCGACCTCTCCACCCGCGACGACATGACAGTGGCCAACGAGCTTGAGAGCATGAGCGCCGAGCAACGCGCCAACCAGGCGATAAACCTGATGCTGTACCACACATATACCGGTGGCGGCACCAAAGGCTCCGGAATTTCCAATCCGTTGTATTCTTTCCTGGCTGGCCAGCTCAACAACTGGGCGGCGAACACCATAAAGGGTGTGGATATCTCCTTCGGTATCGACCAGTACGACCGCACTGTCAACGGTTCCACCTCACAGACCACAAGCTATTCCTACCAGGTGTCCAAATCGCTTTTCAACGACCGTTTCAAGATAGTGGTGGGTGGAAACTATTCTACCGATGCCAATGCCGACGAGAATTTCTCGCAGAATCTGATCAGCGACATTTCGTTCGAGTACTTCCTCAACAGTGCCCGCTCGATGTATATCCGCCTGTTCCGCCACACCGGCTACGAAAGTATCCTCGAGGGCGAAATCACTCAGACAGGCGTGGGCTTCGTCTACCGGCGCAAACTGTCGCGCCTTTCCGACATGTTCCTGCCGCCAAGGCTGGTGGAGAAACGCCATAAACGCCAGCAGCTGGATATGGACCGCCAACAGGCTCCGGCCGCAAAAAAATCTCAGCAGTAATGAAACCGACACTACGCAGAACTGCCATGTGCCTGCTGGGACTGCTTGTCCTGGCAGCATGCTCGACCACCCGGAGAATCCCCGGGGGCGAGCTTCTGTATACCGGAACCAAGAAAATCGCCTTGGTGGGCGACAGCATACACTTCGCCCCGGGAGTGGAATCCGCAATAAAAAGTGCTGTGGACGTGCGCCCAAACAATTACTGGGCGTGGCTGAACATGCGCTCGCCTTTTCCCGTGGGGCTATGGGTGTACAACAACTGGAACGATTCGGCCGGCGGACTCAAGGGCTGGCTCTACGACAAACTGGTAGAGGAGCCTGTGCTGGTGAGCGATGTGCGCCCGCAGGTACGCACCCACATGATTGAGCAGATTCTCGACAACAACGGCTTCTTTTCCGGCACGGCCACCTACGAGCTGGTGCAAGGTAAGAATCCCCGGAAGGCGTCGATACGCTACAGTGTGAATCCCGGACCGGAATACCCCGTGGACACAATCATGCTCCTGCCGGAGAAAACAGCCATCGGCCGCATGATTGATTCCATCGCCAGTGCCGACAGCTATCTGGGACAGCGGAATCCGCGCTACAGCACCGATTCTCTGAGTATGGCACGTACAAGAATAACCAATGCCCTGCGTAACCGGGGATACTATTACTTCCGCCCGGAATTCATCGAGTATCTTGCCGACAGTGTCGAGAACCCCGGCTCGATAGCTCTGAAGATGGTTCTCGGCAGCAACGTTCCGTCCTTCGCTCTTGAGCCATACCGTACCGGCAAGGTAACGGTGCTGGTGGCACGCAACCAGGGCGGCGGCACTCCCGACACCATAGCCTTGCCGAGGGCCACGCTTATTCAGATGCAGCCTTCGCGTCTGCGGCATTCCACCATAGCCCAGGCATTGGCCTTCCGGCCGGGGCGCACATTCTCGGTGCGCACCATGGACCGTACGCAGTCGCAGCTTGCACGTCTGGGAATTTTCAATGCCATCAACATCGAAGTAGTGCCGGACACTCTCGCTCCTGCCGGTGAAAGGATTCTTGATGTGAATGTCTATGCCACCTTCGACACGCCTCTGGAGACATCCCTCGAGGTGAACGCATCATCCAAGAGCAACTCATATATAGGCCCCGGACTGACTTTCGGCGTTACCAACAAGAATATCTTCGGCGGCGGAGAGCAGCTTTCGGTGAAGCTCACCGGCAGCTATGAGTGGCAGACAGGACGCAGCAACCACAACAACATATTCAACTCCTATGAACTGGGACTGACGGGCTCGCTGGCCTTTCCGCGCCTGCTGGCGCCGCGGTTCATTCCCCGCAGCCGGTTCAACCTCAACTGGACCCGCTTCCAGCTCAACGCCGATCTGCTGAACAGACCGCATTACTTCAAGATGGCGCAGTTCAACGCATCCATAAGCTACGACTGGCGGCTGAGACGCTATGTGCAGAACACACTCACACTGTTCAAGCTCACCTACACTAATCTTATGAATACCACCGCCGAGTTCGATTCCATAATGGAGGCCAACCCTGCGGTAGCGCAGAGCTTCAAGAGCCAGTTTATCCCGCAGATGATATATACCTATGCCTACGACCGCGCTTTCGGTTCGCGGAACACACTGAACTGGCAGTTCACAGTGCAGGAGGCCGGCAACGTTTTCTGGGGCTTGTACAGCGCCTTCGGCAAAAAGGGCGAGAAAAAGCTTTTCGGCACTCCGTTCTCGCAGTTCGTGAAGGGGCAGACGCAGCTTGTGTGGGGCACGAAGGTGGGGCCGGCCGACTCGTGGCTGGTGAGCCGCGTGGCTGTGGGTGCGGCGTATGCCTATGGCAATTCGTCGCAGGTGCCGTATTCCGAGCAGTTCTATGTGGGCGGTGCCAATTCCGTGCGTGCCTTCACTGTGCGTTCCATAGGCCCAGGCAGCTACAAGGCACCTCCAGGACAGCCCGACGACTATTTCGACCGTACCGGCACTTTCAAGTTCGAGGCCAATGTGGAATACCGTTTTCCAATCGCCGGCATGCTGCATGGCGCGGTGTTCCTCGATGCCGGCAATGTGTGGCTGCTCAAGGACGACCCCATGCGCCCCGGCGGAACTCTCAGGGCTTCTTCGTTCCTGAAAGATCTTGCCTTGGGCACGGGAGTCGGGCTGAGGTTCGATATAAGTATGCTTGTGATACGCGGCGACCTCGGCATAGGCATCCACGCACCTTACGATACAGGAAAGAAAGGCTACTATAATATGCGCAACTTCGGCTCCTCGCTGGCCTTCCACCTGGCCATAGGCTATCCTTTCTGATTCCGTGGCGTCGGGAGTGCCATTGGCAGCGACAATATGAAGCGGGCGCCGCGGCGCCACGAGGTGTCGACCCACACCTTGCCTCCGAGAATGCCGGTGAGGCGCCGTACGATATGCAGCCCCAGGCCAATGCCGCCGCGGCTGGTGTCGAGCTGCCGGAAGCGCAGGAATATAACGTCCTCCATGCCTTCGGGAATGCCAGATCCGGTATCGGTTACGCTGAAGCGCACTTCGCCGCGTTCGTTGTCCGTTTCGTAGTCGAGTGTGACAGTGCCTTTGTCGGTGAATTTCTCGGCATTGGCAAGAAGATTCATGAGCACCTGCACGGCACGGTGGCAGTCGGTGAGCACCAGGGTATCCGGTTTATGCTCCGGATTGACTATCGCCTTGATATTCGGGTTGGAAGGCTGTCCGCCTTCAAAGATAGTGTCGGCGGCCATCGAGCACAGATGGTGCACGCTCACCGGCTGGCGGTCGATGCTTATCTTGTCGTTGTCGATTGCAGCCACGTCCAGTACCTCTTTCACGAGACTGAGTACCATGCGGGCGTTGAAGTTCACCGTGTTGGCGAAGCGTTCGAGGTATCTGGCCTTTTCCGGCGGTATGCAGTCCACGATAAGGCGTGTATATTCCATTATAGTTGTCAATGGAGCCGATATTTCGTGGCTTACGCTGTTGACGAAGTCTGTCTTGATGCGGTCGGCGGCGGCCGCCTGGTCGCGGGCTACAATCAGTTCCTGCTGTGCGTGGCGCAGGTTGTCCCGTTCCTGGCGCAGGCGCTTGTTGCTGTTGGCGAGTTTTTCGGTAAGTTGTCTGGCGCGGCGGTACTGTCCGAACAGTAGTAGAAGCAGGCCGCTGAGCACCAGCAGGGAAATGCCCGCCCATATGAGGATACGCCGCGATGATTTCTGTGCGGCGGCTGTGTTCTCGGCTTCCAGCAGTGAGTTTTCGGCGCGGAGTTCCGCCAGGTCGTTGAAGAGCTGCAGTTCGCGGTGGCTCTGCCGCGAGCGCGCATGAGCATTCTGTCGGAGCAGCTTGTTGAGGGCCATGGAGGCCTGCAGCTGAGTGTTGTTGTCGCCGGCGGCATCTGCGGCCTCGATTGCGGCTTCGAGGAGCTGGCGGCGGTAGAGGTCGCCGGCTTCGGGCGAGATGTACTGTCTGAGTAGCGGCAGAGCTTCGGTGGGACGCCCGGTGGCCATGAGATAATAGATGGTGGCTCGGGGCGACTGCTGCAGATCGTATGCCACTTGCCTGTTCTCGGAGGCGATGGCTTTGATGGAGTCGTAGTAGTTATCGATCTGTCGGCGGGTGAGAAGCGGATAGGAGCCTAAAAGGCGTCTGTAGCAGGAATAGCGGTTGGTCTGGTAGTTTTTGAACACACGTCCGTTGGCGCGGTAATACTCCCTGAGGGTGTCCATGGTGGCAAGCATCTTGCGGTCGATGTCGATAACTCGGGCGTAGTTGTCGTTTCGCGCGTACGCAATGGCGGCATGGGTGTAGAATAGATTTCTGACGGCGCGGTTGGGCAGGTGCATGTGGCTCAGAAGGCCGTCGAGGCGGTCGAGGTATTTTCCCAGGAGCTCGCCGTGGGTTGTGCGTTCCAGATAAAGGCAGAGGGCATAGAGCAGCCGCACGCGTTCGCCGGTGTCGACAGGAGGCTCGGAATCGTAGTGTTCCATAAGGGCCGACAGGCGTTCGCGTACCTGGCGGTCGCTGCCGCTGGTCACGTTGCGGCGTATGCGCAGCATGTCGACGAAAAGAAGTGTCTCGTTTCGGTCGTTGCTTTCGGGATACTGCTCGATTTCGTGCCGGATTCCGTCCAGCACGCTGTCGTTGGTCATATACTGGTTGGCACGCTGTCGGGCGGCTTCAAGAATAGAGGTGGTGTCGTTTGTCTCTCGTGCGAGCTTCCACACGCTGTCGATATATTTGCGGCGGGCAGTGCCGAGAGCTATGTCGAAAAGATTCCAGGTGACTGTCAGGGAGTCGGCACGGCTGGCAGCCTGGGAGAGCAGTCGCAGCTGTTCGGTTTCGGCTCGTTGCCGGTCGAATCCCACGCCGGCACGTGCGTTGAATCCCGGCCATGATATCGCCAGCAGAGTAAGCAATAGGTATGATATGTTTTTTTTCAGCAAAGCAGGCATTGATGTGATGAATTGGCCGGTGTGGTTGTAATACTTTTGCAAAAGTATTGCGCTGCAAATGTAACATATTTGAACAATATGTACAAAAAAAAGTCCCGATACATTTCTACAATGGACTGGGACCTAAGCCAAGAGGCATTTAAGATTGAGTGATTCAAGTTGAGTTGCTTTACAGAAACTGTTTACTGAGTGTTGAGATTATATCATACTTACTTACAGACAACACCTTGAATCCCCGGTAGCCGACTGTCGTCGCGACGTTGGCACCGTAGGTATGCCTTTCGCTTAGATCATGTAGATAATGAATGTAAATAACAACAGGTCTAAGGTTGAGGCAAGGCGTTGCTTACGCACTGCAAATATAGTCATGATTTTTGTTATGGCAATAGTTGCATGGGCAGTTGCTATGTTTTATATATAATATTTAACACATGGAAATACATTTTTAGCCTAAGGCGTGAAATATACTGTGTGATTTGAACAATGCAGATGCTCTGTTGTTATCATTTTAAAGTATAGAATAATCCAAACCGAATATGGAAACAACAAAGAGTATCAAAGGAACCCGCACCGAACATAACCTGCTGGCATCGTTCGCCGGCGAAAGCCAGGCCCGCAGCCGCTATTCACTTTTTGCAGAAAAGGCCAAGGAAGAAGGCTATGAGCAGATTGCCGCCGTCTTTCTCGAAACCGCCGAGCAGGAACTGAGTCATGCGCGCCAGTTCTTCTCGCTGCTGGAAGGCGGCACCGTGGAAATCACCGCTGGCTATCCTGCCGGGGTGGTGGGCGACACCCGTATGAACCTTGCCGAGGCTGCCAGCGGAGAGCGCGAGGAATGGAGCGACCTTTATGAGAACTTCGCCAAGATTGCCACCGAGGAGGGTTTCCCTCACATTGCCAACCTCTACAAGCTCATCGCCAAGGTGGAGCAGATGCACGAGGCACGGTATCTCAAACTCCTGGAGCGTCTCGAAAGCGGTACGGAGTTCGAGCAGGACGAACCCACCGAATGGATGTGCCGCCGCTGTGGTTTCACCATCAATGCCAAGGCCGCGCCCAAGCGTTGCCCGGTATGCGGCATGGATCAGGGATGGTTCCAGCGCAAGGCACAGAATTACTGATTGCCTGTACTCGGAATAAAAACACAACCCGCATCGGTTTCCGGCGTGGGTTGTGTTTTTATATTATTTGTCGTTCGGTTTTTCCTGGCAGTCGAGTTTGGGCGACAGGTATTGCCCGGTGATGGATTGCTTGCAGGATGCTATGTGTTCTGGCGTGCCGGAGGCCACGATATTTCCTCCGGCGTTGCCGCCTTCCGGGCCGAGGTCGAGAATCCAGTCGGCGCATTTGATCATGTCGAGATTGTGCTCCACCACAATTACTGTGTGTCCCATTTCAATGAGCCTGTCGAAGGCGTGCAGCAGCAGGCGTATGTCGTGGAAATGCAGGCCGGTGGTGGGTTCGTCGAAAATGAATACGGTGGGTTCCACCGAGGTCTGCGCCAGAAAGTAGGCGAGTTTCACACGCTGGTTCTCTCCGCCGGAGAGCGTCGACGACGATTGTCCGAGTTTGATATAGCCCAGACCGACTTCCTGCAACGGTTTGAGACGCGCCACGATGCGTCGCTCAAAAGAGCCTTCTGTCTGGCTGAAAAAGTCTATGGCTTCGTCGACTGTGAGGTCGAGGACATCGGATATGTTGCGTCCGTGGTATTCCACTTCCAGGACATCGCGTTTGAACCGTTTGCCATGGCAGTGTTCGCATTCGATGGTCACGTCGGCGAGGAACTGCATCTCTACGGTAATCACACCTTCGCCTTTGCATGCTTCGCAGCGGCCGCCCTCGGTATTGAAGGAGAAATAGGCCGGGGTGAAATCCATTTGTCGTGCGGCCTGCTGGGAGGCGAAGAGGTTGCGTATTTCGTCGTAGGCCTTGAGATATGTGGCAGGATTCGAGCGGGAACTGCGGCCGATGGGGTTCTGGTCGACGAATGTTACGCCGCAGACCAGCTTAAGGTCGCCGTCGAGCGCTCGGTGCGCGCCGGGAGCATCTCCCTCGTTTTCGATGTGGCGTCTGAGGGCGCGGTAAAGAATGTCGCGTACAAGGGTGGATTTTCCAGATCCGCTCACGCCGGTAACGGCAGTGAATACGCCCAGAGGGAATTCGGCGTCGATATTTTTCAGATTGTGCTCAGTGGCGCCTTGCACGCGCAGGCTGTGCCGCCAGCTGCGGCGCGACGACGGCACGGCTATGTTCATGGCGCCGGTGAGATACTTCATTGTGTAGCTTTCCGGAGCGGATTCAAGCTGCGAGGGATTGCCCTGGAAAACTATGGTTCCTCCAAGACGGCCGGCGGCAGGGCCTACGTCGACAAGCCAGTCGGCGGCGCGCATTATTTCCTCGTCGTGTTCCACCACCACAACCGTATTGCCAAGCTGCTGCAGCTTGCGCAGCACGCCGATCAGGCGGTCGGTGTCGCGGGGGTGCAGGCCTATGGATGGCTCGTCGAGGATATACAGCGACCCCACCAGGCTGCTGCCCAGCGATGTTGCAAGATTGATGCGTTGGCTTTCGCCGCCGGAGAGTGTGTTGCTCAGGCGGTCGAGAGTGAGATATCCCAGGCCCACCTCGCAGAGGAATCCGAGGCGGCGGCGTATTTCCGTGAGCAGACGGGAGGCGACCGCGGCATCGTTGCCTGGAAGTTCGAGGGCTTCGAACCATGCTCTCAGTTCCGACACCGGCATGCGCACCAGTTCGGAAATACCCCGTCCGCCGACTTTGACATAGGAAGCTTCCTTGCGCAGGCGCGAGCCATGGCAGTGCCGGCACAGTGTGCGGCCGCGGTAGCGTGCCATGATCATGCGGAACTCTATGGCCTGGCGCTGGCCGGCCACCCAGGCGAAATATGCGTCGATTCCTTCGATGCCGCGGGTGCTGTCGCCGGCCCATAGCAGTTGCCTCCATTCGTCGCCGAGTTCGCTGTAGGGGGTGTGCACGGGGAAGTCGCCGGCGGCCTCGAGGAATTTCTGCTGCCACAGTTTCGATTTTGGTCCTCGCCAGGGCGCTACGGCGCCCGAGTAGAGGCTCAGCGACTGGTCGGGAACCACGAGGTTCTCGGCAATGTCGAGGGTGGTTCCGAATCCTTCGCAGACAGGGCAGGCTCCGACGGGATTGTTGAAGTTGAACATCTGCTCGGAGAGTTCGGTGAAAACTATTCCGTCGGCTTCGAAGAGGTTGGAGAATTCGTGTCGGTCGATATCGCCGTTCTCGTTCCAGACCATCAGAATGCAGCGTCCGTGGCCTTCGAAGAAGGCTGTCTCCGCCGATTCCGCCAGGCGCGACAGCTCATCGCCGGCGGAAGCGGTGGTGAGGCGGTCGACCAGCAGTTCTGGTGTGTGTCCGATCTGTTCCTGCAGATAATCCTCGATGTCGACGAACTCACCTTTGGCGTTCACAAGCCTGGAGTATCCTTCTTTGGCGAATATTTCGAGCTGTTGAGAAAGGTTGCGCTCCTCCGAGAGGACAATAGGAGCCACGACAGCCACGCGTGTTCCTTCGGGATATGCCGCGGCCGCAGCCAGAACATCTTCCACGGTGTGGTGGCGCACTTCGCGGCCGCTTACCGGCGAGAATGTGTGGCCCACACGGCCGAAGAGCATGCGCAGGTAGTCGTAGATTTCTGTGGATGTGCCCACTGTGCTCCGGGGATTGCGTGTGTTCACTTTCTGCTCCACGGCAATGGCCGGAGGCAGCCCGCGGATGAAGTCGCATTCGGGCTTGCGCATCTTGCCCATGAACTGGCGGGCATAGGCCGAGAGGCTTTCGACATAGCGCCTGCGGCCTTCGGCATACAGTGTGTCGAAGGCAAGCGATGATTTTCCCGAACCGGAAAGCCCTGTGACTACAACGAATCTGTTGCGCGGAATCTCTACGTCGATGTTCTTGAGATTATTGACCCGCGCGCCCTTTATGGTAATGCTGGAAACCTTGTCTGTTCTCATTTTTGTAACTTACAAAGATACAAAATTTTCGGCTCCGTGCGGTGCGCTGGTTTCCTTTTAATTGTTAACGAATTCGCCTACCACGCGGATTGTTTGCACGGGATTGGCCGGGTCGTTGGTGATAACCGATATGCGGGCGTTGAGCATGGCTCCGGGCAGAGCGCCGGGGGCGACAGTTATGGTTGCCTCGGCCTGTTTGCCTTTCTTCACCCTGGTGGTGTTCACAGTCACGCCGACTCCGGGGTCGGTGGTATACACGCGGCGTATCTCAAGAGCATTTTTGCCCTGGTTGCCGATTGTTATGGTTCGGGAGAGTGTGGCATCGGAGCGTGAGATACGGCCGAAATCGGCCACGGGTTCGGCAATGTACACCACCGGTGCTTTTGCGAGCTGCCCGGGGGTGAGGCGGCTGAAATTCTCGCGCACAATGGCTACTGACGGTATGTCGCAAGCCTCGGCTCCGGCTCCGGGGCGGATTGTGATGCTGTCGGTCACAAGGCCGTATAGTGGGCATTCCGCGCTGTTGAAATAGAATACGAAGCTTACCTGTTCGCCCGGCGGCACGCGTTGCGGCTCGACAGCCGCCTGCAGATATGGCGGGAGCCCTTCGACCGATGGCTGCAATGTGTCGGGGCTGCTGTTATAGCCTCCGAGGAATACGGTGCGCAGCTGTCCTTTGTCTACTTCACCTGTCATAAGCGCTCCTTTTGCCAGCAACAGTCCGGAGCCGCATGCGGCAGGGAAGCGCTGCGACACGCTGGATGGTGCGCCGATAACAGTGCCTGCCACATGCAGTTTTATTCGCGAAGAGGGGTAGCTGAGGTCTACGGCCACGAATTTGTCGAAGCGACCCGGCCGGCCTGCCGGGTCGTAGCTCACCGCCACGAAGCCTGTGTCGCCGGGAGCGATAGGCGTTGTGCTGTATTTAGGCGCTGTGCAGCCGCAGTTGGGACGGGCGGCAATCACGGCCACCGGTTCGTTTCCGGTGTTCACAAACGAGAAGCGGCACGAAACGGGTCCTACGCTTTCGTCGAAAGCTCCGAAATTATGAGTGGTTTCCAGCCACCGGACGCTACCTTCGGCCATGGAGGTGAATGCCACGCAGCAGATGGCGAGTATCGATAGTAAGGTTCTATTCATATAGTTTGGTTTTGGGCAAAGAGAGAGCGGCCCTGCGGTCGGCATCGAGAGCGCGGGCCAGTGAATCGAGGTCGGGGAAGGTGTGTTCGGAGCGCAGCCGGCTCAGGAATGCCGCCTCGATGGTGCTTCCGTAGATGTCGGCATCGAAATCGAAAATATTTATTTCGATGCTGAGTGGGGCTCCGGGGGCGGTGTCGACGGTAGGGCGGTGGCCGATGTTGGCCATCGCTGAGTGCCAGATGCTTTCGTTGCCGATGCGCACATCGACGGCATATACGCCAGGGGCGGGAATTGCCATATGTGGCTCGGTGGCTATGTTGGCAGTGGGGAAGCCAATGGTGCGTCCGAGCCGTTTTCCGTGCACTACGGTGCCTGTCAGGCGATAGGGGCGGCCGAGCATGGCGTTGGCAGCTTCAATTTCCCCGTTTCCCAACGCGCTGCGCACCGCGGTGCTGCTTATGTGGGCGATATCGCAGGGAGGTGTGTCATGTATTATTTCCACAATGCCAAGTGCGGCAGCGCCTGCGGCATCGAGCCTGTCGCTGCCGATATGGTTGTTGAAGCCCATCAGAAGGCAGCACACGCCGTCGCCGGCCAGGTGTTGCAGGAATTCGCGGCCGGTGAGGTGTCGCAGCGATGCGAAATCGGTTTCGACTACTTCCCTGGCTCCTTCCGCTTTCAGTATCGCTTGGCGTAGAGCGTTTGTGGAAAGTCGTTTAGGCTCATGTCCGGGAGTTATGGCGGCAAGTGGATGTTCGGCGAAAGTGATTGCCGTAGCCTGGAGATTGCGTTGTCCTGCAATTTCGGCCAGCCTGCGAATCATGTGCCGGTGTCCCAGGTGCATGCCGTCGAACATGCCCACGGCCACAGCTTTTGCCGCGTTCATGGCAGGTAGGCGGTGAATTCGGTGCCGGGAGCTACAAGGGCGGTATTGAATCCGAGGGCGGCGGCAGCCGACGTGTTTGCTTCGGAGTCGTCGAAGAAAAGGGTTTCTTCCGGAACTATACCCAGAGAGCGGCATGTGTAATGGAATATCTGCGCGTCAGGTTTCGCTGCCTTGGCCTCGAAAGATGTTACCATGCCGTCGAAGTAGTCTTCTCGTCTTTTCCCCAGTTTGGCGAATTCCGAGGCGAGGATGCCGTGCCACATGATGGGGTTTGTATTGCTGAGCAGGTACAGCCTGTAGCCTTGGCTGCGCAGGCGTTCGAGCGTTTGCAGGCGATGCGTCGGTATGCCGGTTATGAACTTCTGGAATGCCTGGTCGATTTCGCTGTCGCCGGTGCCGTGAGGCAGTTTTTCGCGGAGGTGGCTATGGAACTCGTCGACGCTTACCGACCCGTCCTCAATGCCCATGAAAATACCGCTTTGGGCATATAGACCGAAGTACGACTCCGCATCGGGCAGTCCCAGGCGGGTGAAAGCTTCAACGCAGTTGTCGCGTTCGATGTCCACAATCACTCCGCCGAGGTCGAAAAGCAGATTTTTAATTTTGGGATTTTGCATTGTCTGGGGAAAAAGGAAAGTTCCGCATCGCCATTGGCGTGCGGAACCTTTTGTAGCCCATAGGAGAATCGAACTCCTCTTTCAAGAATGAAAATCTTGCGTCCTAACCGATAGACGAATGGGCCCTGTGCCCCGCTCAGGCGGCGAGACTATATCGGCAATGCTTCACTTGCTCAGGCGGCAAGTTTGGCAATGTGCTTTGCGAGTTTGCTCTTGAGGTTGGAGGCTTTGTTTTTGCTGATAGCCTTTTTGCTGGCCAGACGGTCGAGGATAGCTACCACTTTGGGGTAGAGAGCGAGAGCTTCGGCCTTGTCGGTGAGCTTACGCAGCTTACGAACGGCGTTGCGCGCTGTCTTGGCATAGTAGCGGTTGCGCAGACGGCGGGCTTCGGTCTGGCGGATGCGCTTTTCAGATGATTTGTGGTTTGCCATGAGTATGCAAATAGTTCTTTAGTCGGTCTTTATTTTGATAGTAGCCCATAGGAGAATCGAACTCCTCTTTCAAGAATGAAAATCTTGCGTCCTAACCGATAGACGAATGGGCCTTGCGCTTTAGCGAGTGCAAATATAGATACTTTTTTTGGAGTGGGACGCAAGCTGGCGCCGTTGTGTGCGTTTATTTAATTATTTTTCACACTTTGCGCCTTCGGAAAGGGCTGTCAACTTATCAGATAGCCGTGGCCGGAGCGGTTTACGATGCGGTTGCCCACTTCGCCGAGTTTCTTGCGCAGGCGCGATATGTTTGTGTCGACTATGCGTTCGTTCGTGCCGGCTGAATCGTCGGCCCAGACACGGCGGTGTATTTCCATGCGCGTCACGTAGGTGTTGATGTTTTTTACCAGCAGTGCCAGAATAGCGTATTCGGTGCGGGTGAGAGGCACGGTGTTGCCGTCGACGCGCACGGTCTGGCTCTGAAGGTCGATGTACATGTTGTCGATGGTGACAACGGTACCGGCAGCGGATTTTACCGAAACCCGCCGGCGCAGCAGGCTTTTAACACGCGCTACCATTTCGCGCAGCGAGAAGGGCTTTACGATGTAGTCGTCGGCACCTGCATCGAGAGCGTCAATAATCATTCGCTCGCCTTTGATGTTCGAGTACAGTATTATTCCGACGTGTTCGGTAAGAGGGTTGTCCTTGAGGTCGTATATGAGATCCATTCCGGAATATTCCTCGCCTATGGAGTCCACGATTATCAGGCTTACGTCGCCAAGTGAATCATGCTCCACTTCCCGGGCGTGGAGCACACGCCGCACGGCATAGCCTTCGCTGCCGAGATTTATTTTCAGCAGCTCGGAAATGTTGTCGTCGGCATCGACAATAAGAATGTTCCCCAGGGATGGTTCGGTAGGCATAATTTGTACTTTGCGGGTACAAATATCGAAATAATGTGCTAAAGTTATGCAGTGGTAACAGAATTGTATTGTCTTTGTTTGCGAATTTTAAAACCCACCCCCGCGCAGGGAGGTTCTGCGTGGGGGTGGGTTATGTATTTTGTCTGTTGCAGTTGAGGATTTCAACCTCATGCTGCATGTTTGCGGAAGTTGTCCCTCAGGGTGTCGATTACATTAATAATGTAGTCGCCGGTCTTCTCGAGGTCGCCGATGATGTCCATGTAGTAAATGCCGGCCTGGTATTCGTAGTGCCGTTCGTTGATGTTGCTCACGTTGGCGCCGCGCAACTGGTTGCGCAGGTTGTTGATTTCGCGTTCCTTGTTGTAGGAGTCGATGAGGTCTTTGCCGCTCACGTTCTCGATGTCGGCGACGCGTGCCACCATCATGGACATTGCCTGGCGCACGTAGTCGTACATGGCGTCGATGTTGGCGTATATCTCGTCGTTGAAGTCTACTCCGGATTCGATTTTCCGGTTGAGGATTTTGCCTATACCCATGCAGCAGTCGGCGATGCTTTCTATTTCGCTTATGATGTTGAGCATGGCGGCGATGCGCAGTTTTGCCTCGTTGGATAGCCGTCCTTCGGCGGTTTTGTTGAGGTAGTGGGCTATCTCGAGTTCCATACGGTCGGAGATGTCCTCGTATTTTTCCAGTCGCGAGTAGCGTTTGTTGTATTCCTCGGTCTTGGGTTTGGTGTGGATAAGCTCCTGTGCCATATCGATCATGCGGCTGACACGTTCGCTGTACACGCTGATTTCTTTTTCTGCCTGGGCGATATTGAGTTCGGCGGCGCCGACAAGACCGCGGGATATGAACTTGAGGGTGAATTCCTCGTCGTCGCGGCGTTTGGCGGGCACTACCCATTCCACAATCTTTACATAGAGTCCGGTGAGCCATATCATAATGCATACGTTCACCAGATTGAATGTGGTGTGGAACAGCGACATGCCGAACGAAACGCTCATTTGCATGGAGGCTATTTTGGTGAGCACCTCATGGCCGGCCGGCAGCGAGTTGCTGAAAAGCTGGTTGTACAGGTCGGGCTGTTCGCTGTGGAGGGTGTTGACGAAGGTGTACAGCTCATTGGGGTTTCCCTGGCCGATGGCTTCGGTGAGCCATACGTTGAACTGGGCGAAGGGGATGAACACGCAAAGGCACCATATAGTGCCCAGAAGATTGAACAGCAGGTGCCCCATGGCAGTGCGTTTGGCTGCCACATTTCCGCTCATGGAGGCCAGGATAGGGGTTATGGTGGTGCCTATGTTGCTGCCCAGCACCAGGGCGCATGCCAGCTCGAAGGTTATCCAGCCTTTGCTGCACATAATCAGCACGATGGCAAAAGTGGCCGCCGAACTCTGTATGATGGCTGTTACCACCAGTCCGACGGTGGAGAACAGCAGTATGCCGCCGAGATTCGGTGTGGCGTAGTTCTGAAGAAAAGAGAAAATCTCGGGATTGCTCTGGAGGTCCGGCACATAGTCGCTTATCATGTTCAGTCCCATGAACAGGAAGCAGAAGCCTATGAGGAATTCGCCGAAGCTCTTGGACTTGCTTTTATTGATGAACAGTAGCACAACGGCCAGGGCCATCAGGGGGAGGACCATAACTGAAATGTCCATCTTGAAGCCGAAAAGTGCTATAATCCACGCGGTGAATGTGGTTCCCACGTTGGCACCCATTATTACCGCCATGGATTGGGCGAGCGACATAAGGCCGGCGTTGACAAAACTTACCACCATGACCGTCGATGCCGACGAACTCTGGATAAGGGCGGTGATGAGGCATCCGGTGAGCAGTCCGGTCAATCGGTTGCGGGTCATGGCCGACAGGATGTTGCGCAGTCGGTCGCCGGCCACTTTCTGGAGACCCTCGCTCATCACTTTCATGCCGTACATGAACAGACCTACAGCGCCGAGCAAGCCCAGAAAATCAAAAAAAGTATAGTCCATTATAAACGCTTTGGTTTTCGCCGCAAAGTTAAAATAATTTCCCCGCACTCACAACAGCGCCGGCAACGGCGCCGGCGAGCCGGCAGACCGCATACTGAAGCAGAACGGCATAGGCGGAGACAAAACGGATTCCCCCATCACGTAGCCCCGGGCGTGCCGCTACGTGATGGGGGGGGGATATGGCAGACGTGTATTCCGGATTGTCCGGGGCGGTGTTACCGGCCTATTTTATGCAGGATGTCGATAAGGCGGTCGCCGAGGCCGATGTTGTATCCCTGGGATATGTACACTATGCGGTTGAACGTGTCGGCGATTATGAATACCGGATGGTCTTTTGTGTCCAGGTCCATATTGGCGCATATCTCGCGGATTATGTTGCCGTCGATATCCGTGCCGAAAGTCACGGTTTCGGGAAGTCCGGGGAACTGTGAGGCGTTGAATCGTGATGCCGATGGCATGTCGTCGAAAAGCAGCAGTATTTTTCCGCCCCAGGCTTCGAAATCGTCCTTGAACTGGGATATGTCGTTCAAGGCGTGGGTAGTCGGCTCATGATTTGGCGACAGTACCCCCAGAATGTAGTATCCCCGGCCTGTGGTCGACAGTATGGAGCGTGCTGCACTTTCTCCGATATTATGGTAGAGGTTTTCGGAATTGAAAGTACCTATGACCTGCACTCCGGCGGTGTCCTGTCTTATTTCCATGCGGGTATCTGCCGCCATATCTGCCTCCACCGGGAATATTCCGGCTTTTGTGAGAACGGTTCCGTCGGCCATGCGTTGCCCGGTGACCAGCAGGTACTGGCCGGAGTCAAGTGTGGTTTCAGGCAGGAACGTTGTCGATAAGGTGGCATCTTCAGGATAGTTGAGCAGGGCAGGGCTTCCGTTGTCTATCTTTGACAGGGTGAACTGGTAGTAGTACTGCGGGTCGGCCAGGCGTCCTGCCTGGGTGTACTGCAGCCTCACCTTTCCTGTAGGCGTGTCCCGGATACCCGTCGATGCGGAGAAATCGGCATCGGTCCAGTTGTTGTCGCTGTCGGCATACTGTGGTTTGCCTGTCACCGGGTCGATGCGGGCGGGGATTCCCATGCTTCTTGCTCCGGCAACGAAAAATATGTTGCGGGAGTCGGTGTCGGTGAGTCGTGTGCGGTACACCGATGCCGGGTGCATGCGAAGCCGCTGCGGATTCCACACGGTGTCAATGGCAATGCTGTCGGCGCACCATTTCACCCATTCCGAAGGAGAGTGCCGGAACCGTGTCTGTTCGTCCAGTGGAATTGCCGAGCGCAGATAATGCCTGTAGGGCGTGAGCATTTCATTGGCCACGCGGGGATTCAGTATGTACTCTGCGTAAAGCGGAGAGTCAATGGCAGGGGTGGCTGCATGGTCCGAGAGCGTTTCGGGCGATATGTCTCTGAGGTCTTTTTCGGAAACCGCTTCGAGGAGCGGCAGAGCGTTGGGGTTCGATATGTTTTCTGATAAGAAGTCGGTAATCGTTCTGTGGTTGCCTCGTGAGGCCACAAGGATACGTGCTATGCGGTCGGCCGAGTCAGCGTCGGCGATTCCTGAATCCGACGCGAATCTTACGCATTCAGGCTGTGAAAAGAATGTTGCGGTGTAGGCGTTGCGGATGGAGTCTTCGTGCGATTTGCGCAGTTCGTTGTCGGCTATCTGCGCATCGCTGAGCCGTGGGATGCTGGCTGACTGCCGTGGGGGCACCAGATTCCATTCCCATGAGCCTGCGGAGTGTGAGTCTTTGTCGAGCGTTATTGTGGCTCTGGTGCCTTGGGCGGTTACTGATACCGGCGCGAACCCGAATCTGTTTCCGTCGGAAGCCCACACAATCATGTCGCCGAGACCGGTGGTTAGGCTGGCCTTGCCGTCGCTGTCGGTGAGTTTCGACGCGATGGTGTACAGTTCGGCGTAGTTGTACAGTTTGAATTCGGCTTTGGCTCCCGCCACTGGAATGCCGTCGGAATCCACCACCAATATTTCCGTCGTGGCGGTAGGAGCATAGTTGGATGTCACGTTTATCTCCGTATAACATTCGTTACGTCCCAGCTGCTCTTCGGGTCCGTGATATGCGCCTGTCACTTTAGTGTTCATCATCATTCCTCTCGAAGCCGGGGCGTTGAACCATCCCAGGTTCAGCACCGGCTCGGGCTCGCATGCGCCGATAAAGTGCCAGCTGCCGTCGGCCCAGGCCTCGACCCACGCGTGGTTGTCGTCGGTGTGGGCCCAGCGGGGAGTGTACACCTGCCGCGCGGGTATGCCCATGGCGCGTAGCGCGGCGACAGTGAAGGTTGATTCTTCTCCACAGCGGCCATATGCGGTGCGGACCGATGCCAGCGGCGAACTGGTACGGCTGTCCGATGGGCGGTAGGTCACTTTTTCGTGACACCAATGGTTTATCTCGAGTATGGCCTCGGACATCGACAGCCCTTTCACGCGGTCTTTGAGTTCGTGGTAGAAAACCGTCCGGCAGCTGTCGAGATTCTCGTTGTTCACCCTCACCGGAAGAACAAAGTGGCGGAACAGGGTTTCGGGTACAGTGCCGCCCCACGGCATTTCCTGGCGGGCAAGCAGCGAGCACCTGACATTGTCAAGGTAGAATTCTCCGCTGTAGTCGGTCATGTCGGGGAGCGGCATGTAGGCGTAGAGAAATTCCATGGCGTTTCTCTCGGCGTCGGTCATCGCGGTTGAGAACACATCATAGAGATTCCGGTGTGCGGTCTGCGCTTTGCGCTTCTCGAAGTCGGAGTGTACGCCGTCGTGCCGTTGCGAGGCCGATGTGGCAATAATGGCAAAGGCCAGGACCAGTGCGGTGAATATGTTTCTTTTCATGGGCTTGGATTTTAACGGTGATTGCGGTGTGGTGTGAATGGCGCCCTATATGGTACTCATCTGCTCGAGCAGTTCCCGTACTGTTTGCGGCGATGTCTCTTTGCGTGTGAACTCGTCGGCAGCGGGTGCCCCCATCGATACTCCCTGCCGTCGGTATTCCATGGGGCTTGCCACTTCGGCGCGTGCCGAGGCGTGCAGTTCGCGGCAGCCGGTGCACTTCAGTATCCTGGCCGCGTTGGCAGGCGTTACTCCGCTTCCGGGCAGTATTCCGAGGCGTCCGGCTGCCTGCTCATGTAACTTTTTCAACATAGGGATACCTTGTTCGGCGGTCGCCGCCTGCCCCGAGGTGAGGATGCGGTTGCACCCCAGGTCGATAATCTGTTCAAGTGCGCCAAGGGGATTGTGGCACAGGTCGAACGCGCGATGGAACGTGATGTTTATACCACATCCGCCGGTGGCTTCGATCAGCCGGCGGCAGGTGCCGGTGTCGATGTCGCCGTCGGGAGTCAAAGCCCCGATTACGATTCCGTCGCATCCGCATGCCGTTGCCGCATGGATGTCTTCAGTCATGCATTCGATATCCGAAGCCGAGTAGACGAAATCGCCTCCTCTCGGCCGGATGAGCACATGGAGCGATAGTCCGGGTATCTCGCGTACTGTCTTTATCATGCCTATTGAAGGCGTCAGGCCGCCTTCGCCGAGGGCGGAGCACAGTTCCACGCGCTGGGCGCCTCCGCGTGCCGCCGCTATGGCGCTTTCGAGTGTTCCGGCACAGATTTCAAGTATCATTTCTTTGTATCTTAAGCTCGATGATATGGTCGGTTGTTTCGGCGTATGGCTCCAGGGAGATTAAGGTCTCTCCGTTCCTGGCCTTTTGGAATTGTACGGGACGCCTGCCGGTATAGGTAAACGCTTCGCGCACGTCGAACCCGGCGGGGAGCAATATCTCGGAGACGCCCGGCTGGAGGATGTGCAGGAACATGCGGTCGCCTTTCACGGTGGCTGTGCCCCATTCGGCGGCAGTGATTCCCGCAGACGATGTGCCGTAGACGGTTTCCCCGTAGGTGCCGAGCCATTCGCCCATCTCGGCAAGCCGGCTTACGGCTGCGGCTGGCAGCTGGCCGTTGGGTTGCGGCCCTATGTTCAGGAGCAGGTTCGCGCCCATTCCGGCGGTTCTTATCAGATAGTGGATGAGCGTTTTGGAGTCTTTGTAGTTCTGGTCGGCGATTTTGTATCCCCACATGCCGTTCATTGTCTGACACGTCTCAAGAGGCAGGCGGCTTATGGCCTGTCCTGAAAGTCCGGCGCTGTTTTCGCCCGGCAGGTCGCGCTCGAATATCTGTATGTCTTCACCCGGAAAGGGTGTCTGATGATGGTTGTTTCCTATGAGGCACCACGGTTGCAGGTCGTGTATCATGCGGTATTGCTTTTCCAGTTCCCAGTCGAAGGGTATGGAGTCGCAGTCGTGGTCCCACCATCCGTCGAACCATATGGCGCCGATTTTTCCGTAGCCGGTGAGCAGTTCGGTAATCTGCCGGTTCATGAAGTCGTAGTACGCCGGCCAGTCGGTTTTGGTGCTGTCCCGACCTGTGCCGTGTCCCGTGCGCCCCCATGGATATTCGTCGCGCGTCCAGTCGAGGTGCGAATAATAAAGATGGAGCTTTATGCCTTGTTTATGGCACTCTTCGGCCAGCTCTTTCAGGATGTCTTTCTTGTAGGGGGTGGCATCCACGATGTTGTATGGCGACTGTGCGGTGTGCCACATGGAGAAGCTGTCGTGGTGGCGCGATGTGAAGCATATGTATCGTGCTCCCGACTGTTTTATCGCCGATACCCATTCGGCGGCATTGAAGTCGGCAGGATAAAAGCCTGCGGCAGCTTTTGCATATTCGTTGCGGTCGAGATTTGCGTTGTGCAGATACCATTCGCCCTGTGCGAACATGCTGTATATTCCCCAGTGGATGAATATGCCGAACCTTGCATCGGAAAATTCCTTTTGGGCCTGGATTATTTCCTGCGAGGGTGTGTAGGATGCGTTACGGTCGTCGGCATGCGATGGTGTGTGTGCGGCAATCAGGTAAATTGCCGCAAGCATGAATGTTCGTTGAAGCTTGTTCATCGTAGGGCATAGTTTTAAGGCGTTGCCAAAGATAGTGATAAGTCGAGCGTACAGCCAAATTTATTTACATTTCGCCAAGACTATTATTATAAGCAAAGAGCCCGGTAAGGTTGCCGGGCTCTTTGAATGAATATTGTGTATAACGGGAGCTAAATCCCGTGATGCTTATTCCACGCTGGAGTAATCGAGCGGGATTTCGAAATAGCGGGAAAGTGATGGCAGGTTTTCCCGCATTGAGGGCACAGCGAAGCCGACGCCTTCGAAGTATTCGTCGGAGGCCTGCTGGCGGGCGACTTTGACCGGATCCGTGCCTACGGTGGTTTCATGGATTTTTTTGCCGCTTGCATCGGTGACTGTGACATCGAGCCTGTCGCCACATGCCATAAGCTCGACTGTGGTCTTTGGTGCTACCTGGAGTGTGAGTTCTGAATAATTCTCGATATTGAGCACCAGCTCGGCGGTAATGTCCACAGAACGGTACACATAGCGGCGGCAATCCTTTTCCCGCTCGAAAGCGCCTTCAAGAGCGCCATCGCCAAGACGTTCGCTATAGCGCAGGCTGCCTATGGCCGAAGGAATGCGCGGAGTTATGGCAATGCTTCCGCTGAGCAGCCGTGGGCGGATGCCGAGGAAGTCCTGATACCACACCCTGATATGTTCAGCGTTGCTCCACCCTTGAAGGAATGTGCCGGAGCGTCGGGCCCACGATGTGCCTTTGCGGGGCCATGCGTCGGCGTTCTCGGAAAGACTGCCAACGGCGCCCTGGAACAGCGCCTGGCGGTTCATGTTCTCGAACAACGTCCACGCAATGTCCTGCTGTCCGGCCTCTATCATCCGCTGCATGGCCATGCCGTTGTTCCACAGCCAGACAGTGCCGTTGTGGTATGCGTCGTCTTTATGGTAATGGTGCCAGTTTTCATGATAGGGATGGAACTGAGCGTCGTTCTGGTCGAGCGAAGCCACTCCCCACGGATACACGAGTCTCTGCCAGGCATCGCGTGTTTCCTTCATCACCAAAGCGGAATCCGCCACCATGCCGAGGGCATACAGCATGTTGGGGCGGTATTGGCGGTCCGGGGTGCCGTCGGCATCAAGATGGTCATAGACCACCATGTCTGCCTTGTCGACAAACATACGGTTGAAGGACGACCAAAGAGTGTCTGCCATTGCATCCCATCGGCTGGCTTCTTCGGGATGGCCTGTCATACGCGCCATCTCGGCTCCGTCGCGCAACTGCCCGTACCACAGCGCCTGGATGTCGACGGCACGGTTGCCACGGGGCGAACACGGATACTTGCCCTGTCGCTTGGCGTCCATCCAGGTGTCGGCATCCGCATGAAGCAGAAAACCGTTGGAATCGGTTCCGCGCTCGATGGCGCTGTTTATGCTCAGCTCCACCGCCGGGTATATGGAAGCGAGGAAAGTGGTGTCGCCGGTGTACTGCATATATTCATATACGTCTGTCACGAAGCGGGGTGTTCCGTCGGCGGTATTATAGATAATGCCGTCGGGATTGGCGCGGTTGGGAATGCGCCCGAGAGTTTCCGATGTGGAATCCCTGTCCTGGAATTCGGCAAAATCTCTGAAAATGCTCCTTGCCGTGTCCCACTGTCCGGTACAGAATACCGCTCCGGGCATGGTTATGAACATGTCGCGGCCCCAGTATTCGTTGAACCACGGCAATCCGGCATAAATGCCGTTGCCCTGCTGGCAGGTGACAAGTTCGTCGGTGGTAAGCACTATCCAGGCCATAGCCATATCCAGGGTGTCGTTGTCGGACAACAAGGGGTTGGAATGCTCCACAAAGCCGTTGAGCCTGTCGATGCGTTCCTTGAGCATTTTATCCTTGTCACGTCGGAAGACAGCTGCTGTCGAGTCGGCCAGCTGCCCTTCGCTATACGATATTATGAAGCCGCCGGCATCGGCCGGGGCGGTGAGTCTGGTGCCGTTCCACCGGTATTGCACATCGTTGTACGGTTGGAGGGTGATAACCCCTCCGGCAGATTCGGCAGGCACGAACTCTATCCCTCCAGCCCCCGGATGTCCGGGAGAAAGGAGTCGGGGCGCCAGCTCTATCCATACGGAATCGCCCTCCACGTCGGAAAGCTCCACAAAGAGCAGCTCCTCGAAGTCGAACATGAAGAATTCCTCTCGCGCCTTGGGATATATGCGGCTTATCTTGTAGGGATACACCGTTACGTCGGCTTCACTCCTCGACAATGTGTCGCCGTCCACACCGAGAGTGTAGTCGCTCAGCAGCCGGCGCTTGGCTATGTTCCAGCCGGCATGCCAGTTGTCCCAGTTGTCGGTGTGGGTCATGCCGTACCAGAACGCCGCCTTCTTGTCGGTAAAGGAATATTCGCGCTGGCAGTCGGCAGGCACGGATATCCCCATCGAGTCAACGTTGATACGGCTCAGCTCCCCCTCGTTCTCCGGCAGAAGGGAAGAGCCCGTGCAGGCTGCAACAAGAGCCGAGCAGCCTGCAATAGCAAAAAAACGTCCAAAATTCATGTAAAAGTAAGTATGTCGATTTATAAGGTGCTGTGTTCGGGGAGCAAAGATACGGATAAGTCGAGAACAAAGCCAAATTATTTGGCCTTTGCCGGGCGAGAATGTCCTGACTTATGTTGTAGAACATATAAAAATATATGCTCATATATAGCACCGCCAATAACATTTTTTTGTAAACTTGCACTTGATTTCTGAGCCATAGAGTTGGCAGACGAAATCAACAACTTTACAAAAAAGGTGTTATTGAAATTTTATCTTTCATTATCGAACTTGGCGGTTTGAATTGTAGCAAAGGTAAGATTGGCAATAGCACCTGCATCGGTTGCTTATATCCTGCCGTGAATGGCAGATTATATAGCAATATCGGTGTGGGGCTATTGTTTTATCTGCTACAAAGGTACGCCAAGACCTGATAATGAGATAAGACAAGATACAATCCTCACACCTTTTTATGTTCAATAACTTAGCCGTTCCGCAGAGGATTGAGGAACACGAATGCATATATGGATTCTACAACAAAAGCCCCATTTGCTACCCTCTCCTACGAATGGTCTGAAGAATATTTCAGTCAATTCGCTGACACCCTGAACAATTCTTTAATCAGACGGACTTCCGAATGGTTCTTCATTGTGTGGTATATGCTAATGGCACTGATATTGTTTATAATCGGAGGTGTCTATAATGTTTTCATCGGATTAGTTCTATGTCTATGCGCTATTTATATAATTTGGAATAGATATAAGGGATATTCCGTCTCTGCAATATACAAATCATATAAGATGTACGAGGATTTAACGGTGTTTTATGAGTTTTATGAAAAACATTTTGTCGTAACAGATAAGTTTGGATCTAACACTTATCCATACAGCATACTCTACTCCATAAAATCATCAAAATATGGATATGCGTTGTGTCTCTCAAAAGTAAGTGGATTTTTTATCCCTAAAAGTGCTTGCGATAAGCAACTGATTACTTTATTGGGGCAGATGAATCCCCAAAAAGGTTTATCACTATGAAGTGGATGCTGTCTATCTTATTACTCATTATAATGAGTTCTTGCTAACAGAACGTTCTTACCAAACATATTGGCAAGACAATAATCTCTGCGTGGTGATGAAACGCCCGACAGTAGGGATAATAGAACTTGGTAAAACGGATTGGAACGGTGTAGAGCTTGATGATGTGGTGGAAACTATATACAATGAGTGCATACAAACTGAACGAAGTGGGAATGCCATTGTTTGGGTGCGCTTTGAGAACCCACAGACTGACAGATATGCGTAAACTTGTGATATTAAATGAATAATCTACAAAGTAAAAGAATCAAAGCGTCTCAACTTGTTCTCATCGGAACTATTTGTGGAGACATAATCGGGTCGTGCTATGAATGGCAATCTACAAAAAGATATGATTTCAAGTTATTATCTGAATATAGTAGATTCACGGATGATACAGTGTGTTCTGTTGCTATGGCGGATGCATTAGTCCGCAATATACCATTTGACATACATCTTAAATATTGGTGCAAACGGTATCCACGTGCTGGATATGGACGAATGTTCAGGAGTTGGATATATTCATTCATAGAAGGTCCATACAACAGTTGGGGTAATGGGTCTGCAATGCGTGTTAGTTCAATTGGAGCTTTTGCGGATAACTTAGATGATTGTTTATCATTGGCAAAACAATCTGCTGAAATCACACATAATCATCCAGATGGCATCAAGGGAGCACAGGCCGTAGCATCCTCAATATTTCTTGCATTGCATGGCTACAATAAAAATAGAATTAAAGAATACATTGAAAATCAATTTGCTTATAATTTAAGCAGACGATATGAGGAAATACAACCTTCTTATCAGTTTGAGATAAGTTGCCAGAAATCAGTTCCAGAATCATTAATCGCATTCTTAGAAAGTACAGACTATGAATCTGCTGTGCGTAAGTCTGTAGCGTTTGGTGGTGACGCAGATACTATGGCAGCTATTGCAGGAGGAATCGCGGCAGCTTATTACGGCGAAATCCCTCAATTTATTATAAAGGAATGCCTTAACAAACTTCCGAATGATATTAAAGACGTTATCAATCAATTTAACACTGTTCTGGACACTACAATGATTCGGTAAAAATTACCGAATCATTGTAAATCATAAACTATTATCAAATCACTCTATAAACTACAAAAATCACTCCGACAGATGAAATACTTACCATTCTTTTTATTAATTGTCTTGCTTTGTTTGATTGGCTGTTCAAAATCAGGACAGACGGATTCATGTGATTTAGAAAATGAGACTTTGGAAATTACGCATAAGCCTTTTCCTGATGGTTTTGAAATATTTGACAAAGGAGACAATATCTGTTTTGTCAAATACAGCAATAAGATAAATGGCTTTGATGTTAGAATTGCTGTACGCCCTTTCGCCTATATTGATTCTATATTGTTTGGAAGTGCTGAAATCGCATTTTTACGGAACGACACTTGCTTTATATCTTTGCCGAATTCGTTTTTTAGAATTGACAGTTTGAATAGAAAACAGATAGAGAACTTTGATGTGGTGGAATTGGACTATCAATATCCACAAATTAACAAGTCTAAGCCTATAAAATTTAGCCAATTCAGCGCATTGCCTTTTTTCTTCCTTGATGTCAATTTTGACGGAGAAGATGAATTGATTATGAATTATGCAAGACAAGGACAACGGTATTCTAATGCCTATGTCGCTTATGGATTACAATATTGGGATGGGGAAAGCACTGGCTACGATTATCTTTATGATTCAACAAGAGGAATAGCCCCGTTTGCCGATTTAGATGACCTTTCAGAGATTGATTATACAACTCAGGAAATATCAACATTCTCTTATGGGGGATATTCAGATAGTAAAAAGTGGATATACAAACCTATCAATGGAAAGATTATTTTGCATAGAATTGAGGATTACGACAGCTTAGGCTGGCTTCTTGCAAGACGACAAATATTGAACGTTGATACAATTACCTCATATCATAATGGCAGGGAATACCTTTATGAATAGTAAGATAAACGCTTACCATCCTTTCTAATCAGTTTGATATTGCTCTGCTCCTTTGGGTGTGGTTACAAACATAAATCCGTAGAATCTGACCCGTTGGAACAACACAGAGATACGTTGTTGAAAGCACCAGCCATCCCGGCTTAGTAAGAATCAGATTCAGCGACATGCGCAATGATGATTTCTGCATAGTTGACACCCTTATGCCTATTGCTCCACACTCTATTACAGTAAGGAGTGACAACGTACATTTTTTTCAGGAATAATCCATTTTATAAGGTGGAATCAGAAAAAGTACATGATTCCGAAATATCATCGTTCACCGATAGATTTCCAAACCCACAAACCCACAACTGAACCCACAGCGGATAAACGCTAACGATTTTCGGACTTCAAGCGTTTCTATATCAGAAAGAATCGCTATCTTTGCGAAACACCTGCAACCAACGCGAATTTAACGCTTATGAAGTTGATTGAACTGAACATGGATAAAATCATTGCCTTGTGCAAGAAGTACAAGGTGGAGAAATTGTGGGTGTTCGGTTCCATCCTCACTCCCCGCTTCAACGACCAGAGCGATGTGGATTTCTCGGTCCTTTTCAAAAAGGGAGAAATCAAATTACTCGAATACGCCGATAATTTTTTTGATTTCATTGACGAGCTGAAAGTCTTGCTCGGCAGGGATATAGATATGGTGTGCGAGGATGCTGTGAAGAATCCTTATTTCCTCAAGGAGCTTGATGTGACCAAACGACTGATTTATGGATAACAGAATCGAGAAATACCTGTTTGACATCCTTGCCGCCACGAATGAGATTATCGAGGAAACCGAGATTCGCGGAAAACGTTTTGAGGTATTAGTCGAAGACCGGGTATATTGAAAGTTCGTCGAGCGCAACATTGGCATAATCGGAGAAGCGATGAACAGGGTTCTCAAACTCGATGCCGCTATTCCAATTACTTCTGCTCGTAGTATAGTGAATACCCGTAATTTTGTAATTCACAGCTACGACAGCCTTGATAAGGAAATAATATGGGGCATCGTAATCAATCATATCCCACTCCTCAATGAGGAGGTGACACAATACCTTGATGCATACAGCGATATTTCAGACATGACTGGCTTATGAAGCTGATTGAACTGAACATGCAACGAATCATCGACCTTTGTCTCAAGCACAAGGTCAAGACCTTGGCGGTCTTTGGCTCTATCCTCACCGATAGGTTCAACGACCAAAGTGATGTGGACTTGCTTGTAAACTTCGACACCACCGACCATGAGAAATGGGATTACGTTACAAACTATTTCGATTTTAGGGACGCATTAGAACGGCTTTTCGGCAGGAAAGTCGATTTGGTAGTAGAGAAAGGTTTGAAAAACAAGTACTTCATAGCCAATGTCAATCGTACAAAACAGATGATTTATGGCTGATGAATATATTTTGAAGCATCTTCAAGATGTTTTGGATGCCATCAATGAAATGCAGAGTTGCTTTGTTGGCTTTCCAAACAGATTTGATTTGTTTGAACAAGACCTTATGCGAAGATGTGTTGTGGAGCGCAAAACAGAGATAATGGGTGAAGCAATCACCGCATAAGGAAGAAAGACCCTACATTTGAGATTCCAAACGCTAAGGAAGTTATCAATACACGCAACCGCATAATACATGGTTATGACAGCGTGGAAACTGAATTTCTGTGGGGATTGGTAGTACGCCATATTCCTGAACTTAAAAAAGACATTGAACGAATTATTGTCGAATACGAAGAACGATACAACCGCGAAAACGACATACTTTCCGACAGACAGTAACATTCTGCGCTATCATCAGAGCGTGTCTCCGGAGGTCCGGGCTTGTCGCGGGCATTGTCCTCCGCTATCAGTTGCTGCGGATGTCGACACGGATTTCATCGACGGTCTCGTTGTAGACCTGCCGCACATGTCCTGACTTTCCTTCCGAAAACCACTTATCATTGCGGAAAAGGCCGCCTTTGGCTTTTTTTTCCTATTTTTGCAGCGTGCAAGAAGGGCGCATGTGTGCCCGAGGCATTCCAACTGGTTTAAAATCCCCATAACCTAATAATCTTAAATCATTTTACATGACAAACAATTCCAAAGCAAAGGGCGCGTGGGTGGCTATTCTGGCCATGTTCTTCCTCTTTGCAATGATATCTTTCGTTACCAATCTTGCAGCTCCGCTCGGCACAATCTGGAAAAACAACTATGAATGGTCGGGCATGCTCGGCAACCTTATGAACTTCCTTGCCTATCTGTTCATGGGCATTCCCGCCGGCAATCTTCTCATGAAGATAGGCTATAAGAAAACAGCGCTTATCGCTATGGCCGTAGGCTTCGTGGGCCTGCTGTTACAGTGGTTCTCCGGTATTTTCGGCGCTGAGACCGGTCTGTTCGCCGTCGACGGCCAGACGGTAACCCTCAATTTCATTATCTACCTGCTCGGCGCTTTCCTGTGCGGTTTCTGTGCGTGCATGCTCAACACAGTTGTCAACCCCATGCTCAATCTCCTTGGCGGCGGCGGCAACCGCGGCAACCAGCTTGTGCAGATGGGTGGCACCCTCAACTCTCTTTCAGGCACCTGCACCCCGTTCGCCGTCGGCGCGCTGGTGGGTGTGATTACCAGATCGACATCGGTGGCCGACGTGGCTCCGCTGCTCTGGCTCGGTATGTCCATTTTCGTGGTGGCATTCCTGGTGATTTCCTTCGTGGCTATCCCCGAGCCTCACATGGCCAAGAAAGGCGGCAAGAAGGCTAAACACAGCCACAGCGCCTGGAGCTTCCGCCATCTGGTTCTCGGAGTGGTGGGTATCTTCTTCTATGTAGGTATCGAGGTGGGTATCCCCGGCATCCTTATATTCTACCTCACCGACCTTACCGGAAGCGTGGCCGTGGGCACCGCCGTGGCATCGTTCTACTGGCTGCTGATGCTTGTCGGCCGCTTTGGTTCGTCGCTTATCTCCGGTGTGGTTTCGAGCCGCGCTCAGCTCATCTTCGTGTCGTCCATGGCCATAGTGCTTATAGTTGTGGCTATCTTCCTGCCCAAGGACCTCGGCATGAAAGCCCCCGGCTTCGTTTACGACCCCGTGGAATCCACCACCGGCATGCTCACCGGAGCGGATGTGCCTGAAGAGGTGGTCGCAGGTATTGTGGCTCTCGAAGAACCCACTGCCGAATCGCTGGCTGTATATCAGGAACATCTCGACCGTGCCGAAATCAAAGCCGAAGAAATCGTGAACGCCCGCAAGGTGCCTGTGATTCCCTACAGCGCATTCCTTCTGGTTCTCTGCGGCCTGTGCACATCGGTGATGTGGGGCGGCATATTCAACCTGGCGGTGGAAGGCCTCGGCAAATACACCGCGCAGGCATCCGGCATATTCATGATGATGGTTGTCGGCGGCGGCGTGATGCCTCTTATCCAGAACGCCATAGCAGGCTCCGACAACTACATGGGCTCCTACTGGCTCGTTGTCGCCATGCTTGCCTATCTGCTTTTCTACGGCTGGATAGGCTGCCGCAACGTGAACACCGATATTCCCGTCGACGACAAGATGCCCGATCCACGCAACCTCTGACAACGCAGAATCTGCATACATAATACAGGCCAGCCAGCTTCCAGCCCGTGGAGGCTGGCTGGCTTGTATTATATAAGAAGGTGTCCGCGATTGGGCTCGATTCGCATTATGTGGGTGAAAGAGGCCATATGGTCATCAAACTGGTCGTCGACGGCTTCTTCCGGCATCGCAAGCTACCTTGGCAACGGTTCGGAGGCGTACTGTAATGAAAATGGCCCGCGTGGCCCGCAACCGGTAACTATGCTATGCGGCATGGTTTTCCCTGTGCTGTTCTGTAGAAATCCAGGTTAATTGTAGTTAAATAACATTTTATATTACTAAACAAAATGTAGCGTGCGACGTGCGGTTTGGCCGCGGGCTCTTTTTTTGCTATCTTTGCACCACATCTTCGCAGAGGAGGAGGCCTAAAGCTTCCTCCTCTTCATTTACGAAACAATGATTGACAAGCAGAGACTCAGCGAGGTGGTAGAGAGCTGCCTCGAGGGAACGCCGATGTTCGTGACCGAAATCGCCGTAAGCCCCGACAACAACATACGCGTAGAAATCGACAGCGACGAAAGCGTGGACATCGATGCCTGCGCCGCCATTACCCGCGCCATCGGCGACGCCTTCGACCGCGACGTCGAGGATTACGAGCTTGAAGTGGGGTCGGCAGGCATAACCTCTCCGCTGCGCCTTCCCCGCCAGTATGCGAAATATGTAGGCAAGGATCTGGAGGTGCTCACCGCCGACGGCCGCAAACTCCACGGAGTGCTTGCCGCCACCGATGGCGAAGGCGACGCGTTCGGATTCACCATAGAGGTGCCTGTGAAAATTAAGGAGCCCGGCCAGAAGAAACCCCGCATGGGAGTGGAGAGCATCCGCCTCGCTCCCGCCGAGTGCAAGCTGGTGCGCTACGACCTCAAATTCTGATAAAATATCATCCACAGCAAAATACCACACATCCCCCCACCTTACTCCTGCAATGGCAAAGAAAGAGGAAACACCGAGTATGGTCGAGCGGTTTGCCGAGTTCAAAGAACTTAAGAACATCGACAAGACAACCATGATCAGCGTCCTGGAAGAATCGTTCCGCAACGTGCTCGCCAAAATGTTCGGCACCGACGAGAACCTCGACGTAATCCTCAACCCCGACAAAGGCGACGTGCAGATTTTCCAGAATCTGGAAGTGGTGCCCGACGGCGAAGTCCGCGACCCCAACCTGCAGATTTCCCTGAGCGACGCCCGTGCCGACGACGACCCCGAGGCCGAAGTGGGCGAGGAGCACTCGCGCGAAATCATTTTCGAGAAATTCGGACGCCGCGCCATCCTCAATCTCCGCCAGACACTGCAGAGCCGCATCCTCGACCTGCAGAAAGAAGCAGTCTACAACAAGTTCAAGGATCTTGAGGGAGAGCTCATCACCGGCGAGGTGTACCAGACCTGGTCGCGCGAGACGCTGCTGCTCGACGACGACAAGAACGAGCTTCTGCTGCCAAAGAGCGAAAGCATCCCAGGCGACTACTTCCGCAAGGGCGAGACCATCCGCGCCGTCGTGGCGAGCGTGGACAACAAGAACAACAACCCCAAGATTACCGTTTCGCGTGTGAACGAGAACTTCCTGCGTCGCCTCTTCGAGCTGGAAGTGCCCGAAATCCACGACGGCCTTATAAGCATCCGCGCCGTGGCGCGCATCCCGGGCGAACGCGCCAAAATCGCCGTGGAGAGCTACGACGACCGCATCGACCCCGTGGGCGCATGCGTGGGCGTGAAAGGCTCGCGTATCCACGGCATCGTGCGCGAGCTGCGAAATGAGAACATCGATGTTATAAACTATACCGCCAACACGGCGCTCTTTATCCAGCGTGCGCTTTCGCCGGCACACATTTCCACAATCCGCCTGGATGAGGAGAACCGGAAAGCCGAAGTGTTCCTGCGCCCCGAAGAGGTGTCGCTGGCCATCGGCAAGAACGGCCACAACATCAAGCTGGCCACCATGCTCACGGGATACGAAATCGACGTATACCGCGACACGGAGATGATTTACGAGGACGATATCTTCCTTGACGACTTCCGCGACGAAATCGACGCCTGGGTGATCGACACCCTCAAGAACTGCGGCTGCGTCACTGCCAAGAGCGTGCTGAACACCCCCCGCGAGGTACTCATCGAGAAAACCGACCTCGAAGAGAACACCATCGACGAAGTTATTGAAATCCTTAACAAGGAATACGAGGACGAAGAACCACAGCAACAGCCCGAGGCCGACGCCGACAGCAGCCGACAGCAATAACCCCAAACCCATATATGGCGAAAACAAAAATCAGTAAAGTAGCAACCGACCTCAACGTTTCTCTGGCAACGGTATTCGACTTCCTGCGCAAGAGAGACATCAATATCGACGAGAGTCCCAACACCCGCGTGGAACAGGACGTGGTCGATATGCTGATGCACGCCTTCAAAAGCGACGTAAACCTCAAGAAAACCTCCTCCGAAATAAGCAGCGAGCGCAGCGCCGGCCGTGCCCGCGCCTCTGAAAAGCCCGTCCGCGAAGGTGCCCCCAAGGATACCGCTCCGGCCGAGGCTGCTGCCGGCACCACCAAAGCAGGACCCCGGATACTGGGCCATCTCGAACTGGATGCCAACGGCCGCCCCATTGTGAAGAAAGCCGCGCCTGCACCCGCTCCGGCGGAACCTGCCGCCAAGCCGGCGCCTGCCGCAGCCGCAGCGCCTGCACAGCAGCCGGCTCCCGAGGCTGCTCCGGTTCAGGCTCCTGCGGCTTCTCCCGCACCAAAGCCCGCCCCTGCACCCGCGCCTGAAGTGAAACCCGCACCCAAGGCCGAGGAAAACACCAACAACCAACCCAAGCCCGAGACAGCTCCCGCCGTTGAAGCGAAAGCTGCACCCAAGGCTGAAGAAAAAACCAAACACGAGTCCAAACCGGAAGTGAAAGCCGAGCCAACCACACAACCCAAGGCCGAAACCAAAGCCGAGGAAAAAAACGCGACTGCCGAACCGGAGATTTTCACCATCGAACGCTCCACGCCAGCACCAGCCCTCAATATCGTGGGCAAAATCGACCTCGACGCCCTCAACCAGAGCATGCGCCCCAAGAAGAAGGGCCCTGCCGGACGTCCCGGCCAGCCCGGTGCCAAGGCCGGCAATGCCAATGACGCCGAGCGCAAGAAACGCCGCAGAATAACAGGCAAAGAAAAAGTCGACATCGAAAAAGTAGGTCGTACCGCCGGCAACCAGCAAGGAGGCAACCAGCAGGGCGGAGGCCAGGGTGGCCGCAACCAGGGTGGTCAGAACCGCAGCCAGGGAGGCCAGGGCAACCGCAATGCCGGCTCCGGCAATCGCAACCAGGGCAACCGCAATGCCGGCCGTCGTCCGGCTCCCGTGCCCGAAGTCAGCGAGGAGGATGTACAGAAGCAGGTGAAAGAAACCCTTGCACGCCTCACCTCCAAGGACAAGGCTCTGCGCAAGGGTGCCAAGTGGCGCAAGGAAAAACGCGAGGCCGTGGCTTCGCGTGAGCGCGAGCACATGCGTGCCGAGGAGGCCGAAAGCCGCGTACTCAAAATCACCGAGTTCGTGAGCGCCAACGAGCTTGCTATAATGATGGACGTGCCGGTGAACAACGTTATCGCCACCTGCATGAACCTGGGTGTTATGGTGAGCATCAACCAGCGCCTCGATGCAGAGACAATCAATATCGTGGCCGAAGAGTTCGGCTTCACGACCGAATATGTGTCGGCCGAGGTTGCCGACGCCATCCATCAGGAAGAGGACGACGAGGCCGATCTGCAGAGCCGTCCGCCGGTGGTTACCGTGATGGGCCATGTGGACCACGGCAAGACCTCGCTGCTGGACTATATCCGCAGCGCCAATGTGATTGCCGGCGAGGCCGGCGGCATTACGCAGCACATCGGGTCGTACAGCGTGCGCCTGGCCGATGGCCGCTATATCACCTTCCTCGACACCCCCGGTCATGAGGCGTTCACCGCCATGCGTGCCCGTGGTGCCAAGGTCACCGACCTTGTGATTATCATCGTTGCCGCCGACGACGCCGTGATGCCCCAGACTGTGGAAGCCATCAACCACGCGTCAGCAGCAGGCGTGCCCATCGTGTTCGCCATCAATAAGATCGACAAGCCCCATGCCAATCCCGACAAAATCAAGGAAGAACTCGCCGCCATGAACTATCTGGTGGAAGAGTGGGGCGGCAAATACCAGAGCCAGGACATCTCCGCCAAGAAAGGCATAGGCGTGGATGAGCTGATGGAGAAAGTGCTTCTCGAAGCCGAGATGCTCGACCTCAAGGCTAACCCCGACCGCCGCGCCGTGGGCACAATCATAGAATCGTCGCTCGACAAGGGGCGCGGCTATGTGGCCAACGTTCTTGTGCAGAACGGCACACTCCACGTGGGCGATGTAGTGCTCGCGGGCAACAACTTCGGCAAGGTGAAGGCCATGTTCAACGAGCGCAACCAGCGCATCACCCAGGCCGGCCCCGCCACTCCGGCGCTGATTCTGGGTCTCAACGGCGCTCCTACCGCCGGCGACATGTTCAATGTGCTGGAAACAGAGCAGGAAGCCCGCGAGATTGCCAACAAGCGCGAGCAGCTCGCCCGCGAGCAGGGTCTGCGCACAACAAAGATTCTCACTCTCGACGATATCGCCCGCCGCAAGGCCATCGGCAACTTCAAGGAGCTCAATATCATTGTGAAAGGCGACGTGGACGGTTCTATCGAGGCTCTTTCCGACTCGCTTATCAAGCTTTCCACCGAGGAGGTGCAGGTGAATGTGCTCCACAAGGCCGTGGGCGAGATTTCCGAAAGCGACGTTACCCTGGCCGCAGCCTCGGATGCCATCATCATCGGTTTCCAGGTGCGTCCCAGCTCGGCCGCACGCCGTGCCGCCGAGCGCGACGGTGTCGAGATTCGCCTGTATTCGGTAATCTACCAGGCCATCGAAGAGGTGAAGGATGCCATGGCAGGCATGCTTGCTCCCGAAATCAAGGAAGAGGTCATCGGTACCGCCGAAGTGCTGGAGACATTCCATGTGTCGAAAGTGGGCACCATCGCCGGCGCCATCGTGCGCGAGGGCAAGCTCAAACGCAACTGCAAGGTGCGCCTGATCCGCGATGGCATCGTGCGCTACACCGGCGACCTTGGTAGCCTCAAGCGCTTCAAGGACGATGTGAAAGAGGTGCTCTCGGGCTATGAGTGCGGCCTCTCGATAGCCGGTTACAACGATCTCCATATCGGCGACCTCATCGAGGGTTTCGAGGAGAAAGAAGTGGCACGTACCAGCATAGACTGACAACTGACTTTACTTGTCGCGCGCGCCCAGTCGTCGGGTGCGCGCGGCTTTTTTTAATATGTATTCGGAAATCTATATCTCGCTTGGCTCCAACAGCGGCGACCGCCATGCCATGATAGGGCGTGCGGTGTGTGGCCTGGCCGAGGCGTTCGCGCACATGGACGCTACAATAAAAGTGGCCGAACCCGTTGCAGGTCCGGCCGTAGGTTTTGTGTCGGAAAATCCGTTTGTGAATGTAGGGGTGCTTCTTTCGGTGAGAAAGTCTAATGCGTGGACAGCCGCCGAACTCGAGTCTCTGCTCGATGCCACCCAGGCCGTGGAGCGCTCCATCTCCAGTATGCCTCACCGCAATGCCGACGGCAGCTACCGCGATCGCGAAATCGACATAGACATAATTGCCGTGGACGACGTTGTGTATTCCTCGGAGCGTCTTGTGCTGCCGCATCCGAGGATGCGCGGGCGGTACTTCGTGCTCAGGCCCATGGTTTCGCTGCTGCCCGGATGGCGGCATCCGGCTACGGGGCTTGCAGTGGAGGATATGCTGTCAGAATGCGGCGATACTGAGAATCACGCCTGCGCAGAGTAGCACAAGCGACAGCACAGCTATGGTGATGGCTCCACCGCGGCCGGCACTCTTGGTACGGAACACCACCGTCGACGACACCCAGCACAGTGCCATGCTAATTACCAGTGCAAAGGCCAGCCATACCAGTGCTGCGGCCACGGCCAGCCCTGCGAAAGGGTGCAGCGGGAATCCGAAGGCGTCGAGAATACCCACAGAGTCGACACACAGGAAAGCTATCAGCCCTGTTGCCACGGCGGCGAATCCTACAAGGGACGCAATGGCGCAGATAACCGCTACCAGACCTACGAGCGACATGAGCACTTTTATCACGAAGCCGAAAAGGGTGGTCCAGAATCCGGGTTCATTGTCGTTGGCTGCCGGTTGTGCGGCCATGTTTTGTCCCAGAGTCTGAGGATTCACCGGCAGGCCTTCTGACTTGAGGCGGTCGGCTACTGTGGTGGCCGGGGGAATAATCATCCATGCGAACAGATATAAAAGGATGCAGGGCCACACATATGTGAAGCATGCCAGCAGCGCGAACAGCAGGCGCATGATGTTGGCGTTCCAGCCCAGATAGAGGGCGATGCCGCCGAAAACGCCGCCGAGCAGCTTGTTCTGCATGCTGCGGAAAAGTTTCTTGCGCGCCGGTCTCTGAGGTTCCGCTACTGGTGCGGGAGGTGGAAGAGCGGCACCGGCGGAATCTTCGCCCTTGTCGCCGCCGGCGCCGTTGAGCTCTTCCGGCCGTCCGATAGTACTTATTACCTTGTTGACATCGGCCAGCACTATGACCTCGCAGCCGCCGGCGATACGTTCCGAGAAATGCTCGCGGATGCGTGTTTCGATATCGGCTACAATCTCGGGGCCTTCCTCGGAGCCGAAAACAAGCCGCAGCTGGTCGAGATATTCCTGAAGAAGACGGTAGGCGTCCTCGTCGATGTGGAAAACCTGGCCGTCGATATTTGCTGTGAAGGTGCGTTTCATTGGTTGGTGATGGGTGGTGGGGTTGGTGTTTGACTCAGATGTGCTACTGTGGACGTTATTTCCTGCCACGACTGCTGAAGCTGTGCAAGGGAGCTTTCGCCCAGAGGGGTGAGAGAGTAATACTTGCGTGGTGGTCCGGCTGTCGACTCCTGCCAGCGGTACTGGAGCAGGCCGTCGTTTTTCAGGCGGGTGAGCAGAGGGTAGAGTGTGCCTTCCACCACAATCAGGTGGGCGTCCTTCATCCTGGTGATTATTTCCGAGGCATAGGCATCGCCCTTGCGCAGCAATAGCAGCACGCAGTATTCGAGCATGCCTTTGCGCATCTGGGATTTGAGATTGTCGATATTCATCGGTGGGTGCTTGGTTGACGACGCAAAGGTAGATAATAAATAGTACTGTGCAATGCATAGTACTAAACTAATCCTTACAATTAATACTATTTCACAATTCGATATATCTAAAGTTAACATCGATTAATTCGCTGCTGCCCTTAAAGCGCTTTATCTAATTTTGTAGTTTGAAATAAAGTGTCAATGAAACAGGAGACTATTCATATAGGAGGCATACCGTTGTCGGTGGAAGTGAGTGGCGCCGGACCGCGGGCGGTGATAGTTATGCACGGCTGGGGCTGCAAGGCCGCCACGGTGCGTGTGCTCGCCGATGCCGCCGCCGGAGCGGGTGCCACTGTGTACAACCTCGACCTGCCGGGTTTCGGAGACACTCCCGAACCTCCCGAGGCATGGGGTGTTGAGGAGTACGCAGGTTTCGTCGAGGAGTTCTGCCGCATGAAGGGCATAGAACGACCGGTGCTGATGGGCCATTCCTTCGGCGGCCGAATAGCCATAGTGATGGCTTCGCGTACGCCCGTGGAAAAGGTTGTGCTGGTGGATGCCGCCGGCATAAAGCCCCGCAGGTCGTTGCGCTACTATGTGAAAGTGTATTCCTTCAAGGCCGCCAAGTGGCTGCTCCCCAAAATTGTTGGCAAGAGCCACGGGCATGCTTTAATTGAACGCATGCGCGGGCGCGCGGGGTCTTCGGACTATTCGCAGTCGTCGCCGCGGATGCGCGCGGTGATGAGCCGGGTAGTGAATCAGGATCTGCGCCATCTGCTGCCGGCGATATCGGCGCCCACGCTGCTGATATGGGGCGAGCGCGACACCGCCACTCCCATCGCCGATGCCCGGCTTATGGAACGGCTCATTCCCGATGCCGGGCTTGTGAGTTATCCTGAAGCCGGCCACTATTCGTTTCTGGATCGTCCGGCGCAGACACGTGCTGTGATAGAAAATTTTGTAAGCCCTTCCAAATGACAATATTCCATACCGTACTTTTCACCGTGGCCGCCGTGGCCGCCTTAGCCAACTGCTGTGTGGAGCTGCGCCGCTGTCTGATGATGCTCCAGCAGAACTCCTACCGCCCCGAGCGCTACCGCAAGTGGCTTAGCCAGAGCGCCGACAGTACTTCGGGCCTGCGCCTTACGGGTTTTATAGTGCTTCTGTTCTGCATCACGCCGTTCTGCCCGCCGGTGGCAGGTGCTGTGCTGATGATTGTGTTCCTGGCGTTCTGCATCTCCGTCCAGAGTCGCCGCCGCTATAAGAAGCCGCTGGTCATGACCCGCCGTGCCATGCGCATCTATTCCACGTCGCTGGCCATTGCGGTTATTGCAGCCGGAGCCCTTTCCCTTGCCGGAACAGGCTGGAGCGGCGGCGCCTACCGTATGGCGCTTGTCTTTCTGGCGGCTTACTGTCTAAGCCATGTGCTTGTGATTGTGGCCACATGGCTTCTGGAGCCCCTGGAACGCCATATCAATGCGAAATATACAGCCCAGGCTCGCGCCATTCTCGAGAGCATGCCCGGACTGCGTATAGTGGGAATAACAGGCAGCTATGGCAAAACCACCACCAAGCACTACCTCCATGCCATGCTCGGTGAGAAATATTCCACGCTGATGACTCCGGGCAGCTTCAACACGCCGTTGGGTGTGGTGCGCACCATCCGCGAGCAGTTGCGCCCATATCATGAGGTGTTTATCGTGGAAATGGGTGCCAAGAACATCGGCGATATCGACGAGATTTGCCGTATCGTGCATCCTCACGATGGAATCATCACCGCCGTGGGGCCGCAGCATCTGGAGTCGTTCAAGACTCTGGCCAATGTGCAGGCAACCAAATTCGAGCTGGCCGATTCTCTTCCTGCCGACGGCCTGGTGCTGGTGAACGACGACTTCGAACAAATCGCCGACCGTCCGGTGGGCAATACCCGCTGCCTGCGTTATGCCGTGCGCAACACTGCCGCCGCCGACTACACGGCCTCGGGCATCGACTACAGCCCTGCCGGCAGTACCTTTACCTTGAACTGCCCTGCCGACGGCTGGAGTCTGAGGCTGCGCACGCCTCTGGTAGGCGAGTGCAATATATCCAACGTTATGGCTGCCGCGGCCATGGCTCGGGAGCTCGGTGTCCCCGACTCATCGATAGCCTATGCCGCAGAACGCCTCGAGCAGGTCGAACACCGGCTGAGCATCAAGCGTGTGCCCGGAGGTCTCACTATTATAGACGACGCCTTCAACAGCAATCCCGTAGGCTCAGCCATGGCTCTGGATGTGCTGGCTGCGATGCGCCCCGGAAAACGGATTCTGGTGACTCCGGGAATGATCGAACTCGGTTCGGGACAGAAGGAGCTTAACGAGGAATTCGGTTTCAAGGCAGCCTCGGCAGCCGATATAGTCATAGTCGTGGGACACTACAACCGCCAGGCCATATCCGAAGGACTCAGTCGCGGCGGCATGGGAGAGGGCAGCGTGTATCTCGCCGACAGTTTCGCCCATGCGCAGACCATCCTTGCAGGCATGGCTTCGGCAGGCGACACCGTGCTTTACGAAAACGATCTTCCCGATACATTCAAATAGAATATGAAATCTACAGCAAAAACTACTATAGGAGTGGTCTTCGGAGGCCGTTCCACCGAACACGAGATATCAGTCATATCTGCCTGCCAGGCCATGGCCGCCATCGATCGCGACAAATACGATGTCGTACCCGTGTACCTGAGCAAGCAGGGCCGCTGGTTCACAGGCGACGGGCTTGCCGATGTTACTGCCTACCGGAACATCAACGCTCTTCTGGACCGCTCCACCGAAGTGTACATGCGCCCGGTCTACGGCGACTACAATCTTTACCGCGCAAATGCCGGCGGCCTGTTCGGTGCCAAAGGTCCTGTGGCGAAGCTTGATCTGATTATTCCGGTGCTGCACGGCAGCAACGGCGAGGACGGCATCTTCGAGGGTGTCCTCGAGACAATCGGTATTCCCTATGCCGGATGCTCCACGCTGGCCTCTGCCAACGGCATGGACAAGATTATCATGAAGATGATTCTGGCTGCCGACGGAATACCTGTGGTGCCCTATGTGTGGTTCACCGACAAGCAGTGGTTCGCCGGTCGCGAGGCTCTTGCCGCCAAGGTGGAAAACACACTCGGCTATCCTGTGATTGTGAAGCCCGCCAATCTGGGTTCGAGTGTGGGCATAGGCCGCGCCGACAACCGCGGGCAGCTCGAGGAGCGTGTGGCCGACGCGCGCCGCTACTCGTCGCGTATCATCGTGGAGCGGCTGGTGGAGCAGCTGCAGGAAATCAACTGCTCGGTGTTGGGCGACTGCGACGAATACCGCACCAGCGTGCTCGAGGAGCCTATCAAGAGCGGTGAGATTCTTTCCTATACCGACAAGTATATGGGCGGCAGCAAGGACAGCCGCGGTATGCACGCCGCTGCAAAGCGCATTCCCGCAGAACTTCCCGCCGATGTGACCGCCGAAATAGGCCGTCTGGCCGGCGAAACCTTCCGCGTGCTCGGATGCCACGGCGTGAGCCGTGTCGACATGATGATCGACCGTGCCGACGGGAGCATCTATGTGAACGAGATAAACACCATTCCGGGTTCCTTGTCGTTCTATCTCTGGGAGGCTACCGGCATATCCTTCGCCGAACTTATGGACCAGCTTGTGCGCCTTGCCCTGAAACGCAAACGCGAGCAGGCATCCAAGACAGTGAGCTACGATTCCAACATTTTCGCCCTCGGTGGCGGAGTGAAGGGCGCCAAAGGCTGCAAAGGGGCAAAAACGGCCCGTTGAACAGCCCGCAGTTCGGAATATAATTCGTAAATTTGCAGTTCAAAACAAGCAGTTAACAGATTATCCCACGATGTCTACTCTCAAGCCCATACGCAAAGCTCTGATTTCCGTCTATCACAAGGACCGACTCGAACCCATAGTACGCCGTCTGCACAGCGAAGGCGTGGAACTCCTGTCCACCGGCGGCAGTCGCCAATTCATCGAAAGTCTCGGAATTCCCTGCACGCCCGTTGAGAGCCTCACCGGATATCCCTCCATTCTGGGAGGACGAGTGAAAACCCTGCATCCCAAAATCTTCGGCGGCATCCTTGGCCGTCCGGCCCTCGAGAGCGACGCCGCCGACATGGCGGAACACGCCATCGGCGCCATCGACCTTGTGGTTGTGGACCTCTATCCTTTCGAGGATACCGTTGCCTCCGGAGCCTCCAAAGCCGACATAATCGAGAAAATCGATATCGGCGGCATCTCGCTTATCCGCGCTGCCGCCAAGAACCATGCCGAGGTGGCCATCATTCCCTCGCGTGCCGAGTATGGCGTTCTTGAGGGTATCCTGTCGGCCAACGGTGCCGCCACCACCGAAGAGGAACGACAGTTCCTTGCGTTCCGTGCCTTCGCCGTAAGTTCGGCATATGATTCGGCTATCTGCAACTGGTTCGGCACCTTCGCCGCTCCCGAGCCCGGCAAGTTCTCCGCTCTTCGTGTGGCCGTGGATGGTGCGAAAGCGCTTCGTTATGGTGAGAACCCTCACCAGCAGGCCTGCTTCCACGGCGATTTCGACGCACAGTTCAGCCAGCTCAACGGTAAGGAAATAAGCTACAACAACTTCCTGGATATCGATGCCGCCTGCGCGCTCATCGATGAATTCGACACCACAACGGTGGCCATCCTCAAGCACAACAATGCCTGCGGTCTTGCATGCCGCGGCACTCTTGCCCAGGCCTGGGACGACGCTCTGGCCGCCGACCCCGTGAGTGCTTTCGGCGGTGTGATTGTGACCAACATCAAAGTCGACGCAATTGCAGCCGGAAAAATCGGACAGATTTTCTTCGAGGTAATAATCGCTCCCGACTACGACGACGATGCCCTGGCTATCCTCAAACAGAAGAAAAACCGAATAATCCTTCAGCGCAACATCGTGGACGTGCCTGCCGAACGCATGCGCTCGGCTCTGGGTGGCGTGCTGGTGCAGCAGGCCGACAGCAAGACCGAGACTCCCGACGACTTCAAGACCGTGGCCGGCAACGAACCCGACAGCCGCCTGGCCGCCGACCTGCTGCTCGCCAACAAGATAGTGAAACACAGCAAGAGCAATGCGATAGTGCTTGCCGCCGATGGCCGTCTGCTGGCTTCCGGAGTAGGGCAGACCTCGCGTGTCGACGCCCTTAAGCAGGCCATCGAGAAGGCCGCGTCCTTCAATCTGTCGCTGAAAGGCGCCGTGATGGCTTCCGATGCTTTCTTCCCCTTCGCCGACTGTGTGGAAATAGCGCACAATGCCGGCATCGATGCGGTGATACAGCCAGGAGGCTCGATCCGCGACACCGACAGCGTTGAATACTGCCGCAACAACAATATGACAATGGTGATGACAGGCTTCCGTCATTTCCGTCACTAATCCTCAATCTCCGCACCACTAAATGAGACTGTTCTCGCTCACAAAAGAAATAGCGATCGATCTTGGCACCGCCAACACGATCATCATACATAACGACAAGATTGTTATCAACGAGCCGTCGATTGTGGCTCTGGACACCCGCACCGACAAGCTCATCGCCGTTGGCAAGGAAGCCCACCAGATGGAAGGCAAGGGCCACCCGGGCATACGCACCGTCCGCCCTCTGCGCAAGGGTGTAATCGCCGACTTCAACGCCGCCGAACTCATGATTCGCGGTCTGGTGAAGAAGGCCAGCACCAAGAACAACTGGTTCTCTCCCTCGCTCAGGATGGTTGTAGGCATACCCTCAGGCTCCACGGAAGTGGAAGTGCGTGCCGTGCGCGACTCGTCGGAGCATGCCGACGGCCGCGATGTGTACATGATTCATGAGCCAATGGCCGCTGCTCTCGGTATCGGACTCGATGTGGAGGCGCCCGAAGGCAACATGATAGTGGACATAGGCGGCGGCACAACCGAAATCGCTGTGATTTCACTCGGCGGCATCGTGAGCAACAAGAGCATCCAGATTGCCGGCGACGACCTCACCGACGATATCCTCAACCACATGCGCCGCGCGCATAACATCAAGGTGGGTGTGCGCACTGCCGAGCAGATCAAGATGCACGTTGGTTCGGCGCTCACCGAGCTGGACAACCCGCCGGAAGATTACGTGGTGCACGGCCCCAACCTGATGACAGCGCTGCCTCTGGAGGTGCCTGTGAGCTACCAGGAAATCTGCCACTGCATCGAGAAGACCATCTCGAAAATCGAAGCCGCCGTGCTCAGCGCTCTGGAACAGACTCCCCCCGAGCTTTACGCCGACATTGTGCGCAACGGCATATGGCTTGCCGGTGGCGGTGCTCTGCTGCGCGGCCTCGACAAGCGTCTTATCGATAAAATCGGTATCCAGTTCCATGTGGCCGACGACCCCCTGCTTTGCGTGGCGAAGGGTACGGGTGTGGCACTGAAGAATACCCACCGTTTCCGCTTCCTTATCCGCTAAGCCTCTGCGGATTTTTCCGTGAACGAGCTCTTAGCTTTCATAGTCCGCAACAGCAAGTGGTTTGTCTTCGTCCTGCTGGCGACGGCGAGCTGCGTGTTGCTGTTCCGCGGCGATCCCTACCGCCAGCATATCTTCACTACCAGTGCCGGCGCCATGGCATCGGGAGTCTATAAGGGAGCCAACGAGCTTACATCGTACTTCAATCTCCACGAGATAAACGAAGACCTAAACCGCCGCAACGCAGAGCTCCAGGCCGAACTCTCCGCCGCACGCGAGCGGCTGCAGCTGCTCGACGAGGCCGCTTTTACCGATACTCTTGTGGCCGACAGCGGCCTGCGGCCTTTTGAGTTTGTGGTCGCGCATGTGATCAACAACTCCATTTCGAGGCCGTTCAACTACATCACCGTCAACAAGGGCAGCCGCGACGGCATTCGCCCCGAGCTGGGAGTGATCGACCGCAACGGTGTGGTGGGCATAGTGAGCAACGTGGGACCGGGCAGCTCCAGGGTCATTTCCCTGCTGAATCCTCATTTCAGGCTTTCGTGCAAGCTCAAGTCCACCGACTATTTCGGCTCTCTGGTATGGGATGGCCTCGCACCCGATGAGGCTCTGCTTGAGGAATTGCCCCGGCACACCAATTTCGCTCCCGGCGACACGGTTGTGACCAGCGGTTACTCGGCGGTGTTCCCCGCGGGACTTCCTGTGGGAGTGGTTATGGAGAATGAAAGCGACAGAAACCAGAATTTCTTCACACTGAGGGTGCGCCTGCTGGCCGACTTCACCACGCTTGGCAACGTGCAGGTGGTAATCAACAACCGTGCCGAAGAGCTCCGCGCCCTCACCGCCGGCGAGGAGAACGACAGCCGCCGCAACCCGTTCGGAAACTGACATGGCTAAATTCGCATTACGCTACGCACTGGCATTCATTGTCCTGCTTCCGGCGCAGGGTGTCGTTTTCAACCACATGACCCTGTTTTCGGTGGCGGTGCCGCTTGTGTTCCTCTGGCTGCTGGTTTCGGTGCCTGTGACTGTCGGAACCAATCTTACCATGCTGCTCGGGTTTCTCACGGGGCTGGGGGTGGATATTTTCTGCGACACTCCGGGGGTGAACGCACTCTCCTGTACGGTGGTCTCCTTCGCCCACAAGCCGCTTTTCCATCTCTACTCATCTTTCGACGACGACCTCGGCGGCCGCTCGCCTTCGTCGGCATCGATGGGAGCGCCTGCGTTTGTGAAGTTTCTGCTCACAACTGTGGCGCTCTATTGCGTGCTGATGTTCACAATCGAGGCTTTTCAGATGTTCAACTTCCGCATGTGGATTCTCAGAGTCACGTCGTCGACAATATATACGTTCATAATGCTTTACGCCGCCGACTGTCTGCGGCCACGGCGTGAGTGAAACCTTTTGCAAGGCAAATCCTCCTCAATTGAGAAAGAACTACGATCTCGAGAAAAGAAAGTATGTAATCGGCGCTTTTGTGGTGCTGATTGCCATCATATACTCGGTGCGGCTCTTCGACCTGCAGATCAACGATGCCAAGTACAAGCGTTCCGCCGACTCCAATGCTTTCCTGAAAAAGACCGTCTATCCGTCGCGCGGACTTATCTACGACCGCAACGGCGAACTTGTGGTGTTCAACCAGCCGGCCTACGACGTAATGATGATTCCGCGCGACGTGCAGCCGTTCGACACCCTCGACTTCTGCAATACCCTCAATATCACAAGGGAGCAGTTCGACCGGCGTCTGGCCGACATGCGCTCGTCGTCGGGCTATTCGTCGTATACCCCCCAGAGGCTTATTGCGCAGCTGTCGGCCCAGGACTACGGGCGCCTTCAGGAAAAGCTATACCGTTTTCCGGGTTTCTTTATCCAGAAACGTATCCTCAGGCAATACAATCATCCTACGGCTGCCAATGTGCTCGGCAATATCCGCGAGGTCAACGGCGACGACATCGAACGCGACGACTACTATTCGCCCGGCGACTATACCGGCGACCTTGGCGTGGAGAAAAGCTACGAGCAGTATCTGCGAGGCGTAAAGGGCGTGGAGATTCTTATCCGCGATGCCCGAGGGCGCATACAGGGCCGCTATGAGGACGGCGCCGCCGACATAGAACCCATTTCCGGCCGCGACCTGCGCCTAAGCCTCGACATAGGGCTGCAGCAGTATGCCGAAAGCCTCATGACAGGCAAACGCGGCGCCGTGGTGGCCATCGAGCCGGCTACAGGCGAGATACTCTGCATGGTGTCGATGCCCTCCTACGACCCGATGCTTCTTGTTGGGCGGCAGCGTGGCGAGAATTACCGTGCACTGGTGAACGACGACTCCTGGCCGCTGTTCGACCGTGCCCTCATGGGAGCCTATCCACCCGGCTCCACATTCAAGCCCACGCAGGGGCTCATCCTGCTTCAGGAAGGCATAATCGACCTGAACACCGCCTATCCCTGCTATCATGGCTATATAAATGGCGGGCTGCGTGTCGGCTGTCACAGCCACGGATCGCCGCTACCGCTCAAGCCGGCTTTGCAGACATCGTGCAACGCGTTTTTCTGCTGGGGCTTCAAGGCCATGATCGACAAGCGCAGCAAGTACGGCTCATCGGCGAACGCCTTCGAGACATGGAAGCACCATCTTGTGAGCATGGGCTATGGCTACAAACTTGGCGTGGACCTTCCCGGCGAGAGCCGCGGCTTTATTCCCAACGACCGCTTCTACAACCGCTTCTATGGCGAGGGACACTGGAGCGCCAATACAATAATCTCCGTTTCCATCGGCCAGGGCGAGATACTTTCTACGCCTCTGCAGATTGCCAATCTCGGTGCCACCATTGCCAACCGCGGCCACTTCTTCACCCCGCACATTGTCAAGGCTATCCAGGATACTGTAATGCCCGAGGAGTTCTCCATCCCGCGCTATCCCACGGTGGAGGAGCGCCATTTCCATGCTGTGGCCGAGGGCATGCGCATGGCTGTTACCGGCGGCACCTGCCGTCGCGCGGCGATTCCCGGCATCGAAGTGTGCGGAAAGACGGGCACCGCCCAGAATCCTCACGGCAAGGACCACTCGGCGTTCATGGGCTTCGCCCCTTACCAGAATCCGCGTATCGCCGTGGCCGTATATGTCGAGAACGGCGGCTGGGGTGCTACATACGGTGTGCCCATAGGCTCTCTGGTGATGGAAAAATATCTCACAGGCACCATTTCTCCCGAGCGCAAGCCAATGGAGGCGATGATGCTTAATTCAAGTATTGTGTATGCCGCTCCAAAGAGGTAAAGATTCCGGCACGGTTTTCCGAAGGCTCGACTGGCCCACTGTGCTGATATACCTGATAATGGTGTTCGCCGGCATGGTGAGCATCTATGCCGCCAGCTACGATTTCGACCAGGCTTCCATGTTCTCGGCCGACGAGTTCTCCGGCAAGCAGTTGCGCTGGATTGGCCTGTCGCTCCTGCTTGGCATGGTGATTCTGCTTGTGGATGCCAGGATGTACGAGACATATGCCTATCCTGTCTATTTCGGGATACTGATATTGTTGGCCATCACGCCCTTTGTGGCCCACGACATCAAAGGCTCGCATTCGTGGATTTCGTTCGGCTCCATGAGCCTGCAGCCCGCCGAGTTTGCCAAGTTCGCCACGGCGCTGGCATTGGCGAAGCTTTTCAGCAGCTATCAGTTCAGGCTCAACGCCAAGGCGGGTAACTATGCCAAGGCCCTGGCAATCATTTTCATGCCCGTCGTGCTCATTCTGTTACAGAACGAGACCGGCTCGGCGCTCACTTTCATGGCGCTGTTCTTTGTGCTGTACCGCGAGGGAATGAGCGGGCTGGTGCTTTTTGCCGCCGTTTTTGCCGTGGTGATTTTTGTGGTTGGCATCAAATATACCGAAACCATGGTGATGGGCATGCCTGCGGGGCAGTTTGCTGTGCTGGTGATTGTGATGATAGTCACAGTCGGCATGGCTTTCTTCTACGGGCGGCGTTATGTGGTGGCCCGGAATCTGCTTTTCGGCTATCTTGCCCTCGGGGTGGTGCTTGCGGCCATTTCCATTACGGGGATAGACATTCCCGCCTTGCCGTTCCTTCTGGCGGCCATAGGCATTGCGTGCGTGTATGTGTGCCTTGATGCCATAAAGACACATCGCCCGCGGCTCTATGTCACTGTGGCCTCGGCAGTGTTCGGCGTGGTGTTCCTCTTCAGCGTCGGAGCCGCATTCAACCACCTGCAGCCTCACCAGCAGATGCGCATAAAAGTGGTGCTGGGCATGGTGGAGGACTTGCGCGATGCCGGCTACAACGTAAACCAGAGCAAAATCGCCATAGGATCCGGAGGATTTTTCGGAAAAGGCTTCCTCAACGGCACACAGACCAAGCTGAAGTATGTGCCGGAACAGCATACCGACTTTATATTCTGCACCATAGGCGAGGAGGAAGGGTTCGTGGGCGCAATGTTCGTAACACTTCTTTTCCTGGGGCTGATACTCCGGGTGCTCAAAATCGGCGAACGCCAGCCCACGACTTTCGGGCGAGTATACGCCTACTGCGTGGCATCCTATTTCATTTTCCATTTCTGCATCAACATAGGCATGGTCATAGGGCTATGCCCGGTGATTGGCATTCCGCTGCCTTTCTTCAGCTATGGCGGCTCCTCTTTGTGGGGATTCACGATTCTGCTGTTCATACTGTTGAAAATCGATGCCGTCCGCAAGAACATAATGGTTTACTGATTGGCCGAATGCAGGATTTTCCGTATTTTTGCACATACTGACGGCCGGGAGCGATGCCCGGCTATGTACTCCAATAATCTTACTTACCGCACAACACCTTCAACGCATTGTAAAACACCATGAAACAGCAACGCGACCTCAGCTTCTGGAAACTATGGAACCTCAGTTTCGGTTTCTTCGGCGTCCAGATAGCCTATGCCCTGCAAAGCTCGCAGGTGAGCCGCATTTTCTCCACCATCGGCGCCGACCCGCACGACCTCAGTTATTTCTGGATTCTTCCACCACTTATGGGGATCATCGTGCAGCCCATTGTGGGCAGCGCCTCCGACCGTACATGGACCCGCCTTGGCCGCCGTCTGCCATATCTGCTTGGCGGAGCACTGGTGGCCATCATAGTGATGTGTCTTCTGCCCAATGCCGGCTCGCTGGGGCTGGGCATATCCTCGGCCATTATTTTCGGCCTGGTTATGCTCATGCTTCTGGATACCTCCATCAATATGGCCATGCAGCCCTTCAAGATGCTTGTGGGCGACATGGTGAATGAAAAACAGAAAGGCCTGGCCTATTCCATACAGTCGTTCCTCTGCAATGCCGGCTCTGTCGTGGGCTATGTGGCTCCTTTTGTGCTGGCGTGGTTTCTTGCGAACACCGCTCCTGCCGGCGAGGTGCCCCCTACGGTGACCTGGGCTTTCTATGTCGGCGCCGCCATTCTGCTGGTATGCGTTGTGTACACTTTCGCCAAGGTGAAGGAGATGCCTCCGGCCGAATATGCCCTCTTCCACGGCATTAAGGACGAAAAGACCGGCATGGAAACCAAGCAGAACATGTTCCGTCTGCTGGTGAACGCTCCCAAGGTGTTCTGGAGCGTAGGGCTTGTGCAGTTCTTTTGCTGGGCCGCATTCCTGTATATGTGGACCTATTCCACCGACGCCGTAGCCTTGCAGGCCTTCGACGCTCCTGCCATGCAGACCGTGACAGGCGTGACTATCGACGGACAGACATATGCCGACAAGTATATCTTCAACTCCGAGCGCCCTGTGATTGAAAACGGACGCCTGTCGATTGCTGGCATCGAGGTAGACGGAGCGTTCTCCCGCCCCCGGACCGTGGTGCTCGATGGCGACACACTGATGCGTGACGGCAAGCCCGTGGTCGTGCAGGGTGTGTCCAGAATGGAGTCGGGCAGCTCGATAGCTCCCGCAGGAGCCACTATATCTGTCGACGGCACTGCCGTGACCGTGGCCGCTTCGGCAACTGCCGTTTCGGAGCTTTCGCTGGTAGAACCCGGCACGAGCCTCACCCTGGCTCACATCGCTTCGCTGGATCATGGAACCGGCAGCTATGTGCTCGAGCAGACCTCGAGCCTCCCCGCGGTAAATTCCCCGGAAGAAATCATTCTTAACTACGACACCCTTCTCAATCCTGCCACTGCCGCCTACCAGAGCGCCGGCGACTGGAACGGCATCCTCCTTGCCGTTCAGGGCATCGCTGCCGTGCTGTGGGCCATAGTGCTCGGTGCTGTGCGCCGCCGCAAGCCTGCCTACTCGCTGAGCCTGCTCATCGGAGCCGTCGGCTTTGTTTCTGTGTACTTCATCCAAAACCAGTATCTGCTTTTCGTTTCCTACTCCATGATGGGCTGCGCATGGGCAGCCATGCTCGCCATGCCGTTCACCATACTCACCAATGCCCTTTCCGGAGGCAACATAGGCACCTACCTTGGGCTGTTCAACTGCACCATCACGATCCCGCAGATTGTGGCGGCGCTCTGCGGCGGTCTGATTCTGCACAGCTTCCCGCGTGCTGCCTGTGGTGCTCCTCTTACCGTGGGCATGCTTGTGGTTTCCGGCGTGCTGCTGCTTTTCGGCGCTATCGCCGTGTGGGGCATCAGGGAAACTTTCGGCTCTCAAGAACGTCAATAATTTATGGAATCACTTCGCCAGCTATATAAGATAGGCAACGGACCTTCGTCGTCGCACACCATGGGCCCCCGCAAGGCCGCAGAGCGTTTCGCGGCGCGCACTTGCGGGCATGTGTCGCGATATAGCGTGACACTCTACGGCGCCCTGGCCGCCACCGGCCGTGGCCACCTCACCGACCAGGCCATTATGGAGGTGCTCACCGCCGTGGCTCCCGCAGAAATAATCTGGGAGCCTGAAACGGTGCTCCCCTTCCACACCAACGCCATGACTTTCCGTGCTTTCGATGCCGAAGGCTCCGAAGTCGACTCCTGGACGGTGTATTCCGTCGGAGGCGGCGATATCGTGGAAGAGGGCATGAGCCGCAATGCAGGTCCCGACATCTATCCTCTTACTCACATCAAGGACATCCAGGCGGAATGCGAGCGTCGTGGAACTTCCTACTGGGAGTATGTGGACAGCTGCGAGGGCGCCCAGATCTGGGACTATCTTGCAGAGGTATGGCAAGTGATGAAAGAGGCTGTGGAACGAGGCATCGAGGCCGAGGGAGTACTTCCCGGAGGCCTTGGTGTCCGCCGCAAGGCCGTGAGCTACTACGTGCATGCCGAGGGATATAACAATAGCCTGAAGAGCAGGGGACTGGTGTATGCCTATGCCCTTGCCGTAAGCGAGGAGAATGCCTCCGGCGGGCGTATTGTCACCGCGCCCACATGCGGCTCCTGCGGTGTGGTTCCAGCGGTGCTGTACCACCTTCACACCTCCAAAGGTTTCAGCGAACAGCGTATTCTGCGGGCGCTGGCAACAGCAGGCCTGTTCGGCAATGTAGTGAAAACCAATGCATCGGTGTCCGGGGCAGAAGTAGGATGCCAGGGCGAGGTCGGCGTGGCCTGCGCCATGGCTGCCGCTGCCGCTTCGCAGCTCTTCGGCGGCACGGTGGCACAGATAGAATACTCCGCCGAGATGGGTCTGGAGCATCATCTGGGGCTGACATGCGACCCGGTGTGCGGTCTGGTGCAGATTCCATGCATCGAACGCAATGCCTATGCCGCAGCCCGCGCACTCGATGCCAACCTTTATTCGGCGTTCAGCGACGGACGCCATCGCGTGACTTTCGACCGCATCGTCGAGGTGATGAAGCAGACCGGTCACGATATTCCGTCGCTATATAAGGAAACCGCCATGGGCGGCCTTGCGGTAATCCATTGAATTAAACCAACACAATAATCTATAAACGGGATAATCAGAAATCCATGAGAATTAAAGCAATCTTGGCAGCGACGGCTGCCGCGGCTGCCCTTTCGGTGGCCGTGGCGCAGGCTCCCAAACACGAATTCCGCGGAGCTTGGCTTCACACAGTCTTCCAGGGACAGTACAAAAACCAGAACACCGAGCAGAACAAGGCCTATCTCATCGGCCAGCTCGACAGCCTCAGGAAAGTAGGTGTCAATGCGGTAATCTTCCAGGTGCGCCCTCAGAGCGATGCATTCTATGCAAGTGAACTTGAACCATGGAGCCGCTATCTGACCGACGGCGGCAATGCCCCGAGGCCTTTCTGGGATCCACTGCAGTTCATGATCGAGCAGTGCCACGAGCGTGGCATGGAACTTCATGCATGGCTCAATCCTTACCGTGTGACTTCCAATAGCAAGCAGACGCTGCCGCAGAACCATATCTACCACCGCCATCCCGAGCGTTTCATACGCTACGACGGCAAGCTCTATTTCGACCCCGGACAACCCGAGAACCGTGAGTTCATCGGTGCCGTGGTCGACGACATCGTTGCCCGCTACGATGTCGACGGCATTCACTTCGACGATTATTTCTATCCTTATCCCGTTAAGGGCAAGGAGTTCGGCGACGACGCTTCCTACCGCCGCTATGGCAACGGCATGGACCGTGGCGACTGGCGCCGCCACAATGTGGACCTGCTTATCGAGGATCTGCACCGCCGCATCGCCGCCGCCAAACCCTGGGTGCGCTTCGGCATAAGTCCTTTCGGTATCTGGCGCAACCAGAGCTCCGACCCCAGAGGCTCTCGCACAAGCGGTCTGCAGAACTACGACGCTCTCTATGCCGATGTGCTGCTCTGGGAGGAAGAGGGATGGATCGACTATCTTCTTCCGCAGCTCTACTGGGAACTCGACCACCGTGCCGCCTCTACCCGCGAGCTTCTGGGCTGGTGGAACGAAAACTCGGGCGAAAAGCGCCATCTCTATATCGGCCAGGATGTGAAAAAGTGCATGGACAAGGGTGAACTGGGCCAGAAAGTGGCATACACACGCGCCGGCTCCAATATCAAAGGCAACTGCTGGTGGCCCGGATATTCGGTGACCCGCAACTACAGCGGTGTGGCCGACTCGCTGGCCACAAGGCACCAGGCGACAGTGGCTCTGGTGCCTTCCTACCCATGGATGTCGGAACGCCGGCCGCAGGCTGTCGGCGGCCTTGATGTGGAGAACCGCAAAATCAGCTGGGAAGCCCCTGCGGCAACCGGCACAGCCGACGACGTGAACCGCTTCGTGGTGTATCGCTTCGACTCTCCCAAGAGTGTCGATATATCCTTGGCCGAGGCCATTGTGGCTGTTACTCCGCATGCCGCTTTCGAGGCTACTGCCCCGGGCGTGTATGTGGTAACGGCTCTCTCTCGTGCCAATAACGAATCCGAGGCTTCTGTTCCTGTTGTAGTACGATGATGCAAAATACCCCGCTCGTTTCCGTGATAGTCCCGGCACACAATGCCGCGGACTATCTCGGCGAGTGCGTGGACAGTATCCGGTCGCAGACGCTTGCCGACTGGGAACTCATTCTTGTGGATGACGCCTCCGACGACGCCACCGGCGCCATGTGCGATGCCTTCGCCGCTTCCGACGGCCGTATAAGAGCCTTCCATATCGCCGCGCGCCACCAGTCGGCAACCCGCAACTACGGCACCGCCAGAGCCAAAGGCCGCTATATCTGCTACCTCGACAGCGACGATGCATATGGGAACTCCGCTCTCGAACTGATGGTAAAGGCAATGGAAGAGTTTGATGCCGACATGTGTGTGGCGGGCTATGTGGACGGCACTGGCAATACTCTTCCGCAGATGCCGCAGCCGCAGTGGGCTGTATGCAATGGCACAGAGGCCTTGAGGAATATTCTTTACCAGCGCCCCGGGTGGCATTGCTCCGTGTGCGCGCGCATGTTTACACGCGACATGATATCCCGCGCCGGCCAGTTCGACGAGGCTCTGTTCTATGAGGATCTCGAGATTGCCCCTCGGCACTGCATGGCTGCCGCACGTGTGGCCATGACAGAGGCTCCGCTCTATTTCTACCGCACCAATCCGTCGAGTTTCATGAACACCTGGCACAGCCGGCGACTGCATTCGCTGGCTGTAGTGGATCGTATCGCCTCCAGGTGTGCCGTAGACAGCCGGCTTGCCGCAGCCGCGCGCTCGCGGCGTTTCAGCGCCTATTGCAACATAATGGGTCTGGCGGCGCGCAACGGCGACCGTGCGACGGCCCGAAGCTGCTGGACGGTGGTGAAGAGCCTGCGTGGAGCAGTCCTCTCCGATCCGGAAACGAGATTGAAGAACAAAATCGGCGCGCTGCTGGCATTTGCCGGTGGCGGCGCCTGCACGCTCCTGATGAAATGGCTTGGAAAGTAGTGACTCTCGACAATGAGGCTTTCGCCGATGCATGCCACCGGCTCCAGCAGGCTGTCGAAGCCTCGGGCTACCGGCCCGACATGGTGCTGTCGATAGTCACCGGCGGACTCTATGTGGGCAACGGCATGTTTGCCGGCACACCGCATCTGAGCACAATTCTGAGGCGGCCAACAACGTCGCTTAAGACAAGACTGGCGAGGAGCATTGTGGCTGCGTTGCCGCGCGCGGTGCAGAACCGCCTCCGCATTGCCGAAGCGGAAATACTCAAAAGGCATGTCGTCCCGAAGGCGCTTCCCGAGGTGCATCTGCCTTTCGACAGCGGTTGCGGGGCACGCCGTGTGCTGGTGGTCGATGATGCCGTGGACAGCGGCCGCACGCTCGCTGCCGTTCTTGCCGCCGTGCGGCAGGTGTTGCCGCAGGCGCAGGTGCGCTCGGCGGTGATTACCGTAACAACCGACAACCACAGTGCCGAACCTGACTATGCCTTGTGGCGCGACCACACTCTTGTGCGGTTCCCCTGGTCGATGGACGCCTGACTTTTTTGTTGCGATGGCTGCTCCGGAACGATATATAGTGGTCGACCTCGACGGCACGTATTATATAGGAAATACGTTGCACGATTATCTGCGCACTGCCATGCGCTGGCATCTTGCCGGAGGCCGATTCGGCAGGGTGTTCAGTATCATGTCGCTTGGCGCACTGCGTGCCTTGCGCATTATCAGTCACCGCCGATTCAAGGAGTCGGCGCTTGCAGCAGCTGGCAGCGACAGCGCCACTCTGGAACTGTTTGCCGCCGAAGCAATGAAAAGAATCAACATGCCGCTGCAGCGGTGGCTCAGTGAGCAGGAGAGCGACTGTGGAGTGATTATGGCCACTGCCGCCCCGCGTTTCTATGCCAGGCTTCTTTGGCCGGGAGCTATGGTGGCCACCGAATTCGACGGACGGGCGATGGGTGTCGAGTGCCGCGGAGAGGAAAAACTTGCGAGGGTGAAAGCCGCCATAGGCAGTGGCTGTATCCACACAACCGTTACCGACCATTCCGACGACTTGCCGTTGATGCGCGAGTCGGTGGGTCGCGTTATTCTTGTCGCTCCTTCGGAGACAACGAAAAGAGTGTTGAAGGTCAATGGCATACAATATGAAGAAGCGCTTGAGGCATTCGGAGGCGCACGCTGAGCGAGACTTGCTGCTGTTCCGCGCGGTCGCCTTTGCGGTGTGCGCCATGTTCGCCGTGCTGTACGCGCAGACGCCCCTCTATGCCGACGACCTGTGGTATCTCGAAGGCATGAAGCCGCAGACAAGCGGCTTCCGTGCCTTTGTGGCCTGCCTGCACACTGTGGGACGGCATTGGCTGCACGACACAGGGCGTCTTGCCAATCTCATATGTCCGCCTTTTCTCACACTTATGCCGAAGTGGGTGTACGGTATTATGATTGCCGCAGCCATCTATGTGCTCATAGACTATGGGCGGCGTATTTCGCAGGCGCCGCCGCTGAGTGTGCGCGCCGGCCTGTGGCTTGTGGCCGTGGTGTTTGCTTTCCCCTGGCTCGACTGCATGCTTTCGGTTGTGTTCTCGCTCAACTATGTGTTGCCGGCAGCCATGTCTGCGGTGTTGGTCTGGTATCTGCTTCAGGGGGTGCACGGGCGCAGATATGGCCGCGCAGGCACTATGTGGCTGTCGTTGCTTGCCTTTGCCACCGCCTGGATGCACGAGGGACTTTCCGTGCCTCTTGCCGCCGCGATGGCAGCTTATGTCCTTTTCGGCGACCGCAGCAGGCTCGGCAATGTCCGGTGGCCGCTGGTGGCCTTTGCCGCAGGCTGTTTTGCCATTTTTGTGGCTCCGGCATTCTGGAACCGTCTGGGCAATGTGGAGGGCAACCTGCCGAGGCGAACTCGATGGGAGTGGGTAGCCAATTTTGTTGCCTTCAATTTCTTTTCCTATGCCTATGTGGCATTTATGGCTTTTTCGCTGTGCTTCCGGCGTGTCCGTCGGAAAATGACCGCCGGCACGGTGTTCGGCGGTCAGGCCGCGGGCTTCCTTGCTTTCGCATTGGCGTCCACGGCTATGATGGCGCTGTTCATGGTAGGGCCCCGGGTTGGCGCTTTCGCGCAGATGGCCGGTGCCGCGGGTGTGCTGTGGCTCGGCAGCCTCTATCCCGTGGCGTTGCGCCGGCGGATGCCGGCGCTTGCCGGATGGGCGGTCCTGGTTGCCATGTGCATGGTAAGCATGGCGGTCTCGCTGGCGGTGCAGCCACGCCTGGAGCGTGAATACATGCAGGTGGTGGAGCAGGCCGCCACCTCGGACGATGGGGCGGTGTTTGTGGATTGCACCGACATGCGTCCCGGAATCGACTTTTTCCGGCCGGCATATAGTCTGACATCGTTTGCGCTGAGCAACGAGCGTGCCGGCAATTTCTATTGCGGAAGACCCGTTTACATCCTGCCGCGGGCCTTGTCGGGCTTCGGGGCCTCGCATGCCACGGTGTGTGCTTCGGACAGCGCGTTGCTGCTTTTCGACGGCAAGGTGGTGTTCCGCGGGAATGTGCCGCACAACAACATGCGCCTGGTGCTCACACTTGCCGACGGCGGACGGTTGGAAACGCGCTGTCAGGGACGCAACTTCACCGGCGCCGACGGCTTGCCGTATGCATGGCTCCGCCCCCATGTCTCGTTCACAGGCAGGACAGTCCATGCCGTCGATGCCCGCAGGGTGGAGCGGTAGCGCCTTGGCGGGAATGTGATTCCGCAGAAAAAAACGACAGCCCGCGGCGATTGCCGCGGGCTGTCGCGTTATTTTTCTTTCCGGCAGATGATTATTTGCCGAAGAAGCGTTTGTAGAGACCCTGGAATCCCTGGCCGTGGCGGGCTTCGTCCTTGGCCATTTCATGCACGGTGTCGTGGATGGCGTCGAGGTTGAGTTCTTTGGCGCGGCGTGCGATGCGCATTTTGTCGGCGTTTGCACCGGCTTCGGCAGCCATGCGCTTTTCGAGGTTGGTTTTTGTGTCCCAGACGCATTCGCCGAGGAGTTCGGCGAACTTCGATGCATGTTCGGCTTCTTCGAAAGCGTAGCGCTTGAAGGCTTCGGCGATTTCGGGATATCCTTCGCGGTCGGCCTGGCGCGACATTGCCAGGTACATGCCCACTTCGCCGCATTCGCCGTTGAAGTGTGCGGTGAGGTCGTCGATCATTTCTTTATCGCAGCCTTTGGCAACACCGATTTCGTGTTCGGTAACGAACTGGAGGTCGGCGGTGGTGTCGAGTTCTTTGAATTTGCTGCGGGGAGCACCGCAGATGGGGCACTTTTCGGGAGCTTCGTCGCCTTCGTGCACGTAGCCGCAAACGACGCAGATGAATTTCTTTTTCATTTGTCTTAGGGGTTGGTTATGTTGCTGAATTCAATCAGATTACAGGTTTTTCGGCTGCCTTGTCGCAATTGGATGCCAGTCATTCTATTACTCCGTGGGCACGGAAAACCTTTGTTATTTTATGCAGAGCTTCCTCCACCTGCTCTGGAGTATGTGTGGCCATGAGGCTGAAGCGGATGAGGGTGTCGTGAGGCGCAACCGCGGGCGATACCACAGGGTTCACGAACACGCCTTCCTCGAGGAGGTCGCGGGTGATGGCAAAGGTCTTGAAGTTGTCGCGCACATACAGCGGTATGATGGGCGTGGATGTGTTGCCGATTTCAAAGCCTGCTTTGCGGAAACCGTCGAGGGCGAGGTTGGTGTTTCTCCACAGCGCTTTCTGGATTTCGGGTTCGGTCTTCATTATCTCCAGAGCCTTGAGTGCCGCGGCAGTGGATGCCGGGGTGATGGAGGCTGTGAATATGTATGAGCGCGAATGGTGGCGCAGGTAGTTGGTAATCTCCTTGTCGGTGGCGATGAAGCCTCCGAGGGATGCGAAGCTTTTGGAGAAAGTACCCATGATGAGGTCCACCTTGTCGGCCACGCCGTAGTGGTGGCATACGCCGCGGCCGCCTTCGCCGAAAACACCTATGCCGTGTGCTTCGTCGACCATGACGGCAGCTCCGTATTTCTCTGCCAGACGCACGATTTCGGGCACGTTGGCCACGTCGCCTTCCATGGAGAACACGCTGTCGGTGACAATGAGTTTGAGCTTGTCGGGGTCGCAGCGCTGGAGCTGTTTCTCCAGGCTGTCCATGTCGTTGTGGCGGTATTTGAACTGGCGGGAGAACGACAGGCGGCGCCCTTCGATTATGGAGGCATGGTCCTGCTCGTCCCAGATAATGTAGTCTTCGCGGCCAGTGAGGGTGGAAACCACACCGAGATTGACTTCAAAGCCGGTGGAGTATATCATCACGTCTTCCTTGCCGATGTAGTCGGCGATTGCTGCTTCGAGTTCCTTGTGCAGGTCGAGTGTGCCGTTGAGGAAAGGCGAGCCGGCGCAGCCGGTGCCGTATTTGCGGGTGGCCTCGATGGCCGCTTCTTTTATGCGGGGGTCGTTGACAAGTCCTGTGTAGCAGTTGGAGCCGAACATGAGCACGCGGCGACCGTTGATAATCACTTCGGGACCCTGCTCCGAGGAAATTGCTCGAAAATATGGATACACGCCGGCGGCTTTGGCTT